>JAANMW010000049.1_pt1 | contig 108631 bp, 90 predicted proteins | sample 7279671 | NCBI WGS metagenome assembly JAANMW01 (sample SAMN14094541, study PRJNA606508) | bioreactor metagenome | isolation source: A lab-scale SPAN reactor treating ammonium-rich wastewater day 247 | place: Ireland: Galway | collected 2017-09-19 | reverse complement strand
GACTGCTGCCCTTGCCGGAACAACGCTCATGACCACCACAACCGCAACCCAAGTAACCATGAACTGGATCAACCTCAAATCCATCGCGGCCATCGCCGCCGCCGCCATCACCGCCGGAACCGGCACTTTTCTCGTGCAGGAGCGCGAGACAAGCCGTCTGCGCGAGCAGCAGCAACATTTGATCGTTCAACAGGAGGAACTGGTGCGCGAGCGGGATCTCGCCTTGTCCGCTGCTGCGGCAAAGAGTGACGAGCTTGACCGCGTGCAAAAGGACAAGCTTGAATTGTTACGGTTGCGAGGCGAAGTCGGCGTATTGCGCAGACAGGCAAAAGAACTCGAGAGTTTCAAAACCGAGAACGTTCAGCTTCGCGCCGCGCTGGCCGCCAAAGAGCAGAGCCTTCAGTCGTTGGCAGTTGATTCCCCGGAAGAAAGAGATAAAGCAATTGGGATAATGAAACTCAACGACGCCAAGCAATTCGTGCTGGGGATGCATCTCTATGCCGGTGACAATGCCGACCGGTTTCCCAACACTTTCGAGGTGCTTGTTCCATACTTTGGCGATGCTAAAAATCCAGCCCTTACTAATCTGAACCAGTTCGAGATCGTCTATTCGGGAGCGAGAACCAATGTCTCTTCACCTGCATCAACGATCGTTATCCGGGAAAAGGAGGCCTCTTTCCTGAACGGTAAATGGGTCAAAGCTTACGGATTTGCCGATGGCCATTCGGAAATAAAGGCACTACCGGAGGAAGGATTCGAGGCGTGGGAACAACGACACATGATTCCATCATCGCCTCCCGGTGAAAGATGAATTTCCCCAGACGCCAGGGTTCCCCCGAGCGCCTCTCAGTTTCTTGCGCGGAAATGGTGAAGTGGTTGTTCCCCTTTCAGCAACGGAGTTGCGTCAGCCAGTAGCCCACGGCGTCAGCCGTGGGGCCGTTGGGAGAAGGAGAATCAGCCGCAGCGCGGCGGTGGAACAGGGCTGAGGTGTTGAAACGCGCCGGTTGCCGCTGCCGCCCCTGCCGGGGCTTTGATCGTTTTCTCTGTTTTCCCAAGGCTGACGCCTTGGGCTATTGCCTGCCGTTGCTCCGCAACTTTACTGCCAGAAAGCGAGATGCGTCCCAGTCCCTGCGGCATGTATATCATTGGCTGTTAACACTGGCACACCAAGCAGACGGTTGGAGGTTGGTGAGGCTGGCGGCATCGTGCGCAAATTCTTTAGCCGGCGCTTCGGCAGAAGTGGTGGTGCCGTAGGTTCGCAACGGAAACATCTCAAGTGTGTGAGACGCCCGCAGCTACAATCTCCGATAACCTCACCGGACGCCCTTCGCGCAATGACCGGGTGGCTGCCAGGCCCATGATGACCGGTTGCAGTCCGTCCAATCCCGTTGCGGGGGGCGTTTGATCTTTCAACACCGCGTCCACGAATGCCCGCATCTCAATGACGTAGGCTTCCGCGTAGCGTTCAAGGAAGAAGTGCAGCGGCTTGGCGGCATGTACGCCCATTGCGTCGGTCAGCACGTGCGCGTCTGGCGTGCGATTGCCCGCCGCCGCCGATCCTTTCGAGCCGAACACTTCGATGCGCTGATCGTAGCCGTAGATGGCCTTGCGGCTGTTGTCAATCGTGGCCAGTGCGCCGTTCTTGAGCCGCATCGTGATAATGGCTGTGTCCACGTCGCCCGCGTCGCGGATGGCGGGATCCACGAGTGCGTCGCCAATCGCGTAAATCTCCTCCGCCTCGCTGCCGCTGAGAAAACGCACCATGTCGAAGTCGTGAATGGTCATGTCCAGGAAGATGCCGCCAGAGACTTTGATGTAATCGAGTGGCGGCGGCCCGGGATCGCGGCTGGTGATGCGGATGACATGCGGTTGGCCCACCGCACCGGCGGCAACCAGTTCACGGACCTTTGCGAAACTCGGATCGAAGCGGCGATTGAAACCGATCTGGAGCTTGACCTTCGCCTTTTCAACGGCCGCCAGCGCGGCGCGAATCCGGGCGAGGTCGTAGTCAATGGGTTTCTCGCAGAAGATGTGTTTTCCTGCCGCCGCCGCTTCCTGAATGATCCTGGAGTGCGTGTCGGTGGAGGAACAGACCGCCACCGCATCAATGGCAGGATCAACGAGGAGTTCATGGTAATCCGCCGTGGCTTTGGTGACGTGTAGCTGGGTGGCCACTTCCTGCGCCGCGCTTATGGCCGTGTCCGCCGTTGCCACCAGGCGCGCGTTCGGAATGCGCGTGGCCAGGTTTTCCGCGTGAATGCGGCCAATCCGTCCGCAGCCGATGACGCCGACGTTCAATGTTCGATTTGCCATGTTACTCTCCTATAATCCAAGCTGGCGCAGATAATCACGATTGCGTTGCGCAAATTCTTTCGGCGCGCCCATGCCGGGCAGTACGTCCTGCTCGACGACGATCCAGCCGGTGTAGTTCGTGCGGCGCAATTCCTCAATCACTGCCGCGAAATCCACGTCGCCCTTGCCGAGTTCGCAGAAGATGCCGTGCTTGAGCGACTCGAAGTAATCCCAGCCTTCAGCTCGCGACTGCTGATGCACGGCGGGGCTGCAATCCTTGAAATGCACATGCCAGATACGGTCGCGATGTTGGCGCAATGCCGCCAGCGGATCGCCGCCGCCGAAACGGAAATGGCCCGTGTCAAAGCACAAGCCGACAAGGTTTGGTTCCGTGAGTTCGAGCAAACGGGCGACCTCGTCCGCCGTCTCGACAAAGCCGGCGGCGTGGTGATGAAAAACACAACGCAGTCCTGCTTGTTCGCGAACCGCGCGAGCGACCTGCTCGACGCCTTGAGCGAAGGTCTTCCATTGCGTCCCGGTCAAGCCGTCCGCGTTCGTGATGCGCCCCGCCTTCTGGGTGCGGTGGGGATCCTTGCCGTTGTCATCGGCGAGCACGATAAAAGGGAATTCACCTGCCACTGCGGCCAGCAATGTGGCGGTGCGGACGGCAACCTCTGCTCCGGCCGCGTGGGCGTTGGAATCCGCGAACGCCACGGGCACGAACGCGCCGACCATGGCCAGCTTGCGCGCGTCGAGTTCGCCGCGCAGCGCCACAGGTTCGGTGGGCAGGAAGCCCCAATCGCCAAACTCGGTTCCGGCATAGCCGGTGTCGCGGATTTCATCCAGCACCTGGGCAAAACCCAGCGCCTTGCCCGGCAGGTCAAATTCCAGCACGCCCCACGAACAGGGGGCGTTGGCGATGCGAATTGAGTCGGACGGATTCATGGTCTGGGATTTCGTTGAATCAGAATCTTCGCGACCACTCTTTTGGCCAGCGTTCAATCACGACTTTTGTTTGAGTGAAGAACTCGATGGCGTGCCGACCCTGCCCGTGCAAATCGCCGAAGAAACTCTCCCGCGCCCCGCTGAACGGGAAGAACGCCATCGGCGCGGCCACGCCGATGTTGACGCCGACGTTGCCGACCTCGGCTTCGTAACGGAACTTCCGCGCGCTCGCGCCGCTCGCGGTGAATATGCAGGCCATGTTGCCATAAGCGCCGCGGTTCACGAAGGCGATGGCATCGTCAACGGTATTCACGTGAATCAATCCGAGCACCGGGCCAAAAATCTCCGTGCGCACCACGTCGCCGTTTGGATTCATGTCGTCCAGGATGGTTGGCCGCACAAAGAATCCGCGTTCGCACCCTGCGATCTTGGGATCGCGTCCGTCCACCAGCGGTTTGGCGCCTTCGTTGACTGCTTGACCAATCAGGCTTTCGATGCGTGCCTTGCTCCGCGAGGTGATCACTGGTCCCATCTGCACTTGCTCATCCAGTCCGTTGCCTACCACCCGGCTCGCCGCCGCCTCGCGAATGGACTCGGGAAACCAGGAACGGGCCTCGCCCACCGTCACCACCAGCGACCCGGCCAGACAACGCTGGCCGGCGCAACCAAAGCCGCTGTCGGCCACGATGCGCGTCGTGCTCTCCGGGTCGGCATCCGGCAGGACGAGCAGAGGGTTCTTGGCGCCGCCCTGACATTGGGCGCGCTTGCCGTTCGCGGTCGCCCGGGCATAGACGTGCTTCGCCACCGCCGTCGAGCCAACAAAACTCACCGCCTTTACCAGGGGATGGTCGAGCAGCGCATCCACCGCTTCGCGTCCGCCGTTGACCAGATTGAACACGCCTTTGGGAAGGCCGGTTCGCGCGATCAAACCGGCTATGAGTTGCATCGTCAGCGGCGTGCGCTCGGAGGGTTTCACGACGTAGGTGTTGCCGCATGCGAGCGCGTAAGGCATGAACCAGAACGGAATCATACCGGGGAAATTGAACGGACAGATGCAGGCGCAAACGCCAAGCGGTTGGCGGATCATCAGTTCGTCAATGCCGCTGGCGATGTCCTCGGAAAACTGGCCCTGGAGCAACGCGGGCGCGCCGGCGGCCGTCTCGACATTCTCGATGGCGCGCCGCATTTCGCCGCGCGATTCCGCCAGTGTCTTGCCGCACTCAATGGTGATGCTGCGGGCCAGCTCCTCGAAATGCGATTCCATTTCGTGCTTTAGCTTGAGCAGGAACTGAACGCGATCCGTGACCGGGGTTCGCCGCCATTCGGGAAAAGCCGCGGCCGCCGCCTGGACCGCGAGGTCCACTTCCGCGGTGGGGGACAAGGGCACGCGCGCGATGGTTTCCGCCTTGGCCGGATTGGTGACTTCGAGAACTTCCGTCGCGGCGGAAGCCTGCCAGGCATCGGCAATATAGTTGGGAATGGGTGTGCTCATGGGTTGCTCAAAGGAAATACTTCTCGTTCTTTACCGCCTGCTCAAATGCCTTCCGTGCTTTCTTGACCGAGACCAGGCTGGAGACTTCCGCGATCGGCACGTCCCACCAGGAATCATAGCCCGGAGCGCGTTTCTCGGCGTCGGTTTCAATCACGATTACCGTGCTGCGCTTCTGCCGGCGGGCTTCGACCAGCGCCGATTTCAATTGCGGAATATCGCGAACCGGGATGACGTGCGCGCCTAGGCTGCGGGCGTTGGCGGCAAAATCAATCGGCACGTTGGTTCCGTCCAAGTGGCCGGTTTTCGGGTTGCGTTGTTTGTAGCAGACGCCGAAATGTTGGTTGCCGATGGCTTGCGACAAACCGCCGATGCTTTGAAAGCCGTGATTGTCGAGCAGCACCACGGTGAGCTTGATGCCCTCCTGCACGGCGGTGGCCAATTCGCTCGACATCATCAACCACGAGCCGTCGCCGACCATGACATAGACTTCACGATCCGGCGCGGCCAGTTTGATGCCAAGGCCGCCCGCGACTTCATAGCCCATGCATGAGTAACCGTATTCCAGATGGTAGCCCTTGGGATCGCGCGTGCGCCAGAGGCGGTGCAAATCGCCCGGCAAGCTGCCCGCCGCGCCCATCACCACGTCGCGCGGCCGCGCGAAATCGTTCACCGCGCCGATGACTTCCGCCTGGCTCACCGGCAGGCCAGTGGGTGTGTGATAACGGTGATTTACTTCGCGATCCCAGGCGCGATTCAGTTTCTCGGTCCGACTGCGATAGGCCGCGGTGACGTGCCAACTCCGCAGTGCTTTGCCCAGCGTCTCAATCGCGGCACGGGCATCCGCCACCATTGGCAGCGCGCTGTGCTTGAACGCATCGAACTGGGCGACGTTGATGTTGATGAACCTCACTTTCGGATTCTGGAACGCCGTCTTCGACGCGGTCGTGAAATCGCTGTAGCGTGTGCCGATGCCAATGACGAGGTCCGCGTCCCGTGCGACCCGATTTGCGGCAAATGTACCGGTCACACCAATCGCACCAAGGTTCTGCGGATGATCGAAGGGCAACGAACCTTTGCCCGCCTGGGTTTCACCGACGGGAATGCCGGTGGCGGCGGCGAAATCTGCCACCGCCTTATGTGCCTCACTGTACAGCACGCCGCCGCCGGCAACGATCAACGGCTTCTTGCTCGCCCGAATCCATTCCACTGCGCGGGTCAGAAGATTTTTCTCCGGCTCAGGTCTTGGGATGTACCAGACACGTTCCGCAAACAACTCCATCGGATAGTCGAAGGCTTCGGTCTGAACGTCCTGCGGCAAGGCGAGGGTGACGGCGCCGGTTTCGGCCTGCGACGTGAGCACGCGCATGACTTCGGGCAGCGCGTTCATGAGTTGATCGGGCCGGTTGATGCGATCCCAGTACTTTGAGACAGGTCGGAAACAATCGTTCACGGAAACATCCTGCGAGCCGGGATGCTCCAGTTGCTGCAACACTGGACCAACGTTGCGGCGCGCGAAAATGTCGCCGGGGAGCAGCAGCACGGGGATGCGATTGATCGTGGCCGTCGCAGCGCCCGTGACCATGTTCGTTGCGCCCGGACCGATGGAACTCACACAGGCGTACGTGCGCAGGCGATTGCTCATCTTGGCAAACGCAGTCGCGATATGGACGGACGCCTGTTCATTCTTGGTATTGATGTAACGGAACCGTGGATATTGCAGCAGCGCCTGCCCAATCCCCGCGATGCAACCGTGTCCGAAAATGCCCAGGCAACCGGCGAAGAACGGTTGCCGCCGGCGATCGCGTTCGACTTGTTGCTTGAGCAGAAACTGGACGATGGCCTGGGCTGTGGTGAGTCGTTTGGTTTTCATGGTGAAGTTGATTTCTGATTCCTGGTGCAACCGGAAATAAAGACAAATTGAATGTTCACAGTTTAGAATCCGCCGTGCTCGGCAATGAAATTCATCGCTTCGTCCTCGTAAGCCATGAAGTTCGCGCAGCCATGACGGGTGACGACAATCGCCCCGCCCGCGTTGCCCATGCGCGCAGCTTTGTAGAAGTCCCAGCCCTTGACCAGTCCGTAGATGAAGCCAGCCGCGAACGCATCGCCCGCGCCGAGCACGTTATGGACTTCCACCGGAAACCCAGGAACGTCCATCGGCGCGGCGCCCGCCTCGAAGAGTGTTGCGCCCTTTTCTCCGCGTTTCACAACGATGGTTTTCGGCCCGCGCCGTTGCATTGCCTGAACTGCCGCGTGCAAATCGCCGGTCACGTGCGCGCCGGAAATCTGCGAGTGCGTTACATTCACCTGCGTAGGGTCAGTGAGCGTGACCGCTTTGCACTCGTCATCCGTGCCGAGAACGATGTCCACCAACGGCAGTACCGACCGCACCACCACGCCGAACGCCCGCGCGTCGTGCCATTGGTTGGGGCGAAAATCCACGTCCAGCACAATGGTCGCCCCCGCGGCTTTGGCCTGTTCCACGGCGAACAAGTTCGCGCTGCGGCTGGGTTCGCGGCTCAGGCCGGTGCCGGAAAACTCAAACACGCGGCAACTGCCAACGGGTGTCTGGAGCACGTCATCAATTGAGAGCTGGTTGTCCGCGCAGTTGTCGCGGTAATAAACCAGCGGGAATTTGTCCGGTGGTTCGATACCCAACAGCACGGCGCTGGTGCGCGTGCCGGGCTTGCGGGGAATGAACTTTGTCTCCACACCTTCCTGGGCCAGAAACTTCAAAATGAAATCCGCCACCGGGTCCTCGCCCACGGCCGTGAGCACCGCCGTTTTGAGCCCCAGGCGTTGCGCGCCGACGGCGATGTTGGTCGGCGAACCGCCGACGTACGCGGCGAAGGACTGGATGTCCACAAACGCCGCGCCGACGTCGTTCGCGTAAAGATCAATGGACGAGCGGCCCATGGTGATCAGGTCGAAGGTTGGCGAGTGGTCGGGCATGCCGAAGAATGGTTCAGGTTTGGTTGACGGTCAGCTCTTTTCCATCGCCAGCGTCACGACCGGCACACGCGGGTCGGTGTCTTTCCACGACTGCTTGATCCACGCGTGTTCCGGATCGTCGGTGTTCGCGAGCGATTGCGCGCTGCCGGCCAGGAAATTCAAGTAGTACGTCGTGTAACCGTGGGCGGAGGCGACGGGATGATAACCTTCCGGCACGAGTACCACGTCGCTGTCGTGCGCGACAATCGTTTCGTCCAGTCGTGCGTCAGTGGTGTAAACGCGCTGGATGGCGTAGCCCTGGGGTTTGTCGTGTTTGTAAAAGTAAATCTCCTCCAAGTCGGCTTCAATGAGTTGGCCCGCGGCGTCAACTTGATGCACGTCGTGTTTGTGCGGCGGATAAGAACTCCAGTTGCCTGGCGGCGTATAGACCTCCACCGCGACGAGCCGGTGGCAGTTGAAGCCGGGCGGGAAGAGGGAGTTGATCTGGCGCGTCGCGTTTCCACCGCCGCGAATCTCGATGGCGACCTGTTCCGGGGTGACGAGTTGTGCCGGGTGGTTGCCCTCGGATTTGCACCAACCGCAAGCGACGTCCAGTTCCCCGGTCAACGCCGTCACGGTGAACTCGGTGTGCGCCGGCAGATAAAGCGCGTACGGCATGCCAGAAAAAACGTTGGGCCGACGCCCAAGCTTCGGCCAATGACCGCGTGACGATTGAACAGCGCACACGCCGCCGAGAATCACCAGGCCGTACTCGAAATCTCCCGTGCTCGCCTGCCATTGCTCATCGCGCTTCATGCGGCGTGCCGAGAAATGGAGGTGTTCCCAGCCGGCCGATTCCGGTGTGATGCGGACATATTCGCCCTGCGCCGCTTGCGGGCGAATCAAAAGAGGTGAGCTTGGAGAAAGGCGGTCTTTCATCGTGTGGATTCGAGCGGCGTGCGGAGAGTTTTGTCCGCGTGTTTGTCGTGCGGGGGCTGTGGACTCGCGGACAAGGCTGTCCGCGCTTCGTTGTTTACTCCGCCGCTTGGCGAAAGCTTCGCTGTCGTGAGCGCCGGCGTCCTTCCGGCGGCACCAAGCAACTCGCATTTATGCGCGACGAGCTTGGCGAACTCATTGATGTAGGTTCGGCCCGGCTGCATAAAGTCAAATTCACCCGGGCGATCGCGAAAGAACTCACGATGCACCCGCGTCCAGATGAGCCGGCCATCTGTGGCGACGTTCACCTTCGCGACCCCCAGCGCAATCGCCTGGGAAAGTTCGGCTTCGGAAACACCGCTCGCGGAGGGGGCAATCCCGCCTCCGGCCCTGCGGATGCGTTCGACTTCGTTGGGAGGCACCGCCGAACCACCATGCAGCACCAAAGGGAATCCAGCGAGCCGGCGTTGGATTTCCGCCAGCACCTCGAGATGCAGCCGCTGGTTGCCGGAAAACTTGTAGGCGCCGTGACTCGTTCCAATGGCCACCGCCAGACTATCGCAGCCGGTGCGTCCGACGAATTCTTCCGCCTGGGCCGGTTCAGTCAGCAGGGCGACCTCTGTCTCCACGGGCGTTTCGTCTTCGACGCCTTTGAGCTGGCCCAACTCCGCTTCCACCGCGATGCCCTGCTGGTGCGCTCGCACAACCACGCGGCGTGTGACGGCAATGTTCTGCTCGAACGACAGATGGGACGCATCAATCATCACCGAACTGTAGTGACCGGAAGCGATGGCCTCCGCGCAACTGGCTTCGTCTCCGTGGTCGTGATGCACGGCAAAGGTAACTTCGGGGTAAATGATTTCCGCGCCGCGCAGCAATTGGTCGAGCATGAGCGGATGAGCGTAGTCGCGCATCACGCGGGTGAACTGGACAATGATGGGCGCGCGGGCGGCTGCCGCGCCGCGGAACAGGCCGTGAAACTGTTCAAGGTTGCACACATTGAAAGCGCCCAGCGCGTAACGACCGCGAGCCGCGTGGAGCAATTCAAGAGTGGCAATGCGCATGGCGATTTGCTTTTCGCCATGAGTGCCGGATTGCGCGCCTTTCGTCAATCAAGCTTTGCTCCAAGCCGTTCAAAACTGCGACCCAGCGGAACACGGACCTGCCGACACGCAAGTCGGCGTGCCCGCACTCCGGAGAGTTGTGATTTTTCTCGTCCACGCACCGACGTGGGCTTAACCTCGCGCCGGGCTTATGAATGTGGATCAACTCTACGAGGGGCGGCTCAATCGCTACGTCACCGCTATGCGCAATGAAAAGCCGGACATGATTCCGATCCGGCCCTTCGTTGCCGAATTTACCGCCAAGTACGCGGGCTACACCTGCCAGGAAGTCGCGCATGATTACACCAAAGCCTTCGAGGCGGCGATCAAGACCGCGAAAGGTTTTGATTGGGACGCCATCGTGCCGAACATGGTTTATGTCTGGACTGGTCTCGCGCAGGCGGTTGGGCTGCGCTATTACGGCATTCCCGGCATCGGCATTCCGCACACCACCGGTTTTAACTACATCGAACCACCCGAGGATCAAGCATGGATGCGTGCGGACGAATACGACGCGCTCATTGATGATCCGACGGCCTTTCTCTACAATGTATGGCTGCCGCGCGTTTCGACCGAGGTCAGCAAGATTGGCGAAGCGTCCACCTATCGAAACAATCTCTCCTTCGTAAAAGGCGCAATGGCGATGCTGTCCTACTTCTACGCGTTTGGTCCGCAGATCGCGCGGATGCGCACGGAATGTGGCACGGTTTCGGCCATCGCGGGAATTTTCAAAGCGCCGTTTGACATCCTCGCCGACAAACTGCGCGGCTACGTCGGGCTCACGATGGACATGCACACGCAGCCGGACAAGGTGCTGAAGGCGTGCGAGGCTTTGATGCCGCATTTATGTCACGTGGGCCTGACCACCGCCGATCCGGCGAACCAAGTGCCCATCGGTTTCTGGATGCACCGCGGTTGTGTGCCCTTCATCAACCCCAAGACTTTTCATTCGCACAACTGGCCGACGCTCAAGCCGATCATCGAGGAATTCTGGAAGCACGGTCACCAAACGCTGTTCTACGCCGAGGGCAAATGGAAGCATCACCTCGACTCGTTCCGCGAACTGCCGGCTCGCAGCATCGTCTTCCACTGCGACCAGGACGATGTTTTTCACGTTCACGAAAAGCTGCACGACAAGTTTGCGATCAGCGGCGGCGTGCCAAACACGTTGTTAAGCTTCGGCAAGCCCGAGGAAGTCCGCGCCTTCTGCCAGCGCGTCATCGAAGATGTTGCGCGGGACGGTGGTTACATCATGGATGCCGGCGCGATCATGCAGGATGACACGAGCATCGAGAATTTACGGGTGCTCACGGAAACGACGCGGGAGTTGGGTGGGTATGCCAGCGGCTCCTACAAAACGCCGGACGCGACGCCACCGTGCGATCTGCTGGAGTCTCTCGCTGACCGGGAGTTGACCATCGGCATGTCCGGCCGACCGCAACCGCGGGTGAAGCCTGGGGTTTGCTTTCCCTGGGCAGACCGCGTGAAGGACCTGCCTGAGATCACTGGCAGCCCGGAATTGATCCGCAAAATTTGGGAGGACATTGACGGATTCGGGAACATGTATGTCTGGCAACTGCTGTTGAGCTTCTAGAAACTTCGCCGCGTTCATGGTTTCGGCTGAAAGCAAACGATCCCGCCGCGGTGCTTGGCCCCCGGGCAGACCGATCTTATGGCATCATACTCCCAACATTCGCAGGTTACCGCTGGCTGGTTGGCCGGTTTGGATCGCCTTGCTCACGCTTTGCGCCTTTGCGTGCAGTTGCCGTTCTGTTTCAACTTCCACGCCACCGATGGAAGGGATTGGCATTGGTGCTGATGGACAGGGATTCATGCGCGAACCGTCCGGTCGCTCGTTCACGCCGTGGGGTTTCAATTACGATCACGATGAACAAGGCCGGTTGATTGAAGACTACTGGGACGCCGAATGGCCGAAGATCGAGAGCGACTTTGCCGAAATGAAGAACTTGGGGGCAAACGTGGTTCGCATTCATTTGCAGTTTGGCAAATTCATGCGCGGCCCGACGCAGCCCGATCCCCATGCGCTGGGCCAACTGCTGCGACTCGTCAGGCTCGCCGAACGCACGGGTCTTTACCTCAATCTCACGGGACTGGCGTGTTATCACAAAGCCGACGTTCCTGCCTGGTATGACGCGCTCCCGGAAACGGAGCGCTGGGCCGTGCAGGCGCGCTTCTGGGAAGCCATCGCGGCGCAGTGCGCGGACAGCCCCGCGATATTCTGTTACGACCTGATGAATGAACCGGTCGTGCCCGGTGGCGATGGCCGGCGCGATGACTGGCTGGCAGGCGCCTTCGATGGCAAACATTTCGTGCAGTTCATCGCGTTGGAACGCGCGGGCCGGGCGCGACCGGACGTTGCGCGCGCCTGGATTCAACAACTGACTGCCGCCATCCGGAAGCACGACCGCCGTCACCTGATCACGGTTGGCCTCGTGCATTGGAGTCTTGATCGCCCTGGCCTGACCTCCGGGTTCGTGCCCGAGAAAATTGTCGGCGACCTGGATTTCATCAGCGTGCATCTCTACCCGGAGAAATCCGCCGTGGATGAGGCGCTCGAAACGCTCCGCGGTTTTGCCGTCGGCAAGCCGGTCGTCATCGAAGAAACCTTTCCGTTGCGCTGCTCACGGGAGGAGTTTGAAGAGTTTATGTTCAAATCACGGGACGTGGCTTCAGGGTGGACTGGCTTTTACTGGGGCAAAACTCCGGAGGAATGTCGCGTCGCCGGGACCATCGGCGACGCCATGATGTTGAACTGGCTGGAGTTCTTTCAAACCCAAGCGCCGCACTTTATCCGCCCCTGAAGCCCGTCCTGCAATTCAGGACGGCGCTGCCGCCGCTCCAATAATCTTGTCGTCAAACGTCGCGACCACTTTCTCTCCGGGTGGCACAATGAGAAAATCATTCTCCGGCCAATCGCCGTCCATCCAACGCTGAAACAGGCGCAGGTCGCCCGCTACCTGGTCGAAGTCCCAGCTACGCTCGGCGCAAATCTGTTTCACCTGCTCGTCGAGCTTGAGCGGTTGCGTGAAATCGAAATCAATCAACACGCCGTGGGAATAATGGTTGGCCCATTCGCCCATGACTTCGCGCAAATACTGCGCCTTCTCCTCGCCGTACTTCTTGACCCAGTATTCATAGGTGGCGTTGAGATTGGCGCTGGCGTTGGCGGGCATGAACATGCCGCCTGGATCGCCGGGCTTCAATCCGCGCCGCGTGCGGCACTCCAGCCAGCCGGACGTGAAGTAATAGCTGCCCGGCCGGTTGCTGAACAAATCCTGGTACCGCTCCTTCGAGCCGAGGAAGAACGTGATGCAGTCGTGTGCGCGCGGGATGACGAGTGGCGTGTGCGGCGACGCGAGGCCGGTGAGAATGTTGCTACACAGGCCGTAACCCAGCAAGATGGCCTCGTATTTCCCGGCGGGCACGGCGTCAATGCGCTTCTGAATCTCCTCGCGTCCGTGGCACGGAACATCGTGGTAGCCCTGCGTCAGGAACTCCAGATCATGCAGATTCGGCGAGCGCGCCGCCGCGTAACAGATCTCGCGGAACGCGATTTCGCAGGCAATGACTTTGAGGAACTTCCTTGGGGCCGATTCCATCGCGTCAAGCATCGGTCGGGCGCGTCACTCCATGCGCGCCGCAAACAGAGTTCGTTCTCGCCCCGGCGCGCACGGAGTGACGCGCCCGACCTCTCGTGCTGCAAAACCTCGGCGCCATGTTCACTGGCGCGGTCGCAACGTCAGGTTCCGATACTCCACGCTGGTGTGGTCGCCCTGCAAATAAATCGGGCCGGGGCGCGTTACGTCGGACCACAATGCGCCCCCCGTGCAGCCAGCGAGTGGCTGGTTGTCCACGATCTTGGTGCCGTTGAGAATCACCGTGACATGCCGGTCCACCAGCGTGATGTCGAAGGTCTGCCATTCGCCCGCGGGCCGTTCGGCGGCAACGGTGGGTTTGATGCGGCTGTAGATGCCGCCCATGTTATGCGCGTCCAGCGGCTTGCCATAAGTATCCGAGACCTGCACCTCGTAAATGCCGCGAAGATAAATGCCGCTGTTGCCGTTCTTCGGCACCCGCACTTCCAGCTTCAGGTTAAAATCCTCAAACTCCCGCTCCGTCCGCAAGTTGCCGTAATTCTTTCGGGGTTTGCCTTCTTCCTGAATCGCTTCGTTGACCAGCAGGCCGTCCTTGGCGCGCCAGCCATTGGGGGACCGCGCTTCAAGCAGCCGCCAACCGGTGAGGTCCTTGCCATTGAAAAGCGAAACCGGTTCCCCAAAATTGATCCGGCTGAGGTTCGGCGCGAGCGGCAACGGCGGCTGGCGTTTCCCGGTAAACTCCGCCTTGTCTTCGCCCGGGCTGTTCGCGCGTGGCTTCACCGAAGTCAGTTTCAAATCATCTCCATTGGCAATGGCCGTAATCGTTTCGGTGATTCTGGTTTTGACGGTTTTGCCCGCGGCATCCTTGCTCTGAATGGTGTGAATCCGCGTCACCACCAGCTTGCCGTCTTCGACCCGCGCCGATTCGAGCGGGAACACACTGCCACCGCCCCAAAGCATGCTGGCCTGAAGACCTCCGTCCCGCTCCTCGACGCCCAGCCACCCCGCGCCGCCGCCGGGAATCGTGAGCGCCCACGCGCCGAGATAAGGGTTCGCGGCAGCAGACGCGGCAACCGCAAAAATGACTGGAACCAATGCTGGGATTATACGAGAGAGTGAAGTCAGCTTGTTACATTTCATGGCGAGCGTGTTATGGCGTTTGCGGGCAAATGGCACAAGCGAAAAATGCCGAGGAGGTAATGCCGAAGGTGTGTCCGTTTCAGGCCGGCCGGACCTCGACAAACTCGCGGCGGATCGCACCCTCGCGCGCCGTGCAAACGAAGTAACCTTTCTCCGTCGTGCCGTCATGATTGCCGCGGCTGATGGCGCAGCAACGATTCGTGGTGAGTGTCGCCGCACCGGCGTGCCGTTCGGTGAAGCCGTGGAAGTGACCGTTGAACACCGCCACCAGATTGAAATCCAGCAGTCGTGTCAGGAGGTCGTCGGCGTTCAACGGTCGGTAGCGAATCCCTGCGCCCAGGGGAAAGTGCGTGAACACTACCGTGGGCATGGCGCGATCCATTCTTGGCAGTCGGTCGTCCAGCCAGTTCAGTGTGGCAGTTTGAATCCGTGTTTTGTCCCACTTTGTGCCTTCGCTCGAATCCAAACCAATGAACCGCCAGCCGCGATGAACGAACTCATAGTTGAGACTGCCGGCAAATAACTTGTCCCAAACCGAACGGTCGGTGTCGGAAACGTAATCATGGTTCCCGATCACCGCATGAACGGGCATCTGCAAGGACCGCAACGCGTCGCGCATGCCGCCGAGTTCGGCGGCGGTACCGTGCTCGGCCAGGTCGCCCACCATCAGGCAAAACTCCGGCCGCACCGGGCGCGCGTAGATGCTGGTGCGCACGCGCTCGAACCATTCCGGGCATTGCGGACTTTGAAAATGTGCGTCGTTGATCACCACGAAAGCAAAGTCGCCGCCACGGCCACGGTCCGACCACCGGGCGCAGCCGGGCCACGCGCCAACGCCCAGCAAGGCCCCGGCACTGAGGCGCAACCACTGGCGGCGTGAAGTCTGACGCGCGGTTTGGTGGTTCATAGCGCGGTTAAATCATATCCGCTGCCAGCACGCGGATGGTGTCTTCCAGGGTGGTTTGACCAGTAAGCACGCGTTGCAGTCCATTCTGCCAGAGGGTGCGCATGCCTTGCTGAATGGCGATTTCTTCGAGGGCGGAGGTCGGCAGCTTCTTGAGGACCGCTTCGCGAAACGGTTCGCCGACGACCAACAGCTCCGTTACGGGCAGGCGACCGGAGAAGCCGGTGTGGTTGCACCGTTCGCAGCCGGACCCGCGACGGAATTGCGCCTCCGGCAAGGACGCTTCGGGCACGACCTTGAGTTGACTCGGCTCCGGTTCATAAGGCTGAAGGCAGTGCTCGCAGTTGCGGCGCACCAGGCGCAGGCCCAACACGCCCAGCACGCTGGACGCCAGCATGAAGGGTTCGATCTCCATGTTGATCAGCCGCGTGAACGCGCCAGCCGAAACCCCGGAGTGAATCGTGCTGATCACCAAGTGTCCGGTCAGTCCGGCTTGCACCGCAATGGCGGCGGTTTCCGGATCGCGAATCTCCCCGACCATGACCACCTCCGGGTCCTGCCGCATCAGACTGCGTAGCGCCTTGGCGTAAGTGAAATCTTGCGCGGGGTTGATCTGCGTCTGGCTGACCATCGGCAGGTTGAACTCCACCGGGTCTTCCACCGTGCTCAGGCTGATGCTCGCGCCGTCGCGTTGCATGAGATAACACAACGATGAATACATCGTGCTGGTCTTGCCGGAACCGGTCGGGCCGGTGAACAGGATCAATCCGCTGGTCCGCTTGAGCAGCCGCAACAAACCGGTCAGCGTCGCCTCATCGAATCCCAATGTGTTCAAATCGAATCGCCGGTCGCGAGGATCGAACAGCCGCACCACGACCTTTTCACCGCGGGTCGTGGGAAAAATCGAAATCCGCAACTGCACGTCATCCAGCTCGGGGCCGCCAAGAGCGGCGCCGTCCTGCGGCAGGCCGGCCTGGTAGGTGACGAGATTGGCCATGACCTTGAAACGCATGGAAATCTTGTCGAGAAAATCCAGCGGCAGTTGGACCACTTCATTGAGCACTCCATTGACCCGCGCGCGCACGGCGATGGAACTTTCCCACGGTTCAATGTGCAGGTCGCTCGCGCCGAGGCGGATGGCGTCCTGCACCAGGCAATTGACCAACACGCTCACTTCCACGCCCTGCGCGGCGCTCTCGGATTCCAGGTAGTGGCGGGTGTAGCTCACGGTGCGAGGAGCTTACTCGGGATCGGGAATTGGTTTCAAGCCTTCCGGCCGGATGGCTTCGCCCCAACACCAAGTCAACAAGTCGGGTTGAATCCGCCCATGGCCCGGCTCAAATCCCGGCTCAAATCCCTTGCCAAAGCGGCTAATGTTTATTAAAAGTAACCCGTCCCCACCAAACGCACATGCTGACGTCCGAAGACACCTCAGTCGCGCAAAATGCACAGCTCTTCGCCACGACCCATTGGAGCGTGGTCCTGCAAGCTGGGCACGGCGATCCAGCGCAATCCATGCAAGCGCTTGAGACGTTATGCCGGTCGTATTGGTATCCGCTCTATGCCTACGTCCGCAGACAAGGCCGCAGCCCGCATGATGCCGAGGACCTGACTCAGGAATTCTTTGCCCGATTGCTGGCCCGAGACTACATCCAGCTCGCCGACCGCAACCAAGGCCGCTTCCGCACGTTCCTGCTGACCTCCCTCAAACGCTTCCTGATCAACGATTGGAAAAAGGGAAATCGCGAGAAGCGGGGTGGCGATCAGAAAGTGTTGTCGCTGGACGAGGAAATGGCCGAGACCCGTTTCTCAGCCGAGCCTTCCGCGGAACAACCGCCCGACACGCTTTACGACGGTGGTTGGGCGGCGGTCCTGATGGATCGCGCGTTGACCGCGTTGCGCACGGAATTCCAGCACGCGGGAAAGCTGGAATTGTTCGAACGGCTGAAGGGGTTCGTCTGGGGCGAGAAGAGCGGGTTGCCGTATGGTGAGATGGCCGGCCAGCTCGGCATGACCGAAGGCGCAGTGAAGGTCGCGGTGCATCGCATGCGCCAGCGTTACGGCGAACTGTTGCGAGCTGAAGTCGCACAGACGGTATCCACCCCAGCCGAGGTCAACGAGGAATTGCGTTATCTGGTTTCCGTCATCCGCGATCGGTTGGCGAATTCCGGTAACGTTCCTTCACAGAAGTTGTAGCAACCAACTACACAACCATTCCATGTCTGAACCAATCCACTCGCCGCAATGCGGCAAATGTGGCGCGCCGTTGAGCGGCTACGCCCCGGATGGCCTTTGCGCCGCCTGCCTGATGGAATGTGCCCTCGAGCAAGAGAACGCGGCGAAATCGGTGCAAGCCACGCCCGACACCGTTTCTCAAGCCGGGACCGAACCTGCCCGCGCCTCAGAAGAATCTTCCGGCTCGGTGATCGGACGATACAAGTTGCTGGAGAAAATCGGCGAAGGCGGCTGCGGCGTGGTGTACATGGCCGAACAGACCGAGCCGGTGCGGCGGCGCGTGGCGCTCAAGGTCATCAAGCTGGGGATGGACACCAAACAGGTCATTGCCCGGTTCGAGGCGGAGCGTCAGGCGCTGGCACTTATGGATCATCCCAACATCGCGAAAGTGCTGGATGCGGGCGCCACCGCCACCGGGCGGCCGTATTTTGTGATGGAACTGGTGAAGGGCATTCGTATCACCGACTACTGCGACCAAAACCATCTCTCCACGCCGGAACGATTGGCTTTGTTCACGCAGGTCTGCCAGGCGATCCAGCACGCGCATCAGAAGGGGATCATTCATCGGGATATCAAGCCCTCGAACATCCTGGTAACATTGCATGACGGGGTGCCGGTGCCCATGGTGATTGACTTTGGCATCGCCAAGGCGACCGAGCAGGTGCTCACGGAACAGACCGTGTTCACCGCGTTCGGTCAGTTCATGGGCACGCCCGCCTACATGAGTCCGGAGCAGGCGGAACTGAGCGGGCTGGACATTGATACCCGCAGCGACATCTACGCGCTGGGCGTGCTCCTTTACGAACTGCTCACGGGGAAAACACCGTTTGACGCAAAAGAACTGTTGCAGGCGGGCTTGGACGAGATGCGCCGGCGCATCCGCGAGGAAGAACCGATGCGGCCCAGCACGCGCTTGAGCACGATGGCGGACGCCGATCTCACGGAGGTGGCGCAGCAACGCCAGTCCGAACCCGCCAAGCTGACGCGGTTCATTCGCGGCGATTTGGACTGGATCGTGATGAAGTGCCTGGAAAAGGACCGGACGCGCCGTTACGAAACCGCCAATGGTTTGGCCATGGACCTCCGGCGGCATCTCAACAATGAACCCGTCGTGGCCTGTCCGCCGAGCGCGGCCTATCGCTTTCAGAAAATGGTCCGGCGGAACAAAGTGGTCGTCGCTGCCATCACTGCGGTGACGGCGGCGCTCATTTTTGGCTTGGGGCTATCCACGATCCTGTTCATTCGCGAGGCCAAGTCGCGCAAGCAGGCACAAGAAAAGGAGCGAGAGGCCAGAGAAGCAGAGGCCCAGGCTACGGCGATCCTTGAGTTCTTTCAGCGACATGTCCTGGCCGTGGCCCGACCCAAGGGCGAACCCAATGCCATCTCCCGTGATGTGACCGTGCGGGAAGCATTGGTTGAGGCCGAGAAACAGATCAGCAACACTTTCTCCAATCAGCCGTTGGTGGAGGCTCAACTGCGCGAGACCATGGGCGAGACTTTTGGATTCCTCGGCGATGTCGAACGGGCGATCCCGCAATTCGAGCGGGCACTGGAGTTGTTCCGCGAGCACCTGGGCCTCAAAGAAATACACACACTGACGGCCATGAACAACCTGGCCAATCTCTATGAAGAGGTTGGACAGTCCGACAAAGCGTTGCCACTGGCGGAAGAGACGGTCAAGGTGATGCGGGAACTTTTTGGAACCCAGTCCCGCGAAACCTTGGTGACCATGCATGGTCTGGCCCTGCAATATCACTCGATGGGTCGCGACCAGGAGGCGCTCGAATTGGAAATGGAAACCCTGGCCTTCAGAAAAAGTGCATTGGGGCTTGCTGATTCGCACACGCTTTCCTCCATGGACGGCTTGGGGTTGATTTACCGATCCTTGGGCCAGATTTCGAATGCGATTGCCATTTCCGAGGAGACGGTTGCGATTGCCCGGACGAATCTCGGCCCAGACGATCCGATGACGCTCAGTTCGTTGGGGAATCTGGCCAGTGCGTATCAGACGGACGGACGAATCAAAGACGCCTTACCCCTGCGCCAGGAGGTGCTTGAGCGACGCCAACGCATCTACGGCCCCGACGCTCCCCAGACCTTGATTTCGATGAACAATCTGGCAACCGCGTATCTGATGGATGGAAACGCTGCGGCGGCAGTCACGTTGCACGAGGAAACCCTGCGGTTGCGGCGACTGAAACAACGGCCAGATCATCCGGATGTATTCTATTCCATGCACAACCTCGCTTCCGCTTACAGCCAGGCCGGGCGCTTGCCCGAGGCTATCACGATGGCGAGGGACACCATTGAGGGACGGCTGAGTCTGCTCGGAAACGATCATCCTGAAACGCTCAAGTCCATGAGCAGTCTGGCGGTGTACTACCAGGATGTTGGCCAGTTTTCCAACGCGATTCACATGGCCGAGCAGACCTTTGCCCTGGCGGAACCGAAGCTGGGAAAAGACCATCCCACTACGCTTGAGTACTTGCATCGGCTCGCCTTTGCTTATTACGAGGCACAGCAGTGGTCGAACGCCATCCCCCGGTTGCGGGAGGCGATGAATCGTTACAAAGTACAAGATGGTGACACCGCCAGCGCAACACTGACCGAAATGACCCGGCTGGGGGTGGCGTATTCACAAGCGGGTCAGTCCGACCTATCGGCAGCCTTGTGGCGGGAGTTTGTCGAAGCCCAGAAGAGTGCTCCAGAAGCCGACGCGCTGGCTGTGGCGAGTACCTTGGCTCAATCCGTCACGTCGTTTTTGGAGCGCAACCAACCGGTCGAGGCCGAACAACCCGCCCGTGCTTGCCTCGAATTGCGCGAGAAATTCATTCCCGACGACTGGCGAACTTTCAACACCCGCAGCCAACTCGGTGGCAGCCTGCTTGGGCAGAAAAATTACTCTCAATCCGAGCACCTGCTGCGCTCCGGCTACGAGGGCATGAAACAGCGCCAAGCCACCATACCCGAAATCGGAAAGGTTCGGCTCAAGGAAGCGCTCGAGCGCCTTGTCCAACTCTACGAAGCCACCGGCCAGCCAGATGAAGTTGCGGCCTGGAAAATGAAACTGGCTGAGTTCGATCAGCCCGCTGCGGAGAAAATGCCAGACGCTCCCTGACTACCAACGCATCGGTCTGATGCCAGACGGCTTTGTGCCAGTGAAAGGTCTGAATACAGGGCCGGTTGCGTGGCTTGCTCGCCGCGAATGTGACGATGAATCGCACAACTTTGAATCGGTTTGTAACCTGCCCTCGGCTTTGTTGTAGCAAGCAGGTGTAAGCCAGAAAACGTGAAGCCTTCGAGGTTATTTTCGTTCAAGGCAAAATACCAAACCCAACCAGGCGCGAGTCGCCTGAACGAAAGGCAACAATGAAAAGCTCAACATTAAATCAAATCAAACCGACCCTCAGGAAAGGACTCGTCCCGGCGTTGCTGGTGGCCGCCATCGTGTCACTCGGCGCGACTGCGGCCGTGGCGGATGAAAAAGAGGTCACGATCGTGCCACCGGGCGCGAAATACCATGGCAAGACCTATGGCGAATGGTCGGCCGCTTTTTGGCAATACGCCCTCGCCCAGCCAGTGGAAGGGCATCTCTTTCTGGACACCCCGGAATTTGACTTCAGCTCCGGACAAAAGGGCGACGTGTGGTTTGTGGGCGCACCCGACGGCCCGCTCACGCGCCATATCACGCTTCCCAGCGGCAAGGCGTTGTTCCTGACCCTGCGCGACGTGGAAACTTCCTCGCTGGAAGAACCCCCGTTCTACGGCGCGACCGAGGAGGAACAGCGCGCCAATTCCGCGTGGTTCGCCGATCATATTGTGGATGTGTATTGCGAGATCAACGGCGTGCCCGTGCCCAATCTGTGGGATTATCGCGCGGCCAGTCCGCAATTCGAGTTCACCGCACCCACGCCGTGGATCTGGGGTGAGATTGGCGGAAAAGGCACGGCGGTGAGCGACGGTTATTTCCTGATGGTGGAATTGCCGAAGGGTCACCACACCATCCACTACGGCGGCACCTACCACTTTGAAGCCGGCGAACTCCTGGATGAACCGCTGGACCTCCCGCACGACGTGACCCTTGAAATCACGGTTGGAAAATAGCGGACCTCGCCTCAGCGCGCGAATGGAAACACCGATTGATCATGATTGCTCAACAGACTTCCCTGCAAGCAGGAGACACCGACTCCCGGGCCCATTTGCGCCCTTCCCAACAGCCGCTCAGTTTGAAAACTGAGCGGCTGTCTTTTGGTCTCCCGCGCGGCAGGATTGAAGAATCCCTGCAACTCCCGGCCCGAATCCCTGTAGCAACCCGGTAAGAACGAATCACTCGGACCATGAGCCTGATAAAAAGAACTGCGAGGACTGAAATGAAACACAATACGCCTGTCATCCGACCACCGTTCTCGCTGGGGAGTAGGCAGCATCTCGTCTTGTTGCTGTTGCTCCTGCTGGCTTTGCCGGCAGTGATGCAGGCCCAATTCACTTATACGACAAATGATGGCGCTATCACCATCACTGGATACACAGGCTCCGGCGGAGCGGTGACCATTCCCGCCACCATCACTGGCCTGCCGGTTACCACCCTCGGAGATTTTGCTTTCGACTCTGCCCCCATAACCAGCGTTACGATCCCCTCAAGTGTCAACTACATCGGAAACTATGCTTTCCAGTACTGCACCAACCTGACGAACGTCACCATCCCGAATAGTGTTAGACTCATCAACTTCGGCGCATTCCTGGGTTGCTCTAGCCTGGCAGGCATCAGCCTGCCGAACGGCATTCGTAGCATACAAGGATGGACGTTTAACCTCTGCACCAGTCTGACCAACATCACCATCCCAAACAGTGTCACCTTTATCCGTGATTTAGCCTTTCACCAATGTGACAGCCTCACGACAATCACGATTCCCGATAGCGTTACCCGTATCGGCGAGGGCCTTCAAGGTGTGTTCGCTGGCTGCGACAACTTGGCTAACGTCTCGATAGGAAACGGCGTTACCGCCATGGGATCATTCACTTTCAAGGACTGTGCCAGGCTCACCAATGTTGTCTTTGGAACTAGTCGTCTTACCAACTTGGGCGACTTCACGTTTTCTGGATGCACGAACCTTAAGACGCTGTATTTTAAGGGTAATCGTCCCAACGGTAATGCGCTTTTGCCTAGTGAGAATAGTGCAACAATCTACTACCTGCCTGGAACCACGGGTTGGGGATCAACGTTTTTTGGTCGTCCGACCGCGCTCTGGCTGCTCCCGAATCCGCTGATTCTGACGAAGAGCCCCAGCTTCGGTGTGCAAACGAATCAGTTCGGTTTCCGTGTTTCGTGGGCCACCAATGTTCCCGTTGTGGTCGAAGCCTCCGCTGATCTGGCGACGGCTTTTTGGACTCCGCTTACGACCAACTCGCTGGCGCCTTCCGGCTGGTTTCAATTCAGCGATCCCGAATGGACGAATCATCCCAGTCGTATTTATCGCGTTCGCTCGCAGTGAAACGGATTCCAAGATGTAAAACAAAACCATGAAAACATTCAAACACCCCTCCGCCCAAACCTTGCGGTATTGCGCCTTCGCGCTCGGACTCCTGGCCGCGTGCGCCAGCACAGATGCCCAAACCTTCACCACCCTCAAGAGCTTCGGCATCTTGACCAGTGTCACGGGGTTTAATCCTCAGAGTCGGCTCGTGCAAGGGCCGGACGGCACGCTCTACGGCACTACGTCTTATGGAGAAGGCAACGTGCGCGGGACAGTGTTTAGAGTTCAACCGGACGGCACTGGCTTCATGGTGCTGAAATGGTTTACGAATTTCATGGAAGGGGCAGAACCTTTTCCACGGCTGACGCTGGACGGGAGCGTGTTGTATGGGACGACATTCTCGGGCGGAAGTTCAGGGGTTGGGACGGTGTTCAAATTGAACACGGATGGCACGGATTTCACAGTGCTCAAGCATTTCACAGGCAGTGACGGTTACGCCCCTCAATCGGGACTGACGTTGTCTGATGGCGTACTTTACGGCACAACCGTCGCGGGCGGCGGTGGTTACGGGACGGTGTTCAAGATGAACACGGACGGAACAGGTTTCACGGTGCTGCAAATGTTCTTAAAAGGGCCGTCCGGTGACTTGATACTGTCCGGCGGCGTCATCTATGGGACCGCTGCATACGGAGGCAGTTCAGATTCGGGCACAATCTACAGACTGAACACCGACGGCACCGGCTACGCCGTGTTGCAGGAGTTCACCGGCACCAATGGACGGTTTCCCTATTGGGGACTGACGTTGTCCGACGGCGTGCTCTACGGCGCAGCCTATTCCGGCGGCGATTCCGACGCCGGGACGTTATTCAAACTAAATACCAACGGAACTGGTTTTGCCGTGCTCCGACACTTTAATCGAGTCGAGGGCTCCGGACCGCGCGAGCTAACGCTGTCCGGTAACAAGTTCTACGGCGTCACGTCGAGAGGGGGTGATTCCGATAATGGCACGATTTACCAAGTGAACACTGATGGAGCTGGGTTCGCGGTGTTAAAGCATTTTGCCGGGACTGATGGTGCCGATCCGAGCGCAGGGTTGCTTTTGGCGGACGACACCCTCTTTGGAACAACCTACGCGGGTGGCATGGCGAACGTCGGCACCGTGTTCAAAATAAACAGCGACGGTACCGGCCACACGGTGCTCAAGCATTTCGCCTACAGTGACGGAACGCTTCCAAGGGCAGGACTGGCGTTGTCTGGCAATGTGCTCTATGGGACGACGCTGCAAGGTGGGGCTTCGGGCCACGGGACGGTGTATCAGGTGAACGCGGATGGCACGGGCTACACCGTGCTCAAGGATTTTAACGGCGGCGACGGGGCGGGTGATTTTAGTTCATCGGCTGGGCTCACACTGTCCGGGAGCGTGCTCTATGGAACGACGCGAATCGGCGGCAGTTCAAATCTGGGGACAGTGTTCAAGATAAACACCGACGGTACGGGTCACACTGTGCTCAAGCACTTCACCGGCGGCGACGGGGCGTATCCTGAAGCCGGACTGACACTGATTGGTAACGAGCTGTTTGGGACAACATCTGGAGGCGGAAGTTCGGATTCCGGGACGATTTACAGGCTCAACTCTGATGGGACCGGATTTACAACGCTCAAACATCTCGCAGCAGCGGATGGCGCTCCTGCCGCCGGATTAGCGCTATCCGGTGGAGTGCTCTATGGGACTACCTTCAACGGCGGCGGCGCTGATGTAGGAACGGTGTTCAAGTTAAACATTGATGGCACCGGTTTCACGGTGCTCAAGCATTTCACTTTGGACGATGGGGCGCACCCCATTGCCGGCGTGACCGTTTCCGGCAGCGTGCTTTACGGTACGACGAGTGCAGGGGGGCTTTCCGGGTATGGGACGATGTTCAAGGTGGGCACGGACGGCACTGGCTTCGCCGTGCTCAAGAAATTCAAAGGCTCCGACGGGGGGTATCCTTCCGCCGAACTGATACTGACCGGCAGCACGCTCTACGGGACGACTGAAGCTGGCGGCGATGCGCAGTCTGGAACCGTGTTCAAGCTGAACACCGATGGCACCGGCTTTCGAGTGCTCAAGCATTTCACCGGCCTGGACGGCGCGGAGCCATCGGCCGCTTTGACGTTTGCCGGCGAAGCCCTTTACGGGACAACGTATCGCGGCGGAGGCCTGGATGTCGGCACCGTGTTTAAACTGGATTTGTCGAATGTCCCGGCGCCGGCGGTGCGCTATGTAAACGTCAACAGCGCCAACCCCGCGCCGCCTTACACCAATTGGGCCACTGCGGCGGTGACAATTCAGGATGCGATCAATGCCGCGCTCCCGGACGACCTAATCCTGGTGACCAATGGCACCTACAGCGTCGGTGAGACGATCATTTCTGACGCAGGAACGAATCGGGTGGCGGTCACAAACGTCGTGTTGGTGCAAAGTGTCAACGGCCCGCAGTTCACGATAATTGATGGTGGCGGCGCGATCAGGTGCGCCTACCTTGTGGATGGTAGCAGACTTGTTGGGTTCACCTTGACCAATGGCGTCGCTCCTTCCGGCGGCGGAGTGTTGTGTCAATCGGAAGAATCGTTCATCTCAAACTGTGTATTGGCAGGCAATGCTGCGGAAATTGGAGGCGGCGGCTATGCTGGAACATTCAGTAACTGCAGGTTCACGAACAACTCAGCTCCGCTTGGCCTGGGAGGCGGCGCCAGCTTCAGCATACTGGATCAATGTTCACTCGCCCAAAATTCGGCTTTCCAAGGCGGCGGAGCGTATGGCGGCACCGTGAGGAATTGTCTCTTGATGGGGAACTCGGCGACCACCAGCGGCGGCGCGGCCGACAGCTTGATGTTCAACTGCTTGTTGCAGAACAACTCAGCTTCCGATTCTGGAGGTGCGACGTCGGGCGGTTGGTTGATAAATTGTACCCTGACCGGCAGTACAGGCGGCGGGGCACAAGGCAGTTTGCTCTTCAACTGCATCTCCTATTTCAACGCGCCGGACAACTATGACCCCTTCAGCGAGTTAAATTACACCTGCACCACGCCATTGCCAGGCAGTGGCGTCGGCAACATCACCGATGCCCCGATGTTCGTGGATCACGCCAGCGGCAACTTGCGCCTGCAGTCCAACTCGCCATGCGTCAACTCAGGCGGCGCTGATTATGACGCTGGCAGCACTGACCTGGATGGCCGCCCTCGCATCGTGAGCGGTACCGTAGATATGGGTGCGTACGAATTCCAGCCGGGCGTTAGCGGCGATTTCATCGGCTGGCTGTCAGGCTACGGCCTACCCACGGATGGTTCCGCAGATTCCACGGACGGGGACAGCGATCTGCATAACAACTGGCAGGAATGGATTGCCGGGACGGTGCCCACCGATGCTTTGTCCGCGCTGCGACTGCTCACCCCAACGAACGACGCGTCGGGTGTTACCGTGAGTTGGCAGAGCGTGGGCAATCGAACCTACTTCCTGGAGCGCGCCAGTGACCTTGGAGCCCAAGCTGCATTTTCATTGCTGACCAGCAACATTGTAGGGCAGGCGGGCACGACGAGTTACACCGATACGAACGCCGTTGGTAACAGCCCGTTCTTCTACAGGGTTGGAGTTCAGCAGTGATTGCGGAAACAATGAAACCAATTGGAGTGGACCAATCATCCTGCGCGCTTCTACCGCCTCCGCTCACCATGGAAACCGACCGCGCTGCGACACCATGAAAACCACAATGCCACAGCTCGGAACCGAGCATTCTCCACAGGAGGAAACAGAGCGAACCGAGGTTTGCACCAAGAAGCGTACTCTCGCCGCACGCCACAAGCGGCGTTTCGGGTCAGGCTTGGGCCCAATCCTCGACGTTCAACCCGGGCACGCGGCGGAATTCCGGATCGGCGCTCACGAGGGTCAGCCCATGCGTCCGGGCGATGGCCGCAATCTTGAGATCGCTTGGACCGATGACCCGGCCCTGAACCTCCAGGTGGTGCCGGAGCTCGGCGTAATGCCGCGCGGCCGCATCGTCAAACGGGAGCGACGCGAACGGCGCAAAGAGCATGTCCAAGGCGCGCAACCGGCGCTCGCGCTTGCCGTATTTCTCCGCGCCATGCCACAACTCGGCCTTAACCACGGCACACAGGACAACGTCTCGAACGGGATGCGACCGGACTTTGGCGTCGAGTTTGCCGCCCGGATTCTTCAACAAGGAAATCCAGATGTTGGTGTCCGGCAGGAAGGCCATTACCACGCCTCGCGTTTCTCGAATTCACCTTGCGGCGGCCGCTCGAAGGGTTCACTGCCGAACTCCCCAGCGATGCGCGTGAAAAAATCGGGAGGCAAACGCTCGGTCTGGCCGTCGCCGTTTCGGGTCTCCACCAGTTCCAAAGCGTCGCGCACCAGCTTCTCCAGCGAGGTCGCGGCTTTGGCATCCAGTGCTTTGAGCTTCGCATCCAACTGTTCAGCAATGGCGGACATCGCCCAACGCTACCGCCCCGAGGACTTGGTGGCAAGAATGACTTCCAGAATGACTTCCAGGCGGGCATCGTGACCCGCAATCAGCCCAACCAACCATGCAACCCGACGCAAGGATCAACCTTATGAAACCAAATCAAACCAAACTCATCCGCTGCTCGATGTTGGATGTTGAATGGTGGATGTTGAATGGTGCCCTCGCCTTGTTCCTGTTCTCCTACGCCAGCGCCTCGGCCGCCACTCGCTACGTTGACCTCAACAGCGCCAACCCGACGCCGCCCTATACCAACTGGGCCACCGCCGCAGCGATCATTCAGGACGCCGTGGATGTCGCAGACCCTGGAGACCAAATCATCGTCACAAATGGCGTTTACCAGAGTGGCGGTCGGGTTGCGGTCGGAACTGGTAGCGGGAGTGGAAGTAATCGGGTTGCGGTTACCAAGCCTCTGGTTCTCCAAAGCGTGAATGGACCTGAATTTACCGTCATCCAGGCCTATCCGAGTCCCGTAACCAACTTGGGCGTTGGCACGATGCGGTGCGTGTTCCTCACCAACGGCGCGAGCTTGTCCGGGTTCACCTTGGCAAACGGTGCTACATGGGCTCCTTGGGGCGCTGGTGTCTGGTGTCAGTCCTCGAACTTGGTGGTGGTTTCCAATTGCGTGCTCGTGGGCAACTCTACCGGCACGCGTGGCGCCGGGGCCTACGGGGGCACGTTAGTTGACTGCGTCATTCGGAGTAACTCCACTCCACTGATTTCCAGCGCAGGGGGCGGAGCGTACGGGAGCATTCTCGTGAACTGCAGACTCGTGGGCAACTCAAGTCGCGAAGGTGGTGGCGCAGCGATCTGTACCCTGGCGAATTGTACCTTGACTGGCAATCAGGCAATCTATGGCGGAGGTGCCTCAGGAAGCCGACTGTACAACTGCCTCCTGACGGGTAATTCGGCTGAGGTGGACGGAGGCGGGACGATTAATTGCAGCATCTTCAATTGCACGGTGACAGAAAACTCTGCCGGGCGATATGGTGGAGGGGTGGTTACTGGTGCCATGTTTAACTCGATCGTCTATTTCAACACGGCACCGCAGGAGGCCAACTATTTCGCCATTTTGTCTTACGCTTTTTGTTGCACGACCCCATTGCCACCCGGCGGTCAGGGCAATATCGCGATGGATCCGAAGTTTGTGGACTTTGTCGGGGGCAATCGGCGGTTGCAGTCCAACTCTCCCTGCATCAATGCGGGAGGAAACCGTTACGCGCCTGGGGGGGCTGACCGGGACGGTAATCTACGCATCGTGGGCGGGACGGTGGACATCGGTGACTACGAATTCCAAACCCCGGCCTCCACGCTCTCCTACTCCTGGGCGCAGCAATATGGCCTGCCCACCGACGGCTCGGCGGATAACGCGGACACAGATGCCGACGGTCACACGGCCTGGCAGGAATGGCGTGCGGACACGAATCCCACGAACGCCGCCTCTGTGTTGAAGATGTTTGCTCCCACGGGCAGTCTCGCAGGCGTGATCGTGCGATGGCAGAGCGTGCCGACGCGGAACTACTTTCTCGAACGCTCTACCGACCTTGGCTCACAGCCAGTGTTCTCCCTGCTTGAAACCAACATTCCGGGTTTGGCAGGCGAAACCAGTTTCACGGACACCACCGCCATCGGCCCCGGTCCATTCTTTTATCGTGTGGGGATGCACTAATTTTGTTCCCAAGCACCGAGTCCTTCGGTGATATTGCTCCCCACATGAATAACGGAATCAGCGCCGTCATCTGGCTGCAGGCCGTGACCTTGCTTGTGGCCCTTGTCGGCGCTGGCTGCGCCAGTGTGCGCGCCACAGATTCGCAACCAGACAATCCGAAGGACACGGCGGCGATTAACCGGCGGTTGCAGGAAATCTTCGCTGCGGCCGAGAACAAGAATTTTGAACGGCTGGACAGCTATCACGCTTATGGCCCGAAGTTCACCAAGTATTCGGGAACTTCCGCCGAGCGGCGGGACGCCGCCGCCAGCCGCAAGGGCGAGCATGACGGCTTGGCCGCGCTCAAAGGGCTGACCATGCGGATCCACGACCTGAAGATTGACGTGTTTGGAGAGGTCGCCATCACCACGTTCATGCTGGACTATAGCTTCGATTCCGGCGGCGAAACGGTTTCCCGCCGGGACCGTTCGACGCTCGTCTTTATCAAGCAGCATGGGGACTGGAAAATCACCCATGAACACCTGACGCCGGTCCAGCCCTGAAGGTTATGAGCCGGCGGACGGCGCTGTGGAAATGTTTTCTCGATCGACGTGACCAGCGTGGATTGTTTGGTAACGGAGACGACAACTAACCCTCACGAGTACCATGAGCGAAAAGCAGACACACAATCAACGCGCCGCAGCGCGACGTTCGTGCGAGCCGCCGCAGGCGGACGGTTCGATGCGCTTTCACCGGATGCACCAGTTGTGGGAACTGGCCAGGAGTCTCCCGGTCAAAAAGGTTCGGCTGAGTGAACTCGATGGCTTTGACGAGGTGCGGTGGTTCGGTGGACCGAGAAATCTCCTGCCGACCTGCCGGGCGATCGCGGAACATGCGCGAGACATTTACGAGTCTGACTTGAGTTATCCCATCATTCTATCGCCGACGGGAGAGGTGCTGGACGGCTGGCATCGCATCTGCAAAGCGTTTATTCAGGGGATTGAGGAACTGGATGCGGTTCAGTTGAAGATCATGCCACCCTACCGCTGGCGAGTGCTGTTGACCGGGGAAGAGGTGGAGATCGCGCCAGGAAAGAACGGCCAGCTCCAATGAACGATCGAACGTTCGGTGAGGAAACCGCGCGGCACTGGATTCAAACCATCGAGAGCCGGGGCCACCCGGTGCGCGAGCAGGATGTTTACCCGCTGTTGAGGACTTGGGTGGAGCGGGCCTCGCCGAAGCGCCTTCTCGAAATCGGCTGTGGTCAGGGCGATTGCTCGGCCCGAATCAATCTCCAAGGCCGATCTTACGTTGGAATTGATCCTTCGCCCTTCCTGATCAACCGGGCCAGAGAACTGTATGAGTCAGCGGAGCGGCAATTCACGTTCGGCAATGCGTACCAACTGCCCTTTGCCGGAAGCGAATTCGACGGCGTGTTCTCCGTCATGGTCTGGCATCTCCTGAGCGATATTCAAACGTCGGCCCGCGAAATGGGACGGGTGCTGAAACCCGGCGGGCATTTCCTGATGGTCACAGCGAATCCTGAGGCCCGCTCGGAATGGGCCGATCTTTACATCAACGTGAAGACTGAAGGCGGTCGTCTCGAAGGCGACGTGCGGGTGGACGGCAAAATCCTCGACCACGATGTCCTCTATTTACATCCGCTCGACGATATTATGAACAGGTTGGAGTTGGCCGGACTTCAGGTTGGTTCGCTCGCACACTTCCGAAAGTCCCGGCAGGGCCAAGGTCGCGAATACCTGGTCGCGATCCAGGGAATGCGAGTTCGGTGAAGAATCACTTCACCGCCGATTCCCTGTAACCATGAGCCGGGATTGTTGTAGCAAGGAATCGTAAGCCCAAAAACGTATGGCCGGAAGGCGCATTTGGTTTGAGGCAAGAGTAAAACAATCCCAGGCGTGAATCGCCTGAAACGAAAGGTAAGCACAGTATGAAAAGTCAGTTCAACAAAATCATCGGCTCCACCCTGCTGGCCGCGATGCTGGCACTGGGAATTACCCCGGCCTTCGCCGATGGCGGCAGAGGCAATGCCGGAAACCCGGGCATCCTCCCGCCGCAGTCACATCCCTATGGGAAGAGCTACGGGGAGTGGGTGGTTAAATGGTGGCAGTGGGTTATGAGCATACCCGCGGATCGCAACCCCTTGATTGATGAAACCGGCGAATTCGCGAATGAAGGCCAAAGCGGGTCGGTGTGGTTCGTGGCGGGCACATTTGGCAACTCCGCCGAGCGGAGCTACACGGTTCCGGCAGGCAAAGCCCTCTTCGTCCCCGTGTTCAACTGCATCTTCGGCGCCGGTGTGTTCGACTGCGATCCCACCGTCCCGGGTGTGCCATGTGTCGTCTGCGAGTTGCAGGACACTGCGGCGGTCAACACGGAAGCCATTGAAGTCCTGGAGGTGACGATTGATGGTCGGCCTGTGAAGAACGTGCGGCGGTACCGCGCCAGTTCACCGGGACCATTCGCCATCCATTATCCAGACAACTCAGTCGCCGGGGTGCCGGAAGGCGACTACTTTCCGCAGGTCGCTGACGGTTACTGGCTGATGCTGGAGCCTCTGGCGCCAGGAGAGCACGAGATTGTTATCGCCGTGAGCGGACAGACCCCCTACTTCGGACCGGTTGAATTCGTCGTGATCCATCACATCACCGTACCCAAACCCGGACGTGGTCGCGATTGCGACAACGACTAAGGGCTGCCAAGTGTCGGGCCAATCCCCCGCCGGTTGCACCATCCGGCGGGGGATTTTTGTATCCTTTGACTGCTCGCATCGAGGGAGACAGCCATCTTCCGCCTTTTCAATGCGTCATTTGTGCCTATGCTGGCGCTCGCTCCATGCCGAGTGGCTATATCAAAACTTACGGTTGCCAGATGAACGAACGCGACAGCGAAGCCGTCGCCGCGCAGCTTGTGGCCAAGGGCTGCTGAAAGAAACGATGGGAGAGCCCGGCCTGTCCGCCGCCTGCCTTTACAGGCGGCGGATGGTTCTTTTCTCAACGCGTTCGCAGTCACGAGGTCTTGAGATGGAAAAGTGCATTCCCGCTTGCCAGAAAAGTCCCCCGAGGTTACAAAAGTTTCAAAATCCCTGCGAATACCATGTCAGCGCCTGAGAATGGACCAAGCCAGACGTCCGTCGGCGACGGCTGGTTTAAGACCACGCACTGGAGTGTCGTGCTCAATGCGGGGCGGGGCGATTCCCCAGAGGCCACCGCCGCATTGGCCAAACTCTGCCAGACTTATTGGTATCCGGTTTACGCTTTCGTCCGGCGACTGGGCAACAGCCCGGAAAACGCCAAGGACTTGACCCAGGAATTCTTTCTCCGGGTGATCGAAAAGAATTACCTCAAGGACGTGGATTGCGAGACGGGAAAGTTCCGCTCCTTCCTCCTGGTGGTGTTGAAACGCTTCCTCGCCAATGAATGGGACCGGGCAAACCGGCAGAAGCGCGGTGGCGGCCGGCAGATTCTTTCTCTCGATGAGCAAGACACCGAACTCCGCTATCTGACCGAGCCGGTGGATGACCGCACGCCCGAAAAGCTGTTCGAGCAACGCTGTGCCCTTGCGGTGCTGGAGCAGGTCGTAAGCCGACTGCAAGCTGAAATGACTGAGGCCGGCAAGGCTGAACTATTTCGCGAACTGAAGGATTTTCTCGGCGGTGAGGGCGGTTCGTATTCGGAAGCAGCGGAGCGATTGCAGATGAACGAGGGTGCCCTGCGCACCGCGGTTCACCGGTTGCGCCGGCGGTATCGCGAAATCCTGCGCGAAGAAATCGCCGGCACGGTTGCCAGCCCGGAGCAAATCGAAGACGAGATCCGCCATCTTTTTCTCAGCCTGGGTTAGGGCGCGTCATTCGGTGCGCGCCAACGGTAACGAATGGCGGCGAACGCTTAGGTACAACTTGAAAATGTGTCGCCGAATCAGTCCTGCCGACGTGCAGCGGGAACGCGTATGAGCACACCCTCAGATCAAATCGAAGCTATCGTGGACGCGGCTTTGGACCTGTCACCCGCGGATCGCGAAGCCTATCTCGACCAAGCCTGCGGCGACGACGCTGCGTTGCGTCAAACCGTTGCAGCCCTCCTCCGCGCGCATCAGCACGCCCCAGCACCCGGTAAGCATCCCGTATCCGCTCCAACCGCCACCCAACGCTCCGAACAGTCCGGGGACCGCATTGGTCCTTACAAACTCCTTCAGCGCCTCGGCGAGGGCGGTTGTGGCGTGGTTTACATGGCTGAGCAGGAAGAACCAGTGCGCCGGCGCGTCGCCCTCAAAGTGATCAAGCTGGGCATGGACACCAAACAAGTCATCGCCCGCTTTGAAGCCGAGCGGCAAGCACTGGCACTGATGGATCATCCCAACATCGCCAAGGTCCTTGAAGCCGGGGCGTCGGAAGCTGGACGGCCTTACTTCGTCATGGAACTGGTTCGTGGAACAAAGATCACCGAATACTGCGACCAGAATAATCTGCCCACCCAAAAGCGGTTGGAACTCTTCATCCAGGTCTGCAAAGCCGTTCAACACGCCCACCAGAAAGGCATCATCCACCGCGACCTCAAACCATCGAACATTCTTGTCACGCTGCACGACGGAGTGCCAGTCCCGAAGGTCATTGATTTCGGCATCGCCAAGGCCACCGAACAACGATTGACGGACAAGACCGTTTTCACCGCCTTTGAACAGTTCATTGGCACGCCCGCCTACATGAGCCCCGAGCAGGCGGAAATGAGTGGACTCGACATTGATACGCGCAGCGACATCTACAGCCTGGGCGTGTTGCTTTATGAACTGCTGACCAGCCGGATTCCGTTTGATCCCAAAGAACTTGCCGCGGCGGGGCTGGACGAGATGCGGCGAATCATCCGGGAAAAGGACCCGGTGCGACCTTCCACGAAACTGAGCAGCCTGACCGTGGCGGACCAGACCACCGTGAGCAGACAGCGCCAGGTGGAGGCGGCGAAATTGATTCATCTCGTGCGCGGAGATTTGGATTGGATCGTGATGAAGTGTCTCGAAAAAGACCGGACGCGGCGCTACGAAACCGCCAACGGTCTCGCGCGGGATCTCGAGCGGCATTTGAGCAACGAACCGGTGGTGGCGTGTCCGCCGAGTCGTCTGTATCGCTTTCAAAAAATGGTGCGGCGAAACAGAATTACGGTCGCCGCAGGTGTGTCAGTTGTGGCCGCCCTTCTTGTGGGGGTAGCCGCGAGTACCTGGCAAGCAATCCGCGCCATGCGGGCCGAACGCGAAAGCCAGCAATTCGTCCGATTTCTCACCGACATGCTGGAAGGGGTGGGGCCGTCCGTTGCGCTGGGTCGCGACACCACCTTGCTCCGGGAAATCCTCGACAAGACGGCCGACCGCATAATGGAGGAATTGAAGGATCAGCCCAGGCTTGAGGCGAATCTGCTGACAACCATCGGTGAGGTGTATCGCGCGCTGACCGCGAACGACAAGGCGGAAGCCATGCACCGAAAGGCGTTAACCATCCGGACTCGATTATTTGGCGAGTGCCATGTAGATACGGCAACCTCCATGGACCTGCTTGCCGTTGTCCTGCTGGAGCAAACCAAGCTAGGCGAGGCAGAGCCGCTTTTCCTCAAGGCACAGGCGATCCGCAAAAAGCTCCTGGGTCCGGATCACCCAGCCGTCGCCCTTTCGATTTCCAACCTGGGAGCTTTGCGTCAATTTCAAGGCAAGTATCAAGAGGCCGAGAACCTCTACCGGGAAGCCTTGGAGGTGCGGCGAAAACTTCGAGGTGATGACCATCTGGAGGTGGCGGAATCACTCATCTGCGTTGCGTCCGTTCTGTACTACCAGCAAAAGGACTTGCCGCAAGCAGAGGAGATGAATCTGAAAGCGTTGACGATCCGCACGAATGCGCTTGGCGACAAACATCCGGATTTGGGTGTGTGCCTCAACAACTTAAGCACGGTATATCTCGCACAGGGAAGGCTGGACGACGCCGAAGCCACGATGCAGGCCACCATTGACCTTTGGCGAGTGATTGAGAAAGGCGGCAGCGCGCCGGAAGCTCAGGCACTCAATAACCTGGCATGGCTGCTTTGCGTGCAAGGGAAGTTCGCGCGAGCCGAGGAAACAGCGCGGGCCGCGCTTGAAATGCGGAGGCGTGTGCGTGGCAACAAGCACAAGGATGTGGCGGAGTCGCTCAACATGCTGGCGGTGATATTACAACGCCGCGGCAACCTGAGCGAAGCGGAGAAGCTCCAGCGTGAAAACCTTGATCTCACAATCGAGTTGCTGGGCAGCAAGCATCCAGACGTTGTGAGCGCAAAGAACAATCTGGCCTGGGTGTTTCAAAGTCAGCGCAAACATTCGGAGGCCGAGCTTTTATTGCGGGAAGCCCTTGCACTTCACCGTGAAGTGCTTGGCACGACCAATGAGCACACGGTGCAGATGCTCTTGAACCTCGGCATCTGCTGCGCTGGACAGGGCAGGATGGCACAAGCCGAAGATGCCAATCGCGCAGCGTTGGCGCATGCTCTGGCGGCTTTCAGCCCGGATGACTCAAGGGTGGCAAGTTCGCAGCTACTGCTTGCACGGCTGCTGTGCAACAGGGGCCGCCCCTCGGACGCGGTGGAGTATGCCCGCCAAGGCGTTGCCACCATGGAGGTCAGGCAGCCTGAGAAGTGGAGTACCTACAATGCGAAAGCCGTCCTCGGGAGGTGCCTCTCGACTTTGGGCGATCACGCCGGAGCCGAACCGCTTCTGACCTCCGGGTGTGAAGGAATGGAACGGCTACTGGATTCGGTGCCGGTTGACAATCGTTTGTATCTCAAGGAGGCGGTTCAAAGTCTGATCAAGCTCTACGAGACCACCGGCAAGCCAGCCGAAGTCACCAAATGGAGGAGCAAACTCGTCGAGTTGGACGAGGTTTCCGTCGCCCCACCCACGGCCACGGATAAGGGCAACCCGCGGTGAATTGATCGTGAATACCAACAACTCAACAGAAAACAATCAGCTAACAACTGCAAGAAAGGAACCCCAGACTATGAAAAATGTCCTGCCAGCCAGCACACTGCGGTGTGAACTGCCGACTACGCTGACTGTTTTCCTGCTTGTGGCGGCCCTGCTGCCGATGAGTGCTCAGATTGTTCCGCCCGAGATTACGGTCCAACCTACCAACCAGACCGTGCTAGCCTCCCACATGGCCACCTTCACGGTGAGCGCCACGGGCAGTCCGCCGTTGCACTACCAGTGGTATTGGAATGGGATTGCTCTTGTGGGCGCGAACACCAACACGCTCGCCTTCACCGCGGTGCCGTTCCTGGCAGGGTCATATTACGCCATCGTCTGCAATCTTGCCGATTGCGCGACCAGTTCGGTGGTGGTCCTGACGGTCCTGACGGATCCGAGCATCGTATCACAGCCGACGAACCAAGATGCCGTGATCGGCGATGACGTCACGTTTAACGTGGTTGCCGCCGGGACTGCACCCTTGAGCTACCAGTGGTTCCTCAATAGCGTCCCGCTCGAGGACCAGACAACCGACACGCTCTTGCTCACCAACGTCACCTTGGCCGATTCCGGTGTGTATCGCGTGGCTGTCACGAACATTTTTGGCAGCATCACCAGTGCGCCGGCCGCCCTCTCCGTCCTGGCGGAGGTGAGGCGCATCAAATCGTTCAACAACTCGGTGGATGGCGAAATGCCGTTCGCGCCGCTTATCGAGGGCAGTGACGGCTGGCTATACGGGACAACCGTGATTGGCGGCTCGGCAGGTCAGGGGACCATTTTCAAGCTGGCCAAGGATGGCGGCCAATTCACCGTGCTGCGCACCTTTACGACGGCGAGCACGGATGGTCGTCAATCCCGCGGCATCCTGGTCGAGGGCGCGGATGGCGTGCTTTACGGCACGACCACCTACGGCGGCAGTGCCGATCAGGGCGTCGTTTTCAAAATCCAGAAGGACGGCACGGGCTTCGCGCTCCTGCACAGCTTTGGGGCAACTGCTTTCGATGGCAGCCAGCCGGTGGCGGGGCTGATGCAAGGGAGTGATCAAGCTCTTTACGGCACGACACTGAGTGGCGGTGATCACGGATTCGGCACGGTGTTCAAGCTCAACGCCAACGGCGCCGGCTATGTCGTCTTGCACAGCTTCTATGACGGCTCCGACCTTGGCGAAATCAATGAGGGCCGACATCCCGAGGCAACTCTGCTCGAAGGAAGTGACGGAGTACTGTATGGCACGACCAGGGGCGACGAGTTCTGGGAAGGCAGCGTATTCAAACTCAACAAGAATGGGACCGGGTTCGCCGTGCTGCGCCGCTTCGGGAACGGAGCCAACCGCTATTCGAAGGCCCCGCTCATCGAGGGCAGCGACGGGGCGCTCTATGGGACTACCTATGGCGGGCCGGGAGAAGTCTTCAAAATCTCCATGACCGGCCTGAACTACACGGTCTTGCGGTCGTTCTCCGGCTTCGACGGCGATGCGGCCAAGCCCCACGGTGCGCTGTTGGAGGGGCCTGACGGAATTCTCTACGGCACCACTCGAGAGGGTGGCAGCGTCGGGGTCGGCGCGATTTTCAAGTTGAGCCATGATGGAAGCGGCTACCGTCTGGTCTATAGTTTCACCGGCTCGGATGCCGGCGGGGCCTATCCAACCGGCGCGTTGCGGCTGGCCAGTGATGGCGCCTTTTATGTGACGACATCGGCCGGAGGAGATACTGCCAGCGGGACCATCTATCGGATTCGGACGACACCACCATCCCGGCCCGCGCCGCGCGTCACTAGCCTGAGTCGGGCGGGAGCGGATCTTCTTCTTACCGGGTCGAACGGTGCCGCAGGAGATCTGTGCCAGGTGCTGATGAGCACCAACCTGGAGGAGCCGTTGGACCAATGGACACCGATTGCGACCAACATGTTCGATGCGACCGGCTCATTCAGTCTCACCATGACCAACGCCGTGAATCCTGCCGCTCCACAGCGATTCTATATCCTCCAGTTGCAGTGAGCGCGAGCCAGTACTCTTGGGCAGCAACGTGGCTGTGTACCGGACGCGCGCGGTCGTGAGCGATCCGGTGTTGATCCACCTCCCGTTCGCCAATGTGCGCAACCCCGCAGGCGTCAAAAAGACGTCGCCTAAATTGCGCCCAAGTGAGCTTGATTGAATCGTGATGAAGTCCCTGGAGAAGGATCGAACCCGCCGTTATGAGACGGCGAACGGATTGGCCAGCGACATGCACTGCCACTCTGCTCCCGAATGGCAAGCTCCTGGTCGCCGGCGGTGTTAACGGCAGCGGGCCGGTGGCTTCCGCCCAGCTCTACAATCCCGCTTCCGAAACCTGGGAGGATACCGGCGACCTCCACAGCGCGCGCTACTGGCACACGGCAACCTTGTTGCCAAACGGAATGGTTTTTGTCGCGGGCGGGCAAGGCGGCAGCGAAATACTTTCGAGCGCCGAGTTGTACGATCCGAGCAATGGGGTCTGGACGGTAACCATCGGCATGTCCACGGCCCGTTTTAATCACATGGCCACGCGGCTCACCAGCGGACAGTTGCTGTTAGCTGGAGGGATGGATTCCGCGGGAACGCCGACCGCGAGCGCAGAATTGATCCAACCAGCGGTAATTGGACCGCGACTGGCTCGCTGGGGACAGAACGAAATGTTCACACCGCCAACTTGCTGCCTGATGGCAGGGTGTTGGCGGCGGGTGGGAGTACTGCCACCAGGTTTATCGCCAGCGTGGAAATCTACGATCCGGCTTCCGGCGCGTGGACGCCGGGCGATTCACTAATCACGGCGAGAGGGTACCACCAAGACACTCAAGTTCGTTGTCGTTGGTTGCGGACGCATTACCATGCTGGATGCATCTGCCGATTTGAATCTTCTGCGAACTCCATTTCAATTCGGGATCACCAACGGCGACCATGAAACCGAATCGTCTCCAGTCCAGGTAACATTTCTCCAGTTTCGCTTAGGTAGTGAAGTAAGTGCTGATGACAGCATGAACCAATAACCAAAATAACAATCCAGGCAACTTTCGCCTGAAATAACAACTGGAACAACACATGAAAAACTCGATAACAAAACCGTCATGGCAACCCGCGCGGGCGGGCTTGCAACTCCTGGCCCTCGCAACCGCCCTCGGCTTGTTGGCCATGGGAACGCCCATACTCTCGGCGGATGCCAACCTCAATCCGGGTATTGCACCCATCAACTCCAAACCGTACGGCAAGAGTTATTCGCAGTGGGCTGCGGCGTGGTGGCAATGGGCCTTCAGCATCCCCGCCGGCGTGAATCCGCTGCTTGATTCGGGCGGGGAGAACGCTGCTCAAGGTCAAGATGGCCCCGTGTGGTTTCTCGCGGGGAATTTTGGCGGCGAGACTGTCCGGGAGATCAGTGTGCCTGCGGGAAAGGCCCTGTTTTTTCCCATCCTGAATCAACCATGGGTGCAATTCCCGGAGGACCCTCCTTACACCATCCCCGAACTGCGGGCGATTCTCAGGCCAGGCATGGATAACGCCAAGTTGTATTGCGAAATTGATGGTCAAGTAGTCCAAGGCTTGGTGAGCTATCGGGAAGAATCCACCGTGTTTACGACCACGGTCCGGGACGAGAATATCTTGGGGATGCCATCCGGCGATTACGAACCTTGTGTGGATAATGGTTACTATCTGATGGTGACCCCGCTTAGCCACGGCAGGCATACGATCCGGTTCACCGCGGAGAACGCCGACGGATCTTTCAGCCTTGATGTCACCTATCACCTGACGGTGCGATAGCCAACCGCATTTAACATGGGCAGAGAGAGAGACTCTCCTTGCTGGCCACGGTGTTAGCAGGGAGTTTTGGTTTCAATCTCCCGCTTCCACGATTGCCGCAGTGCGGCGTGTGGGGATGTGGGAAGTCGCATTTGGCGTTGGAGGTCGGAATCACACGTCTTCGTTGCCAACCCTCTGGAGTCTCATCTTCCGCCTTTTCATTGAAGGTTTTGTGCCTATCCTCTGTGGTCGTTTCATGCCGAGCGTTTACATCAAGACCTACGGTTGTCAGATGAACGAGCGCGACAGCGAAGCCGTCGCCGCGCAGCTCGTGGCCAAGGGCTACACCCTCGCGGCGTCCGAACACGTTGCGGACGTGGTGCTGCTCAACACGTGCAGCGTGCGCGACAATGCCGAGCAGACCGCGCTGAACAAGATGACTTCCGTCATCGGCTTGGGAAAAAAAGAACGGCCCGGACAAATCTATGGATTCATGGGTTGCATGGCGCAGAGTCGGGGGAAGGAATTGATTGATCGCCTGCCGGACGTGGACCTCGTGCTCGGCACGCAGAAGTTTCATCGTGCGGCGGAATACCTCGACGAACTCCTTGCGGGCAAGCGCGAGAAGGTGGTGGACACGGAGGAGGAGACGGGGAGCGAAGGCACTATCAAGGAGCATCTGCTCAACGGCGCCGCCAAGGACAAGGCCGTGACCGCGTTTGTCAGCATCATGCAAGGCTGCAATCAATACTGCACCTTCTGCATCGTGCCTTACACGCGCGGCGAGGAACGCAGTCGCACGATTCCCGACATCGTGGCGGAATGTCGCCAGCTTGTGGCGCAGGGCGTGAAGGAGATCACGTTGCTTGGCCAGATCGTGACGAGTTACGGAAAGAGATTGTCCGCCGAGCAACTGCTGGGTAGGGCGGGCAGTCCTCTGCCCGCCGATCTTCAGACTTCCAACAACGGCGCGCACGGAGTGACGCGCCCTACCGCTGGCGCCAAATCCCCCTTCGTCCAACTCATTGAAGCCGTCCACGAGATCGAAGGCTTGGAACGCATCCGCTTCACCTCGCCGCATCCGAAAGGCTACGGGGACGATCTGGTGGGGGCTTATGCGCGATTGCCCAAGCTCGTCGAGAGCGCGCATCTGCCGGTGCAAAGCGGCAGCGACCGCGTGCTCAAGCTCATGCACCGCGGCTACACCCGCGCGCGTTATCTCGAAATCATCCGCAAGTTGCGCGCGGCCCGGCCCGGCATTGGCATCACGAGCGACATCATCGTCGGCTTTCCCGGCGAGACGGAGACGGACTTTGAAGAAACGCTTTCCCTGTGCCGCGAAGTGGAGTTCGACAACGCGTATCTGTTCAAGTATTCGCAGCGCAAAGACACGCCCGCAGCGTCAATGCCCGATCAACTGCCCGAGCCGCTCATCGAAGAACGCCACGCGCGCCTGCTCGAACTCATCAACGAAATCGGCAAACGCAAATACGAGACGTTCATCGGGCGGCAGACGCAGATTCTCGTCGAAGGTCCGAGCCGGCGGAATGAAGCGCGCCTGGCTGGCCGCACGCGCTGCAACAAGATCGTGATCTTCGACGGCTCGGAGCGCCATCGCGGCCAGTTGCTGGACGTGAAGATCACGCGCACCGGCTCCTTCACGCTCTACGGCGATCCGGCGATTGTGGGGTTGTGAAGCTAGTTGGGACGAGGCTGTGCAGAGAATCCCCCTTCGTGTGCTGACTAGCATTTGCAGTCTATCACTAGATTAGTCCACGTTCTCATGCATTAGTGACCTGCCTGTCTTGATAGCCGAAAGAAGTTGTGTTCTACGCCGCTTGGCGAGTTGGTTACAACGTAACTATTGCCAAGAATGGCAGGTGTGGACGAGTCGGCTGTCCATGAGGCGGATGACCCCAAGGATTCTGAACGTTCGAGATGAAAACCAAGCGCATTCGTCGGCCAGCGGAGAAGCACCGAGTCGCTGGACTGGACAATCGATAGCTCAATGAACTGACGAATGGCGACTAGCCCGGTGATCTCGGTAACACCGGTGCTACCCAAGTCTTCCACCGCGGCTGTTTCCGGATCAATTCTCAGCAAGTGCGTCATCACTCCAGCTTGCGAGTCCACGCCGTAGAGAAACCCGTCTGGACCAAAGGTCAGATCATCCACGTCAGTGGCGTTCATCAATCCAACCGGCGTCAATTCTCCGCTGGTTGCGGACAGGGTGAAAAGTGTCTCCGAGCTCGCATTATCCGCGATTGAGCCAGATGCATACAAAGTGCCATCAGGTGCAAAAGCAATCGCTTCGATGCGTGCAGCGCCAGTTATGTTTGTGATGAATGTGGTTGCCCCGGTGATAGGGTCAACCGTTCGCAGTTGCATGCCCGGCAGGACTCCGTAGAGCACGCCGTCTGGAGACAAGTCGAACCCGCGACGAGTGCCAAAGACATCTTGGTCCAGGAGTGTGGTGCCAAGGACGTCCCCGCTAAACCGGTCGAGGACGGTGAGCGTGTTTGCAGCGGTGTCAAAAGTATACAACCGAGTCGGGTCGGCTTCGATCAACTCGAACGCCGTTGTTCCAAGATCGGCTTCCGCGATCCGCGTGGGGGTAGTTAAAGGGAGTGTGATACGATATAACTCATTGCTCGTCTGGGAGAGGACAATGAATTCCATCGCGCTCGCGCGACAGAAAAGGCCGACGAACAGGCAAACCAGAACTGGTCCAATGCCGTCTCTCAGTATTTGGATTCGTCGTGGCATTACGCGTTTAGTTCAGCCTTATATTGGACCGAGAATTTGCAGGCTAGCAAGTTTCATGACGTTGACTTTCTGTTTGGCAGAGCGATTTGTCGAGCGCAAATTCTCGCTGAAATCTTCCAGCCACATCGGCATTGCAGTGCGGCGACCTGGCGCCGCTTTCAGGGCCAGACGAACTTGTTCGTCTGGCAGAACCGCGTTCAGCGGTTCGTAGGTTTCTCGGGCGCCCCCATTTCCACCTCCGAACGCCCCGAGCGAGGCCGGCGTGCAGATTGTTGACGGCGACAAGTCGCCTGCGGAAAGCGCTGCCGAGTCAGCGCACTCCAAAACGCGTTTCGAGTCTTTCAGGGCGCACTAACCCGATAGAATCGGTTCGTGATGCCACCGGGAAGCGGGTCAGAATGAAGGATGATGCGTTCGGACGCGGCGGGCGGGAGATTGGTGGAATCCAGCCACGGGCTGGCAGAGAGTTGATCGCGATACTGAAGGGTGTAGGTGCGATTCGGGCCGGCCACGAAGCGGATGACCGCGGTGTTCGTGTGGATATCAATATCCGCCCGCAACACGCTCGCGGGATCGCGCGGATCAGTGCCGCCGAGGAACTCATGCAAGTTGGAGACGTTGTCGCCGTCGGGATCGGCGTCGGGTCCGCTGGTGTTCAAGTCGGCAAGCTCAGAGTCAGTGAAATGCTCGAAGCGCCATGCGTCGAATGGCAGATCGAGGATTTGCACCACGGCATTGCTCAAAGTGCCCACGGCGTAGTTCGTACCCGGTTGCAGTGTTACGAGGAGGGTTTTGTCGCCTTCTGCCAAGGCATCAGGTGGCACGTTGATCGTCAGGTTGGTGAACGCGCTACCGGCCGCAAACACAAGATTGCCGGGCAGGGCAGTGAAATCCACGCCGTTGCCGGCCGTGCCGGTGAGTCCATAGAAAACTGTGAGCGCGGAATTCGTGCTGCCAGCCGGGCGACTGAACAATAATTTCGCGGTCTTGCCGGTTTCGCTGGCGACGGGATCGGTGGCGATGAGTTGAACCGGTGGCAGGCTGCTGGCCGTGGCGGACACCCAACGCGCCGCGTCGGCGATGACAAAGCCAGTCGTGCCTGTATTACGGATGCGCAGGCTCGCATTTGTGCCGGCGTTGAAATTCGTCGTCAACAAATGCACCCACGTTCCGTTGTTCAGCATTTGATTCACCAGCACCGTGTTCGTGCCGCCGGGATGGATGATGTCCACGGGAACGTTGGTGGCGCGATTGGCGTGAGTCGTCCAGCGCAGGTAAACGTGATACGTATCATTGGTTCGGAGGTTGGGGCGATACGTGAAGCTCTTGCTGCCTTTGAGTTCGTTGCCGTCGTGGGCGTAGTCCGCGCCCCAAAAGCCGCTGACGGAAGTGCTGTTGCTCCACACGCCGGAGAGGACGACGTTGGTATCCGAATTGTCCACGATGATGCCGCTGGTGTCGCCGACGTTGCCCCAGGTCAGGACTTGCGCGTCGGCGGTGAGTTGCAGTGCGAGTTTGGCGTAATTGACCTGCTGCACCGGCACGTTGTCATCAATGGCGAATGCGGCCGCCGTGGCCGCTGACTGGCTGGCCATCATGAACACGGGCTCCATGCGTGTGCTGCCAAACGCAATGTGGCTTGCGGCGATGGCGAAGGTGACGAACAGGTTTTCGCACTCACCCACACGCGGCACGATGGAGCGATAGGAAATCGGGTAAGGTTTCGGAACTCCGACTTGAACGTCGCCTTCGTTGTGCGCGAAACCGTTCTTCACGATGCGCTGGATGTTGTGCGAATCCATCGTGTAGGAGCCGAGACAAATGGATTCCGGCGCGAGGCGGGCGCTGGAGCAATCCGCCTGGGTCATCACGTAATCGCTGATCATGCGCCGCGCTTCACGAACGTAAATTTGCGGCGAGTAACCGCCGGTTTCCGGCCACTCGTCCTTGGGCGGTCCCCAACTCGCCATCGCAGTGCGCAGGCTTGCGGGCGAGCGGGGACTCGTGGCGAGGTAATGGATGAAGCCCTGAATGTATTCGAGATGCTCACGCTCGATCCGCTCGCGCTCGGCGTAGGTGTTCGTCGGATACGTGTAATTCATCCCGATGAAGTCGGTGGAGAATGCACCGTTGTTGTTCATGTCCGTCTTGCCATTCGGCATGGACGAGACGCTGAGGAACGAGCCGACGGTGAGCGTGTGGCCGGCGGCGAGGCGGGCGTCCAGCAAACGCCCGAGCAATTCATAACGCGCCGGATCGTAATTCGGCGGCACGACGTGGGGCAAACGGTTGGCGGAGTTTTGCGTGAAGCAAAGACGGTAGTTGTACGCCTGAATGCGATGATCGCCGTCGCCGGGCGTGCCGCCATCGCCCGGTTGCACGAACGGGAGCAGCCCACTCGCGGGATTGCCGGGCACGCCATACGGGTCCACGTTGACGGTGAACTGATGCTTTGGCGTGTCCGCGCGAATTCCGTTGAGCGCTTCGCCATACACGTTCGTTCCTTCACGGCCAAACGTGAAGCTCACGCCGGTCATCGCCATCAGGTCGCCTTCGTAGGTGGCGTCAATAAACATCTTCGCGCGATAGATCGTGCCGTCTTCCATCGTGATTTGCGTGATGCGCTGACCGGATTTGAGGACAGAGGCGAGGCGTTGATTCCAGCGCGGCGTCACACCGACTTCGGTCAGCCAATCCTGATAAACTTCTTTCGCGACGTGCGGCTCGAAGTTGAACCGTTCCGTCTGACCGTAGCGCTGACCGATGCGGCGGTAAAACTCCCGCGACACGCCGCCGATGGAGCCGGTGTTGCCAACGTCCGTTGCGCCCAAGCCGCCGGTGGTCAATCCGCCGAGATGCGTGTTGAAGACGGCAAGCGAGACGGTCTTGCCCATGCGCGTAGCCTGGACTGCGGCGGCGATTCCGCCCGAGGTGCCGCCATAGACGCAGATGTCGGTGTCCACAACGGTCGCGGCGCGGAGTGGGCCGATGGACAGAAGTACAAGCAGGGAGACCACTTGACTCCACTTTGAACCTGCACTGCAAAGGAGCGCGGAGTTCCAGTTCCGCGAGTCGCTGAATCGCGCAGAGCTGGAGCTCTGCGCTCCGATGCGCTGGCTCATGGGCTGGGATTTGCACGCCGCGTCAGTCATTTCGGCAGCCACTGAACGGCATCAATGATGACGTGGCCGTCCGCACCTTGATTGGACACCACCACGGCGGCGGGTTGGTCCGCGCCAAAGTCGAACACGCCCAGCGAGACGAACAGATCGTCAATGGGCGGTTTCAGTTTTTGATTTACGGCGACCGTCTGCTCCCCGCTCCGATGCTGAACCGTCACGGGTATCTTTGACGCGCGATTGTCATTCGGTGTGTAAGCCAGCCGGACTTCGTAACGACCAGCGCGCGGGAGGCGGGTTTCAAAGCGGGCGGTGGCTTTGCCGTCACGGGCGTTGCTGTCGTGACGGTAGCCCGTGCCAACCCAAGGTCGCACGGACGAGCTTTCGGTCCACTGGCCCGTGAGTTTGGCCTCCGCGTCGTCCACTACCACACCTTCGAGTTTGCGGGGATCCAGACTGACAGCGGGGCGTGGGGCGGCGGCGCTGGATGCGAGCACCTGGCCATCCGCAAGCAACCGCTCTTGCAGCTTCGAATACGGCACGTCCTGAACCGCGATTCCCGAATCAATCGCCATGGCCGCAGCGGTGGCGGCGGATTGACCGAGAATCATGAACACCGGCTCCATCCGAATCGAACCGAACGCAATGTGCGAACTGGAGACGCACACGGGCACGAGCAGGTTGCTGGCTTGTCCGCGTTTTGGCACGAGCGCGCCGTACGCGATTTGGTATGGACCGCGCGTGGAAACGCCGATGTCGCCCTCGTTCTGCACGTAACCTTCGGGCGTGATGTAGCGCTGGACGTTGTGCGAATCAATCGTGTAGCTGCCCATGCCCACGGGCTCGGGCGTGGGACGTTTCTTGAGCAGTTCATTTTCGGTCATCACGTAATGCCCGATCATCCGGCGCGCCTCGCGCACGTAAATCTGGTGCGGCCAGTTGCCGTTGTCTTGGAACTCATCCTTCGCCAGCCCCCAGCGCTGCATCGCGCTTTGCACGTCCTTGGGCACGCGTGGATCGTTGGCGATGAAATAGAGCCAGCCTTTCTGGTACGTCTCGTGTTCCTTGATGATTTCGCGGCGGCGTTCGTAGGAAGCTTCGGGGTAATCGTAGTTGTAACCGATGTTGTCAAAGCTCATCGGGCCGTGATTGTTCACATCGGTTTTGTGGTTGGGAATCGGATCGAATTTGGAAAACGTCTCGCGCCAGCCGGCGTTGAAGATGCGCAGGAGTAATTCGTATTGCCCGGGATCGTAGCCTTCCGGTTTGGGAAACGGCACGCGATTCTCCGCATGATCCGTCAGGCACAGGCGGAAGCAATACGCCTGAATTTTCTTGTCGCCCTGGCCGTATTCGCCCGGATGATTCGTGCTGATGCGTGGCAACACGCCGCTCGCCGGATCGCCCGGGACGACATAGGGACTGATCTTCTCCTTCACTGCGCCGAAATGATGGCGATGATGCAACACTCCCGTTTGCACGCCGTTCCATTGCTCGCCATAAACGCTGTTCGCCTCGCGGCCGACGTGATAATCCACGCCCGCCGCCGCGAGCAAATCACCTTCGTAGGTGGCATCCAGAAACATCTTCGCGCGATACGTCCGGCCACTGAGCATGGTGATGGACGTGATGCGCGCGCCGTCCTTCTTCACGCCGTTCGCGCGATCGAGCCATTCGTCGCGATGCACGGGAATGTTCTGTTCGCGAATCAAATCTTCAAAGACGCGCTCCGCGACGTGCGGTTCGAAAATCCACATCGTGCGCTGCTCCTTATCAATGGCGGGCGTGCCCTGGCCCTTGTTGCCGTATTCCTCGCGCTTCTGCCAACGCCACGCCTCGGGTTGGTCGTAACGTTTCCAGACACGATGATAAAACTCGCGTGCCAGCCCGCCGATCACGGCTTTGTTACCCGTGTCGGTAAATCCCAGCCCGCCGCTGGAAAGTCCGCCGAGATGTTTGTCCGGGCAAACGATGACAACCGATTTGCCCATGCGCGCGGCTTGCACCGCTGCCGCAACGCCGGCTGAAGTGCCGCCGTAAATGCAAATGTCGGTTTCAAGTGCCTCGGCGGCCTGGAGTGTGCCACCGACCGTCAACAAAGCGAGAGCGAGTGATCGTTTGTTTAGCAGCATAAGTTCATAAATCATGGGGGACATGAGCAACTGACTATCAAAGCCCGCAGCCACTGGTCAGATGTGTAACGGCAAGCAACCAGCGCGGCAAGCCAACTGATCTGAAACCCTCCACACCGCTGTGCATACCGAAGGTCATCATTCCTGCAAACGAAATGGCCGCCTTTTGCCCCCCCACAGCAAAACGGGTGGATTGACTGGTTGCCCATTCGACGTAAAACTAATGCCATGAACGGTGACAGGGATACACTGTTTCTCCGGCGAATAACCAAACCTCGTCGCGCGTTATGACCACACTTCTCACGGTTCGAGGGTTGGTCAAAGCCATGTTGTTTCTGACTGCTTTGGTTGCATTCAACGCCCGCGCGGCTTCCCAACTCGTTGTCTGGGGCAACCCGCCGGATGACACTCCCGCCAACTTGAGTGAACTCCGCGCGATCACGGCTGGCATGGGTCATTGTGTGGCGCTGGACGTCAACGGTGCAGTGACTGCGTGGGGAGCCAACTGGAGCGGCCAGCTCGATGTCCCGCTGTTTCTCGGGCCAGCGGTGGCGATTGCCGCCGGCGATACTCACACACTTGCGTTGAGGGCAAATGGAACGGTCGCCGCGTGGGGCGACAACACCTATTTGCAGTGTCAGATCCCCGCCGGCCTTTGGAACGTCGCCGCTGTGGCCGCCGGTGGATTGAACAGCATGGCTCTGAAGCGCGACGGGACGGTGGTAGCGTGGGGCTACGAGGACTCCGGGCAAACGGACCTGCCGCCAGACCTTCACAACATCGTTGCCATTTCTGTCGGCGGCGCTCACTCACTGGCGCTCAAGGCCGATGGCACCGTGGTGGCTTGGGGGGCGAACGATGAACGACAGACAGACGTTCCGGTTCACCTTACAAATGCGGTGGCGATTGCGGCGGCAACACTGTACAGCCTGGCGCTCACGTCCGAGGGAAACGTGATTGCGTGGGGCGCGAACAGTCACGGGCAGACCAACGTGCCGTCCGATCTGGACCGGGTGGTGGCGGTGGCCGCGGGCGAAGCGTTCAGTCTCGCGTTGAAGGACGATGGAACGGTGGTCGCGTGGGGAAGCGGTCTCTTTTCAACTGAAACCAACCTGCCACCCGGCTTGAGCAACGTGGTCGTCATCGCAGCAGGTGGCACTTTTTCCATGGCGCTGCTGGAGGGAACGGCGCCCTACATTACCTCCCCCTTGCTGGACCGCACCGTGGCGCAGGGCTTTCCCGTTCACTTCCGGGCAACAGCGGTTGGCGCGTGGCCGTTGTCGTTTCAGTGGAAGCTCAACGGCATGGAGATTGCCGGCGCGACCAACTCTGTTTTCGGGCTCAACCACGCCACATTCGACGACCAGGGTTGGTACTCGGTGGTGGTGAGCAACGTTTTCGGTGTGGTGGAAAGTGAATGGGCCCAGCTCCACGTTGTGCCGGTATTCATCCGAAGTAATCCGCGCAGCCAGGCCGGTTACTGGGGGAACACCGTCACGTTCTCGGTGGAGGTCAACAGCGCTTCCACCGTGACTTATCAATGGCAGTTCAACGGAATCGAATTGCCCGGGGAGACCAATCAAACCCTCGTGCTGACGGATCTCCAACCGGCTGCTGCCGGGTTCTACGCCGTAACGGTTGGCAATTCGGAGGGATCAATCCTCAGCACTGCCGCGGAACTGACGATTTCTCAGATTGCCGCCTGGGGCTTCAACCCGTACTTCCCGACCACCAATGTTCCGCCCAACCTGATCAACGTTGTGGCGATTGCCTCGGGTTTTCAACACTGCCTGGCCGTGCGTGGGGATGGCACGGTGAGCGAGTGGGGTGATATCGCGAACTGGCCGACTCAAGTGCCGTTCGACCTTTACGACGCGGCCTCGGTCGCGGCCGGCGGTTCGCACAGCCTGGCGGTCAGGCGCAACGGCTCAGTGATTGGATGGGGAGTCAACACCCACGGACAGTTGAACATTCCCGCGGGTCTGGCGGACGCGGTTGCCGTGGCCGCGGGGGTCCGACACAGTCTCGCGCTGAAAGCGGACGGCACAGTCGCGGCTTGGGGTGACAACAGCGCACGGCAAACCAATGCGCCGCCGAATCTCAGCAGCATTGTTGGGATTGCTGCGGGGTCGTGGCATAACCTGGCGTTGCGTTCGGACGGTTCGGTCATCGCTTGGGGAGGGAGTGCGTATCACACCAACATCCCGCCTGATCTCACCAACGCGGTGGCGGTTGCCGCCGGCTCCTCTCACAATCTGGCGCTGACCGCCGACGGCAGAGTGGTCGCGTGGGGTGCCGCTGGTGATCAAGTGAATGTGCCGCCGGGATTGAGCAACGTGATCGCCATTGCCGCTGGCTCGACACATAGCGTGGCGCTCACGGCGGATGGAACGCTGGCCGTGTGGGGAACCAGTTGGGCGCTGGTGGATCCGCCAGCAGGCTTGTCGGGCATCGCGGCCCTGGCGGCGGGCGATTACACCAGCATGGCTCTGATTGGCGTGGGGCCTCCCGTGCTCACTTTGGCCGTGACGAATGTAACGGGCGTGTTCGGTCGCAGCGTTTACCTTCGAGCCGAGGCGCCCGGATCGCTGCCGATGAGTTACCAATGGCGCTTCAACGGTGAGGACATTCCCGGAGCGACCGAACCAGTGCTTCAGCTTCACGATTTGCGGTTTGAACAGGCGGGCGCGTACGCAGTGGTGGTTTCGAACATACATGGCGTAGTCACCAATTCACCCGTAAACCTTTCGGTGCTGCCCTTCATGATCACTGATCAACCCAAGTCCCAGACGGTCCTGCCCGCGGCCACGGCGCGATTCGACGTCGGTGTTCTCGGCCTATCCCCATTCCGGTATCAGTGGCAGTTCAACGGCGCAGACCTGCCCGATGCCACGAACAGCTATTTGGTGCTGACGAACGCCGAGTTAGCCGATGTCGGATACTACAGCGTCCTCGTGAGCAATACCGTCGGCACTGCTCGCAGTGCGGACGCGCTGTTGTCAGTGAGTGGCGTGATCGTCTGGGGCACCAACAACTTTGGGCAGTTGAACGTACCCGCCAGCTTGATGGACGTCGTCGCGCTGGCCTCCGGCCAGAATCACCTGGTGGCACTGCGCAGTGACGGCACGGTCGTGGCGTGGGGCGACAACCGATTCGGCCAGACCAACGTGCCGCCGGCTTTGAGCGACGTGGTGTCCATCGCCGCGGGACCGGGCAACCACACACTCGCCCTCAAATCCGACGGCAGAGTTGTGGCTTGGGGAGCGAACAACTTCGGACAAACGAATGTGCCGCCCGAAGTGCAAGACATTGTCGCCATCGCCGCCGGCGAGTCACACAGCCTCGCGTTGAGAGCGGATGGCGCGGTGCTGGCCTGGGGACGCAATCACACGGGGCAGACCAATGTCCCGGCCGGGCTGACGAGTGTGGTGGCGTTGGCCGGGCTATCCACTTCGAGCGCCGCGCTGCGCGCTGACGGCACCGTCAGGTTTTGGGGGACGAACGTAATTTGGAATCCGTTTCCCGGGGCGCAGACGCCCCTGACCAACGTTGTTGCGATAGCGGGTGGCAGCTCACACCTGATTGGATTGCGGGCGAATGGAACCGTGGTGGCTTCCGGCAGCAGCGCCACCCAGGTCCCAGCAGGCATCTCGAACGTCGTGGCGATTGGTGCGGGCGTGAACCATGGCCTCGCGTTGAAACGCGATGGAACGATTATCACGTGGGGACCGAATACCAGAGTTTCTCCGCGAGACCCCGCGTTTCTCCAGGTCCCACCCGGCCTGACCAACATGGGCATGATCGCTGGCGGATTGAACCACAGCGCCGCCGCAACTGCCGCAGGCGCACCATTTCTTGCCGCGGGATTGCCGGATCGTGTGTTGCTCACAGGCTCGACGGATTATTTCTGGGTTTCAGCCACAGGCCAGCAACCGTTGAGCTATCAATGGCGATGCAACGGGACGAATATCATTGGCGCGACTCAAGCCGTTTTCACGGTCAGCAACATTCAGTCGAACCGTGCGGGGCTTTACTCGGTGATCGTCAGCAATGCATTTGGAGTGGCCACGAGCCGGGAGTTCGCCGTGAGCCTGGCGCCCTTGTGGATCACGAACCAGCCGAAGAATGTCCTGACATTCCAGGGAGGAAACGCGCTGTTCTCCGTGGGCGCGACAGGGCCAGCACCATTCTTCTACCAGTGGCAATACAACGGCCAGGATTTGCCGGGCGCCACCAGCAGTTCGCTGTGGTTGACGAACGTGCAGTCGAACCAGGCCGGCGTTTATTCCGTGAGAGTTGCAAATGCGTATGGTGCGGCGACGAGCGACCCGGCGCAGTTGTCCGTGAACCGGGTTGTTGCGTGGGGCGACAACTCCAACGGCTTGACCAATGTGCCGCCCGGTTTGAGCAATGCCGTGGCGATTTCCCTGGGTGGTCGTGGCTGCATCGCTCTCAAAGCTGATGGCACGGTCATGGCGTGGGGCGGACCGGCTTTGTGGGGCCTGCCGGGAATGACGAACGTGCCGCCCGGACTGAGCAACGTGGTGGCCGTTTCCGCCGGCTACAACCATCTGCTGGCACTCACGTCTGAAGGCACGGTAACGAGCTGGGGCAGCGAGTTTGACGCGCCCGCCGGGCTGAATGACGTCGTCGCTGTCTCGGCGAATCATCAGGTCAGCATGGCCTTGCTGGCTGACGGAACGGTTCGCGCTTGGGGCGATAACGCTGCCGGGCAGACCAACGTGCCTCCCGGCCTGACGAATGTTGTCCACGTTTCCTCCCGTCGGAGCTGGCATACGCTGGCTCTACGGGACAACGGAACAGTAGCCGCCTGGGGTCAAAACGATGTTGGACAAGCTGATGTGCCGGCTGAACTGACGAGCGCGGTGTCAGTGTTGGCCCGGCTTTCCCTCAGCCTGGCGTTGCGCGCAGATGGTACGGTGGCCGCTTGGGGCGACAACAGTTTCGGCCAAGCGGAGGTGCCCGCCGGACTGGCTGGAGTGGTGAAGGTCGAAACCGACGGTAATACTGTCCTGGCGCTAAAGGCTGACGGGACCGTCACGGCTTGGGGCTTCAACTCAGGAGGCAAGACCAACGTTCCCTCGGGGTTGAGTAACGTGGTGAACATCGCGGTCGCGGGTTCATGCGTCGCGTTGAAACAGGACGGCACGATGGTCACTTGGGGAGCGGTTGCCCCCGGTCAGGCGATCGTTCCGATGCTCCGCAATGTCGTGGCGGTGGAGGCTGGCGGCGCTTATCTCGCGCTGTTGGGAGACGGTCCGCCGGTCGTGTCGCGCCCGGTAGCCGACCCGTTCTGGCGTCCGGCGGAGTTCGGATTCTCTTTTCCGACGGAACGCGGAAAGGTTTACCTGGTCGAATTCAAGGATGCACTGACCGACCAGACGTGGGGAGCGTTCCCGCTGGTGCGCGGTAATGGCCAGGCTCACACGTGGAGCGACACGTCTGCGTTGGGAACAAACCGGTTTTATCGGGTGCGGGGTTGGTGAACTTCACTAAACCAGCTTCCGCAAATGCTCAACGCTGCGAGCGGCTTGTTCCAACGTGCCGCACTCGACGCTCAACACGATGTCCTGCGGGAGTGGACGGAGGATGGCGATGACTTTTTCCCAATCAATCACGCCGTCGCCACACGCACAGCCGACGGGTGTGCCCATCACCTTGCCGCGTTCCTTGTCGGACTGTTCGATGGAAATATCCTTTGCATGGATGTGGACGAGGCGGTGTTTGATGCGGTCCAGCCAGACGATGGGATCAATCCCGCCGAGGTAGGCGTTGCCGGTGTCAAAATTGGCGCCGACATTCGGTGAATTCACGAGGCTGAGGATGCGGTCGTATTTGTCCGGAATGAGCGAGTAAGTTTGGTGCATTTCGAGTCCAAGCTTGATGCCGCGCGGTTCGCAGACCTTGGACGCCTCCATGATCGAGTAACGGATCAGTACGAAATCCTCCTCCTCGGTGGTCCAGGTCTGCTTGTGTCCTTCGTGCGTGTTGATGACCGGCGCGCCACATTCGGCGGCGTAGCGGGCGGCCTGCTTGAGATATTCGACGGCGATTTCCGGTTTGGAAAGCTGGCTGTGCGAGGAGAGGCCGGACAACTTCAATCCATGCTTCTCACACACGCGGCGGATGCGGAGCGGGTCGTCGAGCATCGAGACGCTGTGAAAATACCGGGCCTCGCTCAAGAGTTCGCGCCCCCAATGCACCATTGGCTCAATGTATTCATAACCGAGTTTGGCGGCAAACTCCGCACCCCACTCGAAGGATTTGTGCGACGTGCGGACCGCTTCCAGATTCAGACCAATGCCAACTTTTCCCATAAGCTCAAATAGTATGTTTCCGTGTTTGTCTGCTTCAGCTGATGCCTGTTATTCGACCTTGCCTGCGCGTTCGCGTCAATGGTTTTCTCCTTCCGATGTGTGATGCCTCGGTCGAGCCCGGCGAAAGCGTTGAGTTCCGACCGATGATTATCGCTGGAAATCGTCGCCACTCACACACAGGTCACGGAGCGGCTGTGGGCGAGGCCGGTCGAGCCGCCGTGGCGCATTTGGATTTGCTGCCAGACTCTGGTCGCTTGAGATTCGCATGGGATTTCGGATTTACCTTCTCGCGGGTTTCCGTCATTCTCTGCCGGCTTTGACGAACGCATGAATTCATGAAACTTTCGATGTTGTCCATCTTGCTAGGTCTCGGGTTGGCGGCGCCGCAGATTTACGGGCTGGCCCGGCCCGCGCAGTTTGCGGCCACCGTGCGCAAGTTTCCGCGCAACCTGCCCGCCGGCATTTTCTTGATGGCCCTGGCTACGCTCTGGTTCTTGTGGAACGTGAACCAGGAGAGTCTGGCGGACTTCGCCGCGTTCAAAAGCTACATGATGATCGGTTTTGCGGCAGTGGGACTGGGCGCCTGCATTGTTGTTAAGGATTTTCTGGCGGTGCGCGGACTGGCGGTGGTGTTCCTGTTGCTGGCGAAGCTGATGGTGGACACGGGAAGGCCGCATCTGGGCGAAACCGCGTGGGTGCTGGTCATTCAAACCTGGGCCTACGTTCTGATTCTCGCGGGCATGTGGTTCACGGTGTCACCCTGGCGGCTGCGGGATTTTTTGGAATGGGCCACTGCCAACGAAAAACGCATCAAGGTGGGCAGTGCGGTGCGGTTGGCCTTTGCGCTGTTCGTGGTGGTGCTGGGGCTGACCGCGTTTCGGGCGCTGTAGATCAACGTTGGTTGCGGGCAACATGTGTTGAAGGCACGCAGCCACAACTCTTGAAGACCGATGAAAACGAAAACCATCGTTTTGCTGGGCTGCGGCCTGGTGTCCGTCTGCCTTCTCTTGTTGGTCCTGGCCGGAGGCGGTTTCTTCTACTACATGGCCCAGGACCCGCCCGGCCTGCTGGCTTGGGTGGAATCACCCGATCAAGTCGCCGAGGGCGAAGTCTTTGAATTGAAAGTCTTCGTGGTCAATGAGCGCAGACGCGGCTCAATGAAGATTACCAGTATTGACCTGGGCGAATCCTACCTGGCTCATTTTACCGTCCGCGAAACGGAGCCGCGCGCGATTTCCAGCCAGCACGTGCCCATTGACGATAGCCAGAGTTTCGGCTTCGAAACGGTGATTCCCGCGGGCAAGACGAATGTTTTCGCCTTCCGCTTGCGGGCGGCAAACACGGGACTCCACCGGGGAGACTTGGACGTGTGCGAGGGGATGCGTTTCGTGACGTTGATGGCACAGACGGAGGTTCATTGATGGCGGAACGCAGATTCCCGGCGCGACCCTCCTGTGCTGGCCAAACTTGAAGCATGGCAAAAATCCTGGTCATCCGTGGCGGCGCCATCGGTGATTTCATTCTCACCCTGCCGGTCATTGCCGCCTTGCGTCGCCGGTTTCCCGAGGTGCATCTGGAAGTGCTCGGGTATCCGCACATCGTGCAACTCGCGCTGGCCGGTGGTTTGGTGGATCGGGTGCAACCGATTGAGGCGCGCGGGCTGGCGGGTTTCTTCGCGCGCGATGGCGAGTTGTCCGAGGACTTGTGCGATTATTTTTCCGAATTCGATGTGATTGTTTCCTATCTGTACGATCCGGACGAGATTTTCAAAACCAACTTGGGGCGCTGTTCGCCCGCGCAATTCATCGGCGGACCTCATCGTCCGAATGAACAGGAGCGCGTCCATGCGACGCACGTTTATCTCAAACCACTCGAACGCCTCGCCATCTTCGATCCAGATCCCGTACCCCGGCTCGCGCTCGCCCCGTACTCCGCGCCCCGCGCCCCGCAAATCGCCTGCCATCCCGGCAGCGGCAGCGAGTTGAAGAACTGGCCGGAGGCGAACTGGGCCGGGTTGCTGGCGCGACTCCTGGAATCCTCCGATCTGAATCTGCTGCTGGTAGGCGGCGAAGCGGAAGGCGAACGTTTGGACCGGTTGGCCGGAATCCTGCCCGCGTCCCGATGTGCAGTGGCCCGGAGTCTGCCGCTCGCGGAACTCGCAGGGCGATTAGGTTCGTGCGTCGGATTCGTGGGCCATGATTCCGGCATCTCCCATCTGGCGGCGGCGCTGGGTTTGCCATGTCTGGTCCTGTGGGCGGACACAATCGAGGAAATCTGGCGGCCCCTCGGCGAACGACTGATCATTGTCCGTGAAGCGGCTGGTATCCGGGCCATCAAAGTGCAACGGGTCGTTGCGGAATTGGCCGCATTACTTCAGTCCGCAGATTGCCGTGACTCGATGGTTTAGCGCAATGGTTGGCGCGGGGTTTGCAGGAGTTTCACTCACGAAAGCTGGTACTCTCCAGGGATGGCTACCTTCGGGAAGGGCAGGGGGCCAAATTCGTAATGATCCGGTCCAAGCCGAGCCTTGGAGTTGAGCGCCGCATCCCACTCCACCGATTGTCCGCTGTAAGCCGAATCGCGTCCCATGATGCCCGTGAGCGTGGATTCCGCGATGGCTTGCGCCTCGTTGATGGGTTGGCCCGCGCGAATGCTGTTAATGAGATTCGTGTGTTCCTGCTGGTAGGCGTTGACGTCAGGACTGCGAAAACGCCAACTCTCACCGCCGGTGACGCGAATCCAGTCCTTGCAGTTGCTCGAACCTTTCATTCCCACGATGTGTTCCTCAACTTTGCTCTCGCAGCGGTCCATTTGCCGGCATTGACTGAACATCCGCACGCCATTCGGGTATTCGTATTCGACGGCGAAGTGATCGTAGATGTGGCCGTAGTTTTCGTTGGGTCGCGCTTGGCGCCCGCCCATCGCCAGCGCCTTGATGGGATGCGTGCCGATGACCCAATTCATGATGTCAAGGTTGTGAACGTGCTGTTCGACGATGTGATCGCCGGAAAGCCAGGTGAAGTAGTTCCAGTTCCGCAACTGCCACTCCATGTCACTCCAGCCGGGCGCGCGTTCGATGACCCAGATGACGCCGCCGTTCCAATAGCATCGTCCGTAAACCAAATCGCCGATGGCGCCATCCTGAATCCGCTTGATGGTTTCATTGTAGCTGCGCAGGTGGCGGCGTTGCGTGCCGGCCACGATGCCCAGACCCTTTTCTTTCGCCAGCTTGCCAGCCTCCATCACCAGCCGCACCCCCGGTCCGTCCACGGCCACGGGTTTCTCGACGAACACGTGTTTGCCCGCTTCGATTGCGGCTTTCAGATGCACCGGTCGAAAATGGGGTGGCGTGGCCAGGAGGACATAATTGATTTCCGAAATCGCCAGCAACTTCTTGTAGGCATCGAATCCGGTGAAGCAATTCTCGTTGGCAATGTTGATGCCGAGCCGGCCGAGGTTCTGCCGGCACGCATTGAGCCGGTCCGCAAAGGCGTCCGCCAAGGCGACGACGCGCACATTCTTGTTGGTCAGCGTCGCGCCTTCCTTGACGTCTTCCGTGTGATAACCGGCACTGGGATAGATCACCTTGGTTTCCGCGCCCAACACATCGAGCACCGCGCCGCTGCCGCGTCCACCGCAGCCGATCACGCCCACGCGGATGGGATCATCCGGCGCGGCATGGGTGGTGAGGGCGAACGGCAATTTGCCGGCTACTGCGGCACCCGCCGCGGCGAGTGAGGAGTGCTTCAAAAAAGTGCGGCGTGAAAGGGCAGGGGAGCTTTCCGGTTGCGAAGCATGTACATTCATAGTTTCGCGAGTGTGATGCGACTCTGAGCATTTGTGAACCGAAAAATCTGCCATCAATTCTGATGACACAGCCGGACCGTGCGTTCTCACGCTGCCGGGGCCACAACCACCTCAATCCCCTTCGCCCTCAGTTGCTCTACCAACTCCGTCGGCGCCGGACTGTCCGTGACAATGATGTCAATCGGCTCCAAGTCGCAAAGCGGCGTCACTGAGCGACGGCCAAATTTCGTGTGGTCGAGGCAGAAAATGACTTTGGCCGCGGCGCGCATCATGGCCAGTTGGATGTCAATCAGCAGGCCGTGCGAGTTGGTGAGTCCTTCGAGCGTAATGCCGCCCGCGCTCATCACGGCAACGTCGGCGTGGATCTTTGAGAACGCCTCCACAGCGAGCGGTCCGACTAGCACGCCGAGGCGCGGGTAGATTACTCCACCGCTCAAAACCAGTTCCACGCGGCCCGCCGAGGAGTAAAGATTCGCGACGGGCAGGGAGTTAGTCACGATTTGCGGCGATTTGTCTTCGAGATGTTTTGCGACGTGATAAACGGTCGTTCCGGCATCAATGATCACGCTTTGATTGGGCCGAATCAGATCAGCACAAGCGCGACCAATGGCTTCCTTGGCGTCCAGTTGATGGGTGTCGCGCGAGGTGAATGTGAATTCATCTGACTTGGGCGCAATGATCCGTGCCCCGCCATGCGTGCGCTTCAAGTTTCCGGCGGCTTCGAGTACCGTCAGGTCGCGGCGAACCGTGGAAGTGGACGAGCCAACGTGCTTGGCCAAGTCTTCAAGCGACGCAAATTCAACCTGTTGGAGATAAGCTTCCAACCGATGTTTGCGCTCTTCTGCCGTCATTGCGGCTTGATATTGGGAGATATTGATAGATTTTGCAAGATATTTGTTGACTGAAGTTCAAAATCGGTCAAAATTGCGCACGTTATGGCTGTTGCTGCATCTGCCCCTCACCGTGCCGTGATTGAACATCTGGTTCGGCAGGCGGTTTATTCCCGACTTGGAAAGCCGCTGCCGCGCACGGCATCGGCGCCGAATCCATTGGTCGTGAACATCAGCGCCCGTCATTGCCATCTCACCCCGGAAGCAGTTGAGGCGCTCTTCGGCAAAGGCCATCAACTGACCGTTCACAAGTGGCTTTATCAGGATGGACAGTTCGCGGCGAAGGAAACCGTGACGCTCATCGGTCCGCGCAGTCGCGTGATCTCAAATCTGCGCATCCTCGGTCCGTGCCGCACGCTGAACCAGGTTGAACTTGCTTACACGGACGCGATCGCGCTCGGTTTTGATATTCCGCTGCGCGCGTCCGGCGACATCAAAGGCACGCCCGGCGCGATGCTCATGGGTCCGGCCGGATTTTTTGAAATGCCCGATGGCGTCATTCGCGCGCTACGCCACGCGCACTTGAATCCGACCGACGCGGACTTCTACGGTGTGAAGCACGGCGATTGGATGAAGCTCAAGATTGGCGGCGATTGCGGCATCACGCTCGACAAGATGCTGGCCCGCGTGGACAAGAGTTTCAAACTCGAGGTTCACATTGACACCGACGAGGGCAACGCGTGCAACCTGCAGCCCGATACGCCGGTGGAACTGCTCAAATAATTCATAACCACGAATGAACACAGATAAACACGGATTAGGATTTTCGGGGCGCGACCTTCAGGTCGCTTCAGCGTGCTTTGAAACAGCGATGTTGAAGCGGGCTGAAGCCCGCGCTCCTCACGCGTCGCTTGCTTTCCATCCGTGTTTATCTGTGTCCATCCGTGGTTCAGATTTCTTAACCGTCAATTAACACCCAAACAGGAGAAAACAAATGAGTGAAGCATTAGGAATGATCGAAACCAAAGGCTACATCGGCAGCGTGGAGGCCAGTGATGCCATGGTCAAAGCGGCCAACGTAAAGTTGATCAAAACCATCCCGATCGGCGGCGGTCTCATCACCGTGCTGGCGCAGGGCGATGTCGGCAGCGTGAAAGCCGCTGTGGACGCCGGCTCGAAGGCTGCGGCCAAAGTCGGTGAACTGGTCAGCTCGCACATCATTGCGCGTCCGCACGAAGACTTGCTCAAAGCGTTCGTGCCCGAAGTCGCGAAAGCCGTGGCGAAGTAAGTGTCTCAACTCTTAACCAAGAACGATTAACCATTATGGCACAGCAAGCAGTTGGAATGATTGAATGTAAGGGCCTTTGCGCGCTCATGGAAGCGTGTGATGCCGCGCTCAAAGCCGCGAACGTCACGATGACCGGCTGGGAAAAAATCGGCAGCGGATATGTCACCGGATTCTTCCGGGGCGACGTTGCCGCTGTGAAAGCCGCCACCGACGCCGGTGCAGCCGCCGCCGCGCAAGTCGGCTCAGTTGTCGCCGTCCAGGTGATTCCGCGTCCGCACGACGATCTGGGCATCCTTGGGAAATGGTTACAATAACCTCTTAATCTTAATCGAACTCTTGATCTTACTCTCTCGGGATTAAGATTAAGACGAAGATTAAGATTAAGAACCCTGAAGCCTGTGAAAATATTGATCGCCAATATCGGCAGCACCTCGCTCAAGTGGCGGTTGTTCGACTTCTCGAACAACGGGGAGCGCCTTTTGCACAAAGGCGGCTTCGAGCGCGTGGCCGATTATGCCAAGGCGATTGAGGATTGCCTCGCGCAATTGAAGGACGCAGGAGCGATCAGCAGCGAATGTGAACTCGCGGCGGTGGGTTTCAAGACGGTCATTGCGAAGGGCATCACGGGGTGCGTGCAACTCGATGAACGGGTGCTTGGCGCGATGGAGGCTTACAACGGCCTCGCGCCTGCGCACAACCCGCCCTACATCACCGGCATCCGCCTGTTTGGGAAACGCGTGCCCGGTGTGCCGCTGGTTGGATTGTTTGAGACCGCGTTCTATCAGTTCGCGCCCGAAGCGATGATGCGCTACGCGGTGCCGCAAGCCTGGCATGACATTGGCATTCGCCGCTGGGGTTTCCACGGCGCAAGTCACAAATTCATCGCGGAACGCTCGGCGGAATTGCTCGGGCGCAACGACGTTGCCGAACGCGTGCGCAACCTCTATGTGAATAGTGGGACAGGCGTCCCGCCTGTCAGATTCGAGGGCGTCTCGCCCTCGAATCTGGAACGAACTGGCAAGATGCCTGTCCCACTACGCGTGATCTCCTGCCACCTCGGCGGCAGTTCGAGCATCACAGGCATCTGCAACGGCATCGCCATTGGCAATAGCCTCGGCATGAGCCCGCAATCCGGTCTGCCGCACAATAACCGCGTGGGCGATCTCGATTCCGAAGCGATTCCATACGCGGTGAAAACCCTCGGCATCCCGATTGAAGAAGCGCAACGGCAACTCACCAAAGAATCCGGCCTCAAGGGACTCAGCGGTGTGTCAAATGACATTCGTGATGTGCTTGAAGCCAGCGGGAAGGGGAACGCCAGCGCGAAGGTGGCGATAGATGTATTCGTCGCGAGCGCACGGCATTGGATCGGGAGTTACTTTTTCGAGATGGGCGGAGCGGACGCCATTGTGTTCACCGCTGGCATCGGCGAGAACCAAACTACCATCCGTGCCGCAATTTGCGCGAATCTCGAAGGCCTCGGGATCGAGCTCGATCCCACGCTCAATGCCAGCACCCGTGCCACTGAAACCGTTATCAGCAAACCCGGTTCGCGCGTGAAGCTCATGGTGATTCCGACAAACGAAGAGCTGGTTGTCGCCCGCGAAACGAAACGAATTTTGGAAAACACCCGGAATTAACCACGAATTAACCACGAATGCACACGAATGGAAACAAATGCTCTCTGCGGAGCGCGGCTATGGTCAAAGACCTAGCCGCAGCACATGGGCAGTTTGTGCGTGCTGCGACTGGTGCTGCGCACACAGTCGCGCTCCATTTCATTGATTCGTGTTCATTAGTGTCCATTCGTGGTTTCTCAATTCCTCAACTCTCAACCATCAACTAGAAACGAAAGTAAAACTATGCCTCAAGCCATTGGAATGATTGAAACGCGCGGACTCGTGGCCCTCGTCGAGGGCACGGACGCGATGCTCAAGGCCGCCAACGTCGAACTCGTTGGCCCCATGACGCAGGTCGGCAACGCGCTCGTCACCGCCTGTGTGGTGGGCGACGTCGCGGCCGTCAAAGCCGCCACGGATGCCGGTGCGCAGGCCATCAAAGCCATCAAAGGTGAACTGGTCAGCGTGCATGTCATCGCCCGCCCGCACAACGACGTGGAAGCGGTGTTGCCGAAGAAGAAATAATTTGAGGGGAGCGCACGCGGCCCGCGTGCTAAATCCGGCGGCCCGCCGGATTTGTCGTTAATCCAATTTAGAATGGTTTGACGAAATTATCGGCGGGCCGCCGAAATTGCAGGCCGGCGGCCTGCGCTCCCTGGAAGGAAACCTATGTTCCTCGCCAAAGTCGAAGGCTCGGTGGTCGCGACCAAGAAGGACCCGTCCATGAGCGGGCGCAAGATGCTGTTGCTCCGCCCGCAGCTCGTGGACGAAAAAGACCCCACGAAGTTCCGCCCCGGCGCGAACACCATTGTGGCGGTGGACTGTCTGGGCGCCGGCATCGGGGAGATGGTGATGTTCACGCAGGGCAGCAGTGCCCGGCTCGCGCCCGGCATGAAGGACGCACCTGTGGATGCGGTCATCATCGGCATCGTGGATGTTGTGGACGTGCTGGGTAAACAGATTTACAGCGGGAAAGGTTGACCCGACTCTGCCGGAATCATGGTCTGAAGCAAACACTGTACGCGATGAACGCCGCTCAAAAAGCTCCAGAGATAAGTTTGACTCGCGCATTGGTCCGGCACGAAGGCTACACGCCCCGCGAACGCAGTGCCTGCGGCTGGCGCGACCGTTTGCTGAGTGTGGAAGACGCGCACCTTGCCCCGGCGGCGTGGGCGCACGCGGTGGACATCCAGGACGCCAAGTTGCACTACCACAAGCGGTCCACCGAACTCTATTATGTCCTGGAGGGAGAGGGTGAGTTGTTGCTTGATGGAGTGGCCCACGAGGTGAAGAAAGGTTCCCTGGCCCATATTCCACCGGGTGTCGTGCATGGCGCACGCGGTCGGATGCGGGTGCTGGTCGTGGGCATCCCAGATATCGCGAGCGACGATTATTACGAGCCTGAAACGAAGTGAACTGGAATTGACCGAATCATGAGTGCCACTGTGAACGAAACATTGATCCGCGACGTTGTTGCCGAAGTGTTGGGACGGCTGGGGGGGGTATCTGCCACCGCCCCTGTGACAACTCCCGCCGCTGCTTCGCCAGCCGTAAATCCCGCCTGTGGATGCCCGGCTGGCAAGACAACGTCATCCGCCAAAGCGGCGTCGCGCGGCAAGTGTGGCGTGTTTGCGGACGCCAATGAGGCTTGCGTGGCGGCGCATGAGGCTTATCTGCAATTGTCGGAAGCCGGGGTCGCAGGTCGCAGGAAGGTCGTGGAACTGATCAAGGAGATTTGTTACGCCAAGGCGGAGGAGTGGGGACGGTTGGAGTTGGCCGAAACCAGGATTGGCCGGCTGGATCACAAGATCGAGAAGTTACAGGGCCAGCGCGGGATCCCCGGGGTGGAATTCCTGAATCCTTATGGCTTGAGCGGCGACCACGGGATCACCCTTGAGGAATACGCGCCGTTTGGAGTGATCGGCGCCATCACCCCGAGCACGCATTCCATTCCGACGATGGCGTGCAACATCATCAGCATGGTGGCGGCGGGCAACGCGGCGGTGTTCAACGCGCATCCGGGCGCGTATAAGTGCGCGGTGACGGCGGCGCGATATTTCAACCAAGCCATCCAGCATGAGTTGGGGATCGAGAATCTTGCCTGTATCGTCGAGCCGCCGACCTTGGAGTCGTTTAATGCCATCGCGAAGAATGAACTGGTGAAGCTGCTGTGCGTAACCGGGGGGCCAGGTGTGGTTCAGGCTGCAATGGCGAGTGGCAAGCGTGCGGTTTGCGCCGGCCCGGGTAATCCGCCGGTGCTGGTGGACGGCACCAGTTGTCTCGACAACGCGGCGAAGTGCATCGTCTTCGGCGCGGCGTACGACAACAACCTGCTCTGCATCGGCGAGAAAGAGGTGTTCGTGCTCGAACCGTATTTCGACAAACTGATGGCCGCGTTGGAAAAGCATGGCGCGTTTCGGCTGAACAATTCGCAGATTGAAACTCTTGCCAAAGCCGCGTTCGTTTTTCCGCCGGGGCAGGGCGCGGGTTGCCCACACCCGGTCGTGAATCGCGATCTGATTGGCAAAGATCCCGAAGTGCTGGCCAAGGTCGCCGGGGTGACGATTCCGCGCGGCACGCAGTTGCTGATCGGTGAAACGACCGCGGACCACATATTCGTCGAAGAGGAGCAAATGATGCCCTTCCTGCCGGTCGTTCGGGTCAAGAGCGTCGCGGAAGGCGTCGTCGCGTCAAAGAAGGCCGAGCACGGCTACAAACATTCAGCCATGATTCACTCGCATGACGTGGCGAACATGACGGCGATGGGCAAGGCATTGGAGACGACCCTGTTCATCAAGAACGGTTCGTGCCTGGCAGGCCTGGGTAGCGGCGGCGAAGGCTATTCGAACTTCTCAATCGCCACGACCACGGGCGAAGGCATCTGCAATCCGCGCACGTTCACCCGCGTGCGAAGGTGCGTGATGGTGGATAAGTTGCGAATTTTCTAGGCCATGCTCCTCGCGCGTGTCGAAGGCAACATCGTGGCGACTCGGAAACATCCGAGCCTGGAAGGCTGGCGACTCGTGATTTGTCAGCCCATCGGCACGAATGGCCACCCGGAAGGGGCACCACAGGTGGCGATTGATTCGCATGGCGCAGGAATGCATCAGCAAGTGGTGATTTCCTCGGATGGCGCGGCGGCGCGCAAAGCGGTGGGCGACGACAAGAGTCCGGTGCGTTGGCTGGTGATAGGCGTGGTGGATGAACATGAGCCGGGGGTGCGTGTATGAAACTCGGCACAGTCATTGGTCGTGTCACCTTGGCCAAGACAGTGAAAGCGCTGGAAGGCGGGCGGTTTCTCGTCGTGAGCCCATTCAGCCGCCAGCAATTCGCCGCGGGTTTGGATGCGCCAACGGGAATGGGCACAGATCCGAGCCTGGTGGTCTATGACGCTATCGGTGGTGGCATGGGCGATGTGATCGGTTACGAGGAAGGTCGTGAGGCCGCGCAGCCATTCGATGTGCCGACGGCGGTGGACGCGATCAATGCAGCGCTGGTGGATGAGATGTTTTACAGCCCCTGGAAAGGCTGAAGGATTTGAGTCATGAAGAACGTAATTAGTTTGAAGGACCTGGAGCAGATGGTTCGCAGTGGGCAGAGTTTGAACAATCTGCCGGTGGATTCCATTCTTACGCCGTCGGCGCGCGAGTTTTTGCAGGATCGCGAGATGAGTGGCGCGGTCAAAGTGGCCGCGACGAGTTTAACTGGTGGCGGCAAACCCACGCCGCCTGCAAAGCCGCTCAATTCCAAATCGCCGAAAGCGGAGTTGGAAGCGTTTTTTAATTCCGCCTACGCACAGGATTTGAAATTGCAGATCTGTGAGATGGGGCATCGCCTGTGGAAGCGCGCCTACGTGGACGGCAACGGCGGCAACATGGCCATCCGCGTTGGCGAGGACATCGCAATCTGCACGCCGACACTGGTGAGCAAAGGTTCATTGAAACCGGAAGACATGTGTCTCGTGGACTTTGAGGGGAATCAATTGCTCGGCACCAAGAAACGCACGAGTGAAATTTTGATGCACTTGCAGATGATGAAGCGGCAGCCGAAAGCGGTGGCGACATGTCATTGCCACCCGCCGTACGCCACGGCCTTCGCGGTGGCAGGCATTGCGCCGCCGACGTGCATGTTGCCTGAGTATGAAGTGTTTTGCGCCGTCGGCGTGGCGCCGTATCGCACGCCCGGTTCGCCGGAGATGGGCAAGCTCGTCGCTGACCTGACCGATCAATACAACACCATCTTGATGGCCAATCATGGCGTCGTGACGTGGAGTCACAATAACATCGAGGAGGCTTACTGGCGCATGGAAATCATCGAAGCCTATTGTCGCACGATTGTCGTGGCGGGGCAGCTCGGCAAGCCGATCAACACGTTCACCGGGCCGCAGATGAAGGAACTGCTCAACATCAAGCAGAGTCTCGGCTTCGTGGACCCACGCTATGGCATGAAGGAGTGTGAACTTTGCGACAGTGGCGATTGGCGTCCGGGCGTTTCCTGTGCTGTGCCGCCAAAACAGGAAGCCAGCGCCGGTTACGATGCCGAAGCCGAGAAAGCCGTGCAGGCAATCACCGACCAGATTCTGGCGCAGATGAAATAAAACCAAGCTTCCATTCTGTGGCCAGGACGTGATATTGTCTTCCCATGAGCACAGTGACCATTGAGATTCCGGAAGGTTTCACCCGCAGTTTTGGCGAGACGGACGAAGAAGTCCGCCACAACGCCAAGCTCGAACTGGCGATTGAGATGTACCGCGAGGGCAAGTGGTCCACCCGCAAAGCGGCAGAGTTTGCCGGGATGAACCGCTGGCAGTTCATGGACATACTTATGGCGCGCAACGTGACGTTCCCCTACACCAAGGAGATGCTGGAACAGGATCTCGCCTATGCCAGTGGTCGTTTCTGACACCTCGCCTTTGATATATTTGACCCGACTCGGTCACTTCGACTGGTTGCGGCAGTTTTACTCTTACGTTTTTATTCCGACCGCGGTGTGGGACGAATTAAACCATCAAGGCGCGTCATATCCTGAGGCGAAGGAAACCCAGGGAGCAGTTCTGTCCGGGTGGATGAAAGTGAGGAAGCCAGAGAGGCCAATTGCCGGTTATTCGGAACTTGATCTTGGAGAGCGGGAAGCTATTGCACTTGCAAAGGAATTGGGTGCGATGCTCCTCATTGACGAGGCTGAAGGTCGGCAGGCGGCGAGGCGATTGGGCATTCCAGTGACAGGCACACTTGATTTGTTGATCGAGGCAAAGAGGCGGGGATTGATCCTCAAAGTGGGCGATGAACTCGCGTGCCTTACGAAAGAGACAACGTTTCGTATCAGCGACGAACTTCGGACTGCGGTGCTGCAGCAGGCCGGGGAAGTGGATTCAAGACAATGAAATCCCTCGACCAAAAGCTCGCCGAGATCAGGGCCAACCGCTCTTCGCGCGCGTTCATCATCGCGGATGCGAAAGACGCGGACATGGCGTTTGGGGTTCGGGCGCCGGGGCCGCGTGGGTATCTGGCCAAACGCGGTGCGAAGCCGGCGCAGTTTTCGCCGGAAGTCTGGACGCGCGAGGAGTTCGGCTACCGTAACCTGCCGGAGTTCCTCGACATCATTCGGGAAGTCACGCATCAGGGTTTGGTGGACATCATGTTGATGTCGGCTTACGTGAACGAGCAACTCAGCATCAAGGAAGGGTTGTTCAAGAACTCGCACGTCACGCCCGCGGCGCGGGCGAATGACACCACGGATGTCTGGGCGGTGCGGCATGGTTGTTACACGCGGGAGCCGTCGCAGCCGTTTCGTTCGGCGAGCATTGATCACATCCAGTGCGGTGAGGTGGAGTGTGAGCGTAACGGTGGCGAATTCCCCGGTGCAAACCTGGGCCTTTACTCGATCACTTATGTCAACGAGCTGGAGCAGGATCGCGAGGCGCTGCTCTGGTACAAGTCGTTTCGCGAAGAAGCGGAGCGGAAGCAGTTCCGCCATTTCCTCGAAGTCTTTGATCCCAATGTGGACAGTGGCATCGCGCCAGAAAAAGTGGGCGAGTTTATCAACGACAACATCCTGCGGACGCTCGCGGGGGTGCCGGAATCGGGCCGGCCAGTTTTCTTGAAAATCGTTTATCACGGTCCGAAGGCGATGGAGGAGTTGGCGCAGTATGATCCGAATCTCGTCGTCGGCATTCTCGGCGGCAGCGCCGGGACAACTTATGACGCGTTCAGGCTCATTCACGATGCGCAGAAGTACGGCGCGCGGGTTGCCTTGTTTGGTCGCAAGATCAACAACGCCGAACATCAACTCGCGTTCATCGAAATGCTGCGACTGATCACCGATGGTAGAATTTCACCTGAAGAGGCCGTGCGCGCCTACCACGGCGTCTTGCAGGGCAAAGGCATCAAAGCGCATCGTTCGCTCACAGATGACCTCAAGCTCACCGATCAGGCGATGAGTTATGATGGCAACTCCGCGCGTCGGGCAACGGTGGAAGTCAGAGCCAATCCGCTGGTGCCGAGCAATCGCCCGCAGGATAAATTGATTCCTGTGAGAGCGAGTGAGGAACGACGCGCAGCCGCTTCCGAACCGGGGGAGGTTGGCTGGCCCGTATTGCCCGATGGCGCCCCGGATTTCAGCCGCATGAATTCAGAGCAGCGTCGGGCGTACGATGTGTGCCGACTGACGCGGAAGTTTGGCTGAAATCCCCTTGCGTGCGACCGGAAGTCTGGCCGAATCGCGGAATTCGTGCCTGGCTTGTTTCCCTCCTTGCCAAATTCTCCGGTTCTACGCAGACTGCCGTCACAATGTTGAACCGCAGGAATTGTCACACATGAGCAAAGAGGCAAAGCTGGTATTGGATGGAAAGACGATTACGCTTCCCATAATCGAGGGCACGGAGGGCGAACAGGCGGTGGACATCTCCTGTCTGCGCAATCACACGTCCTGTATCACCCTGGACGATGGCTATGCCAACACGGGTTCGTGCCTGAGCAAAATCACCTTCATTGACGGTGAGAAGGGGATTCTGCGATACCGGGGAATCCCGATTGAGGAGCTCGCGGAGAAGTCCAGCTTCATCGAGACGGCCTACCTCATCATTTACGGCCATCTGCCCACGCGGGCGGAACTCCGGCAATTTTCCGATTTGCTGACGGCCAACGCCAATCTGCACGAGGATATGAAGTACCATTTCGAGGGTTTTCCCTCGAACGCCCATCCGATGGCGATCCTGTCGGCCATGATCAACGCGAGCAGTTGCTTTGATCCGTCGTTGATGAAGTTTGGCAATTCGGGCCGCTTCGAGATGTATGCCGCCCGGCTCATTTCCCAGGTGCGCACCATCGCGGCGTTCTCCTACCGCAAATCGCGGGGGTTGCCGATCATCTATCCCAAGAGCGCCTACAAGTACACGGCCAATTTCCTCCACATGATGTTCTCCGAGCCGTATGATGATTACGAGATCAAGCCGGAGGTGGTGCGGGCGCTGGATTTGATCTTCCTGTTGCACGCCGATCACGAACAGAATTGTTCCACGGCCACGGTGCGGATGGTGGCTTCGAGCCAGGCGAACATGTTTGCCTGCGCCGCCGCCGGCGTGTGCGCGTTGTGGGGACCGCTGCACGGTGGAGCGAATCAAGCGGTGGTGGAAATGCTGGAGCAGATTCACCAATCCGACGATGACGGGTCCAAGTTCATCGCCGCGGCCAAAGACAAGGCAAGCGGCAAGCGGCTCATGGGCTTCGGCCATCGGGTCTATAAGAATTACGACCCGCGCGCCAAGCTCATCAAGCAGGCCTGTGACAGCCTGTTGAATGTGCTTCAGATCAGCGACCCGCTGTTGGACATTGCCAAGAAGCTGGAGGAGGTCGCGATGAAGGATTCGTACTTCGTCGAACGCAAGTTGTATCCCAACGTGGACTTTTACAGTGGCATCATCATGCGCGCGATTGGGATTCCGATGGAGATGTTCCCCGTCATTTTCGCCATCGGTCGGATGCCGGGTTGGATTGCCAATTACAAGGAAATCGAGGAAGACGCCAAGAGCCGCATCTATCGCCCGCGTCAGATTTATATGGGGCCGACGTTGAGCCACTACCTGCCGCTGCACAAGCGAAAGTAAGTGGATCCATCGCTGGCATGGGGCTGGCTGGTTAGGGGACGGCGAAGAGGGTGGATCAGTGACGGCAGGGACATCAGTGGGAGGTAGCAGCCGTTGGCAAGTCCGGGGCGGTGACGAGCACGTCCTTCGCCCTTGGGTGGCGGATTTGACCCTCGCCGCTACGGAGTGGTATCGCTTTGAGACAATGTGCCTGAATGAAGAAGATTCTCGTCATTGACGATGAAGAGTGGCTGCGCGAGATGGTCCAAATGGCCTTGCGCCAGCGGGGCTATGAAGTAATTGAGGCGGAGAACGGTGCGGTGGGGGTCGAAAAAGCGCGCAAGCAGTTGCCGGACCTGATCCTCTGCGACGTCAACATGGAGAAGATGGACGGCTACCTCACGTTGTCCTCCCTGCGCAATGAACCCGTCACCGCCGCCATCCCCTTCATTCTCATGACGGGACTGGCGGACAACGCCGGCATGCGGCACGGCATGGAACTGGGCGCGGACGACTACCTGCCCAAACCCTTCACGATTGACGGACTTTACGCGGCGGTGGACGCGCGTCTGCGCAAGGCGCAAACCGTCCGCGCCGAGGCGGAGCGCAAACTGGCGGACTTGCGGGACAACCTCAGCCTGATGCTGCCCCACGAACTGCGCACGCCGCTCAACGGCATTCTGGCCTATGGGGAGATTCTGATGGCGGATGCCGACACCCTGCAACCCGCCGAGATCACCGAGATGGGGCAGGTGATCTACCAAAGCGGTCGCCGACTGGAGCGACTGGTGGAGAATTTTCTGATCTACGCGCAGTTGGAACTTTGGGGTGCCGATCCGCAGAAGTTGAACCTGTTGCGGCGCACGCCTACCGCCGCGCCGGCACCACTCATTGAGGAACATGCCCGCAAACAAGCCGAGGAGGCCCGGCGTCCGGCAGACTTGCGGCTCAAGCTGGCCGATACCATGTTTCCCATGGCCCAGGAATATCTGGGCAAAGTGGTGGATGAACTGGTGCAGAATGCGTTCAAGTTTTCCTCGCCGGGGACCGGAGTGGCCGTGGAACTGGTCCAGGAATTCGATTCCGTGATTCTAAGCGTGACCGATCACGGCCGCGGGTTCTCGACGGAACATATTTCGCGGGTGGGCGCCTACATGCAGTTCGATCGCAAACTGCATGAACAGCAGGGCATTGGGCTGGGACTGACCATCGCCCGGCGGCTCACTGAACTCCACGGGGGCACGCTCGCAATTCAAAGTGAACCTGGCGCCGGTACCACCGTGGTATTGCGGCTGCCCAAAGCCACGGCGATCTGAGAGCATCCGGCTGTTGTGGTTATAGGGGACGAGTTGGGCCGATGTCTCGCGCGCGTTCTACTGCGGCCAGATCGTCAAATCGTTTTCGTGGAGGACCTTCAGGACCCATTGTGGCAGAGAATGGAGCAGCACCAGGCAGAGGATGATCCCTGTCAGCGGGGCAAAATCCATCCGTCGCGTCTGCAGCGGCAGCCCTCGTAGCGGCCTGAGCAGGTTCCGCCCGGCGACGCCCGGAAACTCCCAGAGCGGACTATTGCCAAAATGGATGTGGTTCGTGACGAAGTGGACAAAGAGCAGGGCCGGGATCAGATGCTTGAGGCTTAACACCGGGCCAGCGGCAAGCAACAGTCCCTGCAAGGCCAGTCGTCCGGGGGAGGAGGCTGGCTGGATGAGGCCCAGCCCGGCCAGCATGGGCTGGAGCGCCGCCCACGCGCTGCCAACCAGCACCAGGGGCAACAGCAATTGAACCGATGGCGGCCAGTCGGCGAGGCGGCCAATTTGCAGCCGGATCAACTTGTTAACGCGATCTGCGGTGGCACTGCGATTAACAGCGGCAAGGAAGCACAGCCAGAAGTAAACCACGACGAGGGCGCGACAAAAGCTCAAGGCCGAGAACCAGAGCATCAGCTCGAGTTTGTCGCTGCGAAAGAAGAGCGTTACGGCGCCGAGATGCAAGGAGGCCGTCCACTCCACCGCTGGCCCCAAGTGGCGGTAAAACCAAGCGCGGAGACCGATCAAACTACACAACGCCGCCAACATCAGCCAACACTGGAGTCGGGAAGGCGGCGTCCGTCGAATGGTGCTGGCGATTGTGCCCGGGGGATTGCGCGCCTTCGTCTCCAGTTGGGCCGTGCGCCAGTTGAACCAGAGCAACAGCCCGACGAGATTGAGAATGAAATCAAGGAGAACCATCAGACACCATCCGAAAGGTGCAAGGCGCGAGCACCGGGCCGTGCGGTTCGCGGCTGACGGATCGCGCGTGATGCTCCAGGGTCACGGCATCATCCGCAACAGCGTGTCCGCCATGTCGCTCGGGGTTGCGGCCACCCCGATGCCCGCCGCCTTGAAAGCGTCAATCTTCGCCTGCGCCGTACCTTTGCCGCCGCTGATGATCGCGCCGGCGTGGCCCATGCGGCGACCGGGTGGGGCCGTCGCGCCGGCAATGAATCCGGCGACGGGCTTTTGGCAGTGCTGCTTGATCCACTCGGCGGCTTCCTCCTCGGCGCTGCCGCCAATCTCGCCGATCATAATAATGCCGTGTGTCTCCGGATCATCATTGAACAGCTTGATCACGTCGAGGTGCGACGTGCCGTTGACCGGGTCGCCGCCGATGCCCACACAGGTGGATTGCCCCACGCCACGGCAGGTCAATTGCCAGACCGCTTCATAGGTCAAAGTTCCACTACGCGATACGACGCCGATGTGGCCGCGCTTGTGAATGTAGCCTGGCGAGATGCCGATGCGGCAACCGCCGTGAGAATCCCCGCCCTCGCCTGGCGTGACAATGCCCGGGCAATTGGGACCGATGAGCCGCGTGGGTTTGCCTTCCATCGCGCGTTTCACTTTCACCATATCATTTACCGGGATGCCCTCGGTGATGGCGACGACGAGTTCGAGTCCGGCGTCCACGCCTTCGAGAATGGCATCGGCGGCGAAGGCGGGCGGCACGAACACGGCGCTGGCCGTCGCGCCGGTTTGCTTCGCGGCGTCGGCCACGGTGTCGAAGATCGGGACTTTCCTGCCGTTTTGTTCAAAGACCTGGCCGCCTTTGCCGGGCGTGACCCCGGCGACGACTTGCGTGCCGTAATCAATGGACAATTGGGCATGCCGTGCGCCGAAGCTGCCGGTGATGCCCTGGATGAGAACCTTGGTATTGGGTTTGACGAGAATGGCCATGAAGAATTTACGATTTCAGAGTTACGATTTACGATTTCAAATCAAAACAGGTTGGAAATTATCTCAGGTCGAACAAATACAAAACTGCCGCCCAGCCGCTGGGCATACGGTCGGGGGCGCTTTCCAATTCCTTGCCGTACTTGACGGCCATCTTCAGAAAGTAATGCGCGTGGAAAAATGCCTCGACGATGGGACGCGTGTGGTGAAGCCATTTCTGGTTGTGTGACATCTCGAATTCTTTGCCAGTGCCTTGGGCCACAATCCCGGTGAACCACCGATTCATGGGTCGGTCTGGAAAAAGCGCCTGCAAAGCTTTGCCGATGCCCTCGGTCAATTGCTGGACCTGATAGACCTTGAACGATTGGTGGTAGAATCGGTAAAAGCCGTCCTCCATGCACCAGTGACTCTCAACGTGCGCCAGCATTTTTTCGAGTTGCGGCAACTGCTGCTTGATGTTGCGGAGCAGTTTGTTCGAGTGCTCTCGCTGCTCGCGCAGTAGCGCAGCGATTCCATCGGGCGCGGGATTCAGGGTTTGGGCCGGTCGCATGATCAGGTTCAACGCCCCTCATTCCGCTTGTGGATGCAGATCGCGTTGCCGTCGGGATCGTAAATGAACGCCATCCGGCAGACAGGCGTGGCGAACGGTTCCATGTGAAACCTCACGCCGCTGGCTTTCAGATGCGCGATGGCCGCGTCGAAGTCCTCGACTTCAAGGCCTACGGAGCAGCCGCTTGCGGTCGGTTTCCAATCCGGGGCGCCGCATCCGAGGGAGAGGGTACCGTTGGCGATGTCGTATTCGGTCCATTGCATGCCGCCGGGTTCGCCAATGGTCATGGTGGGTTGCAGGCCCAGCACGCCTTCATAAAACACGCGCGCCCGCGCCATGTCGGTGACGGGGTAACAGCTAAAGGCTATTTCGGAGATCTTGAGCATGTGGAATCAGGTGCCGGTTGGCGTATCGTCCCAGGAATTATTTGGAGCATGGCCGCAGACCCAGTTCAGAGCAAAGTGCCTTTCCGCCGTAATTGACACCACTTCGGACCATTCCGCGTCAGTAAGATCGCGACAGGCCTTTCCCTTCACCGGAAAATCCTCCTCAATGATTTTCCGAAGAGTGCCTGCTTCTTTGGCCGCCTTCGCCGTGAAGCGCACTATTTCATCGTAGCTTTTGAATTGTGGCATCTCTGGGAACGGCTCTCCTTTTTCAATCAATTGCCGGGTGCGACTCCGCCAATGCCAGAGTTCAGCCAGAGAACGTGCTGACTCCAACTCGTCCGGATCGCGAAGCCTGGCTGATGCCGCCAAAGCTTCGAATTGCTCCAGGTGCAAAAGCTTGAGTGGCTCATCCCCTGCTGGTTCATCGTAGGGTGGGAGATGTTCAATCAACTGCAACGACCAGAGAATTGCCTGAAGTGCTTCCGTTCGCCAAGTTGCATCCACGATCATCTGGTCCTCCAACTTGTTAAATGGCGTTGTGAGCCAGGCGGCCTCCATCGGCGAGAGCTGATCCAGGAACCCGAATTTGCCAGCGGCCCCAATCACTTGTTTGGCGACCCGGCCGGCAGTTTCCACAGTGGACTGGGCCAAATCTTCTGGCAGCGACGGCAGTTCACTGGGCATCACGCCGGAACCTCCGAGGGTCTTGCTAAAAACGATTATGGCGTTAAGAGCGTAGGCACGCCCCGCTACCGCTCGCGCCGAGGGCGGACCCTCGGACTTCGCTTGATTTAAAAAACGACTCAGAAATGACATGAGTTAACTCATCGTTTGACCACCGCGCCGACTTGGCGCGCCGCGTCGGCCATCGCATCGCCCGTGACAAAGGTGAGGCCGGATTCGGCCAGAGTTTTCCTGCCGGCGATGACGCTGCTTTTCACGCCGCGAGAATTGGTCCGCCGGCAACAAGTCTTTTGGCTCGGGAATCTACCCGCAGATTCAAGCCCTCAAGCGAGCGAGCGCCGAGCAATTCCAAATCGCCCGGCTGCGCAAACACAACTTCGTCAATGGTGACCGCATCGCCAACGCGCAGGATCGCAAAGCCGATCGTACGGGTGATTTGCTGGCCGTTCGCCATCACAAACTTGTAGTCCTTCTTTTCCCGCGCAACCCTGGCGCGCTTGAGCGTTTCGGCTTGGATCCAGGTGAACTCGCTGCCGCTGTCCACCAGCAACTTCGGCACTTCGACCGCGTGCTTGCGGTCAATGTGATTCTCCACCCGGCAACTCGTATAAAATGTTCCCATACGACTTTTCATGATTGCAGATTATCACTTGCCAACAGCACTGACAACCTGCTGCGCCGCATCCGCCATCGAATCGCCCGTGATAAGCGTAAGCCCGGATTCAGCCAGCGTCCTCTTTCCGGCGATGACATTGTTGCCTTCGAGGCGCACGACGAGTGGAAGTTTCAAACCCGTCTCCTTCACGGCGGCGACAATGCCGGTGGCGATGACGTTGCAATCCATGATGCCGCCGAAAATGTTCACGAGAATCCCTTTCACGTTCGGGTCCTGCATGATGATCTTGAAAGCGGCGGTGACTTGTTCCTCGCTCGCGCCACCGCCCACGTCCAGAAAGTTTGCGGGCATGCCGCCGTAATGCTGGATGATGTCCATCGTGGCCATGGCAAGACCGGCGCCGTTGACGAGGCAGGCGATGCTGCCGTCGAGCTTGATGTAATTAAGATTGAATTTGCTGGCCTCGATTTCGAGCGGGGCTTCCTCGTTCAGATCGCGCATGGCCAGAATGTCCTTGTGCCGGTACAGGGCGTTGTCATCCAAACCGATCTTGGCGTCCACCGCGCATAACGTATCCTTGCCATCTGCGCCCGGGATGATGCAGAGCGGATTGATCTCCACCATGGAGGCGTCACATTCCCACCAGGTTTTGTAAACACCCGCCAGCAGTTTGGTCGCGCTGTTGAAAACATTGCCCTTCAGGCCGAGCGCCGCGGCAATTTTACGCGCCTGAAATGGCATCAGCCCGACGGCTGGATCAATCCATTGCTTCACGATCTTGTCCGGGGACTTCTCCGCCACCTCCTCGATGTCCACGCCGCCCTCGGTGCTGGCCATGATCAGCGGGCGCGATGTGGCGCGGTCGAGCAACACGGCGAGGTAAAGCTCCTGCTTGATCTCCGGTGCGGCGGCGACCAGCAGCTTGCTTACGAGCCTTCCCCCCGGGCCGGTTTGTTTGGTCACGAGCACGTTGCCCAACATGGCTTTCGCGTCCTGGAACACCTCCTCCGCGGTCCGGCGCAATTTCACGCCGCCCTGAAAGCCGGTCTTGAAAGTGCCCTTGCCGCGTCCGCCCGCATGAATTTGCGCTTTGATCACCACCAGTTGCGCGCCGCCGCTGAGGAGTTTCTCCGCGATGGCCCGGGCCGCCTCGGGTTGGTCGCAAACTTCACCGGGCGGCACGGCGACTCCATATTGGGCGAGCAGTTGTTTGGCCTGATATTCGTGAATGTTCATTTCCAGATAAAAGCTTGCGGGATTGAAGTCGGCTTTGTACAAGAAATCAACTGCGAACCCGCAACATCACCAAAAACACAAAAAATGAAACCGCATCGTGGAACACTTATTCTGGTTCTTGGCATTCTCGGCTTTGTGCTTTGCGGATTCTTCACCGGCATACCGGCTTGGTATATGGGCCATGCTGACATAAAGGAAATGGGCGCTGGCGTGATGGACCCGAGTGGACGCGGCCTAACCAACGCGGGTAAGATTTGCGGCATCATCAGCACAATTCTGAGCGTCATAAGCCTAATCGGCGTAGCAATTTTCTTCGTCATGTTTTTTGGCGTGATGGCGAGTCGCTGAACGATGTGCGGCGCTTATGCCAATCGGCAATGCAACGTCATTGAGAAGAGATAAGTCTGGTTTGCGGTTACCTCGGGTTAATCTTTGCGCTTTCGCAACTCCTATGCTTTGCACTGCACTCTGTCCGAATCGCTCATATTGTCGAAGACTCGCCGGCGCGCGGTCGGGGCTTCACGGCAAAGCAAACGGAACGAGAATGGGCAAGGGAATGAACGGCAAGGGAATGAAACAACGGTTCTCCACTCTTCATTCCTCTGTCGTTCATTCCCTTGCCTTCAGCTTTGGGTTGGATTGCGGCTGCGCCGCGCTGTGACACTTTCTGATTACCCTCCACCGACATGAGTCTTAGGTTTCAAATTTGTTACAAAGCATGAGCATCGTCACCAAATCCGGCGACAAGGGCAAAACCGCCCTGATGTATGGCCGGCGCGTTTCCAAATGTCATCCGCGCGTCGAAGCGTACGGCGGCGTGGACGAATTGAACACCGCGCTGGGCCTGGCGCGCGCCTCGGCGCACCACGATTTCGTCCGCGATAATTTGCTGCCGATCCAGAAGGACCTGGTGATCTTGATGGGCGAACTGGCCACCGCCGTCGAAGACCTGCCGCGTTACGTGAAGGATGGTTACTCGTTGGTGACCTCGCAACTCACCCACAAGCTCGACGCGCTGGTAAAGGAGATTGAAGCCCAGAGCGTGTCCTTCAAAGGTTGGGCCACGCCGGGGTCGTGCCTGAATTCGGCGGCGCTGGACGTGGCGCGCACGGTTTGTCGCCGGGCGGAACGCCGGGTGTGCGCCTTGCAGGAAGCGGATCAACTCCAGAACTCCGAAATCATCATTTACTTGAACCGCCTGGCGGATTTGCTCTGGCTGCTGGCGCGGTGGGTGGAAACTCAATCGGCCCCGGCCACGCAAGTCCAATGCTCCGAAGCGAAGTCGGAGTGACCGGATTGCGTGCGGCTGCGCTCACGGCGCGGATTTGTTCGGAACGAACGCTTCGGCTCGCCGCCGGCCCTCGGCGATTTGTTCGCTCGTCATTTCTCGGACCAGGCTCTCACGGGCTCTGACAGCGTCCTCAATCCCTTGGGCGACCGCCAGACTGAACCACTGATAGGCTGCCACCGGGTCTTTTGCGACTCCGTCGCCTTTGGAGTGGCGCACGCCCAAATTATATTGCGCCAGCGCATCGCCCTGTTCGGCGGCGTGCCGGTACCATTTGACGGCTTCCGCAATATCTCGTTCCACGCCTTTGCCCATGACATAGAGCACGGCCAGGCTGTATTGCGCCACCACGTCGCCTTGTTCGGCGGCCTGCCGAAACCAGCGGGCGGCTTCCGCTGGATCCAGCGGCACGCCCTGACCGGCTTCGTAGAGTTCGGCCAGCGAACGTTGCGCGGCGGCATGACCTTGTTCGGCGGCCTTGCGATGCCATTTGGCGGCTTCCGCGTAATCTTGCTCCACGTCCTGCCCCTTGGTCAGCAGCGTGCCGAGTTTCCATTGCGCCTCGGCGCTGCCATTTTCTGCCTGCGACCGGACTTCCTCGACGTTGACGACTTCGCGGGCTTCCGGGACTGGCTCCGTGCCGAGGCGCTTGGCGATCACGATGGCCACAACGAGGCCCAGCAGGCACACGACTAAAATGACGAGGATTCTAAGTGGTTTCATGTCGGTTTGAATGCATGGCAATTCTCGGATGCGGCAGAGTGTGAAAACCACGACCGGCCTCCGTCCAGATAATTCTGCCGAGACTTGGCTGCGCGGAGAGTTTTCCACGGTTTTTGAGTAGCGCGTCGGGACCGTGAACCGCGCGGGCGTAACGACGGTTTTCCAGCCGGCGTTCGCGCCGACAAGAAAGTCGGCGTTACCCCCGGCGGCGGGCGGATTGCTGCGCCCAGTGTTTGGTTCGCCCCCAGGAATCAATGCGATTCCTGAACGCCATCCCTTTCACTTCCATGGGCTTTGAAAAACTTCGGCAAAAAAACCTGTTGACATCCCCGCGCGGGAAATGGTTTCAATTGGTCAGCCCAGAGAATCAATAATAAAACCAAAGTCGGTGAGCGGTTGCTTTGGGAGCCGCGTGGCGGTGTCGGTCAATGTATGCTTGGCGGACGGACGTATGCAGGTAAGCGAACCATTTGTGCCAGCGGTGTTCGGTTGTTACTTGAAGCACGTACTTGCTTTATCTCCAGTTTGCCCGGGCCAACCATTTTTTTTCATCCTGCCGGATGTTTGCCATTTTATGACGTCTTTCCGTTCAACTTTCCCGGTAGGGATGTGGCGTCTGTTTGTGGTCGTCTCCGGCACGCCGCCTCCAGGCTGTACCCGGTCCGTGACGCGAACGTCACGGGATCGTCGCTTTCTGAGAATGATCGCTTGCTGATAACGTCCTCCTGCAACAAAAACTGATGAACTCAAATCCTCCAATCCAAAATAAAAGTGTCGTGCCCCAGCAGAGGCTGCCGGGCTCGCAGCGCGCCGGACACGGCGCGTTTACCCTGATCGAATTGCTCGTGGTAATTGCCATCATTGCGATCTTGGCCGCGATGCTCCTGCCGGCCTTGTCCAAGGCCAAGGACCGCGCCAAGGCGGCCCAATGTACCAGCAACTTGAAGCAAGTCGGCTTGGCGGGTTCGCTGTATGCGGACGACAACAACAATAGTTACTTCCATACCGGCAATGGTAACTTTCCCAATCACGGCCAATGGACCGCCAACCCGCGTTCCGATATTCTGCTGACGCCGGACAATGGGTTCGCCTATTGGGCGCTGGGGTATCTCAATTACTTTGGCAAGAACCGGAAGGTTTTCCGTGACCCCAGTGCCAAGCATGTGGATGAATGGCGGGAGACGGGCTTAAGCTACCCCTCCGACTTCTGGTTGGACTCGTCCTATGGAATGCATCAGTACTTGATGCGTGCCTATGATCCAGCAGTTGAGGCGGGGGTGAAGAAACTTAGCAGCTACCAGAATCCGTCAAAGATGATTTTCTGCCAGGACGCGGCGGAGTCGAGGATGGAAGGTTCAGAAGACAGTATCGGGCTTTTCCCTGGAGCCACCTACATCTTGACCCAGTGGGTTGGTAATAATCCGCCACCCTATGCCGGGCTTACAACATATTACAACGGCCATCCATTTGACCGGGAATGGTATCGTCACAGCGAGGGTTGTCAGACGGTTTGGGTGGACAACCATGTTTCGCGAATCAGGTTCACGGGTTTTCGGGTGGGGATTGATTACCGCCACTATACCGGTGTCAACCCGCTGAATCCGGTCAAGGACTAGAACTTAGTAACCATTTGCTTGAAGGCTATGAAGACGCTTCGATTCAACTTTCTGCTTACCATTCTGCTACTCGCCGTGGCTTCGGTCACCGGTTGCAGCCGCAGCAATCCGCCGCCGACGCCCCTGACCATGGAAGAGTTGCCGGGCGTGGTGGAGAAGGCTTTCAGCACGGCGAATCCCGAACTCAAAGGTCTAGCCACCGGAATCCTGGCGGCCTTTCAAGCCAAAGATTACGCGAAGGCGTTCATGGGGATCCAGAACCTGCTCGGCAAGCCGGACCTGAACCCGGAGCAAACGACCGCGCTCACCCGCGCCTCAATGACGGTGAGTGACCTCGTCCAAACCGCCCAAAGCCAGGGCGACGCAAAGGCTACGCAAGTCCTGAAGTATCACATGGAGAACAAGTAAATCCCGAAATGACAGGTTTGCCAGTCAGACAGGCTGAGAGACACTTGTTTGAAACTGGCAACCGCGCCAAATGCAACCCAACCCCAGATTAACCGAACCGCCGATAGATAACCGATAATTTGCCAAACCGACCCTCAACGTATCATCCTCAACCCTATGAAAACACTCCTCCATCCGCGCCTTTTGGGTGCAATCACCGTCGCGAGCCTTTTGGGCGTCGCGAATGTTCCCGCCCAGCCCTTCGGCCAGTGGGACTTCAATAGTGGCAACCTCAACCCCAGCGCCGGTGTAACCGGCGGGGCTTTGCAGTACGCCGACGGGACGACCACCGCCCAGACGGCCTTCGGGACCACGACGTCCTTTGGCATTCCCGACATCAACGGCACGCCCGCGCAAGTGATGCGCTTCCCCGCCGCCACCGACGCGATGGGCTATTTCATGCCTACCCCGCCGGCCAACGGCGGCGGCAGTACCGTGAACGAATACACCATCATTTTCGACGTGCTGTACCCGACCAGCGGCACGGTCCGTCCCCTGGTGGACACGGACGCCTCGTTGTTCGTGCCCGGCGCGGACTTGATCATCAATGCCGCCGGCGGGATTGGCGTTCCGCCGAACGGGCCGTTCGATGGCAACATCGCCGCGAACACCTGGTATCGTATTGCTTTCGCCGTGACGGCCGACCAGGTCCGTAAATACATCAACGGCGTTGAGGTGGGTTCGCAAGCCGGAGCTGGCTTTGAAGGCCGGCTGGCGCTCGATGCCAGCACTGTCAGCACCCGCATCCTCGCAAACACGGTGGGCGAGGCCACCCTCGGTTACGTTAACAGCATCCAGCTTCGCGATGTGGCCTTGAGCGGAGGCCAGATCGGCGCGCTGGGCGGTCCCTCAGCCGATGGCATTCCTCAAGTCATCCCCGCCGTGCCATCCTTCGTTGTGTCACGCACTCCTGGTATCAACGCGACCGGAGTGGGGCCGCAGCCCGAAATCAGCGTGGTGCTCGACCAGGGTGACACCACCATCAACAGCGGTTCGATTCAAATTAAGCTCGACGGTGCCACGTTGACCCGAGTCGTGAACGCCACGCCTCCGACCTACACGGCCACTGCCCAGACGCCCGCGATCCTCGATCCCAATTCCTCCCACTCGGTGGAGGTCACCTGGCAGGATAGCGTGGCTGGCAGCAAGAGCAGCACCTGGTCGTTCACCGTGGCCAACTATCAGAACGTTATTTTGCCCGCACCGTTCTACTTGGAAAACTTTGATGCCGTGGCGGAAGGTGCCATGCCGGCAGGCTGGGTGGTGACCAACAACACCTCCACCCACGTCGCGGGTGAGGATTTGAATGATGTTCGCTCGGACACTTACAAGAACTTCGTGGTTATCAGCAGGGATCGCGTCCTCGGACTGAACTTTGATGCGGCTCGGCGGCTTGCCTTGCCCCCGATCGTCCTCAACGGTACCATCCTCCCTTCACTCGTCTCCGGCAACTTTGCCTATGCCGAATCGGACATCCGCTCGGCCAATCAGGTGCAGGTCATGTTTACGCACGACATCAACTGCACGGGTAAGTCCAACATTTTCGTGGCGTGGAAATCCACGTACGAACAAAACCAGGACAGCATCGGTTCGGTGGAGTATTCGATTGATGGTGGCGCGAACTGGCTGCCGGTCATCTACTACATTGACGACAAGGAAGTGGGCGGGGACGTGATTCGCACCAACGGTGTTATTGACATCGGCGCCACCCTCGGCACGCCGCGCGGCGACCAGGCATACGGGCTGGCCTACAGCAATTACATTGGCGCGCCGGTCAGCACCGCTCTGATTCCATACATCGCCGGTCGCATTGATGACGACCGGCTCCACGCCAAGCGAATCGAGGTGGTCCGCATCCCGCAGGCGGACAACGCGGCTACCGTGCGCTTCCGTTTCGGTCAGGCCGGTACGGCCAGTTGGTATTTTGGCGTTGACGACTTCGGCCTGTATGAGGTCAACACGCCGGTGATTATTGCCCAACCGCAAAACCGGACGATCAATGCCACCGAATCCACGACCTTCTCCGTGGCGGCGACCAGCCCCACGCCGCTCACTTATCAGTGGCAGCGCAACGGCGTCAGTTTGTCCAATGCCGGCCACTATTCCGGCGTCAACACCGATACGCTCACCGTCTCCAATGCGGAGCCGGAGGATGCCGGATCTTATCGCTGCATCGTGTCCAATGATTCCGGGCCGGTGAACAGCTCTCTGGCCACGCTTACTATCATTGATGCGCCCGCCATCACCGTCCAGCCGTCCTCCGTGCTGGTGAGTGCCGGCTTCCCGGCCGCCTTCAGTGTTAGCGCCATGGGCCGACCGCCGTTGAGCTACCAGTGGTTGCACGATGGCGCACCCGTGGGCGGCAACACCAGCACGCTGAACTTGGCAAGCACAGTCGCGGGCGACGCCGGTCAATACCGCGTGGTGATTACGAATGTGACCGGGGCCACCACCAGTTCCGTCGTGGCGTTGACGGTCGTCAGCAGCGGGATTACCGATGCCTTGATCGCCCATCTCAAGTTTGACAACGACTACAACGACGCCTCGGGCCGCGGCAACCACGCCACCCCGATTGGCTCCCCGGCCTTCAACACCGGGGGCCGGCTCGGCCAGGCCTTCCAATACACCACCAGTGCGGGGGTGGAACAGCATTACGCGACCCTGGGTTACCCGGAGGACCTCCAGTTCGGGAGTTCCACCGACTTCAGCATCGCGTTCTGGTCCAAGATCGCGCCGGGTAGCAAGTCAAGTGATCCGGCCATTTTGGGCAACAAGAACTGGGACAGTGGCAACAACACCGGCTACGTCCTGGGCGTGCAGGGGAACAACAACTTCGAGTGGAACTACCGGGAAGAAGCTCCCAGTACCCGGAAGGATTTCGATTCCACGATCAATTTTACCGACGGCGAGTGGCACCACGTTGTCTTTAGCGTGCAGCGGGGTGTCGTCGCGCGCACGATCGTGGACGGAGTGCTGGTGGACACCCGCGCCATTGTGAACGAAGGCAACCCGCCCACTTCGATTGATACCACCCTGGCGGTCAACATCGGGCAGGACGGCACCGGGACTTACGGTGCTTCGGTCACCAACGCCCTGATTGACGACGTGGGCTTCTGGCGCCGAGCGCTCACCACTCAGGAAGCACAGGCGATCTACAACGCCAGTTTCTCCGGAAAGAATCTGGCCGAAGCGGAAGTCGGCGGGACGGTCACTCCGCCTGAGATCACCGTGCAACCGGTGGACCAGGTGGCCAGTGACGGCGCGCCGGCCAGCTTCAGTGTCACGGCGACGGGCGGCGTTCCGATCACCTATCAGTGGCGGTTCTGGGGTACGAACATCGTCGGCGCCGTCAGCAGCACTTACAGCATTGCCGCCGCGAGCAGCGCCAATGTCGGCGAGTACAGTGTGGTCGTCAGCAATCCCGGCGGGAGTGTGACCAGTTCGGTGGTGACCTTGTCCGTCATCTCGCTGCCCGTCATCAGCGCCCACCCGCAAAGCCGCACGAATAACCAGAACCTGGATGTCTCGTTCAGTGTCACCGCCACCGGCGGCGCGTTGGAGTATCAATGGAAGCACAACGGCACGGATATTCCCGGGGCAACCGAAGCCACGCTCTACCTCCACAGCATCTATCCCGCCCAGGCTGGGGCTTATACGGTGGAAGTGCGTAACTCCAGTGGCCCGGTGCTCAGTGATGCCGCTGCACTTACCGTGATTGCCGTGCCGCCACCGCGGTTGACCGGCCAATGGGACTTCCAAGATGGCGACCTCGCGGCAACGCTTGGCCAGCCGCTGGACTACTTCGATGCCAAGGTCCAGACGGACACCTCGTTTGGCAGCACCACCGGCCTCGGCATCGGTAACATCGCCGGCGCCCCCGCGAACGTGCTCCACTTCGTGCATAGCTCGAGTCCATGGGGCGGCTACAAGATGCTGCACAATGCCTCGCCCAACGGCGGCGGCGCTTACGTGAACCAATACACGATCATCTTCGACGTGTATTATCCTGCGGCCTCGAATAACAAGTGGCGTTCCTTCTTCCAAACCGCCACGGGCAACAACAACGACGGCGAGTTCTTCGTAAACACCGCCAACGGCATCGGCATCAGTGGCAACTACCAGGGTAACGTCACGGCCGAAGCCTGGCACCGCATCGCCTTCGCGGTGGACCTGTCCAGCCCGCTCAGTCCGGCCGTCGCCAAATGGATTGATGGCGTGAAAGTCGGTTACCAGACCGGACTCTCCGGCGGTCGTGACGGGCGTTTCTCCCTTGATCCGATGGCACTGCTCTTCGGCGACGAAGACGGCGACCAGGCCGAAACCTTTGTGAGCAGCGTGCAGTTCTGGAACGGCAAACTGCCGGATCCGCTCCTGGCCGCGATGGGCACTCCGACGGCTGATAAGCTGCCCGGTGCCATCGTTGCCCGCCGCGTGCCCACAGGTGTCGAAATCTACCGCACCGGCGGGCTCGGTGTCGAGGAAGCGAGCAGCGTGAACGGGCCGTGGACGGAAGTTGTCGGTGCCGCCAACCCGTTGGTCGTCCCCGCCACCGGCGGACCCAAGTACTATCGTCCGAAATTCTGATCGGACGGTTGCGCTGAGTAATCGTTACGCGGGCTCCGGTCTGGGTTATCAATGCCTGGACCGGAGCCTCTTCGCTAATGGCGGCGCGGTGACCGGGTCACCAACCGGCGTATCGGAGAGCTTCCGGGACTTCAGCCCGGCCTTGGTGAACTCCCGCCGGGATCATTTCAATCGCCGAAGCTGATGCCTTGGGCCAACGGCAGTGCTCCAGCGCAATTCACCGTCACCGTTTGACGGCGCATGTAGGCTTTCCAGGCATCGCTGCCGCTTTCCCGGCCGCCGCCGGTTTCTTTCTCGCCGCCGAACGCGCCGCCGATTTCCGCTCCGCTGGTGCCGAGGTTCACGTTGGCGATGCCGCAATCGCTGCCCCGCGCGGATAGGAATTGTTCGGCCTCGCGCAAGTCGTTCGTAAAAATGGCCGAGCTGAGGCCCTGGGGTACTTCGTTGTGATGAACTAAGGCGTCGTCGAACTCACGATAGCCCATGAGGTAGAGAATCGGCGCGAAGGTTTCTTCGTGAACGATTTTCATGTCGTGGCACGCGGATACAATGCAGGGGCGGACATAGCAGCCGCCCGGATACTTGCGGCCAGCCAACGTTTCGCCGCCAAATATGATCTTGCCGCCTTCCTCGGCCACCCGGGCCAGCGCCTCCTGCATCTCAGTCACGGCTTCTGAATTGATAAGCGGCCCCATGAGCGTGCCGGGGTGGGCGGGGTTGCCGATGGTTACTTGGGCATAGGCTCGCACCAGCCGGCGCATCAACTGAGCGCGCACGGACTCATGCACAATGATCCGCCGTGTTGAGGTGCATCGCTGCCCCGCCGTGCCCACCGCGCCGAACAGAATCGCGCGGACGGCCAGGTCCAGATCCGCGCTGGGGGCGACGATGATTGCGTTGTTGCCGCCCAGTTCGAGAATCGTTCGGCCAAAACGTCGGCCCACCACTTCCGCCACGCGCCGGCCCATTTTGCACGAGCCCGTCGCCGAAATGAGCGGCACGCGGCGATCGTTTAGCAGCCGTTCGCCCACCGTCGCACCATCGCCGATGACCAGCGTGAAGAGGGCCGGATCAACGCCGTTGGCGCGGCAGACCTTCTCCGCAATCTTGATGGTCGCAATGGCGCAAAGCGGCGTCTGGCTCGAAGGTTTCCAGACGGTTGCATCGCCACAGACGGCGGCGAGGGCGCTGTTCCACGCCCACACGGCGACGGGGAAGTTAAACGCGGTGATGAGACCGACCACTCCCAGTGGATGCCATTGTTCCATCATGCGGTGGTTAGGTCGTTCCGAGGCGATGGTCAGTCCGTAAAGCTGTCGCGACAGGCCAACGGCGAAGTCACAGATATCAATCATCTCCTGCACTTCGCCCTGGCCTTCGGCAATGATCTTGCCGGCTTCGAGCGTGACCAACATGCCTAGGTCTTGCTTTGCTTCGCGCAACGCGTTGCCGAGTTGGCGGATGATTTCACCACGCTTCGGGGCGGGCACGGTCTGCCAATTCTGAAAAGCAGCATGAGCACGCCGGACGGCGCGTTCGTATTCTTCCGGTGTAGCCGTCCGGATTTTACCGAGGACGCTGCCGTCGTTGGGTGAGTGACTGGTCAGGAGCCGACCCGAGCCACTCCAATCGCCGTCAAAGACGCCGGGATTGACGGGTTTCAGGCCGAGGGCTTTCAAAGTCGGACCGGGGGAGGTTGGGGTTTGTTTCGGCATACTGAGTTCCTGGAAATTGACCTAGCTTCCCAGCTTTTGACACGTTGCATCCATGATGCGCAGTGCTTCCTCGATTATATCGTCCTTGAGATCCAGCACGGGGCGCAGACGGATGGAACGTTCGCCGGAGCGGACGACGAGCAGGCCAAATTCATAGCACTGCTTCCAAAATGCGTCGCGACGTTCAGTGTCGGGCAAATCAAAGGCGAGCATCAAACCACGTCCGCGCGGCGCGGTGAGCAGTGGATGCCTGGCCACCAATGACTGCAAACCGGTGAGAAACACTTCGCCTTTGATGCGCGCATTCTCGACGAGCTGCTCCGCCTCAATGATACGCAGATAATGGGTGGAGCGGACGTAATCCGTGAAGTTGCCGCCCCATGTGGAACTGATGCGGCCCGGCAGCCGGAAGCAATTGTCCTTCACCTCGTCGAGGCGCGGCCCGGCCATCACGCCGCAAACCTGAGATTTCTTGCCGAAGCAAAGCAGATCGGGCAACACGCCGAGATGTTCGCAGCACCAGTTCTTGCCCGTGACGCCCATGCCCGACTGGATTTCGTCAAAGATCAACAACACGTCATGCTCGTCACAAATGCGCCGCAGCGTTTGCAGGAATTCGGCGCGGAAATGATTGTCCCCGCCTTCACCCTGGATCGGTTCAATGATAATCGCCGCCACTTCCGCTGCTTTCTGCGCGAGCACCTCGTGAATGTGTTGCTCTGCGAGTTGTTCCTTCGCGATCACCGCTTTCGTTCGTTGCTCCGGCGGAAGCGAGTAATCAATCATCGGCGTGCTGATGCGCGGCCAGGGAAATGTGGCGAAGTGCAACACCTTGCGCGGGTCGGTGTTGGTCAGGCTCATCGTGTAGCCCGAACGGCCATGAAATGCGTGTTGAAAATGAATGATCTCGGTTCCCCGTTCGCCGCGTCCCGATGCGAGATTCGTGCGGACCTTCCAATCCATCGCGGCCTTGAGGGCGTTCTCAACCGCCAACGCGCCGCCTTCGATGAAGAAGTATCGTTCCAACGGCGGCAGGCCGACGACGCGCGCGAACGTTTCAACGAAGGTCGCATACTGCACGGTGTAAACGTCGGCGTTGGCGACCTTCACCTTCGCCGCCGCCAGCAATTCTGCTTGGACGTCGGGCCGATCAAACCAGGGATGATTGAAACCGACGGGCTGCGAAGCGTAGAAACCGTAGAGATCAATCAACGTGCGGCCCGTGGCGGCGTCCACAAAGCGCGACCCTCGGCTGTGCTCCAAGTCGAACACCAGTTTGAAGCCGTCCACAATGATGTGTCGGGCGAGCGAGGCGCCGACCTCGCCGGGCGCGACTTCACTCGCGGGCACGGCTCGCGCGGCAGGGCGGAATGGCGGATGATCGAGTGGTTGCATGGTTGGCCCGCGACTCAGGTCGCAGGACAACCTTAGCCACGAGGCCGGTTTCCTTCAAGTTGAATGGCGGTCAAGGAGCGTGACGACAATAGAGATGGAAGTCCCCGCAGTGCTATCTCCCACCATCACGCAATTCTGAGCAGACCTTTTAACGCAGAGGGCGCAGAGGTTCTCGCAAAGGTCGCAAAGCGATGCGCCTCTGCGTTCCTCCGCGTCAACCTCCGCGTCCTCTGCGTTAAGTCGGGCGGCGTGGGAATGGTCGCGGATCTGCCGCGCTGCGCCTCTGCGGAAATGTCCCCCAATGACGCGAATGCGTGGAGGAAAGTCCTTCAATGGTCACCGGGGATTTGGTACCGTCGCGTGCCGGTTGAAGCTTTAGCACATTCAAACATGAAAACTGGACTCGCATTACTGGGAACGCTCCTGATCGGGCTGACCGCGTGGGGTGCCGATTTACGCATTGGCATCATCGGCTGCGACACCTCGCACGTCATCGCTTTCACCGAAACCCTGAACAACCCGCAGGCCAAGGGGCACGTGCCGGGTGGCAAGGTCGTGGCGGCTTTTCGCGGCGGTAGCGCCGACATTCCCGAAAGCGCCAATCGCGTGGAAGAGTATTCCAAGAAGCTGAAGGAACAATATGGGGTCACCTTCTACGACACCATTGATGAAATGTGCGAGCACGTGGACGTCGTCCTGCTCGAAAGCATTGATGGGCGGCCGCACCTGGAGCAAGTGCGGCCTGTGATCAAGGCGCGCAAGCCGGTGTTCATAGATAAACCGATGGCCGGTTCGCTGCGCGACGTGATCGAAATCTTTGCCCTGGCGAAAAAGGCGCGCGTGCCGGTGTTCAGTTCGTCCTCCCTGCGTTTTGCGAAAAACTCGCAAGCCGCGCGCAATGGCGAAATTGGCAAAATCACCTACGCTGAAACTTATGGCCCGGCTTCCGTTGAGCCGCATCATCCCGATTTGTTCTGGTACGGCGTGCATGGCGTAGAGGCGCTCTTCACCGTGATGGGCACGGGCTGCCAGACGGTGCAACGCGGCAAGACGGCGGATGGAAAAATCGAAGTGCTCGGCAACTGGCGCGGTGGACGCAAAGGGGTTTTTCGCGAAGACAAAGGTTTCCGAGGAACCGCAAAGGGCACGAAGGGTGAAATGGAGGTTGGCGCCTGGGACGGTTACGTTCCACTCGTGGAAGCAATCATGAAATTCTTCCAGACCGGTGTGGCCCCAGTGAAACCCGCCGAAACCATCGAGGTTTTTGCGTTCATGGAAGCGGCCGACGAAAGCAAACGGCAGGACGGTGCGCCGGTGAAGATCAAGGACATCATCAAGCAGGCCAAAGCCCGCAAGTGACGCGCAACGGGGACCGGTTCAGCGTAAGACCGTGGCTCCGGAGTAAGTGGCAATCAGGTCACGCGCGGCCAGTTCATAAGCTTGGCGTTTAAGCGACTCGACTTGCTTTTGGTCGGCGACTTCGCGGCGCGGGCGCACGCTCCAGGATTTGAGTTCGATGGGTTGTGCGCTGAACACGGTCCAGTTTCCCGTCGGCACGTCCACCACGGCGATCTTCAATCGGATGCGCGCGTGCTGGCGTTCGTCCGGCACCACCCACCGGAGCACCGGGATCCAGGACACGGTCTTCGTGGCGATGTCCTCCGTGCCCGATTCCAGTATGCCCCAGTAACAAACCACGGCGGACGCCCCGGCCCGTGCGGCGGCCAATCGGAGCACCCGCGAGTAAGCGCCCGCCGGTTCGCGCGGTGTGTCGGTGGGATAACGCTCCCTCGTGAGTGTGGTGAGGGGAACAACGGTCGCCGGTCTGGCTGTGTCGGTTACGATGATGGCGTTGCGCGTGCGTTGCTCCGAAGCGCTTGCCGGACGCGCGGGCGTTGGTGTTTCCGTCGCCAGCCCGGTGAACGTCACCACGCGGAATTGCTTGCTCAACTCGGTCACCATCGGTGCGTCGGGATACATCGCCCCGGACTGAACGAGCAGAATCGTGCTGCCGGGCGCGAGTTGTATGGTTTTTGATTGGCTGCTGACGCGGCGGATTTCTTCCTCCGTGACCGGCTGCGAAGGATCAAGCCCCAGCACGTCGAACTCGTCCAGTTCGCGGTTGTGCGGACCGGCATAGTGGTAATGGTCGTTATAGCCGGACTGCGAAATGGAGCGGACCTTTTTGACGCAGCCCACGAACAGGCAGCAGGCGATGAGCAACAGGAATGTGATCGCGGTTTTCATGGCAGTTGTTTGGTTGGTTGATTGCTATTTCACGGTGGTATCGTAGCGCACGCCCTCCGGCACGGGCACGGCCACGGGAACGGTGACTCCCTCGCTGCCATCCGTCTGCCGCGTGGAATCCACCGCGATAAACGCCGTGTAGGCGGACATCAGATTGTAATCCAGCGCCACTTGTTTGATGTGATCTGGCAGTAGTGCGTCCGGCTTAAGCAGGGATTGGTCGGCGAGGTCGGCGATTTTCATTCGGGCCCACACGCTGGGCAATGCGCTGTTCGCCTCGCCGCCATCCGCCAACGTTGCGGGTACACTGAACGACAGTGGAACATTGGCTGCGCTTCCGGCAACGCGGATTGCCGTGTCACCGTTACCGCTGAACCGGCCCGTCAGAATCACCGGGCGGCCCACAAACAAATCCGGCACGGCCCGCGGGAACACTTCTTCAACCTGCATCCCGCCCCAGTCAATGTGCAGGTCCGTCAGCGCCGGATGGCTGATGCGGTTAAAGAACTCCTCCATGACGTGCGCTCCGTCGTCACGCGGGCCGAGATACGCAACCGCGCCGCGACCCGCCTTCGCCATTTGGTTTAGCAAGTATCGGTTCGGCGAGGCGCCCACGCCGAAGCTGAAGATTCGCGAAGCGCCCAGCCGTTGGTGGATTTCACGGAGGATCTCGACTTCGTTGCCGATGTAGCCGTCCGTGAGAAAGCAGACGAACCGCAGGCGTTGCGGGTCATGCGGGAACTCGAGTGCGGCCTGGATGCCTTTGATCATCATCGTGCCGCCTTCGCCCTGGAGCGAATGAAGGTACTCCAGGCCACGTTCGATATTCGCCGTTGTCGCCTCCAGCGGACGGTGGCCGAGTTGCGCCGCGGTCATGGAGAAGTTGATGAGCTGGAACGAGTCGCCCGGTCGCAACAGGCGCAGGCCGCGTTCGACGGCGGCTTTGGCCTGGGTAATGGGGATGCCGGACATGCTCCCCGAACAGTCCAGCACAAAGACCAGTTCCAGCGGCTGACGCGCGAGCGACGCGAGTTCCTCCGGCGGATAAATCATGAGGGTGAAGTATCCGCCGCGCGCGTCCCGATGTGTCAGCAGATTCGATTTGATGCGCCCGCCGGCGACCCGATAGCGCAGGACGAAATCCTTGTTCGGCAAAGTGTCGTGCGGTTGCAGCGTCACCGCGAGTTGATGGGACGAAGGGGACTCATGGGAGACGGCATGTGTGGCACACTGGAATTCCTCGATGGCAACTCCGGCTTCCACATCCACTCGCAATGAGATGTCGTGGCCATTGCGTTCGTGGGGCTGGAGATACTGGATTTCGGTTTTCTGGCCGGAAGCGCCGTGTTCCCCAAGTGCGACCGCGCCGACACCGTCAGTCGTGCCCGGCGGATTAAACCGCGGTCCAACGACCATCGGGAAGACAAACTCATACCAGCCGTCCACGTAAGCCAGCGTGTGAAAATATTTGATGGTCACGTCAATCGCTTTGCCCGGTTCGATATTGGCCACGGACTGCGTGAAGATGTTGGGCCGTTCTTCGGTGAGCAGTGACGCCACGTAACCCTGCCGTTTGGCGGCCCGATAAATGTCCTCCGCCTCCTGGCGCTCGCGGATGATGCCGCGAATTCGCCGCTCGCCGATCGTCATGATAAATTCATTCACCGCTGCGGTGTGGGGGAGGGGAAAAACATACACAGCTTCGATCTTGGTGTCGTAGGGATTGTGGAACTGCTGCACGACTTGCACCGAGCCGAGGTAACCGCTGACGGACGCGCGCACATCCGTGTGCTTGAGCGGCATGGGGATTTGCATTTCCTCCAACTGGGCCATCAATGCACCGGAGCCGGGGTTGTCGTCAGCTTGCGGCGCGGGAGACTCGGAAGAACGGGCGAGAATCCAGAGCTCGTCCAAAGTGGTTGGCAATTCACCACGAAGTTGCGGCCTCAAGCCGCTTGTCAATACCGCTCCACCGAAGCTGGGATGCACCGTAGCACGCTGGCTCGGAATTAAACCCACTGGACTCTTCTTGCAGCCAGAGAGGAAAGCTGCGACAAAGCAGGACATTAAGGCCGAAAGGCATACAAACCTACGGATATGAAGTGTGAGTGTGGCTTTCATTGGTTTCTTCTTTCCTCGAGACGTGCGCTGACAGTGAGTCTGCGTCCATCGGCATCGGCAGCGGTGTGCAATGTCAGATTGAACTGTGGTTTGGCCGTGTTGCCGAATTGCAGGTGGATCGTCGCCACGCGCGTCGGGCCCGTTGGCAATCTGTCCGCCGGCTCGGTGCTGAACGCCGCAATGATGACCCGCTCGCGTTGCATTGCCTGAGGATCATAAAACGGCGGTTCGGCAAACGCCGTGTGCTCGCCGCCCTCGATCCCCACGATTTTTGCGACGTTGTTCGTGACGGAGAATTCCAGTTGATACGCCGCGAGCGGCTTGCCTTGTGAGTCCACGAAAATGTCCACGGCGAGGAATCGGACCGTGGTGGCATTGGTCGCATTGGACTGCGCAAACAGGCTGCCGCTGGGTGAGAATGCCAGTAGCGCGAACAAGCCGACGAGGTAGCGCAGATTCCCAATCTGCCGTATCGCCGAATTGCATTCGGCAGACATTGCATTCGCTCGGGCCGCTCCGCAGGCTGCAAACCTGCGATACAGCAGACTGCAAATCTGCGCTACGTTGGCGAGCAACTTCACGAAGACCCGCCTTTCTCCAGTTTCACGGCCAGTGCCGCGATGATTTCCGCATCACGGCGGTCCACCACACCGTCGCCGTTCAGGTCCAGTGTCGCGGGTGGCGGTGTGCCGGCCTCCAAGTCGCGCGCGAGGTGAAATGCGTCGAGGATGTCCACGCGTCCGTCGCGATTCAGGTCTTCGCGGACGAAATCCGGTCGGGCCGGTTTCAGCAGTGTGTGCGCCAGCAAGGCCAACATCACGCAAGCCGAGGCCACCGCCGGCCACAGAAACCACTGACGCCAAGCGTGTCTATCCTTCGATTGCGGCCTCGCCAGATGTTTTCGAGCGGCGTTCAGTACTGCCGCATCCACCGATGGCGGCACGAACAGCGGCTGAGGCGTGATTCGCTTCAATGCGGCAACCAGCTTCGGCGGCGCATCCATCTCGCCGTCTGCTTCCGGTTGGTTGGGTTGTGTCGCGTCCATTCGATGGTTTAAGTGATTCAGCGGCCGGAAAGGTTCATTGCGTGAAGAATTCTTTTGTGCGCGGGTCCTGGCGCAGGGCGGCCAGCGCGTTGTGCAAACGGGATTTCACCGTGCCGAGCGGAATAATCAGAGCGTCGGCAATCTCCGCGAGGCTCAGTCCGTCCACGAAGCGCAGGAGCACGACTTCGCGCTGTTCCTCGGGCAAATTGGCCAGCACGACTGCCAGTTCGCCGGCTTCGCTGGTACTGCTCTTGGCGGCCAGTTCATCAAGCAAGCGCTGTTCGCCTTCGGTGGATTGATACCGGCTGGCTTTGTGCCGGGCCGCGATGGACAGGTGTTTCACCGCCGGATAGAAAAACGTTTTCAAATTTGCGGTCAGCTTGAATCCCGGGAATTTCTTGAGGAAGTAAAGAAACGTTTCCTGCATCACATCCAGCGCGAGGTCTTCGCTGCCGGTGAAACGCTGCGCCAGACCCGTCACCCAGTCGCGGTAACGAAAGTACAAGACCTCGAACGCCGCCGCGTCGCCGACATTGATGGCGGCGATCAGTTGCAGATCATTGCGTGAATCGGATTGTTCTGGCGATTCCACCCGGGCAGTTGGCCAAGCACTGGTGGGCATGGTTCACGGCATTGTTACGTGCCTTCAAGTTCTTTAGTGAGGTTGGACGCCAAAAGGTTCAACCGAAATTCCTGGCGAAAGGTGCGCCGACATGCTGTTGGCCTTGGGGCTGGCGAACGTCCAAAGCGGGCCACAGACCGGCGCTCCCGTTTCACGCTGCCGGTGAGGCTTTGGCTCAAGCCGCCAGGGGTTTGAGGGTAATCGGATGTAACCGCCCGGTTTGCGGGGTCGCCGCTGCTATTCCAGCCTGAGGAAGTTTTTCAGAATCTGCCGTCCGCTCTCGGTAAGGATGCTCTCGGGATGAAATTGCACGCCCCAGATCGGAAACTGCCTGTGCTTCACGCCCATGATTTCGCCCTCCTCGGTCTCGGCGGTGATTTCGAGGCAGTCCGGCAGCGAATCGCGCTGGATCACCAGCGAATGATAGCGCGTGGCGGCAAATGGATTGGGCATGTCCTGAAACAAATCCTTTCCGTTGTGCTTAATCAGGGAGGTCTTGCCGTGCATCATGCGGTAATTGACGATGACGTTGCCGCCGAAGACGTGGCCGATGCACTGGTGCCCGAGACACACGCCCAAGGTCGGAATGGTCGTGCTGAACGTGCGGATGATTTCGTTCGACAGGCCGGACTCGCGCGGCGAACAGGGGCCGGGCGAAATCAGCAGGCGATTCGGCTGCAATGCGCGGATTTGCTCGATGGACACCTGATCATTGCGCTGAACCTGCATTTCCACCTGCATTTCCCCGAGATACTGGACGAGGTTGTAGGTGAACGAATCGTAGTTGTCTATGATCAGGAGCATTTGAGTTTGCCGGGAATCTACCTGCCTCCGCGCCGACATCAACGCTTTTTCCGCCTGGGTTTGAACAACTCCAACTGCGGTTCCTTGAAGAAACCGTAGTTCTTCAAGATGCGGATGACTTGCAGCAAGTCGGACTTCTGGTAATTGCGGTTCACCTCAGTGTGCGCGACGAGGTCGGTGAGCATCGTTTGGAACGGGATTACGGCGTCCACGCCCTTGGCGCGCAGCAGAGCGATGCTTTCGTTTCGGGCCTGGGCAGCGTGGGGCAGGGCGGGAACGACCAGAATTTTCAGCGGTGGCCCGTCCTGCCCAAAAGCCCGTGCGGCCTGCTGAAACACCTTGGGTTCGACAAACCGGAAGATTTCCGGCGCGTTGGCCAGCACCGCCGGGCTGAAGGTTTCCGTGTGCCAGCCTTTGACGACAACAATCGCGCGCTCGACAAATTCCAAGTCGTTTGAGGCCAGAACAAATGGCGCTTCGCCTTCACGCACCCGTGGTTTCGGGTTCAGGACGAAGAAGTCAATGTCGTCCTCCTCCCGTCGCGTCTGCACAATATGCTTGCGGTGCTGCCGCACCAGGAACGTGTGCAACTCGAAGTATTCGCGGACGATATTTTCGCTGACGCTGGACAACTCAATTGAGGGTTGAGGGTTGAGGATTGAGCGCCTGTTCAATCAAGCCTGTGGAAACTCTCTGGCCCCAGACGACTTTGCCGATTTTTTCGGCGAGCACGAAACGCAATTCGCCGTTGCTGACTTTTTTGTCGAGTTGCATGGCGGCAAAAAGCCGGCGGCGTTGGGCCGGACTGAGCTTCACGTGGGTGGGCAGGCCCGCGCGAGTAAACAAATCGTGGATTCGTTCCACGTCACGGTGCGGGAAGCCAATCGCTGCCGCCGAAAGCCGGGCCGCTGCCACCTGGCCAATGGAGATCGCCTCGCCATGGAGAAATTTGCCGTAATGGGAAATTGCCTCCAAGCCGTGGCCAATCGTGTGACCGAAATTCAGAATCGCGCGCAAGCCGCCCTCGGTTTCATCCTGGGCCACGACTTCCGCTTTGATTTCGCAGCATCGCGCAACCACGGCGGCCAGCGTGGCCGGATCGCGTTGCAGCAACCTTGGCAGACCTCGCTCCAGCCGGGCGAAAAGCCCGGCGTCGTAAATGATGCCGTATTTGATAACCTCGGCGAGGCCGGCGCGGAATTCCCGTTCCGGCAACGTGCGCAGCGTGTCCAGATCGCACAGCACCAGCCGTGGCTGGTAAAAGGCGCCGACCAGATTCTTTCCCGCCTTGAGATTCACGCCCACCTTCCCGCCGACCGAACTGTCCACCTGCGCCAGCAGCGTGGTGGGCACTTGCACAAACGCCAGGCCGCGCAAATAAGTGGCGGCCACGAATCCCGCGAGGTCCCCCACCACCCCGCCGCCCAGGGCGATGATGAAGGATTTGCGTTCCAACCGGTGCTCGGCGAGTTGGTCGTAGCAGGTCCGAACCGACTTGAGGCTCTTGGCGGTTTCGCCGGCGGTCACGATGACGAGCGCGGGGTCAAAGCCGGCCCGGAGCAGGGAATTGTAAGCGGGTTTGGCATATTCCCGGCCGACGTTGGTGTCGGTGATGATGGCGCAGCGGTTGCCGAGTTTAAGGCGGGCGCATTCGGCGCCGAGTTGGCCGATCAAGCCAGGACTGATCTTGATGTCGTAACTGCGATTTCCGAGAGCAACTTTGACCGTACGCACAACCACAGCTTAGAGATTGCGTGCCGCCGTCCGCAAGCACGCTTCCGTCGTTGGAAGATCTTCGCTGGAAAATCTTCGTTGTGCCGGAGGGACAGTCGCCTATGCTGGTTCGCATGAATCCGGTGGCGCTTATCACCGGCGCATCCCGCGGCATTGGCCGCGGCATCGCCCTCGCACTGGCCCGGCTTGGCTACGACCTGGTGGTCAATTATGCGGGCAACCAAACGGCGGCAAAGCAGACCGCGCACGACTGTCTCGCGCTTGCGCAAGGGTGCGGGAAGACCATTCGCGCCGAAATCTGTCAGGCCGACATCAGCCAGCGCACCGACCGCCAGAAGTTGGTGGAGTTTACCAAGCAAACGTTCGGCCGGCTGGACTTGCTGGTGAACAACGCCGGCGTCGCACCCAACGTCCGCGCGGACATTCTCGATGCCAACGAGGATAGTTTCGACCGCCTGATCGCCATCAACGTCAAAGGCCCGTATTTCCTGACGCAACTCGCCGCCAAGTGGATGATCGAGCAAGTCACGCATCACGCATCACGCATCACGTCTCCGCCCAAGATCATCACCATCTCCTCCATTTCCGCCTACACTGCCTCCACGAATCGCGGCGATTATTGCGTGAGCAAGGCCGCGCTCTCGATGCTCACGCCGCTATTTGCCTCCCGCCTGGCCGAACAGGGGATCAACGTTTTTGAAATCCGCCCTGGCGTGATCGCCACCGACATGACCGGCCCGGTGAAGGATAAATACGACAAGCTCATCGCCGAGGGTCTTACGCCGATTCCACGCTGGGGCACGCCGGAGGATATTGGCCGTGCCGTGGCCGCCATCGCAAGCGATGCGTTTCCGTTCAGCACCGGTGAAGTCATCAATGTGGATGGGGGATTTCATCTGAGACGATTGTAGCCGCCGACGTGAGGAGGCGGGTGCTCTCGGTCCGATTCAGTCAGAGCCGACTTGCGTCGGCTGCGACGGAGAAAGTATATGGCCATCAAGATTGACAACAAACTGGCTGCCCGGAAGCTCATTCCCGCCATCGAGCGGTTGTTCGAGCTGTCGGCGGAAAAAATCCTGAGCATCGAGAAATCCTGGAAGCCCAGCGGGGGCACGCCCGTGTTCACCGTGAAAGGCAAATACACCTCGCGCGGCTGGACGGAGTGGACGCAGGGGTTTCAGTATGGCTCGGCATTGCTGCAATTCGATGCGATGGGCGACGACCGTTTCCTCGAAATTGGGCGCCGCGGGACGATTCGTCACATGGCATCGCACGTGTCCCATATTGGAGTTCACGACCACGGCTTCAACAACATTTCCACCTACGGCAACCTGCTGCGCCTGATGCGCGAAGGCAAAATCCCGTATAACGAGGACGAGAGGAACGTCTATGAACTCGCGCTCAAGGTCAGCGGTGCGGTGCAGGCGGCGCGTTGGACGAAGATCGCCGATGGCACGGGCTTCATTCACAGTTTCAGCGGCCCGCACTCGCTGTTCGTGGACACGATCCGCTCTTGTCGCTCCCTGGCGGTGGCTTACGGGCTTGGCCACCCTTTGATGGGCGAGCAGGACAGCAAGACTTCCATGCTGCAGCGGCTCGTCGAACACGCCCTAAACACGGCGCGCTACAACATTTATTACGGCAACGACCGTGACCGTTACGATGTCAGCGGTCGCACCGCACACGAGGCGGTGTTCAATGTGAACAGCGGCTCGTTTCGCTGCCCGAATTCGCAGCAGGGCTATTCCCCGTTCAGCACCTGGACTCGCGGCCTGGCGTGGGCGATTTGCGGTTTTGCCGAGCAAATGGAATTCTTGCGCGGCGGCATTCGAGAACGGCGTCGCGGTAAGCGGTTTGACCAAGCCCTCCAAGGAACAACGGATATGTTCGAGCTGGCGGCCCGCTCCACGGCTGATTTCTACCTGGCGAACTGTTGCGCCGACGGCATTCCGATGTGGGACACGGGCGCGCCAAATTTGCATCGCTTGCCGGCGAATTACCTCAACCAGCCCTCGGATCCTTTCAATGACTGGGAACCGGTGGATAGTTCCGCCGCGGCCATTGCCGCCCAAGGTTTGATCCGAATCGCGAACTTTATCGAGGCAGCGTATGAAGAAGTGGAGGCCGCCGCTCGGTATCGCCAGGCTGGTTTGACGATAGCGAAGACGCTGTTCTCCGAACCTTACCAGAGCACCAGTGCCAGGCACCAGGGCCTAATTCTCCACTCGGTTTATCATCGCCCGAACGGTTGGGATTACATCGCGCCCGGCCAGAAAGTGCCTAATGGCGAAAGCTCGATGTGGGGCGATTACCACGCGCGCGAACTGGCGTTGCTCATTCTCCGCGAGGCCCGTGGCGAGGTTTATCCTACGTTCTTTGGTTGCGTGTCATGAGAAGCTGCACGTCTCCAAACAAAGTCGGTAGGGCGCGTCAGTCCTCTGCGCGCCGTTTCCTACGTTCACAAACCGGCGCGCAGAGGACTGACGCGCCCCACCGACCATGACCAACTCCCAATCCCTCTCCAAATTTCGCGCCGGGGTCATCGGCACGGGCTTCATCGGGCCGGTCCACATTGAGGCCCTGCGCCGCCTGGGCGTGCCGGTCACGGCATTGTGCGACGTCCCGGAGCGCGTGCAAGCCGCTGCCGAACGGTTGGCCATCCCGCAGGCTTATGCCGATTACCGTGAGTTGCTTCGTTCTCCGGACGTGGACGTGGTTCACATCACCGCGCCGAATCGTTACCACGCCGAGATGTCGCTGGCCGCTTTGCAGGCCGGCAAGCACGTCGTTTGCGAAAAGCCGCTGGCCATGAACACGCGCGAGACTGCCGCGATTGTGAAAACCGCTCGCCGTGCCGGCGTGGTCTTCGCCGTGAACTACAACGTGCGATTTTATCCCGCCGTGCTGCAGCTTCGCCGCGCGGTGGCCAATGGCGAACTCGGGGAAATCATCCACGTCAACGGCTCGTACTTCCAGGACTGGTTGTTCAAGGACACCGATTACAACTGGCGTCTGCTTCCCGCCGAAGGCGGCAAGCTCCGCGCCGTGGCGGACATCGGCACGCACTGGATGGACACCGCGTCATTCGTCCTGGACGCAAAAATCAAGTCCGTGTTCGCTGACCTCGGCACGTTTCATCAGATCCGCAAGCGTCCGTTGGGCGAGGTGCAGACGTTTGCCCGGGCCAGCAGCAAGGTGAAATACGCGACCTACAAAGTCGCCACGGAAGACTTCGCCAATGTCCTGCTGCAATTCAGCAACGGGGCGCGCGGCAACCTCGGTGTGTCGCAGGTTGCCGCCGGACGCAAGAACTGCATCCGCCTTGAAATCTACGGTTCAAAGAAATCCGCTTGGTGGTGTTCGGAAGAACCGGAGCTGCTGCACTTCGGCCATCGCGACGGGGCAAATCAGACCGCCGTCCGCGCCACTCCTGCGTTTGGCGACGGCGCGAGCGGCTTCATGGATTATCCGCCCGGCCACGTTGAAGGTTTTCCGGACACCTTCAAAATGCTGTTCCGAAACATCTACTCGACCATCGCTGCTGGTTGCAAAGGTGAGCGATTGTTCGCCACCGCCGAGGACGGTCATCAGGAAGTGGCCGTCTGCGAGGCCATCATGATGAGCCATCACTCCAAACGGTGGATAACGGTATGAAGCCCGAGTCATATAAGCGGAGCAGCAAACGCTAGGCGGCTCTGACGCTTGGGAACATGGAGCAGACTCGCGTCTGCTGCTGCGGAGGCTTGCAGCTTTCACAGTTAAAGTAAATCATCCCTCCATTATGAAACTCGGATTCGTTACCGCCATCCTTCCAGAACTCAACCTCGATCAGGTGCTCGCCTTCGCCGCCGCCGAACGTTTCGACTGCGTGGAGGTCATGTGTTGGCCCGTCGGCAAGGCCGAGCGCCGCTTCGCCGGCGTCACTCACATTGACGTCAATGGCTTCACAAAGCCACAGGCCGACGATGTGAACGCCTTGTGCGCCAAACACGGCGTCAGCCTTAGCGGTCTGGGTTACTATCCGAACCCGCTCGACCCCGATCTCGCGGCCGCCAGACGCCAGGTGGATCATCTCAAGAAAGTGATCAAGGCCGCGCCCAAGCTTGGCTTGAAGAACGTGAACACGTTCGTCGGTCGTGACTGGACCAAGACCATTGACGAGAACTGGCCGCGCTTTCTGAAAACCTGGAAGCCCATTATCGCCCTCGCCGAAGAATGTGGCGTGAAGATTGGTATTGAGAACTGCCCCATGTCCTTCACACGCGATGAATGGCCGGGCGGCAAGAATCTCGCCGTCTCGCCCGTAGTCTGGCGGCGCATGTTCAGCGACATTCCATCCAAGAACTTCGGGCTGAACTACGACCCGTCCCATTTCGTGCTCCAGCGCATGGACCCGGTCAGTCCGCTGGCAGAGTTCAAGAACAAGTTGTTCCACCTGCACGCCAAGGACTTGACCGTGCATCCCGAAAAGTTGAACGAAGTCGGCATCTTCGATTACCCCAAGCGCTGGCACACGCCGCGTATCCCGGGCTTTGGCGAAGTCAATTGGGCGCTGTTCGTAGCCAAACTCTACGAGATCGGCTACAACGGCCCGGTATGCATCGAGGTCGAGGACGACACGTTTGGCAAGCCGCTCAAAGGCCGCCAAGCCGCCGTGAAAGTCGCGGGCAACGTGCTGCGGCCGTTGCTCGCATGAACCCCGCCGCCCGGACGCTGAGTTTCCGGTGATCGCACGGAGCTGGTTGAACCAACAATGGCTGGCCACGCTTCGCCAAGCCGATGGGACTCGGGGTGCGTTTTTAGTGTAAGATTTGCCATCGTTCAGCGGTTTAATGATCGGAAGCGTGCGGTGCCGTGCCAACGGGCGTCCGGCACAAAGCCACGACTCTTGCGCATGAGCCAAAAAGAGCAATCGGACCACTGCCCCGAGGATTTGATTCCCACGCGCGGCAGCCTGTTGAGTCGTCTCAAGAACTGGGAGGACAACGCGAGCTGGCGGGACTTTTTCGACACGTATTGGAAGCTCATCTATGGATTTGCCATCCAGCGCGGCCTGAGCCACGAGGAAGCCCAGGAGGTCGTCCAGGAGACGGTCGTGGCGGTGGCGAAGCACATCGGTAAGTTTCATTACGATCCGAAAGTGTGCGCCTTCAAGACGTGGCTGCTGGGGGTCACGCGATCCAAGATCGCCAACCAGTTTGCGCGGCGCGCCCGCCACCCGGCAAGCTCCGCCGGCCTGCCGCCCGAGGACCCGAACGCGACGCCGTTGCTCGATCGCCTGCCCGACGCGCAAGCCGGCCCGTTGGAACAGGCGTGGGACGAGGAATGGCAAAAGAACCTCATGGAAGCCGCCATCCACCGCGTGAAACGCCGCGTGTCCATCGAGCAATACCAGATGTTCGACCTGTTCGTGCTCAAGCAGTGGCCGGCGCGGGACGTGGCCAAGTCCTTGGGTGTCACAGTCGCGCACGTCTATGTGGCCAAGCACCGAATCGCGAAATTGATTCGGAAGCAGGTCGAAGCCTTGGAGGCCAGAGGCGGATTAAAGGAATGAAACTTAACTTCCACAGTCGGTGGCTGCGGGTGCTCATCGAAATACTCCCAGCCTGGCCGGCGATCCGACGTTACCGGGCGCTGCCCCCACCGCTCGAAGCGCCAACCGGGCGCTTGCTCCGGCGGCAAATCCTCCGCAGGCTACGACATTCCGAACAGCGCACGACATGAGTAACCTGTCCCCACCGCCGGGATCAACTCCGGATGGAAACTACTCCGCAGGAGCCTCCACACCCCTGGCATCGCCGCGCGTGCCGGATCATGAGTTGATCCGCCGCATCGGCCGCGGCGCGTATGGCGAAGTGTGGCTCGCGCGCAGCGTCACCGGTGCGTTCCGCGCGGTAAAGATCGTCCACCGTCAATCCTTCGATCACGACCGGCCGTTCGAGCGCGAGTTCGAGGGCATTCTCAAATTCGAGCCAATCTCGCGCCGGCACGAAAGCCAGGTGGATATCCTCCACGTGGGCCGCGGCGACGACTGTTTTTACTACGTGATGGAACTGGCCGACGACCAGGCCACTGGCGGCCAGATCAATCCGGACAACTACACGCCGCGCACGCTCAAGAGCGACCTGTTGTTCCACGGCCGGCTGCCGTTCGAGGAATGTGTCCGTATCGGTATTGCTCTGACCACGGCGCTGGAGCATCTGCACGACAACGGCTTGGTGCATCGGGATGTAAAGCCGTCGAACATCATCTTTGTGAACGGCGTGCCCAAGCTCGCGGACATCGGCTTGGTGACGGGTGTGGATGCCACGCGTTCGTTCGTGGGGACGGAAGGCTTTGCCGCGCCGGAAGGCGCGGGCACACCGCAGGCCGATCTCTACAGCCTCGGCAAAGTTCTCTACGAAACGGCGACGGGGAAGGACCGGCAGGAGTTCCCCGAGCTGCCGACACTGTTGCGCGAGTTGCCGGATCGAGAAGGGTTGATGGAGTTGAACGCGGTCGTTGCGAAAGCCTGCCGCCACGATCCCAAGGACCGCTACGCTACCGCGGCTGCCATGCGCGCCGAGTTGGAGTTGCTGCAAAGCGGCAAGTCGCTGGCGCGCTTGCACCGGACGGAGAAGCGATTGCGCTTCGTGCAACGCGCGGGCGCGGTGGTCACCGCACTGGCTGCAGTTATTGCCCTGGGCTGGCTCTGGCAGGCAAGGCAAACCGACAAGGTCACTACACTGGCGACTGAGAATCTCGCGCTGGCCAAGCAAGCTGAGGCCAGTGCGACCTTGGCCAAGGAGAACGCGCAAGCCGCCCGCGAGCGGTTGTATGCGGCGGACATCAATCTCGCGCATCAGGCCTTGAAGGATGACAATCTGCGGCTCGCTCAAAGCCTGTTGGAAAACCACGTTCCGCAACCCGGCCAGTCGGACCTGCGCGGCTTCGAGTGGCGCTACCTCTGGCAACGAACCCGGAGTGAGGAGTTGTTGACCTTCCCGGGCCAGTCCACCGGCTCCCGCGTGCTCGCCATGTCGCCCGACGGCGCGCAGGTTGCAGTCGGCGGTTATGAAGGCGGCCACATCCGGTTGTTGGATGTCTCGCTACGTCGGGTGGTGGCGACGCTTCAGGACACCAACGCCATGATGTCCCTGGCGTATTCGCCCGACGGGCGGATTCTCGTCAGTGGGTCCGCCAGCGACGTCCACCTGTGGGACCCCCGGTCGTTTACGGAGGTCCGGCGCTTCACTAACGCAGTCGCGCCGGCCGTCTTCTCGCCAGACGGGCGGTTCTTGCTCACCGGTCGCGATCCGTGGATAAGTCCGTGGAATGTACAGGGGTGGGATGATCCCAAGGAATTGCTCGTCTGGGATACCGCGACGTGGACGGTCCTCCACACCGCAACGTTTCCAGTTTCCGGGCGGTTCAGCGGGTCGCGGGATCTCTATCTGCAGGTGGCCTTTGGCAGCGATTCGCGGCAGGTGGCAGTGCTCACCGGGGGCACCACGCGACTGTTGAGCTGTCCGGACCTGAAGGAACTGCGCGTGCTTCCTGAAGACCTCCCGGAGAGTGCCACTTCCCGACCCTTCCTCGCGTTGTCACCCGACAAGCGAACTCTCGCGCTTCCCAGTCCCGAAGGCTACGGCGTGCGGCTCTGGGATACCGTTGAGAACCGCGAGCTGCGAATACTGCCGGGCCACGCGGACCACATCTTCTCCGCCCGCTTTTCTCCGGATGGCGACTGGTTGGTCACAGCCAGCCCGGATCAGACGATCAAGCTGTGGCAGGTCGCCACCGGGGAACTGCTCCACACGTTCAGGGGTCAGGCTGACGAGGTCATTGATGTGGTCTTCTCCGCCGATGGAAGCCGGCTCGCATCTCTCGGAATTACCGAGGCGGTCGTCAAGCTCTGGGATGCCCACCAGCGCCCGCGGCCGGAACTCCTGCCGCCCGGGCTCTGGCCCCAGGGCTTTGAACCCAGTGGGCAACTGGTGGTTCTCGCTCGCCGCCCGGAGCGCCGACCCCTCTCATTTGATCCGACGGACTTTAAGCTCGCACCGTTGCCCCATCCGCAGGTCCGTGACGGATTCCCGGTGGCCAACAAGCTGCACAGCATTTCTCCCGATGGCCGGTTTCACGGGCTGTGGAACAACAAAGAGGATGTGCTGGAAGTTTGGGACCGCCGCGACGGCCGGCTGACCAGCACGGTACCCAATCGGACTCCCTACTTCTCGTTCGACCGGCGTGGGCGGTTGGTCACCACGGCCATAACCAATTCGGTCGGGGAACCGCGCGTCGCCGTCTGGGACCTTCCAACCGGCGGCTTGAAATGGGAGGTCGTCGGCGTTAAGGGCTATTTCAGTCTCTTCCCTACATCTGCGGGAGACTATGTGGTGACGCAAAGGGAGGACCAAATGCAGGTCGCCCGGGTGGAGGAGGACCGGCTCAATCCCGTTTTGAATCTGACTGTCCCGATCTATCTGGCGAGTGCCGCGATCTCGCCGGATGGCCACCTGCTGGCGACCGCTGAAGGTGACATCACCTTCCGAGACCTGCCTGAAGGCCAGACTCTGGGCGTCCTAAAGGGGCACACGCGGAAGACCGTGCATCTGGCCTTCAGTCCCGACGGGCGGACGTTGGCCAGCATCGCCGACGATCACACCACCCGCTTGTGGCATGTCGCCACGCAACGGGAACTGCTGCGGTTTCCCGCAGCCACGGAGGACCGCGACATCTTCCAGGTGGAGTTCTCGCCCGACGGTCGCGCGCTCGCGTCCTACCGCCATGACGGAACGAACGCCGTGACGTCCATTTATTTCGCCCCTTCCTTCGCCGAGATTGCCGTGGCGGAAGGCGGGGATTACCGGACTCCGGCCGGAGAGGATCCTGCCACCTGGCTGGCTGTCGCGAAGGCGTTGCAGCGGGAGAACCGCTGGGAAGAAGCCTTGGAAGCGTGTGACGAAGTTCTGCGCCGCACAGCCAATCGGGAGGAGCTGGCCTGGCTCGCCGACAAGGCACGTCCTTTGCGCGTGACTGTGCTGAAGCAACTGAACCGCTTTGACGAAGCCGGCACAGAGAACTGCGCGCTGCTGGGCATCCCGCTGCGGAAACCAGCGGCGCCCGCTGAAGCGATTGACCTATCCGCGTTTTACAACGCCCTTCTGGCTGACCCTCCGCAGGCAGATGTTGCTGCCAATGACTTGAGCGAACTGCCAACGGGCATCCAGACTTTCGCCGGCACCGTGTTCGACGTGCGCGGCAAATTACACATTATCGGCCCGTCACCAGACCGCGAGTGGCGGACGGATCCGCAGAGTATAGATGGCATTTCCGTCCAGCGGCGGCTGAACCGGCTGCATTTCCTCCAAGCTGCCGGCTACCAGAGCAAGGACATCCCGGTGGGGGAGCGAATTGGCTGCTTCCGCGTCCACTTCGCCAATGGGAAAACGATGGAGATTCCGTTGCGCTACAACCAAAACACCTCCGACTGGTGGGAATTGGACCATCTGCCCCGGGAACTGCCGGAGGCGATCGTGGCTTGGCGCGGGGCCAGCCCTCACAGTCGCGTCAGCAGCCACGCGCTGCGGCTCTTCAAGCTGACCTGGCAGAATCCACTGCCCGAGGTCGAGATCACCACCCTCGATTTCGTCGCCGAACATCCGAAGACCCACCCGTTCCTGATCGCGTTGACCGCCGAGTAACGCCGGTTTTCCGCTCGCGCCGTATCGCCGGTTTTCCAACCGGCGTGTCCCGACTATGCAACTCGCCGACTGGAAAGTCGGCGTTACGTAACGCCGGTTTTCCAACCGGCGAGTAGCGCTGGTTTTCCAACCGGCGCATGTCTGCTCCCCTCTCACCCGCCGACAAGAATGTCGGCGCTACGACTTGCCGACTGGAAAGTCGGCGTTACGGCCGATACGCGCTACTCCACGACCAATCCTCCCAACGCGCGCACAACCCGGCCTTCACTGGATTGTCATGCATGTAATCCGCCAGCCGGGCACGTTCCGCATCGTCACTCACCAGATGATCGTAATACTCTCTGGCCCAGAACGGCTCACCCGTTCTGCCCAGCAACTTGTTTGCTTCGCGCCCGGTGAAGCCCTTCCAACTCTTTACAATCTCGTCCAGCAGATGTTCTCCCAGAGGCCGCACGATCACATGCACGTGATTCGGCATGACGACCCACGGGCCGAGTTCGTAGCGCTGTCCGTGAAAGAATCGCAGTGCCTTGGCGGTCAAGTCGCCAATACGCGGGTCCTTGAGCCAACAGTCGCCGCGACCGGCGTCGAGGTAAGCTTCGATCTTCTCCGAATACAACTCAAACAGGCGTCGCCGCTCCTCCGGGGAAAGCCCCTCGCCGACTGGAAAGTCGGCGTTACGTAACGCCGGTTTTCCAACCGGCGCGGTGGCCGCCTTTGCCAGCAGCACCTCGCGCTCCGCTTGGAACTGACGAAGCACTTCCTGTGGCAACGTGCCCTCCAGGCGGAACGTGACAAAGTAGGAACGGCCTTGGGCGCGCAGGTGTGGCAGGTATCCCCGATCGTAACGCCCGGCCAAACGAGGCGGCGGCTTCGGTTCGAGGAATTCCATGCGCGGAGAGTAGCCGAGCATCCGCCGACTGGAAAGTGGTGTATCGCCGGATTTCCAACCGGCGACTGCGCGCCCCCCAAACTCGCCGACAGGAAAGTCGGCGTTACGTAGCGCCGGTTTTCCAACCGGCACGTCCCGACTCTGCAACTCGCCGACTGGAAAGTCGGCGCTACGAGACCCTGCCGACTGGAAAGTCGGCGATACACACGGCAAAGAAATCCTTCACTTCGTTGTAAGGCCGGCTCGCGAACAGCGGTTTAACCGTTCGTGAACACCAACACAAACTCCACCGCGTACGTGCTCAGACTGGAAGCATCGTTGCTTTCCGTGAAAGATCTCTGCGCGGCTTGCGAATATATCACCGTGCCAACAATCAACCGACCAATCCAATCATGAAAACATTTCTTGCCAGCGGCCTTGCCGTTCTCGCCCTTCTGGCCACCGCCCTCTTCGCGCACGGCCAACTCGCACCCCCCATCCAAACCCCACCCGGCGGACCCAGTTACGCCGCGGGCGAAGTCCTCGTGCAGTTCAAACCGGACGTCACCGATGCGCAAATCACCACCGCGTTCCAGCAGGCCGGTTTGGGTTTGATCCGGCACATCCACACCCCGGCCATGCAGGAGCGGGGACAAGTCGGGCTGACCCGCGCTCGCCTACAGTCATGCCAGCCCCCTACCCTCCACCAACAATTTCCACTTTCTTTGTAAGATTTTCCTCACCTCAACGCTTTAACCCCTGATGATGCTGCATGAGGTCCATGCTCCGCTGATCTCGCAGGGCGGTCGCTCGGCGTCCTCGCCCAATGTGCTGGCGATTTTTGGCCCCCGCCGTGCGAGAAGGGCGATCTTGTCGGTGGCATGGGTTACGAGGCATTCAACTGATTCAAATCGCTGGTTCATTGCCAAGGCAAAGGACCGGGGTAGTTCATGGCGCTGTGCGCCCGAGACATGGGGCATTTAACCCTATAGGGATATGCACTATTCTCAAGTGACCCCAAGTGGTAGTATGCAGACCAATGAACGAGTATCCGCGCACGGTGCTGGAACTGCGCGACCAGTTTCG
>JAANMW010000048.1_pt1 | contig 108986 bp, 96 predicted proteins | sample 7279671 | NCBI WGS metagenome assembly JAANMW01 (sample SAMN14094541, study PRJNA606508) | bioreactor metagenome | isolation source: A lab-scale SPAN reactor treating ammonium-rich wastewater day 247 | place: Ireland: Galway | collected 2017-09-19 | reverse complement strand
CCGCCTCGACGCGGTCGCCGCGGAAACGCACGGCGGCGATCTCCACCATCCGGTCGGACAGCCGCAGCCCGGTCGTCTCGGTGTCGAAGGCGACGAACGGCACCTCGGCGAGGCGCGGGTCCGGCGCGCGGCGCGTCAGCAGCTCCCCCATCGGCGCGGCCAGTGTCGGCCCGGCGGCCGCCGCGACGGGTCCGCCGCCGCGCGACCGCCCGGGGGCCAGGCCGGGGGCGGTCACTCAGGCCCCCATCGCCTCCGCGGCGGCGGCGATCTCGCGCCGCAGCTCGTCGCGGAGCCCGGCCGGGGCCAGCACGCGGACGTGCGGCAGGTAGCCCTTGATCCAGGTCCGCAGCTCGAAGTTGGGGGCGACGTGCAGCTTCAGCACCACGCCGCCGTCGGGCTGCTCGACCAGTTCCTGGCTCTCGTGCCAGACCCGCTCGCGCACGTAGCCGGCGATCTCGCGATCGAAGGCGAGCTCGACGCGCTCGGGTTTCCCGCCCGCGATGCCGAAGGCGGAGCGCGCGTACTCGGTGACGCTGAAGTCCTGCGGCGTCTCGAACGGCGAGTCGGAGACGTCGACCTTCTGGATGCGCTCGACCGCGAACGTGCGCACCTCGTCGTAGTCGAGCGCGCGGGCGTAGAGATAGAGGCCGCCGTGCCAGTAGACGAGGCGGTAGGGGTCCAGCGCGTAGGTCTTGCTGCGACGGCTGCTGAACGAGTAGTACGAAGCGCTGACCCGCCGCTGGTGCAGGATGGCGTCGACCAGCGCGGCGATCACCTCGCGTTTCTTCGAGTAGTCCTTGAACGGGTCGGGGCGGGCCGCGAACAGGTCGGCGATCCGGGCGAGGTACGGCAGCGCCTTGCCGGGCAGCGCGTCGCGGATCTTCTCGAACGCGGTCTCGAGGTCGGCGCCGAACGGCGCGCCGACCAGGATCGACATCAGGTTCTTGCCGAAGTGCAGCGCCGCGAGTTCGGAGAGGGTGAAGGTCTGGGTCACCTTCTGGCGGTAGCCCTCGACGAGGCGCCAGCTCCGGCGGCCGCCCGAGTCGTCGTCGTAGAGCGGGAAGCCGGCTTCCTGCAACGCCTCGATGTCCCGGCGGATCGTGCGCTCGGTCACGCCGTGCTCGGTCGCGAGGTCCTTCGAGCTCGTGTAGCGCCCGGCCTCGATCGTCTTCAGGATCCGCCACTGGCGGATCACCTCGGCATTCCTCAACGGCCCTCCTCGTGGTGGAACAGGAAGCCCTGGCCCAGCTCGATGCCGAGCCCGACCAGGGTGTCGCGCTCCTCGGGCCGCTCGATGCCCTCGGCGATGACCCGGGCCTTGATCTTGTCGGCCAAGCCCCGCAGCGACTCCAGCAGCGAGCGCTTGATGCTGCTCTTGTCGATGTCGCGCACCAGGCTGGTGTCGAACTTCAGGAAGTCGGGCTCGATCGCCGCCAGGCTCTGCAGCGAGGAGTAGCCGGCGCCCATGTCGTCGATCGCGACCCGGTAGCCGCGCTCCTTGAAGCCGCGCAGCGTCTCCTGGAACGCCTCGTGGCGCAGGATCGCCACCCGCTCGGTGACCTCGACGACGACCCGGTCCGGCGCGAGGCCGGAGCGGGCCAGCGCCTCCTCGACCTTGCCGGAGCGCCAGTCGGGGTCCTCCATCGCGTGGGCCGAGGCGTTGAGGAACAGCAGGCCGCGCGGCTCCACGCCCGCGACGGAGCGGATCGCCGTGTCGCGGCACACCCGCTCGAACTCGAGCAGCAGGTCGGTCGACTCGGCGAACGCGAACAGCTCCTCGACGGAGTCGAACGTGACGTCGCCCAGCGGCCGCGACAGCGCCTCGTGGCCGACCAGCTTGCCGTCCGCGAGCCGCAGGATCGGGTGGAAGACCGAGCGCACCTCGCGGTGGTCGATCAGCCGCTGCAGCTCGGCGCGGCGCCGCTCCTCGCCGCCCAGGCGCTCCTCGAAGCAGGCCGCCGTCGCGTCGGCGACCGCCTGCGCGACGGCCCGCTCGGCGCGCGTCATCGGGTCGTGGCGCAGCGCGACCACGGCAGCGCCGAGCCGCAGGTTGCCGAGGCGGAGCCGGGACTCGGGCGACTCCACGGCCGCCCGCAGCCGGGCCAGCAGCGGCGACGCCGGCCCCGGGCCCTCGGGCTCGGCGGCCAGGAAGAACAGGAAGCGGTCGCCGCGCGCGGCCTGCGCGCAGACCACGTCGTCGGGCGCCAGCGAGCCCTCGCTCCGCAGGTGGCCGATCTGCTCCGCGAACGCGCGCACGGCCTGGTCGTAGGCGCCCCAGCCGACCTTGGTCTCGTGACGGCCCGAGCGGCCGAGGTCGACGTAGAGCAGCTCGACCGCCCCGCGGCCCTCGAGCAGGCGCCGCACGTCGTCGACGACTGCCGGCAGCGTCGGCAGGCCGGTCAGGCTGTCGACGAGGTGGCTCTTGAAGCGCAGCCACTCGGTTCGCAGGCGGTAATAGTCGGCTTCGGTCGCGCTCACTCGCAGTGCTCTCGATTGCCTGTGCAGTGGCGCGATTCTATACTCCGCGGGCCCTCTGTAAGGAGATCCCTCCGCCCTGATGGCTGACCGCCCGCTGCGCCTCGGCGACGTGCTCGACGACTACTGTCCGCGGTGTCGCCTCCTGCTCAACCACGACGTGGCGTCGCTCGCGGGGGCGGAGGTCGCGCGCACCACGTGCCGCACCTGCTTCGACACCCACGACTACCGCCACGGCCAGAAGCCGCAGCGCCGTGGCGGACGCCGCAAGGAGGAGCCGAAGGACCTGGTCGCCCAGGTGCTGGCCGGCCTCCCGCTGCCGCCGCCCGCGCCGCCCCCGGCACCCGAACCCGAGCCGGCCGTCGCCGACCTGCGCGAGCGCGCGGCGCCGACCGTGCACCGCCGCGGCAACCTGTGGGCGGAACTCGAGCGGATCCGGAAGAAGTGACCGCGTGAGGGCTTCCGACATCATCTACCGCAAGCGCGAGGGCGAAGCGCTGCGGCGCGAGGAGATCGAGTTCTTCATCTCCGGCTACGCCGCGGGCCAGGTCCCCGACTACCAGGCGGCGGCGCTGGCGATGGCCGTCTTCTTCCGCGGCATGACGGCCGAGGAGACGGTGTGGCTGACCGAGGCGATGATGCGCACCGGCGAGGTGCTCGACTTCGCCGACCTCGACGGACCCAAGGCCGACAAGCACTCGACGGGCGGCGTCGGCGACAAGACGAGCCTGATCCTCGCCCCGCTCGCCGCGGCCTGCGGCGTCTACGTGCCGATGATCTCCGGGCGCGGCCTCGGCCACACCGGCGGCACCCTCGACAAGCTGGAGTCGATCCCGGGCTTCCGGGTCGGTCTCTCGCTCGAGGAGTTCCGCCGCGTGCTGCGGCGCTCGAAGCTGGGGCTGATCGGGCAGACGCCCGAGATCGCGCCCGCCGACCGCAAGCTCTACGCGCTGCGCGACGTCACCTCGACGGTCGAGAGCCGGCCGCTGATCGCCGCCTCGATCATGAGCAAGAAGATGGCGGAAGGCATCGACGCGCTGGTGCTCGACGTCAAGACCGGCGACGGCGCCTTCATGAAGGCGTTCGAGGACTCGAAGGCGCTGGCCGAGGCGATGCTGGCCATCGGCAAGGGCATGGGCCGCAAGGTGGTGGCGCTGATCACCGACATGGACCAGCCGCTCGGCCGCACCGCGGGCAACGCGCTCGAGGTCGTCGAGTGCGTGGAGACGCTCAAGGGCCGCGGCCCCAAGGACCTGGAGTCGCTGTCGATCGAGCTCGCCGCGTGGATGCTGCAGCTCACCGGCGTCACCACCCGGATCGAGGCGGCCCGCTTCAAGGTGCGCGAGGCGCTGTCGTCCGGCGCCGGGCTGCGCAAGTTCCAGGAAGTGATCGAGCTGCAGGGCGGCGACCCGCGGGTCTGCGACGACCCGGGGACCCTGCCGCGAGCGAGAGAGAGGGTCGACGTCCCCGCGCCACACGACGGCCGCGTGGCGCGCCTCGGCTGCCGCGCGCTCGGCCACGCCGCGATGCTGCTGGGCGCCGGTCGCGAGCGGGTCGAGAGCCGGATCGACCCCGCGGTCGGCATCGTCTTCCACAAGAAGGTGGGCGACCTGGTGATCGCGGGAGAACCGGTGATGACCCTCCACGTCAACGACCGCAGCCGCCTGGCCGAGGCGCGCGAACTCTGCCTCGGAGCACTGAAGGTGGCCCCCGAGGCGGCCTCGCCGGCGCCCCTGATCAAGGCCGTGCTCGAGGCCTGAGCCGCGCACAATCCGAAAGGACCGACGGACATGAGCGAAGACGAGGGAGCCTCGCACGACCGCACGATGCGGGCGGGCGCCGTGGCCGTCGCGGTTGCGGGCCTGGCGCTGGCCTGGCTCGGCGGCGAGGCCGTCGGCCACCGCGTGCAGGCGCTGTGCGGGATCGCCTGTTTCGTGGCGATCACTGTCGCCGTCTCGAAGTCCCCGCGGGCGATCCCGTGGCGCACCGTCGCGGCCGGCCTGGCCCTGCAGTTCGGCCTCGCGCTGTTCATCCTGAAGCTCGAGGTGGGCGGCGTGCGGCCGGGCTACGAGCTGTTCAGCGGCATCGCCCGCCTCGTCCAGCGCTTCCTCGAGTTCACGGACGCCGGCGCGCTGTTCGTCTTCGGCGGCCTGGCCGACCCCGCCGCGATGGGCAAGGTGTTCCCCGGCGGCTTCGTGTTCGCCTTCCGTGCGCTGCCGACGATCATCTTCGTCTCCGCGTTCTTCACCCTGATGTACTACTTCGGCGTGCTCCAGTGGGTGGTGCGGGTGATGGCGAAGGTGATGATGCGGATCCTCGGCACCAGCGGCGCCGAGACGCTGTCGGCGACCGCCAACGTGTTCATGGGCCAGACCGAGGCCCCGATCATCGTCAAGCCCTACGTGCCGGGCATGACCCGCTCCGAGCTGCTGGCGATGATGGTCGGCGGCATGGCGACGATCTCCGGCGGCGTGATGGCGGTCTACATCAGCCTCGGTGCCGACCCGATCGCGATCCTGACCACCAGCGTGATGGCGGCCCCCTGCGGCCTCTACCTGTCGAAGATCCTGCTGCCCGAAACGGAGGAGTCGCAGACCCGCGGCGAGGTCAAGGTCTCGGTGGAGCGGGTCCACGCCAACGCCGTCGACGCCGTGGCCGGCGGCGCCTCGGACGGCATGCACCTCGCGATCAACGTGGCGGCGATGCTGATCGCGTTCCTGGCCTTCATCGCGATGGGCGACTGGCTGCTCTCGCTGGTCTCGCCGGAGCTGACGCTGGCGGCGGTGTTCTCGACGGTGTTCGCCCCGGTCGCGATGCTGATGGGGGTGCCGGCGGCCGACGTGCCGCGGATGGCGGACCTGCTCGGCACCAAGCTCGTGGCCAACGAGTTCGTGGCCTACGTCAAGCTGACCGGCGAGTACAAGGCGGTGATGAGCGAGCGCGCCTTCGTGCTCGCCACCTACGCGCTGACCGGCTTCGCCAACATCGGCAGCATCGGCATCCAGCTCGGCGGCATCGGCGGCATGGCGCCGAGCCGCCGGCCCGACCTGGCGCGGCTCGGTGGCCTGGCGCTGTTCGCCGGCTTCACCGCCACGCTGATCAACGCCTGCGTGGCGTCGCTGTTCCTGTGAGGAGCCAGACGATGAGGTCCGACCTGATGCGGCAGCTCGACGAGGCCGCGGCCCTGGTCCGCTCGCGCTGCGGGCTCGCCCCGCGGGTCGGGGTCGTGCTCGGCTCGGGCCTCGGCGCCTTCGCCGACGCTCTGCAGGGCGCCGTCGCCGTGCCCTACGGAGAGATCCCGCACTTCCCCGTCTCGACCGCGATCGGCCACGCGGGCAAGCTGGTGCTCGGCACCTCGCGCGACGGCGTCCCGCTCGCGGTGATGGCCGGCCGCGTCCACCACTACGAGGGCTACCCGCTGCAGCAGGTGGCCTTCCCGGTGCGGGTGCTGGGCCGCCTCGGGGTGCGGGCCGTGGTGCTCACCAACGCCGCAGGCGCGGTCAACACCGCCTACCGCCCCGGCGACATCATGGTGATGACCGACCACCTCAACCTGATGGGCGGCAACCCGATGATCGGGCCCAACGAGGACGCGCTCGGCGAGCGCTTCTTCGACATGAGCACGGCCTACGACCGCGCGCTGTGCGACGCCGCCGAGGCCGCCTGCCGCGCCGCGGGCATCAGCGTCCACCGCGGCGTCTACGCCGCGCTGACCGGACCGTCGTACGAGACCCCCGCCGAGATCCGCATGCTGCGCGCGATGGGCGCCGACGCGGTCGGCATGTCGACCGTGCCGGAGGTGATCGCGGCCCGTCACATGGGCCTGCGGGTCGCCGGCCTGTCGTGCATGACCAACATGGCGGCCGGCGTGCTCGACGCGCCGCTCGACCACCAGGAGGTGCTCGAGGTCGGCGAGCGGGTGCGCGAGAAGCTGATCGAGGCGCTCAACCGCCTGGTCCGTGACGCCGACCCCGGGGCCGGCGCGTGAGGGGCCTCGCCGAGCTGGCGCGGCTGGCCCGCGAGGCCCGCGAGCGCGCTCACGCGCCCTACTCCCGCTTCAGGGTCGGCGCCGCGCTGCGCGCGAAGACCGGCGAGATCGTGCTCGGCTGCAACATCGAGAACGCCTCCTACGGGCTCACCCTGTGCGCCGAGCGGGTCGCCGTGTTCAAGGCGGTGTCCGAGGGCTTCCGCGAGTTCGACGCGATCGCCGTCTGCGCCGACGCCCCGCACCTGACGCCGCCGTGCGGCCCGTGCCGGCAGATCCTGTGGGAGTTCTGCGGCGACATCCCCGTGCGCATGGTCGACCTGAAGGGCCGCGCGCGCACGATGCGCCTGTCGAAGCTGCTGCCGTTCCCCTTCGACGACCGCCACCTGTGAGGCGATCGCTCGCGGCGGCGGCCGCGCTCCTCCTGTTCGCCTCGCCGCTGGCGGCCGCGCCGGCGCGCGAACGCGTGGACCTGCTGGTCCGCAACGGCACCGTGATCACGATGGACCCGGTGCGGCGGGTGATCGCCGGCGGCGCCGTCGCCGTGCGGGGCGGGGCGATCGTCGCCGTCGGGCCCGAGGCCGAGATCGCGGCCGGCTACCGCGCACGACAGACGCTGGACGCCGGCGGCGGCCTGGTGCTGCCCGGGCTGGTCAACGCCCACGGCCACGCCCCGATGTCGCTGTTCCGCGGCGTCGCCGACGACCAGCGGCTGATGGACTGGCTGCAGAAGTTCATCTTCCCGGCCGAGGCGAAGAACGTGACCGCGGCCTTCGTGCGCGCCGGCACCCGCCTCGCGGCGCTGGAGATGATCCGCTCCGGCACCACCACCTTCGCCGACATGTACTACTTCGAGGACGAGGTGGCGCGGGCGACGAAGGAGGCGGGCCTGCGCGGCGTGCTCGGCGAGACGCTGATCGAGTTTCCCGCACCGGACAACAAGACGATGCCCGAGGCGCTCGCCTACACCGAGGCGTTCCTGAAGCGCTGGCAGGGCGACCCGCTGATCGTGCCGGCGGTGGCCCCGCACTCGGTGTACCTCGCGAAGCCGGAGACGCTGCGCGCGGCGCGCGCGCTGGCCGACCGCTTCGGTGCGCCGCTGCTGATCCACGTCTCGGAGACGATGGACGAGCAGGCCCAGGTCCAGCGCGAGCACGGCAAGACGCCGGTGCGGCACCTGGCCGATCTCGGCTTCCTGCGCAAGGGCGTGGTGATGGCCCACGGCGTCTGGCTGTCGGCTGCCGACCGGACGATCGCCCGCCAGGCCGAGGCCGGCGTCGTCCACTGCCCGCAGAGCAACATGAAGCTGGCCTCCGGCGCCGCCCCGGTCAAGGAGATGCTGGCCGAGCGGATGCGGCTCGGGCTCGGCACGGACGGCGCCGCCAGCAACAACGACCTCGACATGTTCGAGGAGATGCTGACCGCGGCGCTGCTCGCCAAGCAGACGAGCAACGACCCGACCGTGGCGCCGGCCGCGGCCGTGCTCGAGATGGCGACCCTCGGCGGCGCCCGCGCGCTGGGCCTGGAAGACCGGATCGGCTCGCTCGAGCCCGGCAAGCGCGCCGACCTGATCGTCGTCGGCTTCGACGAAGCGCGGGCGTGGCCCGTCCACGATCCCGTCTCGCACCTCGTCTACACCGCCAAGGGCGCGGACGTGCGCCACAGCGTGATCGAGGGGCGGATCGTGATGCGGGACCGCAAGGTGCTCAACCTCGACGCGTCGCGCGTCCGCCGCGAGGCCGCCGCCTTCGACGCCGGCGTGCGCGCGAGCGTGGGGCGATGAAGGCGAAGGCGCCCGCGGACCGCTGGAGCCGGCTGCTCACCGAGAGCCGCAACCCGCGCAGTCGGCGGCTCGACACGATGTCCACCGCCGGGGTCGTCGGCCTGCTGCTCGACGAAGACCGCAGGGCGCTGCTGGCGGCGGCGAAGGCGCAGCGCGCGATCGCCCGCGCCGCCGACCTCGCGGCGGCCGCCCTCTCGGAGGGCGGTCGCGTCGTGTTCCTCGGCGCGGGCACCAGCGGCCGTCTCGCGATCCTCGAGGCCGCCGAGTGCCCGCCGACCTTCGGCACCGACCCGGCGCGCATCGTCGGGATCATGGCCGGCGGCCCGTCCGCCGTGTTCCGCGCCGTGGAAGGCGCGGAGGACCGCGGCGAAGACGGGGTGGCGGCCGTCTCGTCGCTCGGCCCCCGCGACCTGCTCTGCGGCATCTCGGCCAGCTCGGTGACGCCGTTCGTCCGCGGAGCGCTGGCCGCCGCGCGGGCGCGCGGGGCGCGCACCGTGCTCGTCACCTGCGCCCCGGGCCGGGGCCTGTCGAAGCTGGCGGACGTCGCCGTGGTGATGGCCACGGGGCCCGAGGTACTGACCGGTTCGACGCGGCTCAAGGCGGGTTCGGCGACCAAGGCCGCCCTCAACGCGATCACCACGGCAGCGATGGTGAAGCTGGGCAAGGCCTACGAGAACCTGATGGTCGACCTGCGCCAGAACTCGGCGAAGCTGGTCAGTCGCGCCCGGCGCATCGTGTCGATCGCCGGCGGGGTCGACGTGGCGCGCGCCGCGGAGTTGCTCGACGCGGCCGGCGGCGAAGCGAAGACGGCCATCGTGATGGCCCGCCTCGGGCTCGACGCGGCCGCGGCGCGCGAGCGCCTCGCGACCGCCGGCGGCCACGTGCGGCGGGCCCTCGCGGCGCGCCGTCCGCCGCGACGCTAGCGGCGGCTCACTCCCCCGCCGCCGCCCGGTCCGCCAGCACCGTCAGGTCGGCGTGGTCGCGCAGCAGCGAGCACGGCCAGGCGCGATCCGGGCGGCCCGAGCGCAGCTCGCGCAGCGCGCGGGCCTTGGACGCCCCCGTCGCCAGCAGCACCAGCCGCCGCGCGGCGCGGATCGTGCCGAGCCCCATCGTGATCGCCCGCAGCGGGCGCAGCGCCGCGTCGATTCCCAGCGAGTCCGCCAGGCCGTCAGGCAGCCGCACCACGTGGGTGCGCTCCTCGGCGTCACCCGGCAGGTTGTAGGCGATGTGGCCGTCGGCGCCGACGCCGAGCAGCGCGAGGTCGAGACCGCCCGCGGCCGCGATCGCCTCCTCGTACCGGCGGCACTCGGCGGCCGGGTCCTCCGCCGCGCAGTCGGGAATGTCGCAGCGCCCGCGGTCGAGGCCGATCCGCTCCCACGCGTGGTGCTCCATGAAGGCGCGGAAGGTGCGCTCGTCGTCGCGCGGCAGCAGCAGCTCGTCGAGGTTGAAGGCACGAGCGCGGGACGGGCCGAAGCCGCCGGCGGCGTGGCGGCGCGCCAGCTCGGCGTAGGTCGGGATCGGCGTGCGCCCGGTCGGCAGCGCGAGGACGAGTGCTGGAGCCGCGGCCACGGCGGCGGCCAGCACGTCGGCCGCCGCACGGGCGACCTCGTCGGGCCCGGCGAAGACCTCGAGCTTCACAGTTGCCCGAAGTGGACGAGGGCCACGCCGGCGCGCTCGACGGCCTGACGCGCCGCCGGGTCGGTGAGCACGGCCAGCTCGCGATCGCGCGGTGCCGCGTAGCCGGAGGAGCTGCGAAGTTCGTCGTCGACCACCGCCGGATGACACATCAGCTCCGTCGTGCCGGCGCCCAGGGCCATGACGATCGCCTCGAGGTTCGCCAGCGTGGCCCCGTCGCCGAAGAAGCTCTCGACGAAGTGGTCGTTGCCGCGCACGCCTGCCGCCGCCAGCCGTTCGCCCATGTCGCCGCCGGAGTTGCGCACCGGCAGCCCGTGCTCGCGAGCCAGCGCCGTGACCGCCCGGAACACCGGCTCGAGGCGGTGCGAGTGGTGGTGGCTGTCGAGGTGGGTCGGCTTGCGGCCGAACAGCTCGACGAAGCGGTCGAACTGGGCGCGGGTTTCGGCGAGCGCATCGTCCTCGCGCGGCGCCGCGTGGCCCTCGGGCTTGGCCGGGAAGCGCCCGTCCGCGCCGACCAGCGACGGCACCCGCGCTGCACCCAGCAGCGGGGCGCCGCCGGAGAGCTGCACGTGGAGGCCGAGGCCGAGCCCCGGGTGCTCGGGCGCGAGGCGCGCCGCTTCGCCGGCGGCCGGATAACAGACCATGACGGTCGCGCTGGTGACGATCCCCTCGCGGTGGGCGCGGAACACCCCGGCGTTGATGCCCGGCGTCCGCCCCAGGTCGTCCGCGTTCACGATCAGTCGCTTCATCAGCTCCTCGGCAGCAGGTCGATGGCCAGCGCGACGGCCCCCACCGCGGGCTCCACGGTCAGCGGGATCAGGCGGGCGTGCGGCAGCTCGAGGCGGGCGCCGAGCCGGGCCGCCAGGCCGGGGCTGGCCTTGAAGACGCCGCCCGCGAGCACGACCGGGAACTCGCCGCCGTCGAAGCCGAGCTGGCGGGCGACCGAGCGCGCCCCCAGCGCCAGCTCCAGCGCCGCCGCGTCCAGCAACTGGTCGGCGACCCGGTCGCCGGCCGCTGCGGCCTGCTCGACCAGGCCCGCCAGCGCCGCGATCTCGTGGCGCGCCATCGGCTTCTCGTAGACGACGGGGATCAGCCGCGCGACGCTGTCGACGCCGAGGGCGCCGAACACCGCCTCGCGCAGCGCGGTCGCCGGGCCCCGGCCATCGGCGTCGCGCACCGCCGCCCGCAGCGCCTCGCGGCCGAGCCAGTAGCCCGACCCCTCGTCGGAGAGCAGCCAGCCCTCGCCCGAGGAGCGCGCCGTGCGCCCCTCCGCGTCGATCCCGTAGCAGATCGCGCCGGTCCCGGCCAGCACGACGACGCCGGTGCGGGTCGGCGAGCCGGCGACCAGGGCGACGATCGCGTCGTTGGTGACGCGGGCCCGCTCGCGGTGCCCGAGCCGGCGCAGGATGCCGCGGATCACCGCCTCGTCGTGCGGGCGGTCGACGCCCGCGATGCCGAGGCACACGGCGTGCACCGGGTGCTTCGAGACCAGCGGATCGAGGACCGCGTCGAACACCTTCTCGACCCCGAGCTCGCCGTGGACGTGGAGGTTGGCTCCCCCGCCGCGGGCTTCGTCGAGGATGCGGCCCGCCTCGTCGGCCAGCAGCCCGACCGTCTTGGTGCCCCCGGCATCGATGCCGACGACGCAGCGCACGCGCGCCCCCCGGGGCTCAGGCCCCGTAGACGGCGATGTGGGGCAGGTTGCGGAACTTCTCGTTGTAGTCGAGGCCGTACCCGACCACGAACAGGTCGTCGATCGTGAAGCCGACGTAGTCGACCGGGATCTCGACCAGCCGCCGCGACGGCTTCGAGAGCAGGCTCGCCACCTTCATCGACCGCGGGCCGCGGGTGCGCAGCAGGTTCAGCAGGTAGTTGAGGGTGAGCCCGGTGTCGACGATGTCCTCGACGATCAGCACGTCGCGGCCCTCGAGGCTCTGGTCGAGGTCCTTGAGCATCCGCACCTCGCCCGAGCTCTTGGTCGCCGCCCCGTAGGAGGACACCGCCATGTAGTCGAGCGAGAGCGGCAGGTCGATCTCGCGGGCGAGGTCGGTGAGGAAGGTGCAGCCGCCCTTCAGCACGCACACGAGGTGCGGCTCGCGGCCGGCGTAGTCGCGCGTGATCTGCTGGCCCAGCTCGCGGACCCGGGCCTGGATCTCGTCACGGGAAAGCAACACCTTCATCGCCGCAGCACCTCGCTCCGCCGGGATTATACGGGCGCCGGCGCCCCCTCCCGGGGGGCGGCGATTTCATTGACTTGGCCTCGCGGCAGGGGGTACGATCCGCGCGTTTTCTGCAGTATCGAAGCCGCGCGGCCCCCGCTCCGCGCCCTCACGAAGGGCGCCCTGCCGCTGGCCACGGTATCGAGACTCGGAGTCGGAGTTCAGGAACTGGAGAGCAAGAAGATATGAAAGCAGCGTTCAGGGCGATCGTGGCCCTTGGTCTGGTCCTGGGGCTCGCCGGCAAGGCGTCGGCCCAGGGCGTGACCACGGGCTCCATCAACGGCACGGTGGTCGACGAACAGGGCCAGGTGGTGCCCGGCGCCTCCATCGTGGCCGTGCACGTCCCGTCGGGTTCGAAGTACGAGACGGTGACCCGCGGCGACGGCGGCTTCTCCATTCCCGGCATGCGCGTCGGCGGCCCCTACACCGTCACCGCCAGCCTGTCCGGCTTCACGGACGGAGTGCAGAAGGAGGTCTACGTCGTCCTCGGCGGCACCCGCGACCTCTCGCTGACGCTCCGCACCGGCGGCGTGGCCGAGGAGATCACCGTCACGGCCGCGGTCGACCCGGTCTTCAGCTCCGGCCGCACGGGCGCGGCGACTTCGGTGGACCGGGAGGTGCTCGACTCGCTGCCGACGATCTCCGACCGCATCAACGACTTCGCACGCCTGACGCCCCAGTACACGGGTGGTCCGTTCGGCGGCTCGTTCGTCGGCCAGGACAACCGCCTGAACAACGTCACGATCGACGGCTCCTACTTCAACAACTCGTTCGGTCTCGCCGGCGCCCCCGGCGATCGCACGGGCGTCGCGCCGATCGCGATGGCCGCGATCGAGGCCGTGCAGGTCAACATCGCGCCCTACGACGTGCGCCAGGGCAACTTCGTCGGCGCCGGCGTCAACAGCGTCACCCGCTCGGGCGGAAACGAGTTCCGCGGCTCGGCCTACTGGTGGTTCCGCGATGAGGGCCTGGTCGGCACCAAGGCCGGCGAAGCGACCTTCAACCCGGGCACCTTCGACTTCAAGAAGATCGGCGGCTGGATCTCCGGCCCGATCGTCAAGGACAAGCTGTTCTTCTTCGGCTCCGTCGAGGACGAGACGCTGACCTCGCCCGGCACGACGTTCCGGGCGAATGCGGGCGGCGAAGCGATCGGCGGCAACACCACCCGCGTGCTGGCTTCCGACCTCGACGCGCTGTCCTCGTTCCTGTCGAGCCGCTTCCAGTACGAGACCGGCCCCTACCAGGACTACGACCACGAGACGCCGGCCCGCCGTTACCTAGCCAAGGTCGACTGGAACGTCTCGAACACCAATAAGGTCAGCCTGCGCTACAACCACCTCGACTCGAACACGGACGTGCTGCTGTCGAACTCAACTTCGCTGGGCTTCGGCAACCGCCGCACCAACCTGAACGGACTGAACTTCCAGAACTCGAACTACAAGATCAAGGAGAACATCCGCTCCTTCATCGGCGAGTGGAACTCGATCATCGGCAGCAACAACTCGAACACGCTGATCGCCGGCTACACGAAGCAGGACGAGAGCCGCGACTCGCTGGGCAGCATGTTCCCCTTCGTCGACATCATCAGCGGCGGCTCGGTCTACACCTCGTTCGGCTTCGAGCCGTTCACCCCGAACAACGAGCTGCGCTACAACACGTTCCAGGCCCAGAACAACTTCACGATGCACCGCGGGAAGCACGCCATCACGTTCGGCGCCAGCGTCCAGCGCTACGAGTCGGAGAACGTGTTCTTCCCGGGCTCGCAGAGCGTCTACGTCTACAACTCGCTGCAGGACTTCTACACCGATGCCAACGGCTACCTGGCGAACCCCAATCGCACGACGTCGCCGGTGACGCTGCGCACCTTCCAGGTCCGCTGGAACAACATCCCGGGCCAGGACAAGCCGGTCCAGCCGCTCGAGGTCTGGTACTCGGGCATCTACGCCCAGGACGAGTGGGAGGCCAGCAAGAACCTGAAGGTCACCTACGGGCTGCGCATCGACGTCGCGCAGTTCGGCGACACGGCCTTCGCCAACGCCGCGGCGGACGCCCTCACGTTCCGGGACGAGAACGGCAACGGCGTGCAGTACCAGTCGGGCAAGCTTCCGGACGCGACCCCGCTGTGGTCGCCCCGCGTGGGCGTCAACTGGGACGTGACCGGTGACCGCAGCCTGCAGGTGCGCGGCGGCACGGGCGTCTTCACCGGCCCGCCGGCCTACGTCTGGATCTCGAACCAGATCGGCAACACCGGCGTGCTGACGGGCTTCGAGTCGCTCTCGAACACGACGGCCCGGCCGTTCCACCCGAACCCGGATCGCTACAAGCCGACCAACGTGACGGGGGCTCCGGCCAGCTCCTACGAGCTCGCCCTGACCGACAAGGACTTCAAGTTCCCGCAGGTGTGGCGCACCAACCTCGCGGTCGACAAGAAGCTGCCGTGGAACATGGTCGGTACCGCCGAGCTGATCCACAGCCGCGACGTCAACGGGATCTACTACATCAACGCCAACCTGCCGGCGGCCCAGTCGGCCTTCCAGGGCGTCGACAACCGCCCGCGCTGGACCAGCAACCGCATCCACTCGAACATCTCCAACGCGGTGGTGCTGAAGAACCAGAACGAGGGCCACTCGACCCACATCTCCGGCACTCTCGAGAAGCGCTTCGACGCGGGCTTCGTCCGCACGTCCTACGGCTGGGGCACGGCCAAGAACACCGTGGACCCGGGCTCGATCGCGTTCGGCTCGTGGAACAGCAACCAGCACGTGAACGGCCCCAACACTCCGGGCGTCGCTTACTCGTCGGCCCGCCCCGGCCACCGCGTGTTCGTCGCTGGTTCCTACAAGCTGGACTGGCTGAGCTTCGGCTCCACGACGTTCAGCCTGTTCTTCGAGGGCTCCAACAACGGCACCCAGAGCTACATCTTCTCGGGTGACCTCAACGGCGACGGCGGCACCGGCAACGACCTGATCTACGTTCACCGCGACCAGTCCGAGATGAACTTCGTCGCCTACACCTCGGGCGGCCGCACCTACTCCGCGGCCGAGCAGGCCGCGGCCTGGGACGCCTACATCGCCCAGGACCCCTACCTCAGCAAGCGCCGCGGCCAGTACGCCGAGCGCAACGGCGTCCTGCTCCCGATGGTCTGGCGCGCCGACCTGTCCGTGACCCAGGACCTGTTCACGAACATCGGCGGCAAGAAGCACTCGCTTCAGCTCCGCGCCGACATCCTGAACTTCACCAACCTGCTCAACAGCGACTGGGGCCTCAGCCAGTTCCTGACCAGCTCCTCGCCCCTGGTGGTGCCGGCGTCGAACGCGGGTGGCCCGATCGACGCCAACGGCCGCCCGCGCTACACGCTGCGCAACATCGGCGGCCAGTTGATGAGCACGTCCTTCCAGAAGTCCGCGAACGTCAACGACGTCTACCGCGTCCAGTTCAGCCTGCGCTACAACTTCAACTAGCGTCGGCTGCGGCCTTCGGGCCACGGGGGGCGCCTTCGGGCGCCCCCTTTTTTTGTCCGCTCCGGACGCCCCGGCGCCTCCAAAACCCTGGACGAGGCGGACGGCGTCTCAAGATCGGGGGATCTTTTCGCCGGCGTGGATCGTTCCTCCCATCGGCGACATATACTTTCGTGTTTCGCGCCGGGCCCTCGAACGCGCACGGGAGCGCGCGGCGGCCCCGAGGCGCCTGGAGGTCTGCGATCCACATGAGTCCGCTGCGGCCCGTCCTTCTCGCCGTCGGGGCCTGCCTGGCCCTGTCCGGCCCCGCCACTGCGCAGGAACGCCCCACCCTCGAGCTCGGCCTCGAAGACGCGGTCAAGCGCGCGCTGGAGAACAACGTCGACATCGCCGTCGGCAAGTACGACCCCGAGGCCGCCGAGCAGGACGTGTTCGGGGCCCGCGGCGCCTACGACCCGCTGTTCACCTCGGCGCTGTCGAAGCGCTCGATCACCTCCGAGGCGCAGAACGCGTTCGCCGGCGCCGACAAGCCGGAAACGGACATCCTGACCTACAACTTCGGGGTGAGGCAGTTCCTGCCCACCGGCGCAACGTTCCAGCTCGACTTCAACAACGCGAAGACCGACACCAACAGCATCTTCGCGAGCTTCAATCCCGAGTTCGAGTCGACCCTCGACCTGCGGCTGACCCAGCCGCTGCTGCGCAATCGCGCGACCGACAGCCAGCGCAACCAGATCCGCGTCGCAAAGAACAACAAGGCGATCTCGGACCTGACCTTCCGCCAGACAGTGCTCTCGACGGTCGCCTCGGTCAAGAAGTCCTACTACAACCTGATCGCCGCGATCGACAACCTCGAGGCGCGCCGGAAGAACCTGGAGCTCGCCAAGAAGCTCCTCGAGGAGAACCAGATCAAGGTCCGGGTCGGCACCATGGCGCCGCTCGACGTCGTGGCGGCCGAGGCCGAGGTGGCAGCCCGCGAAGAACAGGTGATCCAGGCCGAGAACCAGCTCGGCAACGCCGAGGACGCCCTCAAGCGCCAGATCTTCCCTGCCACCAGCACCGAGGTGTGGCCGCTGCGGATCGTGCCCACCGACCAGCCCTCCGCCCAGGAGACCCGGATCGACGGCGAGGCCGCGCTGAAGACGGCGTTCGAGAACCGCAGCGACCTGCAGGCGGCACGCAAGCGAATGGAGAACGCCGCCTTCTCCGCCGAGCTGGCGGGCAGCGGCTCGCTGCCCGCGCTCGACCTCGTCGCCACCTACGGCAACTCGGGAATCGGCGGCACCCAGTTCGTGCGCGAGGGCTTCGGGGGCGCCGTCACCGAGATCATCGAGGGCGGTTACGGGGACGCGCTGTCCAAGGTCTTCGGCCGCGACAACCCGACCTGGTCGCTCGGCGTCAACGTGTCCTACGCGATCGGGAACCGCTCGGCGCGCGCCCAGAAGGCCCGCGCCGAGGTCTCCCGCCAGCAGCAGGAGGCGACGGTGCGCCGGCTGGAGATGGCGGTCGCCACCGAGGTGCGCCAGGCCGCGCGCGCGGTCGAGACCAACTACAAGCGGGTCCAGTCCACCCGCTCTTCGCGCGTGCTGGCCGAGCGCCGGCTCGACGCCGAGCAGAAGAAGTTCGAGGCCGGCATGTCCACCAACTTCTTCGTGACCCAGGCCCAGCGCGACCTCGCCGACGCCCGCGTCGCCGAGCTGACGGCGATCGCCGACTACCGCAAGAGCTTGGTCGACTTCGAACTCGTCCAGGAGTCCGGCATCGGCGGCAGTGGCTCGTTCGCCACTGTGTCGCTCGGCTCGGGCGCGACGGCACCGTAGCCGACGCTTCCGCTTCAGGAATCCGCAAGGAAGAGGGGCGCTACGGCGCCCCTTTTCGTCTTTTTACCCGCACCGGCACGGCCGCTTCGGTTGCGCCCGCGGGCGCGGCCGTACACTTCCCGCATGAAGCACCGGGGGCTGGTTCTGGCGGGTGGGGCGCTGCTGATCGCGGCAGGCGCCTGGGCGGCGCTGCGCGGCGACAAGGCGAGCGCGGGCTGGACGACGGCGGTGGTCCAGAGCGGCGACGTCGTCGAGGTCGTGGGCGCCACGGGCACGCTGCAGGCCGTCACGACCGTCCAGGTCGGCTCCCAGGTATCGGGCACCATCGCCCGCCTGAACGCCGACTTCAACGACAGCGTGAGGGCCGGCCAGATCGTGGCAGAGCTGGACCCCTCGCTGTTCGAGGCCCGACTGCGCCAGGCCGAAGCGAACATGGCGAGCTCGGCGGCCAACCTGGAGCGTTCGCGGGCCGCGCTCGACGACGCCCGCCAGAAGCGCGAGCGGGCCGAGGAGCTTTGGACGGCGCGGCTGCTGCCGGAGACCGAGCTCGAGACCGCCAGGGCCAACCAGCGCTCCGCCGAGGCCCAGGTCAAGGCCAGCGCAGCCGCGGTCAGCCAGGCCGAGGCCTCGGTCAACCAGGCCCAGGTCGACCTGCGCCACACGATCATCCGCGCCCCGATCGACGGCGTCGTGATCGGCCGCAACGTCGACGTCGGCCAGACTGTCGCGGCGTCGCTTCAGGCCCCTACGCTGTTCGTGATCGCCAACGACCTGCGCCGGATGCAGGTGCGCGCGGGCATCGACGAGGCCGACGTGGGCCGCGTCCGCGAGGGCATGGCCGCGACGTTCCGCGTCGACGCCCACCCGGAGGAGGTCTTCCCCGCTCGCGTCGAACAGGTCCGGCTGCAGCCCCAAGTGGTCTCCAACGTCGTCACCTACGACACGCTGCTGAGCGTCGACAACGACGGGCAGAAGCTCAAGCCGGGCATGACCGCCACGGTGTCGCTCGAGGTGCGGCGCGCGGACGACGTGCTGCGGGTGCCGGCGGCCGCGCTGCGGTTCCGCCCCGAGGGCGCCGCCCCGGCGGCGGGCCGCCGTCCTGGTGCCGATGGCCCGCGGATGGGCGGCGGCGCTGGACGCCCCGGGGAAGGTGGCGGAACGCCTGGCGGCGGGCGCGGCGAGCGCGCCGGTGGCCGCCGCTCCGAGGCTTCTCCGGGTGAAGCCGGGGGTGGCGGACAGCCGCGGCGGGGCCGCCCCGCGACCCTCTACGTGTCGGGTCCGGACGGCAAGCCGGCCCCCGTCGAGGTTCGCCTCGGCATCTCGGACGGGCAGTGGGTCGAGGTGCGCTCCGGCCTGGAGGAGGGCGCCACCGTGATCACGGGCATCGCACTCCCCGGCGCGGCCCCGTCTGCCAACGGCCGGCCCAGCGCCTCGCCGACCAGCAACCCGTTCCAGCCGCAGTTCCAGCGCCGCCAGCGCTGAGGCCACGATGGCGCTGATCCGCCTGGTCGACCTGCGCAAGAGCTACCGCGTCGGCGACGTCACCGTGCACGCGCTCCGCGGCCTCAGCCTGGACATCGAGCGCGGCTCGTTCGTCTGCGTCGTCGGCGCCTCCGGCAGCGGCAAGTCGACGCTGATGAACGTGCTGGGGCTGCTCGACCGGCCCACGTCGGGCCACTACTTCCTCGAAGGCGAAGACGTCTCCGGCTTCGACAAGGACCGCCGCGCCCACCTGCGCAACCGCAAGATCGGCTTCGTGTTCCAGAGCTTCAACCTGCTGCCGCGCACCAGCGCGCTGGAGAACGTCGAGCTGCCGCTGCTCTACGGCGGGCGCTCCCTGCCCGCTGCCGAACGCCATGCCCGTGCCGCCGGCCTGCTGGAGGCGGTCGGCCTCGGCTCCCGCCTCGACCACACGCCGCAGCAGCTCTCCGGCGGCCAGCAGCAGCGGGTGGCGATCGCCCGCGCGCTGGTCAACGAGCCGGAGCTCCTCCTGGCCGACGAGCCGACCGGCAACCTCGACAGCCGCACGAGCGTCGAGATCATGGAGATCCTGCAGCGGCTGGTGCGCGAGCGCGGCATCACGGTGGTGCTGATCACCCACGAGCACGACATCGCGGAGTACGGCACCCGCGTCGTCACCGTGCGCGACGGGCGCGTCACCAGCGACGCTCCGGTCGCGAACCGGCGCGACGCGGCGGCGGAGCGGGCCGCGCTGCCGCCGCTCGAGGTGGAGCCGGAGCCGGTCGAAGCCGAGGCGGAGGCCTGAGATGGGCGGTTGGAACATCCTGCGCGTGGCGCTGATCGCGATCCGCCGCAACCCCGTGCGCTCGGGGCTGACGATGCTCGGCGTGATCATCGGCGTCGCGTCCGTGATCGCCATGGTCGCCCTCGGCTCGGGCGCCCGCGCCTCGATCGACGAGCAGATCTCGAGCCAGGGCGTGAACCTGATCTACCTCAGCGCCGGGAGCTGGGGCCGCGGCCCGGGCGCGGCGCGCGGCGGCGCGGGGTCGACCACCAGCCTGACGGTCGAGGATGCCGACGCGGTCCGTGCCCAGGTGCCGCTGGTGGCGCGCGTCTCGCCGGGGGTCCGCGGCCGGGCCCAGGTCATCGCGGGCAACCAGAACTGGAACACGTCGATCGAGGGCGGCAACGAGGAGTACCTCGAGATCCGCTCCTGGCGCGTCGTCGCCGGCGAGAACTTCACCGCCCGACACGTGCTGGTGTCGGACAAGGTCTGCCTGCTCGGCAAGACGGTCGCCGACCTGCTGTTCCCCGGCGAAGACCCGGTCGGCCAGATCGTGCGCGTGCGCAACCTCCCGTTCCGCGTGATCGGCGTGCTGGCCCCCAAGGGACAGGGCCAGTGGGGCGACGACCAGGACGACATCGTGATCGCGCCCTACACGACGCTGCAGAAGAAGCTGCTCGGCATCACCCACCTGAACCGCGTCACGATCTCGGCCGTCAGCCAGGACCGCGTCGAGCAGGCCGCGATCGAGATCACGCGGCTGATGCGCCAGCGCCACCGCATCACCAACCCCGACGACGACGACTTCACCGTGCGCACCGTCGAGGAGATGGCCCAGACCCGGCTGGACGTCGCCAACACGATGAACTCGCTGCTGATGAGCGTCGCCTCGGTCAGCCTGCTGGTCGGCGGCATCGGGATCATGAACATCATGCTGGTCTCGGTCACCGAGCGCACCCGCGAGATCGGGTTGCGGCTGGCCGTCGGCGCCCGGTCCCGCGACATCCTCAGCCAGTTCCTGGCCGAGGCGGTGACGCTGTCGGTGTTCGGCGGGCTGCTCGGGATCGCGCTCGGGATCGGCATCTCCGAGACGATCGTGCGCAGCCTGGGCTGGCCGATGCAGGTGACCACCGAGGCGATCGCGCTGGCCTTCGGCTTCGCGGCCGCGGTCGGCGTCTTCTTCGGCTGGTACCCCGCGCGCCGCGCCGCCTCGCTCGACCCGATCGACGCCCTGCGCTACGAGTAGTCGCTACGGGCGGGGCGCCACCCCGAGCCCCGGCGCGTCCGGCGGCAGGACGCGACCGTCCACCAGCGTCGCGCCCGTGAACGGGTCCTCGGCCAGCAGCAGCGCGCCGTCGAGGTCGGCGTGGTCGACCAGCGGCGAGACGTGGGCCGCAGCGGTGATCGCCACCGACGACTCGATCATGCAGCCGAGCATCACGCCCATGCCGTGGGCGCGGGCGACCGCGATCATGCGCAGCGCCTCGGCGATGCCGCCGCACTTCATCAGCTTGATGTTGATGCCGTCGAACGCGCCCGCCAGCTTCGGGATGTCGGCGGCGCGGTGCACGCTCTCGTCGGCGTAGAAAGGAAGCGGGCTGTGCCGGCGCAGCTCGCGCGTCTCCGCCAGCATCGCCGCCGGCAACGGCTGCTCGACGTACTCGACGCCGAGCTGCGCCAGCCAGGCGAGCCGCTCGAGCGCGGTGTCCGGAGTCCAGCCCTCGTTGGCGTCGACGCGCAGCCGCTGGCGAGTGGTGTCGCGCACCGCGCCGAGGATCTCGCGGTCGTTGTCGCCGCCCAGCTTGATCTTCAGCACCTCGAACGCCGAGGCCTCGCGCACCTTGGCCACGACGACCTCCGGGGTGTCGATGCCGATCGTGAACGAGGTCGCCGGCACCCGCCGTCGGTCGAGCCCCAGCATCTCGAACAGCGGCAGGCCGCAGCGCTGCGCCGCCAGGTCGTGCAGCGCGATGTCGAGCGCGGCCTCGGCGGCCGCCTGGCCGGGCACGGCGGCCTCGCGGGCCGCGGAGGCGAAATGCCGCGGCTCGCCGAGCTTCGCCGCCATCGCCTGAACCGCGGCCGTCGCCGAGGCCTGGTCTTCACCGTAGCGCAGGATCGGTGCGGCCTCGCCGCGGCCCAGCCGGCCGTCCTGCTCGGCTTCGACCAGCACGTTGAAGCGGGAATCGGAAGCGCCACGCGCGATGCGGAACGTGTGGCGCAGCCGCAGCTCGAGGGGGCGGGCGACGACGCGGAGCGCGCTCATGACGGGCCGATGATAAGCCCGCCGCGGTTGACCCCCCGGGAGGCCTGTTCAATGATGCGGCGTGCTCCAGGAGCCGATCGCGGTCCTCGCCTGGCTCGCCGGCGTGGTGACGCTCGTGCAGCGCCTGTCGCGCTGGCCGCGGCTCGCCTTCGTGTTCGACCGCCTGCCCGCGGTGTTCTGGGTCTACTTCCTGCCGATGCTGTCGACGTCGGCCGGGCTGACCCCCGCCGAGAGCCCGGTCTACCCCGCGCTCGCCCGCTACCTGCTCCCCTGCTGCCTGGCCTTGATGCTGCTCTCGGCCGACCTGCCGGCGATCGCTCGCCTCGGCCGCACCGCACTGCTCGTGATGGCCGCGGGCGCCGTCGGCACGGCCACCGGCGCGGTGGTCGCCTTCGAGGTGTTCCGCTCCTGGCTGCCGGCCGAAGGCTGGAAGGCGATGGCGGCGCTGACCGCGACCTGGATCGGCGGCAGCGCCAACCTGGTCGCCGTCGCCACCACCCTGCAGCTCTCGCCCGAGCTGCAGGGCGTGATGATCCTGGTCGACACCCTCGTCGGCTACTCGTGGATGGGACTGCTGATCGCCCTTGCCGGCCGCCAGGAGCGCTTCGACGCCTGGAACCGCGCCGACCGCCGGCTGGTCGACGAGATCGGGACCCACCTGCAGAAGCTGCGGGCGGAGACGGCTCACCCGATCTCCGTCGGCGACGCCAGCCAGATGGTCGGGCTGGCGCTGGGCCTCACCGCTGTCTGCCTGTGGGCGGGAGCGCAACTGCCGCCGGTGGGCCGCGTGCTGAACGCGTTCTCGTGGAGCGTCGTGCTGGTCACCACGATCTCGCTGCTGCTGTCGACGACCCGCCTCGCGCGCCTCGAAGGCGCCGGCGCCTCGGCCCTCGGCTACACGGGTTTCTACCTGCTGCTCGCGGGCATCGGCGCCCAGGCCGACCTGCGCCAGATCGCGACGTGGCCCCAGTTCGTGCTGATCGGCCTGGTCGTGATCGCCGTCCACGGCGCCTTCCTGTTCGCGGCGATCCGGCTGCTGCGGGCTCCGCTCTTCTTCTTCGGCTCGGCCAGCCAGGCCTGCGTCGGAGGCTACTCGTCGGCGCCGGTGGTGGCGGCCATCTACCACCCGGCGATGGCTCCCGTGGGCCTGCTGCTGGCCGTCGTGGGGAACGTGGCCGGCACCTACGTCGGGCTGCTGGTCGGGGAGCTGCTGGCGCCGTGACCGCGCCTTCACTGCTGCTCGCCGCGGCCCTGGCGGCCGCGCCGGAGACGCTGGTGGTCGGCCTGCTGGCGGACCCGGTGTCCCTTGCGCCGCACCGCGCGACCGACCTGGTGTCTGCGGGCGTCGTCGTCAACGTCTGCGAGACGCTGGTCCGGCAGCGCGAGGCGGGCGAGCGCTTCGAGCCGCTGCTGGCCACCTCGTGGGCGACGGCCGATGCGCGCTCCTGGACCTTCACGCTGCGCGACGGCGTGCGCTTCCACGACGGGACCCGGTTCGACGCCGACGCGGTGGTCGCCAACGTCGAGCTGCTGCGCCGCGAGCGCGCGTTCCCCGGGCGCGCGCGGCGCGGCGGCCCGCTGCTGGTCTCGATCGAGCTCGAGGCGCCGAACGCGGCGCTGCTCGCCACGCTGTCGCAGCCGTTCTTCGCGATGCAGAGCCCGCGCGAGCTCGGAGCCGCTGCGGGTCGGCCCGTGGGCACCGGCCCGTTCGCCTTCCGCGACGCCGCCCCGGGGCGAGTCCGGCTCGCCGCGCACTCCCGCTACTGGGGCGGCCGGCCGCGGCTGGCCGCGATCGAATTCCGCCGCCATGCGGACGAGGCGGCCCTGTTGCGCGCGCTTCTGCAGGGCGAGGTCGACGTCACCCAGGCGCTGGGCCACGAGCGCGTCGAGTCGCTGCACGACGCCCGGGGCCTGGCCTTCGACTTCCAGGTGGGCTCCAACGTCGCCTTCCTCGCCCCCAACCACGAGCGCGGCCCGTTCCACGACGTGCGCGTCCGCCGTGCGCTGGCGCTGGCGATCGACCGTCCTGCCCTCGTGGAGCACGTGCTGGGCGGCCACGGCGCGCCCGCCCGCAACCCGCTGCCGCCGGGCCTGTGGGGCTACGCTCCGCGCACGCGCGAGCTGATCCGCGACCTGTCCCAGGCCCGCCGCCTGTTGCGGGAGGCCGGTCTCCCCCAGGGTCTCGACACCACGCTGCTGGAGCCGCCCGTGTCCCGGCCCTACCTGCCCCGGCCCGCGGAGCTGACCCGGCGCATTGCGGCCGACCTGGCGGACGCGGGCATCCGCGCCCGTCGGGTGACGGTCCGCGACTGGGGCGAGTACCTGGAGCGGATCGGACGCGGCGACTTCGAGCTGGCGGTGCTCGGCTGGCAGGCCGACACCACCGATCCCAACGACTTCCTGACAGCGCTGCTGGACTCGGAGTCGATCCCCGCCACGAACCGCGTGCGTTACGCGAGCCCGCAGATGGACGCGCTGTTGCGCCGCGCCCGTCGCCGCGGCCCGGCGGCAGAACGCCTCGCCCTCTACCGCGAGGCCCAGGAGCTGTTCCAGCGCGACATGCCGTGGGCGCCGCTGTTCCACGTCTCGGGCGTCACGGTTCACCGCGACGAGGTGGCCGGCCTGCGCGTGAGCGCGGCGGGCCTCGTCCTCTACGTCGGAGCCTGGAAGACCCGGTGACGGCTCAGCCGTCCTGCTCGGCGGCGACCAGGTCGTCGAACGTCTCGCGGCGGCGCGTCAGCCGGGCCGCGCCCGCCTCGACCAGCACCTCGGCCGGGCGCGGCCGCAGGTTGTAGTTGGAGGCCATGCTGAAGCCGTAGGCGCCCGCGTCGCGCACGGCGACGAGGTCGCCCGGCTCCACGCTCTCCATCTCGCGCGAGCGCGCGAAGAAGTCCCCGGTCTCGCACACCGGGCCGACGACGTCCACCTCGGCGCGCTGCCGGCCGCGCTCGACGACCGGCTCGATGCGGTGGAACGCCTCGTAGAGCGACGGCCGCAGCAGGTCGTTCATGCCGGCGTCGAGGATCACGAAGCGCTTGCCCCGGTTCTCCTTCACGTAGAGGACGCGCGCCAGCAGCGCGCCCGCCGGCGCCACCAGCGACCGACCCGGCTCCAGCATCAACAGCAGCGGCAGCCCCTCGAGCGCGGGCAGGACGCGGGCGGCCAGCTCCCGCGGGTCGGGCGCCCCGTCGCCGGTGTAGTCGATGCCGAGGCCGCCGCCGAGGTCGATGCTCCGCAGCGGGAAGCCCTCGTCGAGGAGCTGCCGCGACAGCGCCGCCACGGCGCGAGCGGCGGCCTCCACGGGCTCGAGGTCGGTCATCTGAGAGCCGATGTGGCACTGGACGCCCGCCACCTCGATCCCCGGCAGGGCCCGCGCGCGGCGCAGCAGCTCGGGTGCGAGCGTCAGGTCCACGCCGAACTTGTTCTCGCGCAGCCCGGTGGAGATGTAGGGATGGGACCGCGGGTCGATGTCGGGGTTGACGCGCAGCGTGACGTGGGCGACGCGGCCAGCGCGCCCGGCCAGCGCGGAGAGCCGGCGAATCTCCTCCTCGCTCTCGGCGTTGAACTCGCCGATGCCGGCGTCGAGCCCGGCCTGCAACTCGGCTTCCGTCTTGCCGACGCCGGAGAACACGATCCGCTCCGGCGGGAACCCGGCCCGCAGCGCCGCCGCCAGCTCCCCGCCGGAGACGATGTCGGCCCCGGCTCCCCACCCGGCCAGGCGCCGCAGCAGGGTGCCGTTCGAGTTGGCCTTGAGCGCGTAACAGATGCGGTGCGGGACGGCGGCGAAGGCGGCGTCGTAGGCCCGGTAGGCCGCTTCGACCGACGCCGCGGAGTACACGTACAGCGGCGTGCCGAAACGCTCGGCCAGTTCGGCGAGCGCGACGCCGTCGCAGCGCAGCTCGCCGCTGGCGCGCGAGAACCCGGCGCTCACCGCTTGCCCCCGCGAAGCACGGCCGCGGCCACGCCCGACAGCCCGATCACGCCGACGAGGTTCGGGAAGATCTGCAGTCCGTTCATGAGGTCGCCCCACGCCCACACGGTGTCCACCCTGGAGACGGCGCCGAGCACGATCAGGCCGCAGTAGGTCCAGCGGTACGGCACCACCACCCGCGGCCCGAACACGTACTCGAGGAACTGCTCGCCGTAGTACGCCCAGCCGATCAGCGTCGTGTAGCCGAACAGGAACACGCACAGCGCCACCACCAGGCCGCCGAACGGCAGAGCCGTGTCGAAAGCCTCGGCGACGATCGCCGCGCCGGTGTTCTGCGAGCCGCGCCATACGCCGGAGAGCAGGATCGTGAAGGCGCTGATCGAGGAGGTGACGAACGACACGATGAACACCTCCATCACCGCGGCCAGGCCCTGCCGCCGCGGGTCGTCGCTCTGCGCGGTGCCGTAGGCCACCGCCGCGGTGCCGTAGCCCGCCTCGTTCGCGTAGATGCCGCGGGCGATGCCGTAGCGCATCGCCACCATGATCCCGACGCCCGCCGTGCCGCCGGCTACCGAGCCGATCGAGAACGCCTCGCGGAACACGAGCGCGAGCATGGCCGGGATCTGCCCGGCGTGCGAGGCGATCACCCACAGCCCGCCGAGCAGGTAGAGGCCGACCTTCAGCGGCGACAGCTTCTCCATCGCGAGGCCGATCGCCCGGATGCCGCCGATGATCACGAGCCACGCGAGCACCGAGATCGTGATGCCCGACCACAGCGTCGGCACGCCGAGCTGCGAGCGCCACACGTCGGCGATCGAGTTGGGCTGGGTGAAGGGCGTCGTGGTCAGCGCCGCGACGCCGGCGATCACCGCGTAGGCCATCGCCAGGCGCGGCGAGCGCAGGCCGTCGCGCAGGTAGTGCATCGGGCCGGCCGACAGCCCGCTGCCGCCGTCGAGGCGGCGGTACTTCATGCCGAGCACGGCCTCGGCGAACTTGATCGAGGTCGCGAAGAAGCCGTAGCACCAGATCCAGAACAGCGCCCCGGGTCCGCCGGAGACGATCGCGGTCGCGACGCCCGCGATGTTGCCGGTGCCGATCGAGGCCGCCAGCGCGGTCATGAACGCCTGGAACGGGGTGAGGGCTCCCGCGCCGTCGCTGCGTCGGCTGGGCACCAGCGCCTGCAGCGCCTCGCGGAAGCAGCGCACCTGCACGAAGCCGAAGCGCAGGGTCAGGAACAGGCCGCTGCCGAACAGCAGCAGGGCGAGGATCGAGGGCAGCGTCATGCCACCGATCCGGATCGGCCCCCACAGCACGTCGTCGGCGACGAAGTGGATGGCGCGCGCGAGCGCCGAAAGGGCTTCGGACATGGAGCGGCATGCTAGCATCGCGACCACTGCGATTTATGGCCGCGCGAGAGCTGATCACGGCCGACGACGTGCGCTCGGTGCCCGAGGGCGGCGAGCTCTTCGCCGGGCCCGGCGCCATCGTCACCCCCTGGGCGCGCGAGATCGCCGAGTCGCGCGGCGTCCGCATCACGCTGGAGGCGCGCCCGAGGGCCGCGGCGGTGGCGCTCGGCGCCGACCACGGCGGCTTCGCGCTCAAGGAGGCGCTCAAGGCCCGGCTCGAGCGCAGCGGCCGCGGGGTTCGCGACGTCGGCACCCACTCTTCCGATCCCGTCGACTACCCCGACTTCGCGCTGGCCGTGGCGCGCGCGGTGGCCTCCGGCGAGGCCCGCTTCGGCGTGGTGATCGACGGCGCCGGGATCGGCTCGGCGATGGCCGCCAACAAGGTGCCCGGCATTCGCGCCGCCGCCTGCAACACGCTCGACCTCGCCCGCAACGCGCGCGAGCACAACGACGCCAACGTGCTGACCCTGGGGGCCCGCTTCCTGTCGCCCGAGCAGGCGCTGGAGATCGTCGAGGCGTTCACGGCGCTGCGCTGCGCCGAGGAGCGCCACCTGAAGCGGGTCGCGAAGATCGTGGCGATCGAGGAGAGCTACGGCCGCCGCCCCGTGCGGCGGGGAGCCCGAGAGAGATGAACCAGCAGCAACTCGTCGAGGCGGTCGTCCGCGCGGTGCTCGCGCAGATCCAGGTCGAGGAGCCGGCCTGCGCGTGCCACGGCGCGCCCGGCGGCGGCTGCCCGGTGCGGCTCGACGGTTTCGTCGGCCAGGGCGCCGCCCGCTTCGGCCTGCGCGCCGGCGCCGCCTACCCGCGCGAGATCGCGCGCACCATCGACCACACGCTGCTGAAGGCGGACGCCACCCGCGCCCAGATCGAGCAGCTCTGCCGCGAGGCCCGCGAGTTCGGCTTCGCCACCGTCTGCGTCAACCCCTCCTGGGTGCCGCTGTCGGCGCGTCTGCTGCGCGGCTCCGAGACGGGCGTCTGCACGGTGGTCGGCTTCCCGCTCGGCGCCACCTTCCCCGAGGTCAAGGCCCACGAGGCCGCCCGCGTCGTCGAAGAAGGCGCGGGCGAGGTCGACATGGTCGTCAACGTGGGCGCCCTCAAGTCCGGCGACTACGCGCTCGTCGAGCGCGACATCGCGGCCGTCGTCGAGGCCAGCCGCCGCGGCGGAGCCATCGTCAAGGTGATCCTGGAGACCGCGCTGCTGACCGACGAGGAGAAGGTCCGCGGCTGCGTGCTCAGCCGCGCCGCCGGCGCCGACTTCGTCAAGACCTCGACCGGCTTCGGCCCGGCCGGCGCGACCGTCGAGGACGTCACGCTGATGCGGCGCGTGGTCGGCCCCGCGATGGGCGTCAAGGCGGCCGGCGGCGTGCGCGACTACGCGCAGGCCCAGGCGATGATCGCGGCTGGCGCCGACCGCATCGGCGCCAGCGTCGGCGTCAAGATCGTGCAGGAGAGCCGCGGCGGGGCGCCGAGCCCGGCCTCGCACTCCGCGCCGCCCCCGAAGGCCGGCTCCTACTAGCGACGCTAGCGGTCGAGCCGCACCCGCGAAAGGTACGACTCGACCGTGCGCCGGACGTCGAGACCCAGGTAGCGCGCGTACTCGCCGAGGAAGCCCTTCAGGTAGACCAGGGCGGGCAGGTCCGCGTGACGGTCGGCCTCGATGTATTCGAGGAAGCGCACGCCGACCTTGGTGCGGGCGGAGATCTCGGCCAGCGCGACACCACGCTCCTCCCGGAACCGCTTCAACGTGGACCCGGTCACCGGCTCGGGCAGCAGCAGCGGTGGCGACGGCGGGCGCGGGGCCGGCGGCACGGGGCGCGCGGGCGGTGGTGTTGGCGGTGGCTCGGGTGAAGCCTCCGGCGCCGCCGGCGGGGCCGCCGCGAGCTTCGGCGCCTCGGGGGCGCCCGCCGGAGGCGTCCGCCGCCCGGCGTCGTAGACGCTTCGGCGTTCCGGGTCGGACAGCGCCTCGTACGCCGCGCGCACGCGGGCCCGCGCCTCGGCGGCTTCTTCGGGCTCGAGCAGCGAGTACGTTGCCAGGGCCCCCTCGGCGTAGAGAGACTCGAGGAAGCGGTAGGCGCGCTCGACCTCCTCGGGCGTCGCCCCGGGTCCGAGCCCCAGCGCCTCGTAGTGGTCCGGCGGGTTCACGCCCACGGCAGCGGCAGGGTCTCGCCCTGCAGCAGGGCGCCGGTCAGGCGCCGGATGTGGTCCGCCGCGCGCGACTCGGCGGCGTCGGCCATGAACAGCCGCCGACGCCGTACGGCACGCCAGACGGCGTCTTCGTACGGCACGTAACCCACGTACGACGAACGCACGCCGAGATGGCGGGCACACGCGGCGACGAGCTGGTGGCCGACACGCTGGTCGGCTTCGTCGCGCACCTGGTTGACGACGAACCGGGGGTGGAACGACGCCACCTCGCGCCGCATGTCGGCTTCGGCGTCGGGGTGACGCTCGGCGACCACCCGCAGCAGGTCGAGCGGCGTGCGGATGCCCGCCTCGTTCTTGGCGTCGAGGGCGGAGTCGACGAGCTGGCGAACGGCCTCGTTGCCGGCCACGCCGCGCAGCCGCCGGTACAGCGCGCTCTTGATGAAGCGGTAGCCGTTCTCGATCGACGTCGGCTCCGGGATCACCGTCAGCAGCGAGACGTCGGAGATCAGGAAGAAGTCGATGATGTTGAAGGAGCTGCCGGCGCCGAGGTCGAGCAGCACGACGTCAACGTCGAGCCCGCGCAGCTTGTTGAGGATGCGGACCTTCTGCACGTGCTTGATGTTGGCGGCGGCCAGGAAGTCGGAGGCGCCGCTGACCAGCCGCAGGCCCGGGACGCCGGTCTCGACCAGCACGTCCTCGATGCGCTCGACGCGGCGCTGCAGGAAGTCGCCCAGCGTCAGCGCCGGCATCTCGAGGCCGAGGCAGGTGTGCAGGTTGGACCCGCCGAGGTCGGCATCGACCAGCACGACCCGGCGCCCGGTGCGCGCGAGCTGGTAGCCGAGCGAGGCCGCCAGCAGCGACTTGCCGATCCCGCCCTTGCCGCCGCCCAGCGACCAGATCTGCCGCCGCGACGGCTTCGCCGCGGGGGAGACGGCGGCGAGCTCGGCCGGCGCGGCCGCGGTCAACGCAGGCCGACGCTGGACAGCACGGCGGCCGCCAGGTCGCGCAGGCGGGGGGATTTCTTCCAGTCGCGGGCGGGCGTCATCTGCACCACGCACAGGGAAGCGCCCTGGCCGACGAGGCTCAGCGAGCGTTGCCTCCACTCGCGGGCGCCGCGGGTCTCCACGTCGTAGCGGATGCGGTAGGCGCTGTCGAGCGCGGCCCGGCCCAGGACGCGGCCGCCGACGTAGTCGTACTCGTAGTCGACTTGCGCGTCCAGCTCGAGCGCCGGCGCCAGCCGCTCCAGCAGGCACTGCCCGTGGAAGGCGTCGGGCGGCAACTCGGTCGCGTGGAAGGACACCCGGAACACCAGCTTGTCGCCGGCCACGTCGAACGCGTCGGGCCGTCCCGCGACCGGGGCCACCTCCCAACCCTCCGGCGCGCGCAGGAAGACGGCCCCGTCGAAGAGCCGGTGCTCCTGCGCGAGCGCAGGCGGCTCCGCGGCCGGCGCCGCCGCGTGGGCGGCGAGCAGCGCGAGCCCGGCAAGGCAGGAGCGGCGGGCGACGCGGTTCAAGGTTCTCTCGGCCTCGGTTCCCGGCGGGACGATAGCGTGGCCCCGGACCGCCGGCAAGGGGTCGGATTGGCTACACTTGGCAACCGATGAGACTGCGCACCGCGCTCCTCCTCCCCGTCCTCGCCTCCGTCGCCTGCGGCGGCACCAGTTGCCTGATGGGCCGACCCGAGTCGCCCGACTGGCAGTTCGAGCAGGACACCGACGGCACCCGCTGCCGGGTGGTGACCCGCGAGACGCAGACCACCTGGTACCGGATGGACGGCTCGCTGCAGAAGGTGCTGCTCGACACCAACCGCGACGGTCGCCCCGACCTGTGGGCGTACCACCTGGGTGACCCCAAGCCGAAGCGGATCGAGATCGACGTCGACTTCGACGGCGAGGCCGACCGCTTCGAGGAACTGGCCCCCGACGGCTCGCTGCGCCGGGTCGGGTTCCGCGAGGGCCGAGGCCGGCGCTACGCGACGCCGGGCGCCGACGGCCTGCCGGTGCTCGTCGAACACGACTCGGACGGCGACGGCCGGATCGACCGCACGGAGCGCCTCGAGCGAGGCGCGCCGGTCGCGATCGAGATCGACGGCGACCGCGACGGGCGCATCGACCGCTGGCAGAAGTTCTCCGGGCGGCGCCTGACGAGCGAAGAACTCGACACCGACGGCGACGGCAAGCCGGACCGCCGGCTGCGCTACGACGCGCGGGGCGAACTCGAGGGCATCGAGCCCATCCGGTGATCCCCGTCCCCGAGCGCGACGGGCTGTCGGGGTGGCTGCGGTGGACGGCGCTGCTGCTGGTCGGCGTGATGCCGCTCGCCTTCGGCGCCGGCAGCCCCGCCCTTTACCTGCCGGCCTTCGCGACCGTGTACCTGCTGGCGGCCGCGTCGTGGGCTCGCGCCCGCTTCGACCGCTCGCTCGGGCGCGGGGCGCCGCCAGTCCCCGGTGCCCGCCTCCTGTGGGCCCTGCTGGCCCTCGCCGCGCTGCAAATGGTGCCGCTGCCGCCCGCGCTGCTGGGGGTGATCAGCCCGGCCTCGTGGGCGTTCCACCATCTCGGCAAGGAAGAACTGCCGTGGGAACCGCTCTCGGTCAGTCCCGGGGCCACCGCCCGCGGCCTGCTCTGCGTCGGCGCCGTGATGGCCCTCTACGCCTTCGCCTGCCGCGAGTACCGCTCAGAGGCCTGGCGGCGCCGCGCGCTCGCCACCCTGGCCGTGGCGGCCGCGGCGCTGGGCACGGTCGGCCTGGTGCAGGCGGCCAGCGAGGCTCCCAGCCGCATCTACGGCGTGATCGACGTTGACTTCCAGCGGGCCTGGGCGATCTGGGGCCCTTACATGAACCGCAACCACTTCGCGGGCTACGTGGCGATGATGGTCCCGCTGGGGGTCGGCCTCGCCGTGGCCGGCACGGCCGAGTTCCGCCACCTGCGACGCCGCTTCGGCCTCGGCCGCGCCCTCGGCGACGCCTCGTTTCCGCGCGCGCTCCAGTGGAGCGCGTTCGCGCTGTTCCTCGCCGTCGCGAGCCAGGCCCCGCAGACCCGCGGCGGTTTGCTCTGCCTCGGCGCCGGTCTCGCCACCCTGCTGCTGCTCGCGGGGCATGCCCGCGTCGTGCTGACCGCCAGCGTCCTGCTCGGGGTCGGGGCGCTCGCGCTGCTCGACTTCTCGAACGTGTCGGCCGCATTCGAGGGGCGCGGCATGAACCGGCTCGGGATCTGGAAGGCGATGCTGCCGATGCTGCAGGACTTCCCCGTGTTCGGCACCGGGCTCAACACGTTCCTGGTCGCCTTCCGGCCCTACCAGGTCGACTTCCAGTCCTACTGGGTGACCGCCGCGCACAACGACTACCTGCAGGTCGTGTCCGACCTCGGGCTGCTGGGCGCCGCGCTGGCCGCCCCGCTCGGCATCGGCCTGCTGCGGGCGATGCTCGCGGCCCGCGGCGACGCGCTGCTGGCGGCCGCCGCGGCCGGCGTGGCGGGCGCGGCGGCCCACGCCCTCTTCGATTACGCGCTCCAGGTGCCGGCGAACGCGGCGGCCTTCGCGGTCCTGTGCGGCGTGCTCGCGGGCGGCGTCGGCCAGCGGCGGCCGCAGCCTTGAACGCCGTGGAAGCGCCGCCTACAATCCTGTCGCGCCCGTCTCTCCAGCTCACGCCGCCAAGGAAGCCCCCGTCTCGATGATCTGCCCGTCCTGCAAGGCCCAGAACGACGCCAGCGCCGAGAGCTGCTTCACCTGCGGCAAGAGCCTCGGCACGCTGACGCTGGGCTCCGTCGTCGGCAACCGCTACGAGATCCTCGACTACATCGGCCGCGGCGGCATGGGCATGATCTACAAGGCCCACGATCGCGTGCTCGACGAGATCGTGGCGCTCAAGACCCTGCGCCCGCAGATCGCCAACGACCAGGACATGGTCAAGCGCTTCGTGGCGGAGATCAAGCTGGCCCGCAAGATCCGCCACCGGAACGTGTGCGCGATCCACGACTACGGCCAGGACGGCTCGCTGATCTACATCTCGATGGAGTACATCGAGGGCATCGACCTCAAGAAGATCCTGACGGAGAAGGGCCCGTTCCCGCCGCAGGAGGCGTTCGAGATCGCGATCCAGGTGGCCAAGGGCCTGGAGGCGATCCACGAGGCCGGCGTCATCCACCGCGACCTGAAGACCCACAACCTGATGCGGGACTCCCGGGGCGTGGTCAAGCTGCTCGACTTCGGCATCGCCAAGCAGCAGGACAAGGAAAGCGGGATGACGGGCACCGGCCAGCTCGTCGGCACGCCCGAGTACATGAGCCCGGAGCAGGTGCGCGGCAAGGCGATCGACCACCGCAGCGACCTGTACGCGCTCGGCATCGTCGTGTTCGAGGCGTTCACGGGCCAGGTCCCGTTCCACGGCGACACCCCGATCATCACGCTCTTCAAGCACCTCGAGGAGCCTCCCCCGCTGACCGGCCCCCGCGCGCGCCTGCTGCCCCACGCGGCCGTCCCGGTGCTGGCCCGGATGCTGGCGAAGGCGCCGGCCGACCGTTACGCGACGGCTGGCGACATCATCGAGGCCCTGCGGCAGGCGCGCACCGAGGCCTTCCCCGAGTCGCTCGCGACGCCGGCCCCGTTCGCCGCGCCCGCGATGCCGGACATGCCGTCCGGGGTCGTGGCGCGCCCGGCGATGCCGACGCCGCTGCCGCAGGCGATGGACGCGCTGCAGCAACAGGCACGCGCGGGGGCGACGCCCACCCCGCACAAGCCGACCCCGGTCGCGCCGACCCCGCCGCCGATCGCGGCCGTGGTGCCGGCGCCGACTCCGATCCCGGCGGCGTCCGCTGTTCCCGCGGCGCCCGACGAACTCGAGGCGACGATCCGCCGGCCGCCTCCGCCGCGGCCTGCGCCGCCGCCCGCGCCCCCGACCCCGGCGCAGGCCGCGCCCGTGGCCGTCCCGCCGCCGCCACCGACCCCGGCTGTTTCGGCGTCGGCAGCGCCGCCGGTCTCGGTCCCGGAGCCAGCGGCCCGGGCGGTCACGCCGGTGCCCGATGTCGAGGCGACCGTGTCGCAGCCACCCGTGGAGGCTCGGCGAAAGGCCGAGCCCGCGGCCCCGGCGCGGCGCGCCGAAGCGACGCACGACGGCGGCACACGCACGCTGCCCGCACCCGCGGCGCCCCGGCCGGAGCCCCCGCCGCCTCCCGCGGCCCCGGCCGTCCCGCCTGCTGCTCCGACGCCGTCCCCGCATGCCGAGGCCCCACCCGCAGTTCCGCGCCCGGCGGCCCCGGCGACGGCATCGCGCGGGCCGCTGATCGGCGTCGCCGCGGCCGTGGTCGTGGCCGCAGGGGTCGGCGGGGTGTTCCTGATGCGCTCCGGCCCCGAGACCCCGCCCACGACCTCGGCGGCTTCGCTGGCTCCGTCGGGTCCGGTCGTGCAGGACGTGGTCGTGCCGGGGAGCACGCCGAGCGCTCCCGCCGTCCGGATCGAGGACGCGGAGGCCGTGGCGGCGGAACCCGCCGGCTCGGGCGCGACGGACGTGCGCCCTGTCGCGACTCCGGCGCCGACCGTCGTCGCGCGTGCCGAGCCCGTCGCGCCGGCCGTCACCCAGCCGCCGGCTCCGGCCCCGGGCACCAGTTCGAGGCCGACACTCGGATCCGCTCCGGCCCCGGCACCGACCTCCGCCGCCCCAGGCAGCGCGGGGACGGCTGCTCCGACGACCGCAGCTCCGGCGCCGCCGCGGGTTCCGGCGGGGCCGGCCCGCTCCTTCCAGCCCGGGCGCTCCCGGATCGACTCGCTGCGCGCAGCCAAGGGCGGCGGCCCGAAGGGCTTCGACCTGGGCGACGCGGCGGTCAAGACCTCCGCGGAGTTCGAGGGGACGCTCGACTTCGAGTTCTCGCCGGCCGCGCCGCGGGCGGGCGAACCCTTCTCGGTCAAGATCTTCCTGAACAACACCGGCAAGAAGGACGCCGACATCAAGATCTTCACGCTGTCCCCGATCGTCAACGGGACGCGCTCCACGCTGAACCCGAAGCCCCTGGTGGACGAGGTCAAGAAGGGCGCGCGGACGCTGGTCTACGAGTACTCGGGCACCTGGAAGGACGAGAAGTCCTGGGAGCTGGAGGCGATCGTGACCACCACCAAGCAGGACGTCTGCCGCAACCGCCTCACCTGGAAGTGATCGGCTAGCCTCGCTCGGCCGAGCCTCGCGGTGCGCCGCGCCTCACGCCCGCCCGGCGCACGCCCCTGTCGCGTGCGCTCCACTTCGACCCGCAGTACGCAGTCGCGACTGCGCCGCCGCCTGCCCGCGGAAGGACTCCTCTTCAGGATGATGCCGCGGGCGTAAAAGGCGAAGGGCCGGCAAGGCGAGATGCCTGGCCGGCCCCTGGTCGTGACCCTGGCCCGTCGGGCGTCGCCCGACAGGCCAGGTTTGCGGTGCAGCCCCTACGGAAGCACGGGGCAGGTGTTCTCGTTGACGCTGCAGAACGGATCGGCGTCGCAGAGCGCCTTCAGCGCACCCGAGATCTGCCAGCCCATCACGACTTCGATGGGCACGAACACGTTGTCGGTGACCAGCGGATCGGGGGCCTGGAACCCGAAGCTGCAGGAGTTGGCCGTGGTGTCCACCGTGCCACGCTGGCCCGCACGGAGACCGATCGTGGAGAGCTGACGGAAGCCCACCGAGTCGATCCTGCAGCTGCACAGGATCGGGGTCCAGGCTTCCTGGCCCGGCAGACTCGGGTCCTCGGAGACCGTTCCGTTGCTCGAAGTCGTGACCACGATGTCGCCGAACTGCCCAGCCGACGTGAGCGCATTCGGGGACACGGCGCGGGTGCAGTTGGCGATGATCGGGAAGGTCGGGCTCGAGTCCGGACCGGTCGCGGTGGGCGCCACCTTGCACTCGGCAGCGACGTTGACCACGGGCGGGGGCGGCGGAGCCACCGTCGTGGTGGTGGTCGTGCTGGTCGTGGTGGTGGTCGTCGTGGTGGTCGTGCCGCCGGTCGCCGCGATCACGCCGCCGCCGAGCAGCGCGCCGCCGAGGCCGATGAGGGCGCCGGTGCCGAGCAGGGCGCCGCCCGCGGCGAACCCGGCCGGCAGGCCCGCGGCCGCGCCGGTCGAGGCGGAGAACAGCGTCACGCCACCGGCAGGAGGCGGACCCACCGGGGCCACCTTCTTGTCGTCGGGGCAATCCTCGGGCTTCTCGACCACCTCGGCCGAGATCTCCGGGGTGCGGCTCTCGCCGAAGTCGGTGGTCGTCGCCTGGATGTAGTAGGTGATCGGGCTGGCGGCCATCGTGGGCCGCGGCAGCACGCCGGTGAACACGCCGTCCGCCTGCGTCATCTCGACGTAGTACCACTCGTCGCTGAGCACGGACTTGAAGTAGACGCGAGCCCGCACCACGCTGGCGGCCGGCTCGATCTTGGCCTCGAAGTAGGGGAACTCGTTGGCGACGAGGCAGCCGATGGCCTCGTGGCCGACGTTGGCGCCGGCCGCCGGGTCCTGCAGCGCGGCGGTCAGCGCGACCATCTCGACGCTGGCCGAGGCGACCTTGCCGGACTCCACGCTGACGAGCGTCGGGCCGCGGCCGACGGACAGCCCGCCGCGGCTGCGGCTGGCGATCACGTACGAGCCGGGCGCGAGGCGCGCCTCGAACGTGCCGTCCGGAGCGGTGCGCACCGTGTGGACGGCGCCCGTGGCGACGTCGACGAGCGTCACTTCCAGGCCGGCGAGGGCGCGGCCGTCGAGGCTGACCTGCCCCTTGACCAAACCAGTCGAGGGCGCCGCGAACACGCCGGGGGGGAACACAAGCGATGCGGCGAGCAGAGCTGCCAGTCTCGATTTCATGGAAATCCTCCGGGCGCAATCGTAGGGGCGCGAACGATGGGTGTCAAGGGGTAGATTCAACGGCGACCAGCATTTACCGGGCACTGCGAGGCGCCCGCCGGGGCCGCTCAGCTGCGGTGTCCTCGCCGCGAGGGGGGCGCGGGGGCTTCCGGCGCCGGCCGGCTGCCGGTGTCCGAGTAGTAGCTCCGGTAGTACTCGCCGTAGTACTTGCCGAAGTAGAAGGAGTTCCGTTCCAGGTCCACCCGGTTCAGGATGGTGCCCGCGACCCGCCCGCCCACCGCGGCGAGCTGGTCGACGACCCGGGCGAGCCCCGATTGCGGCGTGCGCTCCGAGGCGACGACCAGGATCACGCCGTCGACCGCCGGCGAGAGCACGGCCGCATCGGCCATCGCCAGGAACGGCGGCGCGTCGACCACGACCCAGTCGTAGTCGGCCCGCAGGCGGTTGAGGAACTCGCGCATCCGCGCCGAGCCCAGCAGCTCCGCCGGGTTCGGCGGGAGGTAGCCGCAGGCCACCAGGTCGAGCTTGTCGACGCCGCTCGGCCGCACGACCTCCTCGAGCGCCCCCTTGCCGATCACGAACTCCGACAGGCCAGGCGCGCTGGGCAGGCCGAACAGCGTGTGGAGCACCGGGCGGCGCAGGTCCGCGTCGATCAGCACGACGCGGTGGCCGTTGAAGGCCAGCGACGCCGCGACGTTGGCCGAGGTGGTCGACTTGCCCTCGGCCGGGCTCACGCTGCTCACCAGCACGACCTGCCCGCGCCCCTCCTCGGGCACCGAGAAGAGCAGGTTGGTGCGGATCACGCGGTACGACTCCGCCAGCGTCGAGCGCGGGTTCTTCGTGATCAGGACGACGGGGGGCGCGGTCGAGCCGCGCGCCGGCACCACCTCCGGGACCATGCCGAGGAACGGCAGGTCGAAGTGGGCCTTCAGGTCCTCGGGGGTCTTGATCGTGCCGTCGAGCTGCTCGATCAGCAGCGCCAGCAGTACGCCCGCCACCAGGCCGCCGAGCACGGCGACCTGCAGGTTCCGCATGCGCTGTGGCGAATCGGGCCGGGTCGGCGCCTCGGGCGGCTCGACGACCTCGACGTTCTCGAGCTTCAGCGCCGAGGCGACGTTGGCCTCGGTCGCGCGCCCCATCAGGCGGTTGAACATCTGCTCGTTGGCCTCGACCTCGCTCCGCAGCAGGCTCTGCTCGCCGGTCCGACGGCGCAGGTCCGCGAGCTGGTCCTGCAGCGGCGTGATGCTGGCCTGGACCGCCTCTTCCTTGCGGCGCGCCTCGGCGACGGCCCCCTCCAGCGAACCGGTCGCGCGCTTGACCTCCGCCGCGAGCGCGGCCTCCGCCTCGGCGAGGGCCTCGTTCAGACGCACCATGTCGGGGTGGCGCTCGCCGAGGTTCTCGGCCAGCTTCTCGCGCTGCCGCTCGAGTTCCGCGATCCGGTCCTGCAACCGCTGCACGGCCCGCTGCGACTGGACCGACGGCAGCGCCGCCGCCTCCTGGGCCGACATCCGCCGCGCGCGCTCGAGGTCGCTCTCGCGCGTCATGCGCTCGGTCTGGGCGTCGAGCAGCGAGCGGTTCATCATCGCCAGTTGCTGCTCGACCTGGCGGATCTTCTCCTGGAGCCCGGCCAGGCCCGAGCGCTCCTCGTACTCGCGCAGCGCCGCCTTGGCCGCCTCGACCCGGCGCTTCTGCTCCTCGAGCCGCTCGCCGAGCCACGACGAGGCCTGGGTGCCGGCGAGCGTCATCTGGTCGGTCAGCGACTCCTGGTAGAGGCGGATCAGCGCGGCGAGCGCCTTGTGGGTGAGCGTCGGGTCGTAGGCCCGGAAGCCGAGGGTCAGCATGCCGGTTTCGACGTCGGCCTCGACGCTGACGCGCGAGCGGAACACCTGGACGGCCGGCGACACGGGCAGGCCGTCGTCGTCGGCGTCGACCTCCGGCGCGCCCTGCGGCAGCATCCGGCGCAGCCGCTCCCAGGGGGTCAGCACGGGACCCGCGCGGAGATCGGGGTGCTTCTGCAGCTCGAGTTCCTCGACCACGCGGGCGGCGAGACGCCGGCTGCGCAGGATCTGGACCTGCTCGCGCACCTTGGCCGCGGCCTGCTGCGGCCGCACGCCGGCCACGGAGCGGGTGTCGATCACGTCCGCCGAACCGGCGGTGATCTGGAGGATCGCGCGCGAGCGGTACACCGGCCGCGTCGTGTAGTTGTAGATCGTGGCCACCAGCACGCTCGCCACCAGCACGGCGAAAACGAGACCGCGGCGCCGGTGGAGGATGGCCAGCGTCTGGCCGAGGTCGCCGGCGGCTCCGGAAGGGCGCACGGGCTAGAAGAACCGCTCGGGCACGACGAGCGTGTCCTCGGGCAGCAGCACCTCGTCGAGCCGCGGCTTCAGCTCCACGCGGCGCCCCGCGACCATCCGCACCAGCTTGACGCGGCCGGCCGCTCCGCGATTGGTCACGCCGCCGCCCAGCGCCAGTGCCTTCTCGACGGTGAGCCCGTCCTCGAAGCGGATCGGGCCCGGCCGTCCCACCTGGCCCTGCAGGTAGACCTGGGCCGCCTTCGGCGCGAACACCGTGTCGCCCGCCTTGAGCACGAGGTTCTTGTCCATCGCGCCCATCTCGATCTCCCGGCGCACCACCCGGAACAGCTCGGTGCCGGGCACGTCCGCCCCGGGCACGTCGATGCGGCCGGGGACGTCGACCGGCGGCGCGTTGCGGGCCGGGTCGCCGGCCAGCCGCTCCAAGTCCTGGAGGCGCGAGGCCGGGGGCCGGATCACCCACACCACGTGGCCGGCCGTCGGCAGCAGCGGACCCTGCCCGTCCGTGAGGAGCGTCAGGATGGAGCCGTCGCCCTTCAGCCCCTGCGGTCCGGGCCGGCTGACCTCGCCGGTCAGGTACACCTTCTGGCTGCGGAACTCCTTGACCCAGACCGAGACCTGGGGCCGCCGCAGGTAGCCGTCGGACAGCAGCGTCACCAGCTTGCGCTCGATCTCCCCGGTGGTCTGCCCGGCGGCCATCACCCGCCCCAGCAACGGGTAGTTGATCATGCCGTCGGGCTCGACCTCGAAGTCGCCCGAGAAGTCCTTCTGACCGGCGACCGAGACCTGCAGCAGGTCCTCCGGGCCGACCTCGTAGTCGGGGTTCCGGGCCTGGGCGTGGAGCGACGCGGCCAGAACGACGGCCGCGAGGGACAGGGACACGTATCGCTTCAGCATTCGTGGAAGAAGCATTGTCCCTGCGGCCGGTCGCTGCTGTCAACGCAGCGGTGCTTCGGCACGCTCCTCAGGGGGCCTCGCGCAGGCGGCCCGGCAGCGGCGCCTTCATCGAACCGACCCGCTCCGGCGGCACGCCGCGCCGCACCGCGATCAGCTCGGCGAGGATCGACACCGCGATCTCCTCCGGCGTGCGGGCCCCGATGCCCAGGCCCATCGGCACGTGGACCTTCTCGAGTTCCGCGGGCGGAACGCCGCGCTGCTTCAGCTCGGCGAAGACGTGCACCATCTTGGGCCGGCTGCCGAGCAGCCCGACGTAGCGCAGCCCGCGCCCGAGAACCGCGTGCAGGGCGTCCGCGTCGCCGCGGTGGCCGCGGGTGACGACGACGGCATAGGCGCCGGGTCCCAGCGACATGCGGGCCGCGGCCGCGGCCATCTCCTCGACGACGACGGCGCGCGCGTCGGGAAAGCGCTCCGCGTTGGCGAACTGGGCGCGGTCGTCCGCGACCTCGACCTGGAAGCCGGCCATCCGCGCCATCCGGCACAGCGGAACCGCCACGTGGCCGGCGCCGAACACCAGCAGCACCGGCTCCGGCTCGAGCGGGTCGACGAACACCTGCATCCTCCCCCCGCACACGAGCCCGTCCTCTCCGGCCTGGTCGGCGGTGAGCTCGTAGCTGGCCAGTTCCGGGCGGCGGCGGACGATCGCCAGCCGCGCGCGGCGGACCATCTCGTTCTCGACGCAGCCGCCGCCGATCGTGCCCACGCAGGTGCCGTCCTCGCGGACGAGCATGCAGGCGCCGGCTTTCTGCGGAGTCGAGCCCTCGGTGCCGACGACCGTGACCAGCGCGGCCCCGACCCCCTCGCGCTCTGCGGCCAGCGCCGCCTCGTAGACGGACTTCAGCATCGGGTCGAGGATAGCGTGCGAACCGCGCCGCGCAGAGCGTCGCCGGCCACGACCCGCTCGTAGTGGCCGGCGAGGCGCGCGCCGAGTGCGACGGCCCGCTCCGACGGAGCGCCTGCCTCCACGACGAACAGCACGCGCCGCGCCTGCTCGCCCACCGAGCCGTACCCGCCCGGCCCGAAGGCCGCTGCCAGCACGTCGAGGTCGATCGCGTCGCCGCGCCGTCGCCCCGCGAGTGCGAGCACCCGCTCGAGCCGATGCACGCCCTCGTCGTCGAGCGGGCCGCCCAGCGCGGCCAGCGAACACACCGCCAGCACCGTGGTGCAGGGCCGCGGCAGCAGCGGCTCGTGGTCGGCCGGCGCCTTCAGCCGCCGGCCGCGCGCGCCGTCGGCTTCGGCGATCACCAGGTCGGCGAGCGCGGCCAGCGAGCCGACCGCCTCCGGGGCGAGCCCGCGGGCGCGGCCCCGCTCCCCCACCGCCGCCACGACCTGCACCGCTCCCAGGCGGTCGAGCGCGCCGGCGACCGCCGCCTCGCCCGCGCCCGCGGTCAGCGTCAGCGTGTCGCCCAGCACGCCGCAGTGGGTGGTGGCCGTCAGCACGACCCGCAGGCCCGAGGCCAGCGACGCGTCGCGCAGCGCACGCGCGAGCGTGGACTTGCCTCCGGCCCCGCACAGCGCCACCACCTCGCCGCGACCCAGCCCGAGCGCCGCCAGCAGGTCGATCACCGCGCCACGGCGCCTCCGGCGGCCCGCCACGCCAGGTAGCCGCCCGCCAGGTCCGCGACGGCGACGAAGCCCGCCGCCCGCAGCAGCGCCGCCGCCCGCGCGGAGCGCCCCCCGACCTCGCAGTACACGACCAACGGACCGCGCCCGCGCAGTTCCGCGAGGCGCGACTCGAGTTCGTCGACCGGGAGCAGCAGCGCCGCCGGCAGGTGGCCGCGGGCGTACTCGGCGGCCGTGCGCACGTCGACGAGCAGCGGCGGCGAGCCGCCCGCGAGCCGATCTCGCAGCGCCGCGGCGGAGATCGGCGGCGGCGCGCAACTCTCGGCGGGAAGCACGAGGGCCTCCGGCCGCGGCGCGTCGCCGCAGGCGGGGCACGCGGGGTCGCGCTCGAGCGCGAGCTCGTCGAAGGTGCCCGCGAGCGCGTCGTAGACCAGCATGCGGCGGTCCAGCGGCTGTCCCAGCCCCAGCAGCAGCTTCAGCGCCTCGGCGGCCTGCAGGGTCCCGATCACCCCGGGCAGCACGCCCAGCACCCCGGCCTCCGCGCAGTTGGCGTAGAGACCCGGCGGCGGCGGCTCCGGGTGCAGGCAGCGGTAGCACGGCCCGCCCGCGAGCCCCAGCACCGCGAGCTGGCCCTGGAAGCGGTGCACCGCGCCGAACACGTACGGGCGACCCGCGGCGACGCAGGCGTCGCTCAGCAGATAGCGGGTCGCGAAGTTGTCGCTGCCGTCGACGACGACGTCGAAACGCGCGACGGTCGCCGGCGCGTTCGTCGCATCGAGGCGGCCCAGTTCCTCGACCTGCACGTGCGGGTTGCGGGCCGCGAGCGCGTCGCGCGCCGACGCCGTCTTGGGCCGCCCGAGGTCGGCCTCGGTGTGCAGCACCTGCCGCTGCAGGTTGCTGCGGTCGACGCGGTCTCCGTCGGCGATGGCGACGTGGCCGACGCCCGCCGCGACGAGGTACAGCGCCGCCGGCGAGCCCAGCCCGCCGGCGCCGACGATCAGCACCCGCCCCGCGCGCAGCCGGCGCTGCCCCTCGTCCCCCACCTCGGGCAGCACCAGGTGGCGCGCGTAGCGCTCGCGCTCGACCGGGTCGAGATCGCTCACCTCGCCTCCACCTCGCCGGCGGCCAGCGCCGCGGTCTCGGCGCGAGCCGCCTCCAGTGCCTGGATCAGCGCATCGCGCTCGACGGGCCGCGCGACGCACGCCCGGAACAGCCGTGCACGGGCGCCGAGCGGAGCCGGCTCCGAGAGCGCGAGCAGCGGCACGGCCCGCGTGGACTCCTGCTCGGCGAGCCGCTCGGCGACCTCCTCGCCGCGCAGGCGCGGCAGCAGGTGGTCGAGCAGCGCGACGTCCGGCAGCAGCCGGCGCACGGCCTCGAGCGCCTCCACCCCGTCGCCGGCCTCGTGGACCTCGAAGCCGCGGGCCTGGGCGATCGCGCGGACCTCGCGCAGCGTGGCGGCGTCCGCGGCTGCCACCAGCAGCACGGGCCGACGCGCGGAGACCCCGGTGAACAGCGGCAGCGAGAAGCGCACGCGGGTCCCGCCGCCGTCGCGGCCGTCGATCTCGAGCCGGGCCCCGTGGGCGCGCAGGATGCGGTCGCAGATGTAGAGGCCGAGGCCCGAGCCCTCGATGCCGGCCGTCTCGGGCCGGCGCAGCCGCGAGAAGGGGCGCAGCAGGCGCGGACGCTCGGCGGCGGGGATGCCCACGCCGCGGTCCGCGACCTCGACGGCGACGCGGCCGTCCGCGCGCGTGGCGCGAAGGGTGATGGCGCCGCCGCGCGGCGAGTACTTGACCGCGTTGGAGAGCAGGTTGTCGGCGACCTCGGCGAGCCGCTCGCGATCGCCCCACACCGGCAGCGGCTCCTCGGGCAGCTCGAGCGCCAGCGGCCGCGCGGGATCGGACCGCCAGCGCTCGGCCGCGGCGTGCAGCAGCGCGCCGAGGTCGAGCACCCCGAACTCGAACGGGAAGTGGCCGCTCTCCAGCCGCGTCGTCGCCAGCGTCTTGTCGACGAGCGCCGCCATGTGGCGCGCGGCCGCGGCGATCGCGCCGGCGTGCTCCGCCGCCGCGGGCTCGGCCAGCAGCAGGTCGGCACGGCCCATCACGCCGAACAGCGGCGAGCGGATGTCGTGGGCGACGATGTTGACCACCTCGCTCTTGGTGCGGTCCAGCTCGATCAGCCGCTCGTGCGAGGCCTCCAGCGCGCGGAACAGCTCGGCGTTGCGCAGCGTGATGCCGATGCCGTCGGCCAGCGTCTCCATCATCAGGACGACGCCGTGGTCGAAGGCGTCGGGCCGGTCGCTCTCGAGGTCGAGCACCGCCACCACGTCGTCGCCGGAGAGCACCGGGACCAGCAGCTCGCTGCGCATCCCCGGCACCATCTCGAGGTACCCGGGCTCCCGGCTGACGTCCGCCGCGTGCACGGTGCGCCGCCCGTGCAGCACCCTCGCGGTGAGGCCCGCGTCGAGCGGGAAGTGCGGGAAGCTCCCGCGGCGGGGCGGGTCGCACGCCGCGCAGGCCACGCGGTTCACGCCTGCGGCCGGGTCGGGCACGACGGCCAGCACCACCGGGAAGCGGAACGCCTCCTGGATGCGGCGCACCGCGACCTCCAGCACGCGCTCGGGCGACAGGCTGGTCGCGATCTCGCGCAGCACGCGATTGACGAGGCCGAGCTGCTCGGAGCGGCGGCGCTCGGCCGCGAACGCCGAGGCGTTGGCCGCGGCGACCTGGAGCTGGCCGGCGAAGCGCATCAGGCCGTCGAAGTCCTCGGGCGTGAACGGCGGCGCGCCCGGGCGCCGGGTCGCGTTGAGCACGCCGAACGTCGCGCTGCGGCCGGCCTCCGGCTCGAAATAGGTGAGCGGCACGCAGAGCAGCCTCGACACGGGGTTGCCGCGCTCGACGAAGCCGGGCTCGCGCGCCGCGTCGTTGACCAGCGCCGGCACCCCGTCGCGGGCGACGCGGCCGAGCACGCCCTCGCCGAGCGAGAAGCGCGGGTCTCCGTAGGGTTCGACCGTGCGGTCGCGGGCCCAGCCCGCGAACAGCCGCAGCTCGCCGGCAGCGGCGTCGAGGCGGAACACCGAGGCGTGGTCGGCCCCGATCAGTCGCCCGGCCTCCTCCGTCGCGCGCTCGAAGAGGGCCCGCAGGTCGCGCAGCGCCGCCGTCTCCAGCCCGAGCTCGTAGAGCGTCGCCATCTGCCGGGCCAGCCGCTCGGCCTCGGCCAGGCCCGCCGCCTTCTCGAGGCCCACGGCGAGCTGGTCGGCGAGGCCGCCCAGCAGTTCGATCTCGAGTTCCTCGAACGCGTGCTCCTTCTCGACCTCGAGCACGCCGAGGGCGCGGGCGCCGGCCCGCACCGGCACGGCCACGGCGTGGCGGCCGGGCGCGGCCAGCGGGCGCCGGCCCTGGAGCGCCCAGCCCAGCCAGGCGGCGTCGCCGCCGCCGGCGCCGGCCTCCAGCTCGGGCCCGAGGCCCTCGCCCTGCACGGCGTGGAAGGCCACGCGCGCGTAGCCGTGGCCGCGGCGCAGGCCCCCGACGGCGGTCTCCACCAGGGCGCCGCGCCCGTGGGTGGCGGCCATCGACGCCATCAGGCGCGCGGTCTGCTCCTGGCGCGCCGCGTGCCGCCGCTGCTGCTCGTAGATCTGGCGGCTGCGCAGGAAGGTCGCCGCCGGACCGGCGAAGATCGACACCACCTGGGCGTCGTCCTCGTCGAAGCCGCCCGCCTTGTTGCAGGCGGCGATCACGCCGAGCACCCGGCCCTCGGCGAGCATCGGCACCAGCAGCGCCTGCTCGACGCCGGCGATCTCGGCCAGTTCGGGTGCCAGGCGCGGGTCGCGCCGGGCGTCCGCCGTGACGTAGGGCCGGCCCGCGCGCAGGTTCCACAGGCCGCGGTGCTCGGGACGCAGTTCCAGCCGCATCCGTCGCACGACGTCCGGAGCGAGGCCGAAGGCGGGAACGGCGCCGGCCAGCGAGCGGCTCGCCGGGTCGTAGAGCGCCAGCAGGCAGACCGGGGCGCCGATCAGCCTCGCCAGCCGCTCGCACACCATGCCGACGAACTCCTCGGGCCGCGCCATCAGCGACCAGTCGCGGCCGATCTCGTGCAGCCGGGCGAGTGCTCGAGCGCGTGCCTCGGCTTCGCGGCTGGCCCGCTCGCTGCGCTCGAACAGCGCGCGCAGGCGCAGCAGGGCGCGCAGCTTCAGGACCAGCCCGCGCGGGTCGGGCGGCTTGGCGAGGAAGTCGTCGGCACCGGCCTCGTAGCCGCGCTGCAACGCGTCGGCGTCGGCCGCCGCGGTGAGCAGCAGCACCGGCAACGCCGGCCCGCGGCGCGCACGGATGCGCCGGCACACCTCGATGCCGTCGATGCCCGGCAGCCGCACGTCGAGCAGCACCAGGTCGACGGGCTCGGCCTCGAGCCGCTCCAGGGCAGCCTCGCCGCTGCCGGCGCTCGTGCACGCGAGTCCGTGCTGGCCGAGCAGCCGCTCGAGGAACGTGAGGATCTCCGGGTCGTCGTCGACGACGAGGACGCGCGCCATCGCCGCCCCGGAGCCGCTGCTCAGCGGATGACCGGCAGCTCGCGCCGTCCCGGAACGGGAGCGGCAGGCGGGGTCTCGACCTCCGCCACGACCTGGCCGTAGCGGCTGTGGAACGAGAGCTGGCGGCGCCAGCAGCGCCGTTGCTTGAGGTCGTACGCGACGCACGACTCGATCGGCCGGCTGTAGAGGTGCAGCGAGACCGCCGGCTCGCGGCCCTGGACCACGACCTGGTGGATGGTGTGGGTCTTGTCCACGGTGGCGACCGGCCCGCCGGGAGCGCACTCGTGAACCGGCCCGCGGTCGAGGTGGATCTCGGTCGCGCCGGCGAGGCAGTCGAGGCCGGAGACCTGCTGGTTCTGCGGCGCGTTGCAGCCGACGTACTTGTACTCGACGACCGCCAGCGCGCCGCGCACCGTCACCATCCACCCGAGCTGGCCGTTGTGGGAGTGGATCGGCGTGCGCTGCCCCGGCTGCCAGCACAGGACCATCAGCTCGAACACGTCGTCGGCGTGGACCAGGTTGCGGGTGTAGCGGTCGGGGCTGAAGTGGGCGTAGGGCTCGAGGCTCGCGCGCTCGACCTCGACGCCCGAGAGGAAGTCGAGGATGCGGTCGCGGGTGAACGGTTCCGACTCGAACCCGCGCAACGTCTCGACGACGTCACCGACGGAGACGACTTTCGGGGGCACGAAGGCGAGTGTCCCGCGCGCGCCCGCGGGGTGTCAAGGATGGCGCTTAGAATCCGCGGATGTCCCGCGCGCTCGCCGTCGGCGGCCTGCTGCTGTGCGCTGCCACGGTCCTGGCCGCCACGGCCGCCCCACCTGCGCTGACCGTCGAGGCCGACGGCCTGCGGCTCGTCTACCCCGCAGTGCGCACGGGCGGCGCGCTCGTGGCGGCGCTGGCGCTGGGTGCGGCCGCCGCGCTCGCCGGCGGGCGGCGCTGGCGCGGGCTGCTGGCGGCGGTCGCGGCCGGCTGCGCGCTGCACGCGGCTGCCTCCGCCGCCTGGCTGGTCGCCGCCGACGGCACGGCGCTCCGCGAGCGCCGTCTGACCGGCTCCCGCGTCGTGGCCTGGACCGACGTCGTGGAGGCCGTCAACGGGCCCGAGGGCGTCCGCCTGAGCACGCGCGACGGGGGCTCGGTCATGGTCGACGTGCTCGCGCTCGAGCCCCCTCAGCGGGCGGCGCTGGAGCGCTCGATCGCCCGCCGCATCGAGGACGCCCGCCGACGCTGACCGCCGACGGGCTCCGCAACTGCGCCGGAACCCGTTCTGGGGGTTTGGGGGCGGAGGAGGCCGGAGTCGTCCGACGTAGCGTTCGACGGCGGCTCGCGCCGGGAGCGAATCCCGGCGCTCGGGCCGCTGGGCTCGTCGCTGCGCTCCTCCGCCCAGACCCAGGGGACCGGCGCCGGGCTTTGCCCGGCGCCGGAACCCAATCAGATGAAGAGGTGGTCGTCCTCGGCGTCGGCGCGACGGGCACGCGCGCGACGCGAGTCGTCGCCCAGCGAGCCGAACTGGCGGTACACCTCGACCCCCTTGCGGATCCCGCGCAGGAACGCCACGAGATCGGCCAGTGGCCCCAGCGGGCGCAGCACGAGGCGCTGGATCTGGGTGGTCGTGTCCTGCACCTTCTCGAGCGTGTCGGCCAGCAGGTCGTCGACCCGCCGCGCCTGGATCACGGCCAGGTCCGAGACCTCCTCCAGGTTGCGGGACACGCGGGCGAAGCTGGCCAGCGCAGGCGACAGCTCGCGGTCGATCCGCTGCTGCAACTGGTCGATCCGCTGCGACAAGCCGCGGCCCCAGAACGCGAGCGCGATCAGGAATGCCGCCTGGACCACCGAGGCCAGCGCGATCACGCCGAGGAATGCGGTCGCCCAGTCGCCCACCGTGCCCTCCCCTTTCCGTCGTGCCTAGACCGAGCCCTCGCCGCGGTCCTTGTTCTCGTGGTACGCCTGCCGCCCTGCCTCGACGGCAGCGGCCAGCCGGTCCTTGCGCTTCTCGATCGACTCGCGGCCGCGGTCGACGGCTTCCGACGCCTCGTCGACCAGCTCGCGCCCGCGCCGCACGGCGCGATCGCGCAGGTCGCGGCCCCGCTCGGCGCCCTCGCGCAACCGCTCTCCCAGCATCTCGCGCGTCTCGCGCCCGGAGCGGGGCGCGAACAGCGTGGCCAGCACCGCGCCCGTCAGGCCGCCGACGAGGAACAGCAGCACTCCAGAGGCCCCCGAGTGGCGATCGTCGTACATCGTTCCGCCTCCTTCACTCGCGCGTGGTGCGCTCGTCGAGGTTAGCACCAACCGCCGCCGGGGCCGAACCTGTCGGCGGCGCGAGCAGCAGGTCGGCAGGCCACGCGGCCGGCCCCACGATCTCGATCGCGCGCAGCAGCCAGCCGGCGACGAAGGCGAGGTAGTCGCGGGCCATTTCGTGGTTGTCCTCGAGCACGTCGATCAGCGCCTCCGCGTGCCCCTGCAGCGCCACCAGCGGGGTGAGGGCGCGGGCGCCGAACCAGCGCGGCCGCTCGGCGACCGACTCCAGCGCGCCGAGCGGCGCCCCGGGGCCGGCGTCGAAGCAGTAGCCGTCGGCGGAAGCGCAACGGACCTGGCCGTCCACGACCATCAGCAGCGGCCCGCTCGGCGCTCCTTCCGCCCACAGCTCCGCGCCGGCGGGGAGCCGCAGCTCGTGCAGCGAGCGCGACAGCTCGGCCAGCGCGTTGAGGCTCGCGCGAGAGAACGCCGGCGAGTGGCGCAGGATCAGGATCCGCTCGACGAGGTCCAGCTCGCCGCGCACGGCGGGCAGCGCCGCGGCGCGACCCGGCGGACCGCACTGCTGCAAGTGGCGCTGGACGTCGATCAGCCGCTCGCAGGTCGCGCGCAGCAGGTCGTGCAGCATCGGGAAGCGGTCCTCGAACAGCTCCGCCGCGTCGTCGGCGTCGAGCGAGAGACACAGCGACGGCTCCAGCGCCGAGGCGGCGAAGCCCTCGGGGCAGCGCGCCAGGAACGCCAACCCGCCGACCACCGCGCCCGGCAGCGCCTCGGCCAGGGCGCCGCCGCGGCGCTCGACGCGGACGCGGCCCTCGACCAGGAAGTGCAGCCCGCCGACCGGCTCGCCCGCGGCCAGCAGCGGCTCGCCGGGTTCGAGCTCGCGCTCGGCGAGCCGCTCGACGAGCAGCGCCAGGTCCGCGGGCGAGAAGCCGGAGACCAGCGGCACCCGCCGCAGCGCGAGCAGCCGCTCGCCGTGTCCGATGCGTCCTCCACGCGCGCTCACGACGCCTCCTCGGCAGGCCGCGGCCGCGCGAGCAGCGCCAGCGCCCGATCGACCACCCGCTCGAGGAAGAAGCTGCGCCCCTCGGCCCGCACCTCTTCCAGCCGCGGGCGCAGGCCGCCGAGGCCCAGCTCGCCCACGTGATAGGCGGCGAGGCAGCGCACGGTCTCGGAGCTCTCGGCGAGCAGCGCCGCCAGCAGTTCTTCGTAGCCCGCGGGCGCAGGCTCCAGCAGCGGCCCGGCATGGAACAGGCGCTGGGCCTCGGGGGCGTCGTCGACCAGCGCGAGCAGCGCCTCGCGCAGCGGCGGCTCGACGAGGTGCTCGAGCAGCTCGCGGCTGCCCGCGCGAACCTTGATCGACGCGCTCGTCAGGCCGCGGTAGATCCGGCGGTAGTCCTCCCCCGGGTCCTGGAGCTGGAGCAGGCGGAACAGCCGCTCGACCGCGTGCGACTCCTTGTCGCGCAGCAGGTCCACCAGCAGCCCGTGGCCCGGGGTCGCGCGCCCGGGCGCCTCGCCCGCGCCGCGCTGCAGGGTGACCCGCCACGAGAGCGCCTTGAGCGCCGCGGCCGCGGTGCGTTGCGCGGCCGTCGCCAGCGTCGCGCGGTCGAGTTCGAGCCCGGGATTGTCGGCGGCCAGCCGGTTCAGCCCGCGCAGGATCTTGAAGCGGACCATGCCGTCGGGCTCGTCGAGCAGGTGCGCCATCAACACCCGCGCCGCGGCGGCGGGCTCGAACTGGCTGATCGTGCGCGGCAGGTGGCGGCGGATCTCGTGCGGCAGCGCGTGGTCGCCGAGCGCCCGGTCGAGGTGGCGCAGGGCGGCTTCGCCCTGGGCGACCAGCGCGGCGCGCGCGGCGGGCCGCACCTCGTGCTGGGTGAGCAGGTGCAGCAGCGGCCCCAGGAAGACCGGCGACGGGCAGGCCGCCATCCCGCCCGCGACCTCGGCGAGCAGAAGGGCGTCGGCGCCCTCGGCCAGCGTCAGCAGCAGCGGCTCGCACGCGGGCGACGGCCGCCGACGCAGCGCCCGCGCCAGCGCGAGGCGCGCCGGCCGCCCGCCGTCGCGCAGCAGCGCGTCGAGCGTCTGCTGTGCTTCGTCCGACACCCAGCCACCGGCCACCAGGCCGACGATCGCCGTGGCGCGGACGAGCGGGTCAGGGTCGGCGGTCGCCCGGCGCAGCGGCTTCTCCTCCGGCCGCGCGGCGCTGCGGGCGCGCAGCGCCGCCGCCCGCACCTCGGCGTCGGGACTGGCGAGCAGCCGGTCCGCGATCGGCACGAAGTCGCTCCTCCCGGAGTCGGCGAGCAGGTCGAGAGCGCGGAGCACGACGGCTCGCGACGGGTGATAGAGGATCAGGGCCGGGATCACGCGCAGCCGTCCGCTGGCGGCGAGCAGGTCCATCGCGCCGACGACCTCGGCGTCGTCGCTCGAGTTGAAGGCGGCGACCAGTGCCTCGAGGTCGGCCACGTCCAGCTCCGACAGCTCCGGCCGCTCGCCGAGCACGCCCTCCCGCAGCGCCGCCCGGAACAGTTCGAGGTAGTGCTGGCGCAGGTCGGCGGCCAGCGCGATCCACAGCAGCGCGAGCGCGGCGGTCGCGGCTGCCAGCGCCACGTCGCCGCGGCCGAGCACCACTTCCGAGAGGATCACGAGCGACGCCAGCGCCTGTCCGCCGCGCTGCCCGACGACATCGACCAGCGGCTTGACCCGCCCCCGCAGCGCGTCCGGCAGCGGCATCGCCAGCAGCTCGCTGGTCGTGCGGTGCAGCGAGTGGCGCAGCGTGCCGTCGGCGCCCTTGAGCAGCAGCGCGGCGATCACCCCGCCGCCGAGGGTGAGGCCCGTGGCGCCCAGCGCCAGCAGCGCGGGCAGCACCCACAGCGCGCGGTGCAGGCCCATCACCCGCATCAGCGGCGCCAGCAGCAGCAACTGGCTGGCCAGCGCGAGGCCGTTGAGCAGCACGTAGAAGCTCGCGAAGAACTCCGGCAGCTCCGCCGCCGGCACGGCCCGCGCGACCGCGCTCTTGAACACGTAGTCGGCCAGGGTGAGGGTCACCGTCGAGACCAGGGTCAGCCCCAGCAGGCCGCGCACGTAGGGCTCGCGGCGCAGCAGCCGCAGGGCCCGGCCCGGGTGGGTCAGCGGCGCCCCGCTGCCCGGCCCGCGCGCGGACTCGGGCCGGCGCAGCAGCAGCGCGGGCCCGAGCGCGGTCGCGAGCAGCACCAGCGCCGCGGCGAGCACGAGCTGCGGCGCCTCGGCCCGGCCCGCCACCACCCGCGCCAGCGCGGCGCCGCTGACGGCTCCCAGCAGGCTGCCGAGCGCGATCAGGCGGTACAGCCGCTTGGCCTGGGTCACGGTGTACGACTCGCCGAGGATCAGCCAGAACTCGAGCGCCGCCAGCGTGCCCACGATGCCGGTCCACACGTAGAGCGCGCGCAGCACCCAGGTCTGCTGCCATGCCGCGAGCAGCCAGAAGCCGAAGGTGACCGCGGCGCACCCGGCGAGCAGCGCGGAGAGCGTGCGCCCCGCGCGCAACCCCGGCAGCCGGCCCTGGACCTGCGACAGCCCCACGGCCACGGCGGCCATCGCCAGGTAGACCCACGGCAACTGCGAGGCAGGCAGGCGGGCCAGGAACAGCGCGTCGCGCGCGGTCTCGAGCAGCGTGTGCGCCGCGAGGATGCCGAACAGCGTCAGGAACGCCGCGGCAGCGCCGCGCCGCTCCTCGGGTCGGACGTCGGAGGGCAGCAGTCGCACGCTCATGCCGCCGGGTCGAGTACAGCCATCGGTGAAGTCCCATTGTGCCCGAGCCACGCCGCTGCTCCGTCACTGCGGCGCTTGCGCGATACTGAGCGGATGAGCGTCGTCATCGCGTGCCAGGACCTGATGTTCCGGACCCGGATCGGCGAAGCGGCCCGCGGCGCGGGCGTCGAGGTGCGCCCCGCGCCGCCCGGACGCCTCGCCGAGACCTGCCGCGCGGCTGGCGCACGCCTCGTGATCGCCGATCTCGACGACCGGCGCAGCGACGCGCTGGCGGAGCTCAGGGCGCTGAAGGCGGACGCGGCGCTGGCCGCCGTGTGCGTCGTCGGGTTCCTGAGCCACGTCGACGCGGAGCGAGCCGGCGCGGCGCGCGCGGCGGGCGTCGACCGGGTGATGGCCCGCAGCGCGTTCGTCCGCGAGCTGCCGGCACTGCTGGCCGGGGCGCAGGCGTGAACGCCCTCGCCCTCGCGCTGCTGCTCTCGGGCGCTGCCCCCGCGCCGCCGGCGGCGGCCGAGGTGACGCTGGTCGCGTTCTCCGACTATCACTCCCACGCGGTTCCCTTCTACTCCGAGGGCGCGCCCGGCCAGGCGGGGCTGGCCCGCGCCGTGGCCTACCTGCGCCGGGCGCGGAGCGAGGCGAACGCTGTGATCGTCTCCGGCGGCGACATGATGAACCTCGGCACCCCGGCCTGGAGCGACGAGTACCGCTGCCGCGACTGGGCGTTCTTCGACGGCCTGGTCGACGCGATGGCGCTCGGCAACCACGAGTACGACTACGGGGCCGAGGCTTTCGACGCCTGCCGCGCGTCGGTCTCCTTCCCCGTGCTCGCGGCCAACCTGCACGGCGCCGAGGGCCGCCCGCTGCTGACCCACGGCGGCAAGCCCTACTTCGTGAAGGAGGTCGCGGGCCGGCGGCTGGGGCTGATCGCCGTGGCGGGCCCGGACTTCGTGCGGCTGGTGAAGACCGAGTGGCTGCCGCCCGGCGCCCGCTTCGCCGATCCGGTGGCCACGGCGCGGGAACTGGTCGGCCGGCTGCGCCGCGACGAGAAGGTCGACGCCGTGATCCTGATCGGCCACCAGCACCGCGAGGACGACTTCGCGCTGGCGCGCGCGGTCAGCGGCATCGACCTCGTGCTCGGCACCCACTCCCATCACAAGGGCGAGCTGCAGGTGATCCCGGGCACCCGCACCTGGTACGTCTCGCCCTTCCAGTACCTCACCTACGTCTCGCGGCTCACGCTGCGCTTCGAGGGCCGGAGGCTGGTCACCGTCGGCGGCGGGCTCGTGAAGATGGACGCCGCACTCCCCGAGGACCCCGCGGTGGCGGCCGAGGTCGCGCGCTGGCAGGCGCAGCTCGAGCAGAACCGGCCCGAGCGCTTCGCGGTCGTCGGCCGCGCGGCCGTCGCCCTCACCGACGACGGCGCGCAGTCCGGCGAGTCGGTGATCGGCAACTGGGCGACGGAGGTGCTGCGCCGCGCCACCGGCGCCCACGTCTTCTTCAACACCGCGTCGAGCTTTCGCGGGACGATCCCGCCCGGGGAGGTCACCGCCGAGTCGTTCGCGCGGGCGATCCCGTACAAGAACCGCCTGGTCCGCGCGACGTTCACCGGGGCCCAGTTGCTGAACCTGCTGCAGGCCTCGATCGACCGCCGCGGCTCCGACGGCTTCAGCCAGCAGACCGGGCTGCGGTATCGGCTGCACGAGGGGCGGCCCGTCCAGGTCGAGGTGCTCGCCGATCCCGCCCGGCGCGAGGCGGGCTTCGTGCCGCTCGACCCGGCCGCGACCTACACGGTCGGCACGACCGACTTCCAGGCGAAGGTCGCGAACGGGTACCGCGATCTCTTCGCGGCCGCCTCGGGACTCGCGGTCACGGATCAGGACGCCCAGGCGCTGCTGCTCGAGGACCTGAAGCAGGGCGCAGCGGCCGCGCTCGACGGCCGCGACGGCGGGCGCTAGCGCGGTTCGCCCGTCTCCACCGGCAACCCGGGGTCGGAGCTCCACTCGCTCCACGACCCGGCGTACAGCCGGCCCCGGAGCCCCGCGAGCTCCAGCGCCAGCAACGCGTGGCAGGCGTTGACGCCGGAGCCGCAGTAGACGACCGGGGCGGTCTCGACCGCACCCAGCGCCGCGTAGCGCGCGCGGAGTTCGGCGGCGCTGCGGAAGACCGGCGTCGCCGTCGCCGTCAGGTTGCCGGCGAGCGGTGCGCTCTTCGCGCCGGGCACGTGGCCCGCCCGGGGATCGATCGGCTCGACCTCGCCGCGGTAGCGCTCGGCGGCGCGGGCGTCGAGGACCAGGGCCGGCGGACGCGCCAGCAGCTCGGCCTTGTCGACGACGAAGGCCGGATCGAAGCGGGGCACGAACCGCGCCGGCGCGACCGTGGGCGCGACCGTCTCGAGCGCCCGCCCCTCGGCCAGCCACTTGACGATGCCGCCGTCGAGCACGGCGACGCGGGCGTGACCGTGGGCCCGAAGCAGGTACCAGAGCCGCGCGGCGGTGGCGCCGGCCGCGTCGTCGTAGGCGACGACTTCCGTCGCCTCGCCGATTCCCAGCCGCTCCATCGCCGCGGCGAAGTGCTCGGGCGAGGGCCACGGGTGACGCCCGAGCGGCCCGCCGCGCCGTCCGCCCGGGCCCGCCAGCTCCCGCTCGAGGTCGCAGAAGACGGCACCGGGCAGGTGGCCGGCGTCGTACGCGTCGCGCCCGCGCTTCGCCGGGTCGAGGTACCAGCGCACGTCGACGACGCGCAGGTCCGGCGCGCCGAGGCGGCCGGCGAGGTCGCCGGTCGCGACGAGCGGGCCCGTCACGACCGGCGACGGCACGGCTACTTCAGCTCCTTGGCCAGCTTCTTGAGCGGGCTCTCGACCTGCTTGTAGCCGGCGGGAGCCGCGAACACGCTGGCGGGGATCGCCCCCTCCTTGACCTCGACGGCCTCGTTGGTGAAGGTCGAGCGGCGGCCCATCATCTCGAACGAGGTGGTCTCGGCCAGCGACAGCCCCTCGATCTTGGAAAGCTCCTCGAACGCCTTCGTGTAGCGCTGCATCATCGGGTTGGCCATCGCGAACGCCTGCCGCGCCTGGAACATCGGGACCGGCGGCTTCAGCGCGGTCGTGGCCCAGGTCTCCAGGGTCAGCGCCTCGCCCATCGCGATCACGTACTTCGTGCAGTCGTAGCCGGCGATCTTGCGGGTCTCGGCCGTCTTCGTCACCTTCACGGCGCCGGCGGGGCCCATGCCCGGCACGCTCTTCAGCATCTTCTCGAGCATCGGGTTGCCCTTCGCCTGCTCGAGCTGCTTCTCCACCTCGGCCATCTTGGCGGCCATCGCGTCGGAGGCGGCCTTCATGTCGGCGGCGGTCGCCTCCCAGTACTGCTTCTTGCCGTGCTCGACGACGGTCAGCTTGCCGGAGGCGTACTCGAAGATCGACTCGGTCTGCGCGTCGGCGTGCTTGAACGCGGACGCCCCGTAGTAGGCGGTGCTGGTGCCGCCCTGTCCGCCGGTCTGCTTCTGGGTGATCGTGAGTTCGCCCGCGCCGGCGGGCAGGGCCGCCAGGGCGGCGACGGCGAACAGCCTGAGAATGGTCAAGACGAATCCTCCAAGTGGATCGACGTGCGGCGTCGACTATCGGGAACGGCGCTCGCCGCCACTGCGCCGGGGCCGCTGCCGCAGCAGCGCGGCGACCCCGCGGTGGCGACGCGCCAGGGCGCGAAGGAACTGCTCGGGCTCCACCCGTCCCTCGCGCAGGAAGACGCCCACCTCGCGGGCGTACTGCTCGACCGCGTCGGGCGCGTTGGACGCCTGCGCGTGGACCACGGTGCGCGAGTGGAGCCGTCCCTGCTCGATCAGGCGGCGCACGAGCAGCACCCGCGCCGGGCTCCACAGGCGGTGCCCGTTGCGGTCGCGGGTCGGCTCCGGCACCCGCTTGTCCCGCAGCCAGTTGAGCAGGGTCTGCTTGCTGACTCCGAACTCGCGCGCCGCCTGCAACGTCGTGAGGTATTTCACGGTGCGCGCCGATTGTCGCGCGAGCGAGCCGCCCAGGACAAGCCGCGACGCAGTGCGTCCACCGCGCCGTGCCAGAATGCGGGACGGCGCTTTCGATGAAACTCCCGGGAATGATCTGGTCGCGGCGCGCGTTCCCCCTGCGGGAGCCGGTTTCCGCTTGAATCGCGAAGAGCGCTTCCTCGAGGAAGCCCGGCCTCACTTCCGCGCCATGTACGGCACTGCCCTGCGCCTCACCCGCAACCCGGCCGACGCCGAGGACCTGGTCCAGGAGACGCTGCTGCGCGCCTTCCGCGGGCTCGACGGCTACACGCCGGGCACCAACGCGCGCGCGTGGCTGTTCACGATCCTTCACCGCGCGCGCCTCGACTCCCTGCGCCGCGCCGCGCGGCGGCCCGTGCCCGTCGAGCTGGAGGAGGCCGACCTCCCGGTGCCGCCGCCGCAGGACCTGCTGGCCCGCGGCCACGAGGAGGTCGAGGCGGCGCTGGGCCGGGTGCCCGAGGTGTACCGCGCGGCGCTGCTGCTGCGCGACGTCGAGGAGTTCAGTTACGAGGAGATCGCCCGCATGCTCGACGTGCCGGCCGGCACGGTGATGTCGCGCATCCACCGCGGCCGCCGCCTGCTGCGCGCCGCGCTCGCCTCGGGAGGCAGGCCGTGACCTGCGCCCCCGAGAAGGTCACCGCGCTGGTCGACGGCGCGCTGGAGGCGTCCGAACTCGCGCCCGTCGAAGCCCACCTGACGGAGTGCGCCTCGTGTGCCGCGCAGGCCGAAGCCGAGCGCGCGCTGCGCGCCCGCCTGCGCGAGCTGCCGGCACCCGAACTCGCGCCCGGCTTCGAGCTGCGCGCGCGGCGGGCGTTGCGCCCGCGCCGCCTGCCCCTGTTCGCCGCCCTGCTGCCGCTGGCCGCGGCGCTGCTCGTCGCGCTGTGGGCGCGCGGGTCGGCGCCGCTCGTCTCGCTGGCGCTCGCCCTCGACCACGACAAGTGCTTCGCCCACGATCCGCTGCCGGCGAAAGTCTGGAGCGACGACCCTTCCGTGATCGCGGCGTGGTTCGAGGAGCGCGGCTCGCGGCTGCCGGTGATGCCGCGCACCGCCGCCGGGCTCGAGCTGGTCGGAGCCCGCTACTGCCCGCTCGTCACGCTGGCCCGCGCGCCACACCTCTACTACGCGTCGGACGAGCACCAGGTCTCGCTGTTCGTCGTGCCCCACGGCGTCCGGGTGCCGCCCGCGATGCGCGGCGTCTCGATGCGGCGCCGCGCGGTGTCGCTGCTGCGGGTCGCGGGCACCACCGTCGGCATCGTCGGCGATCGCGAGGAGGACGTGGCGGCGTTCCGGCGCTCCTTCGAGCAGATGGTCGCGGAACGGCTCGGGCCGGAAGCCCTGGAGCCCCTCTGAGTCCGCCCCGCGGTTGACCGCGGGGGCCCGGAAAGGCTATAAAGAGGTTCCTCGTGCGTGGGGCTGTGGCGCAGTTGGGAGCGCGCGTGAATGGCATTCACGAGGTCACGGGTTCGAACCCCGTCAGCTCCACCAATTACCCATCAACAACTTAGCGGAATCGGCAGCGAGGGCCCGGAAGGGCCCCGGCTACCACGAGGGATACCAACTCGGCCCCTTGGCCGGGGGGGTGTGCGGGTTCGTCACAGCGTCGACACCCTTGGGCCCCGGGGTGTCACCTCGCTTGACACCCCGGGGGCCGTCTCTCCCGCTCAGTCGTGCAGCGCGTTCGGGTTGTACTTCCCCTTGCTGTTCGCCCCGCACTGGTGACAGGTCCAGGCGCCGCGGTAGAACCCGCCCCCGGGCTTCAGGCGCGCGATCCACTCGGTTCCGCATTCCTGGCACTGCAGCAGCGACATGCTCACGTCCAGGACCGCGATCTGCCCGCGGCGATACTCGTAGTGCTTCTCCTTCTTCGGCATCGTCTCTCTCCCTTCAGTCAGGGGGTGTAGGCTCCCTACAGTCCCTCGCGCGTGGCGGCCTGGCGCTTCATGCGGCGCAGGTCGGCGTCGGTGGTTCGTGCCGTCAACCGGTAGCCGTGCGCCGCCAGGCGGACGTCCTGGGCCAGCACTCGCTGGCGCCGATCACCTCCGCGGCGTAGGTCCAGATCCGCGGGTCGCCCTCGGGCAGCGGGTCCCGCTCGTCGGCTGCCCGGGCGAGGGGCCTCGAGCTTCGTCATGCGTTTCGCGGCCGCGCTGAGAATCTCGGCGATGGCCAGCGCCTCGTTGTCGCCATCCGATCCCGCTTCATCGTGCCCCCCTTCATGCGGCCACCGACGCCCGCCGCGATCGCCGCTCTGCCGCTGTGCGCATGGAGTTCCTCGCCTCGGTTAGCAGTGGTCCCAACGGGGCTGGACGACGTGTCCGCGATCCGCGATCCGGCCGTGCCGGTCAAGGTGCAGCTGCACCACGATCTGGCCGGGAAGCCCGTCGCGCTCGGCTTCTTCGATCCGCCTCCGCAGGGCGGCCGCCAGCGGCGCCGGCAAACGCCTCGCGATCTCCAGGGCATCCTCTGACGCACGCGGGGGCAGCCCTTTCATCGCGCGGCGCCCGAAGCGAAAGGCTCCCCGACCCGCACGGCCAGGCCGCGGATCATCCAGCGCAGCGCCGCAGCGCCGGCGGCGTCGACGGGCTCGAGCCATCGCCTCTCGAGTTCCGAACCGGCCAGGCGCGCGACCTTCGCCGCGGCGCGCGCGTTGCACCCCTTCGGGCACGCCCACCATGCGAGCGGGGTCCGCATGTCGCCGGCGCGCGGCGCGGGCTCGCCCGACGACGTGCGCCGAAGCGGAGCGAACGGCCGCCACGTCGAGCGGCACGAGCGGCACCGGAACACGTGCTGCGGCGGCCTTCCTTCGAGGCCTTCCCGATCGACGCCGGCGATCTTGCACACGCGCGCCTCGAGCGCACGGCCTCCGGCGATCGCGTAGCGAGCCTCGAGCAGCGCCGCTCGCACCCCCGCCTCTGCCTCCGCCGTTGCGGCCAGCTCGGCCCCGGACCAGTCCCACGCCTGCCTGAAGCCGCGGACCCGGCGCCGGCGCCGTTCCGACGTCGGGCACGAGGGGCACTCCCACCAGCGGCGCCGCGAGTCCCGCGGCCCCCACAGGGCGAAGGAGACGTCGTAGCGGAGCCGGCAATCGGGGCAGCGCCAGTAGCCGCCAGGTTCACGATCGAACCCGAGCAGACAGCGAACCCCTTCGCGGTACGCGGTTCTCGCGGCGCCGCTGGCACTCGCCGGCCAGGCGTCGGGGTCCGGGCGGTAGGCCTTGAGCTTCGGACGCGCCGCATCGAGGGCCCGCTCGCGCTCGAGCGCGCCCAGGGCCGCAGGGGCCCACTCCACCACGAGGCCGAGGGCTTCCGCCGGCGAGAGGGTACGCCGCCGGCCGAACTGCGCGGCCACGTCCTCGACGATGCGAAGCCGTCGAGTACTCAGCGCCACCGTGACCGCGCGCGAGCCGTTCGCGCTGCTCGCGGAAGCCGTCGTCTGAGTCTGCATGTTCATGGCTCGTTCTCCCTTTCGACTAGCACGGCTACTCAAGGGTACACCATAGTAGCGTAACGTTCGCAAGCCCCTATTCGGGCCGGGGCCTTCGGCTGGTTTATTTCTTCGCTCGCCGCCTGCGGGCGGGGGTGCGCCAGTAGGGCGACTTGCATCTGCTGCCAGGGCAGCGGAGGGGAAGCTCGTCGGCGAGAGAGATCCACTCGTGGCCGCAGCGCTCGCAGCGGCAGGACCAAGCCTTCAGCGTGATGCGGCGTGCACTCATCGGGCTCAGTGTACCCCGGAGTAGGGCACGGGAGCGCCGCAAGCTGCCGGCCCGACACTGCGCCCATCGGGGCCCGCACGAAGGGCCAGCGCGAGGGGCGCGAGCCGAGCGGCGGCAACCGCGGCTCGTGCGACTGCGCGATGAGCCGCCGTCCGTTCGGTCCGATACCTGCGAGCGAGGCCGATGAAGTAGGCCGGCATGCTCCGGAGCGCCTCGGAGGACACCGCGGCGGTTGACACCTGTAGCCAGGCCCGCGCAGGAGATGGGGCCAGGCTCTGCCCGGTCCCGGATTCCACCTCCCCGCAAAGACCCTCCAGCACTACGGCGACGCGGTACAGGACAGGGCACGAAAACAGAATGCTCCCTCCTTCAACCTCGACGGCCTTCACCAGGCAGCGCAGCGCAGCGCGCCCGCGCGCAAGGGTCTCCCCGACGTCCGGATCGCGCATCTAGTCGAGCCGGCCCGTCAACCGGAGCAGCTTCTCCTTGAACTGCTCCTTGAGCACCTGAGCCGTCACGGTTCGGATGGCCTGCCGCAGCTGTTCCTCGGTCATCCGAACGCCCTTTCCGAGCCCCGCCGCGAGCACGGCCGAGGGGTTGGCGGGCACCGAGACCAGGCTGATCTCGAGCAGTTCCTGGCGGAGGTGATGGCGGCCGCCGCTCGGGAGGGCCGTCGACTGGAGCGGGATGAAGCCGACCGACACGGCCCGCAGGAACCCGTCGCGCACGAGAGCGTAGGTCTCGTCAGCGGCCTCCGAGGTTCCCTCCGGGGGGAACTGGATATCCACCATCAGCCGGTCGGTCTCAATCCAGATGCGCGAAGCTCGAGCAACGGGGAGCGTCTGGTGGTTGTGGCTGACGAGGATCACCGGGTTCTTGAGGTAGGTGTCCAGCTTCCAGCCGCGGGCCTCGATGACGTCCCCGTCCCGGTCGGGCTCGGCAGTCGAGGCGACGAATCGGAACGTTCGGGGTGCGACCTCGCGGGGAGGCGTGGGAGCGACGGCGAACTTCAGGTCCATGGGTCCTTTTCCTTTCACTCGGCCATCGGCTGCGGCACGCCGAGCGCCGTCGCGATTCGCTGGTAGACGCGCAGGGCCCGATTGCCCTTGTCGGAGAACAAGCCGCTCTGCAGCTCGTCGAAGACCGCGGCTGCTGCGCGCCTCATGACGTCCGGGTCCGGAGTCCAGCCCATGGGTTCGGCGACCCCGAGCAGGACCAGCCGGTGAGCCTCATCGGGTGAGAACCCCGCGACCTCACCTCGGTTGAGCCCCGCGTGCTTTTCTCGCAGCCGAACGACCTGCTTCTGCGGCCGCACTTCCGACGTCACTTCATCCATCGCGCCCTCCCACGGATCGCCGCGGAGGCGGCGGTCTCAGTCTCGCCATCGATCAACAAGCCATCTGCACGCAGCCGTTCCACCTGCCGGGCCTGCCGGGCCTCCGCCGCGGCGACGACGGCGCGCGCTTCAGCGACGGTCCAGTCATCGCATGGCGAGGCCTCTCGTGCTTCGAGCAGGCGCGCGGCGCGCGCGGCACTCACGCTCGTCACTTCTCCGTCGTGCATCCGAACCCTGACGACGTCGACGTCAGAGCCCGTGAGGGCCCGATGCAACGTCTCGAGGAAGCCGCCCCGCGCGGCCGCCGGCCGCAGCGGCGCGGGGCCTCGCGTGTTGCCCTCGAGCTGGACGCTCTCCGGGCCGCGGATCGGAAGCGGGCCGTCGTCGTCGCGCGAGGGTGGGACGGCAGCGTCCCGTTCCTTCCGGCGAGCGGCGGCTCGCGAGGGTTCGGGTTCGGCGGTTCGCTGCTGCGAAGTGAAGGCCTCCACGGGGGACTCACCACGGGAGACGGCCCGCAGGTCAAGGACTCGACCTGCAGCTGCGAGGAGCTGGATCGATCGCCTGGCGAATGCGGCGATCGCGTCACCGGCGCGCCATCGCTGCCAGGAACGGGGAGCCAGACCGAGCGCCTCGGCCGCCGCGCGATCGCCACCGAAAGCTGTGGCCAGGGCGTCGAGGTCCTCGACGAGGCCCGGCTCGACCGGCGACGCAGCGTCGCTGCGCGGGGGCGACTGAGCCAGCTTTCTTAGCTTTCGCTTTGATTTCATGAAAACCGCATTCGGCCTTGCCAGTTGTGCTCAGAAGCGCGCGAAGAGGCTCCCGCGCGCCGGTTTTCGGGGGCCTCGCGAGACAGGTGCGGGGCACCGGGTAATACCCCCCCACCCCCCTCCCCGCGCGCGGGTGCCCCCCGGGGGTCGCGAGGTCTTGTTGCCTCGTGCCGTAGAAGCACTCGAGCGAGACGAGCAACCATGAGCGCGCAGCGAGCCACCGCTCGGTGAACCGGAGTCGGCTGCCGACGGAGCCGTCTGGCGAGGTCCAGGAACTGCTCGGGCATCGCCTGGATGTGGTCGCGTTCGAAGCTGAGCCCAGGGATCTCACGCTCGCCCGCGACCTCCCGCGCGAGGACCTCCTGCGTTACAGCCACTGTGAGGGCCAGCCCCCTGAACGCGTCGCTGACGGCGTCTGGGTAGGCCACGATCGTCCTGCGGAGGGCCGCCACGGTGGCGCTGGACCGATCTCGGTAGGTCGTCCTCACGGCTGTCGTCACTGCCGACCGGCGAGACGTGCCGCCCGCTCGAGTCGGCGACCGCCCCCCGATCCGCGCTCCTTGGCCCCGAACTGCCCGAGGAGCCCGAGGAGCCCGCCCAATACAAGCCCGACAGTGGCCCCAGCGGTGCCGATCCCGGGCGGCGCGACCGAACCGAGAGCGGCGCCGGCGCCGGCCATGCCCATGGCGCCGACGAGGACGGAGCCGGACTGGTAGGCCTGCACCCCGATGGAAAGGGTGACGAGACAGAGTCCGACGCGCTCGGCTGACGACAACTCTCCCCACCTCGCTGCGCGAGTTCCGACCACTTGTCCCTGCAGGTTGAGAACTGCAACGCGCGTCAGTCGGGAGAGCTGGAACGCGGCGTCGCCCGCGAGAGCGCCGCCGGCGACGAATCGGCTGAACACCCGATCTCGGTACGCCCTCACGGTTGCCGTCACTGCCGACCGGCGAGACGTGCCGCCCGCTCGAGTCGACGACCGCCTGGCGACCCGCGCTCCAGCTCCTGCGCAGTCGCTTCTGCGAGGACGCTTCCGTTCGGCATCATCACGGTCACCTGAATCGGTCTCGATGCAAGCTCTCGGACGGCATCGGCCACTGCGTCCCCGTCGCCCCCGCCGAGGCGCTTGGCGATCTCGTCCGCGAACGCGGCCAGGCCGGGGCCCGTCGGGGCGTTGTTCAGAGGGATGACCGCCTCGACGTCGTGGGTCTCGATCAAGCCCCCGCGGCGAGGCGCACGGAAGACTCCGCCGACGGCTGCTCGCGGGAGATCCGGCTGGTAGTCCTGCGAAGGGTGCCCCGTGTAGGGGACCTCGCCATCCGCGCTGCCGCCGCTCGGCGCGCCCCCCGCTCCCGGGATCGGCGGGTTGGGCATCGCCAGGATCTTGTCGATGGTTTTCTGGATCGCGTCCGGGATCTCCCCGCCCCACAGACGCACCATCTCCGCCTGGATCAGCACGACCGCCGAGAGGAGCTCGACCATGTCCTCCATGGGGTCGGACATGCCTTCCATCAGGCCAGCGGCTTCCGCCTGGTCGACCAGGGCCTGGGTGTTCTCGTCAAGCGGGATCCCGAGCTGCTCGGCTGCCTGCGCTGCCTGGTAGAGCGACGGAGCGATCAGGGCCAGCGCCTGGTTCGTGGAGAACCCGGCGTCCTCAAGCTCGGCGAACACCGCGTTCAGCTCGCCCTGCAGGTCCCCGAAAGTGGCCTCGTCCAGGTTCCCGGTCGATCGCAGCGCGTCGAAGATGCCGGCGTAGGCCTCCGCCGTCTCGACCAGCTCCGAGTGCTCGCCCACCAGCGCCTGGAAGCCGGCCAGGGCGCCGAAGGAACCGTCGAGTTCCGTGCCCTGGGCCTCGGCGGCTGCCAGGGCGGCATCGAGCGCCGGGGCGAGCTGCTTCATCGCCTCGACCGTGCTCAGCCCCTCCGCACGCAGCGCCGAGAACACGGCGAACCCGATCCGGCCCATCCGCTCCATGCGGTCCGAGACGTCGCCCTCGGCGCGCGCCAGGTGCTCGAACACCTTCGCGACGCCAGAGGCGCCCGTCTGGAGCTTCTCCATGCGCAGCCGTTCGATCTGCTGGGCGAGGTTCGCGAGGTCGGACGCGGCCTTCTCGGTCGCCTGGTTGCGCTCCTCCTCGCGGCGCCGCCGGTCCTGGGCCCCGCCGCCGAACAGGCCGAGGATCCCGCCCAGCACGGCGCCGCCCACAGCCCCGACAGCGTTGCCGATCCCGGGCACCACCGACCCGAGAGCGGCGCCGGTGCCTGCCATGCCCAGGGCGCCGCCCAGGACGGAGCCGGACTGGTAGGCCTGCACGCCGCTCGAAACGGTGCTGAGGCCGAGGCCGAACCTGTCGCTGGTCGTGAGGTCTCCCCACTTAGCCGCGCGCGATCCGATGGCCTTGCCGTCCTTGTCGAGGACCGAGACTCTCAACACCCGAGACATCTGCTGGAAGGCTGCAGCACCGGCGAGCGCCTGGGTGACGACCTTGCCGAGTGCGGACTCTGCCTCGATTCCGAGAAGGCTCCAGACGCCGGCGGCGTCCTGCAGGATCTGGCTGAAGTCGAATGACTCCTTGGCGGTCCGCTCCACGATGACGGCGGTGGCCTGCGCCTTGGCGTAGGCAGCGTTGATGGCCGGCATGGCATCGAGATACCGGCGGTCGGCGGCCGCCTGGGCCGCGGCGATCGCGGCTGGGTCTTCGAACACGGGCCCCGGGACGTTTCTGGAGGCGGCCGCTTCGAAGCCGGCTGTGACGTCGGCCCGGCGCAGACGTTCGTCGCCGGCGATCGTCGCGCGGAGGAGGTAGAACTCCTTGAGAGGGTCGTACCGCTTCGCCTCTTCTGCGGCCGCCTTCAATGCCTCGGTGTCTCGCTTGCGCTGCTCGGCCGCCTCCCTGGTGCGGGCTGCCTCCTCTCGAATCGCAGCGATCAGATCCGCGGCGGCCTTGGCCTTGTCGTGCGCGAGCTGCTCGTCGCGGAGGCTGGCAATGCGGGCGTTCGTCTCCAGCCACGAAATGGGGGTCAGGCCGAAGTCCTTCCCCGGAGCCCGGAGCCCCGAAGCGGCCTCGAACAGGGGATCGGCGAGGCCGGGGAGCAAGCTCGTCCCCAATGTCGCCGGCGCCGCCGCGGTCTTCCCCGGGCTCTTCGCTGCGAAGCCAGCCACGGCGCCGGCGGCGCCGAGGAGATCCCAGATGGGCCAGTCCTCGATTCCGGCGTCGCGTACCGCCTGCGTGAGGTTCAGGATTGCGTCGGCGATGTCGTCGACCGCCTCCACGATCTGGGGCGCCTGAGCGATCTCTCCCCCGAGCGTGATCCAGAAGCGCTCCCAGTTCTTGCCGGCGCCGTCGAGCGCGTCGCCGAGCTTGCCCACAGCGTCGACCGCACCCTGGTCGAGCGACATCTGCGCCGCGGCTTCGCGGAAGCGGTCCATCTCGTCGATGAACTTGGCGATGCCGGAGCTCGAGCGGCCGAGGAGTTCCATGCGCGCGGCCGTCCGATCGGCGGGGTCCTCGATGCTGCTGATGGCGCGCGCGACCGCCTCGAACTGCTGGTCCGGGGCCAGCGCGCGCAGCTTCTCGACCTCGAGGCCGATCGCGCGGAACTTCTCGGGCGACTCCACGAGGGCCCGCTGCATGTAGCCGATCGACGTCGTGACGCCTTCGAGCGTGGCATCGGTCCTGCCGGCGATGTAGTCGTACCGCTGGAGCGCGTCGACGCTGAGGCCGGTGGCGGCGGCCTGGGAGGTGATGACGCCTTCGAACGCGAGCGCCTGTTGGGTGGCCCCAACGAGGGCAGACGTAGCTGCCGTGGCGGCGGCGGCAACGGCGCCGATCCCGGCGGCGGCCGCCAGGCCCGCAGGGCCCGCCGCTGCCATCACTCCGCCGGCGACTCCGAGGTTGCCGGCCATGTTGCCGGCTGCCCCCTGCACCGCGTTCCTGGCCGCGGTGTCCATCGCAGCCGCCTGGTTGACGCGCTTGATGCTGGCCTCGATCTGCTTGAACTCGGCGGGCACCTTGGCGCCAGCCTTGGCCAGACGCTCCACCTGCTGAGTCAGCCGGTCGACCTGGGGCGAGGATAGCTGCGCGACGCCGCCGAGGTCGCGCGTGGCCTTGACGAGCACGCCCATGTCGTAGGCGGCCTTCTTCTCAGTCCCCTCCAGCGATTTCACGGCCCGGCCGACGGCGCCCTCGAACTTCTTCAGGTCGCGGTCAGCTACGGTCAGCCCCTCGCGCAGGGGCTTCCCATCGATCGCGAGGACGTAGGAGATCTCTCCGCGGCGGCCCATCTCAGGCCGCCTCGTCGTCGTCGCTGGTGTACGGCGTGAAGACGCGCAGGGCTTCCTCCGCTTCACGGGCCCGCTCGTCGGCGTCCAGCGCCGCCTGGCGCGCCTCGCGGGCCCGCTCGCCGGCGTCCAGCGCCGCCTGGCGCGCTGCGCGGAGGCGCGCGCGAGCCGCCTTCACCTCGGCGGGCTCGCCCTCGACGCGCCACCGTTCGAGCAGTGCATCCTTGAGCGCCGAGATCCGGCGGCCGATCGCGAACTCGAGGTCGATCCCGCCCGCGGCATACTCGGCTCTCCGCTGGCCCCACGGTTCCATGATTCGACGAGCAGCGGCAGCGGCTGCCGCCGGCTCCTCGATGACGTGCCGGCCTTCGTCGGCGCGCTCTTCGAAAAACTCCCTCGTGATGCGGGCCTCTTCGTCCAGGGCACGCTGCCGGTCCGCGAGGTAGGCGCGACGTTCCGCCCTCGTCTCCTCGAGCAGCCGGGCCACTTCCGCGGCGGGCATCGTCCGCGCTCGCGCGTACACGTCACTCGGGCTCAGGCCGCCAAGAGGCGAGACGAGCCCCAACTTTCGCTTGATGCTCTCGATCAGGTCGTTCGCCACAATCCCCTCCACCGCTCCACTGAATGACCGCTCTCCGGGCCCGGTCCCGTGCACCGATCCCGGCTCTCCTCGGACCACAGCCGAACCCCTTCCCGGGGGGCTTCGGCTGCCGCTCGTGCGTGGAGAACCGGGATCGAACCACGGGGGGCCGCCGCGGCGCCGAGGTTGGCCTGAGCCATCACGGCATCAACTCCTCGAAGCGGGCCAGCTCGCGATTGAAGCGAACAGCGACGGTGCCCGTTGGCCCGTTGCGGTGCTTGGCGACCAGCAGCTCGGCGTCCTCGCCGGCCTGGTCCTTCCACCACACGAGGATTGCCACGTCCGCGTCCGCCTCGATCGAGCCGCACTCGCGGAAGTCGGCGAGGTGCGGGCGACCTTCGGCGCGCTCTTCGCTCCTTCGGTTGAGCTGAGCCATCACCAGGACGGGCACGTCGAGGCGGCGGGCCATCGCCTTCAGCGCACGCGAGACCTCGCCGAGCTCGGCATCCCGGGTCGCGCCGCGGGCCGTTGCGCGGACGAGCTGCAGGTAGTCCACCACCACGAGACCCAGTGACCCGACGCGGGCCTTCAGCCTCTGGCACCGGGCGTGGATCTGCGGGACGGTGGCGGCGGTCAGTTCCTCGAGGTAGAGCGGGCGGCGCAGGGTCCGGGAGAGAGCACTCGTCAGGCGCGGCCAGTGACGCGACTCGGCGCCTTCGCCCCGGACCCAGGTCGCGGAGAGTCCGGCCTCTGTGCAGACGCGCCGGACCGCGACTTCCGCGGCGGCCATCTCGAGGGACGCCACGACGGACACCACACCGGAGTCCGCAGCGGCCTCGGCGACCTGGAGCCCGAGGCTCGACTTGCCACGGCTGGGGCGAGCGCCGACCAGCACGAGCTGGCCGGCCTGCAACCCGCCGAGGATCGCGTCGAGGCCCACGAGGCCCGTGGTCACCCCGACCAGTCCACGATCGGCCAGGGCGAGGCGGTCCAGCTCGCGCCGCGCGAGCTTCTCCAGGTCGTCGGGGCCGTAGCTCCCGCCGCGCGCCGGCGCCGCGGCCTCGAGGAACGCGGCCTGCGCCTCGTCGAGCAGCTCGGCCGCGCTCTTCTCGCCGGAGTCCGCCATCGCCTTCAAGCGGTCGATGCGCGCGACGATCTGCCGGCGCATCGACCCGGCGCGCACGATCGCTGCCCAGGCCTGCAGGCCGCTCTCCGAGGGCCGCGGGAGACCGTCGAGGAGACCGGCCAGGTACGCGGGCCCGCCGGCCGTCGAGAGGTCGCCAGTCGCGTGCAGCGCGTCCTTGAGCGTGACGAGGTCGATGGGCGTTCCGGCGAGCGCGAGCCGCGAGAGGGCCGCCCAGGTCGCGCGGTGCCGCTGGTCCGCGAAGTCCCCGGTCGAGACGCGGTCCGCAACTCCGGCCCAGAGCCCGGGCTCGACGAGGACCCCGCCGAGCACGACGCGCTCGGCCTCGAGGGTGCTGGGCGCGATCATTCGGCCCCCGCGACCTGGCGGCGCGCGGCTTCCGCGCGGCGCAGGTGGAACGGCACTTCGTCGAGCGGGCGGCCCGCGTACTGGTCGGGCGGCGCCGCCGCCGACTGCGGCTCGGCGGCCTTGAGGACAGCCTCAGCTTCGGTCACGAGCTTGTCGACGTTCGAGGGGCGGAACACGTAATCCGGGTCGAGCTTCTGATGCTCGAGCGCCCAGGCGAGCAACCCGCCACGCGGCGCGAGGCTCGGGGTCTTCCGAGCGGCGCCGACCGCGCGGGCGATCCGCGCGAGATCCTCGACCGTCGCGCCAGCGTCGAGGCCCCGGCGGGCCGCCTCGAGCATGCCCAGGGTGACGGCCTTCCGGTTCACGGCCTCGCGGTAGGCCTCGGCGACGGCGCGGACGGTCGGCACCGCCTCCAAGCCCTGCCGCTTGGTTTCCGTCGCCGAAGTCGCGGCCGCCGCGGCGGCGCGGCGCGCCGCCGAGCCTTCTGTGTTCTGCTTCTGCTTCTGCTTCTGCTTCTGCTTGCGTAACGCGTTACGGTCGTTACGGTCCGTTACGCCCGCGTTACGGCTGTTACGCGTAACGGCTAGCCGCTGCCGATACCTGCGCACGCGCTCCGCGGCCGTGTGGTCCTTCTGGCGGTAGCGCAGGTAGTTGACGATATCAACCGACCACTCGGGCTCACGGTAGATCACCACGCGCCGCCCCTCGGCTACCGGAGTCCGGCTGTGGGGGTCCGGCTGCGCGAACTGGTCGAGGATCGCGGCGGCTCGGTCTACCGGGAGCTTGCAGCCGAAGGCAATGGCGGGCAGCGTCTCCGTGACCAGCCCGTGCGCATCTGCCGAGAGCAGCAGGTAGATCCAGACCCGCACGGCCTCCGCGTCGCCCTCGATCCAGAGCGACGAGGAGAGCAGTCCGCGGTCCAGCTTCACGAACGTCATCGCGCCCCCAGGTGGTGGTCGGGTCGGCGTGCGCGTTCCTTCGCGTTCTGGGCATGCCATGCCGCCGAGCGCGACGCGGCGAGGCGGATCACGTCCCTGAGCCAGCTGCTCACGGGGCCCGAGGGGCAGCCGCCCAGGTCGCGGACCGCCTCTTCGAACCACGGGAGCCGGGGCGACGCGACGCCGGCGCCCCGTGCGGCCTTGTCGGGGGTCACGCGCCGTGGCTCCGGCGCCGGCGCTGGTCGCAGAGCGCGTCCCACGTCGACCGGGTCACCGTCTCCAGGGCTCGCGGGCGCCACGGGCCGGGCCCGACGAGGTACAGCCAGCCGTCGACGTCGCCGGCAGCGAGCGCGGCCTCACCACGGGCGTTCACGCGGCTGCCCGGCGAGCGAGCGCGATGACGGAGTCGGCGCCGAGTTCTGCGAGCGCTGCACGGAGGGCGGGGGCTTCATCGTGAGCAGCCACGCGCTCGAGGAGACGGTCGCGAGCGGCTACTGGGTCGCGATCGCGGCAGCCGGCGGCGAGGGCCTGGACGATGACCAAGGCCTCGGGCCGGGTGATGCCGGCGCTGCGAGGAGGACGGGGCACTGGCCTAGGCCGCGCGCCGCGTGATCTGCTGCGCGATGTACTGCTCGACGTCCTCCTCGAGCCAGCGGTTCCGGTTCCCGGTCCCCACGACGATCGGGGCCGGAAACAGCCCGCGCCGGCGCCACTCCCAGAGCGTCACGCGAGTGATGCGGAGGCGCTCGCACACCTCACGGCCAGTCAACAGGCGTCCGATCTGTCTGTTCATCGCGTGGTCCTCCCGACTTCCGGACCACGATGAACGCTTTCGGCCGCTAGCGGCCACGGTAACAAATCGGGGCCGGTGTCGAGCAGCGGCGCCGGCCAGCAACAGGGCCCAGCGGAGGGACCTGGTTCAGTCGCGCAACAGCCTGAGGCCTCGGAGGCGCCGCTTCCCCCGGCGAACGTTGTTGCGTGGCTCCGAGACGATGGTTCCGCGGATCGCTGCGATGATCTCCAGAGCTGGCCGCCCGGGGGTCTCTGCCAGGAACTCCTCTCCGACGAACGAGAGCGACAGGATCACGCCGGCCTCCATCTCCCGCTCCGGCCATGCCGATGGCCGGCCGCGGCCGCGCGAGGCGCTCTCTCGGCGCGCCGCCTGCTGGATCTCGACTGACAAGGCATAGCGGCGCACAACCGAGACCAGGTCCCGGGCGACGGTTGCCGCGTGGATCCTCACGATCGGCGAGTTCTCTGCCTCGCTGAGGAGAGCCGCGAAGCCGCGCTCCAGGTGCCGTAGGATCGCGCTGGCTCTCTCCGCCGCATTCGCCGGAACAGGGCCGGCCGCGAGCGCTGCGGCGAGGCTCGAAGCCTCCCCACTCAGACCGCGATTCACGCTGTGGCCTTCCCGAACTCGCCCTTCAGAACCTTCGCTTCCGGCCGCACGATCCCGAGCAGGGCCTCGACGTAGGCGGCCCAGCGCTCGAGCGCGGCCCTGTGCTCGGCCGCGTAGGCGTGGGCGATGTACTGCACCGTGACCGGGAGCGCCTTCGCGAACACGGCGTGTCCCAGGATGCGCGAGATCATCGTCTCGTCGGCGCCGGTCTTCGCGCAGCCGGTCGCGCACGTGCGGCGCAGGTCGTGGAGGCGGAACTCCACCTGCGGGACCTTCACCTTGTTGTCGACGCGCACCTCGGTCGCGGCCCGGATCGCCGCCATCGTCCGGCCCTCGTTCGTCACGAACCGGCGCCCCCCCTCGCCGAAGATCAGGGCGTCGCGCTTCCCGGGCCCGATGGAAGCGAGCACGTCGACGGCCAGCGGCGCCAGGAACACGACGTGCGTGCGGCCGCCTTTGCGCACCTCGCCGGGCACGGTGAGCAGGCGTTCCCCCGCGTTGTAGTCGCGCCAGCGCAGCGCCGCGGCTTCGTTGCGGCGCAGGCCCGCCAGGATCAGGAAGCGGACGTAGGCCGCGGCCTCGGGCGGCATCGTGTCGAGCCCCTTCCACACGCGCACCAGCTCGTCATCGGCGAGAGCCCGCTCGCGCTTCTTCTCGGGGTTCGGCGCCGTCATCTCGGCGCAGGGGTTCCGCGCGATCCGCTGTTCCGCGGTCGGCGCCGGGATCTTCCGGGCCCCCTTGCCGCGGCGCGTCCCGCGGGCCCAGCGCAGCGCCGCCGAGATCAGCGCGAACACGCGGTTGGCGAGGTACTTCCCTTTCGCGGTCCCGAGCCTGGCCAGCAGCGCCGACACGTGCGCGTCCTCGATGGAGTCCACCGGCGCCTTGAGCTCCGGCGCCGCGACGACGTGCTTCAAGAGCCGGCGGTATCCGTCCACGGTGGTAGGCGACGCGGTTGCGGAGACGGCCTCGATGTAGTCGGTACAGACGGCCGCCACCGTGCGGGCCTTGTCCACGGCCGCGACGAAGCGCGGGTCGCGGCCGTTCGCCGCGAGGGTGCTCTTCTCGGTCGCGTCCACGCGCGCGGCGTCGAGCGTCACGTCGCCCACGTCGCCGAGCACCAGCCAGCCGCGGGCGCCGGTGCCCCGGACGTAGAACTTGAGCACGTAGCTCCGGCCACTCCATCGCCCGGTGCTCCGCTCGCGGGCCGTCGCGGTCACGCGCAGCGCGAAGCCGGGCGGCGCGCTCTTCGTCGCGTCGAAGTAGTGGACCCGCTCCTTCCCCGCGGGACACGGGAGCGTCTGCACGTTCGTCGCGGTGAGTCGCTTCGTCGGCATCGTTGGCCTCCGCTTTTTCGGCGCCGGCCGCAGCGTGAGAACGGGTCACGCGCGGGCCCGGGATACCAAGTCGGCTACCAAGGTCGCCCTAGCACCCCTTATCCGGGCCGAACAAAGGCTAACACGCCCGAAGCCCTGTAACAACTAGGGTTCTGAGAGGGTTAGGCCGGAAAACGCTGCTCTGGAGCGGGGTTCGAAAAAGGCCCGCATCAAGAATGGCATTCACGAGGTCACGGGTTCGAACCCCGTCAGCTCCACCAATCTCCCCGACAATCGACGATCCGGACGCCGCGGGGCGTAGAGGCCGCTAGGACAGGGCCTTCTCCAGCGCTGCGCCGAGCCGCGCCAGTCCGGCCTGCGGGTCGCCGTGCAGGTGGACGCGCAGCGCGCGCCGGCCGCGGGCGGCCAGCACCTCGAAGTCGCCGCGGGCCTGGGCCGCCTTCACGACCCCGAAGGTCGCGCGCTGGCCAGGCACCGGCAGGTCCTCCGCGTCGTCAGCGGTGATCTGCACGAACACGCCGCTGGCGGGGCCGCCCTTGTAGGCCTGGCCGGTGGAGTGCAGGAAGCGGGGCCCGAAACCGACGCAGGTCGCGTGGCCCGACGCCGCCAGCAGCCGTGCCCGCATCGCGAGCAGCGCTTCTTCGTGCGCGCTGCTGCGGTCGAGATAGGCGAGCAGGCCGACGTAGTCGCCGGGCTGCAGCGTCGCCAGGTGGGCGCGCAGCCAGCGGGCCAGGTCTGCGGCCTCGCCGAGGGCGCTCGCGTGGGCCGCCGGCGCGTAGAGGGACACGCCCTCCCCGCTCCACAGCGCGCTCTCGGCGGGCAGCGCGCCCGTGCGGTCGTACTCCTCGGTCAGCCGCCGCGTCTCGACCTTGCTGGCCTCGACGTCGGGCTGGTCGAACGGGTGCACGCCCATCACCGCGCCGGCGACCGCGGTCGCCAGCTCCCAGCGGAAGAACTCGGCGAACAGGTGCTCGCTCTCCGGGACCTCGATCCGCACCACGGGGTGGCCGGCCTGCTCCAGGGCGCGCACCGCGGCGGCGGCCGGGTCGGACTCGCCGGCCAGCGCCACGTGCACGAAGAGGCGGTCGGCGCCGTAGCGGCCGGGCGCCGCGAGCGGCTCGCCGTCGACCGGGATGATGGCGCGGCCGCGCTTGCCCGTGCTCTCGGCGACGAGCTGCTCGAGCCACGCGCCGAGCGCGCGGAGCGCGGGAGACAGCACGAGGGTCAGCTTGTCGCGGCCGCGCCGCGCCGCGTGCCCGAGCACCAGCCCGAGCGCCGCGCCGGGATTGTCGAGCGCCGCACGCTCGGGCGCGCAGGACACGGCCATCGCCTCGGCGTGGGCCAGCAGCAGCCGCGCGTCGTGCCCGCACAGCGCCGCCGGCACCAGGCCGAACGGCGACAGCGCGGAGAAGCGCCCGCCGACGCTCTTGATCCCGTGGACCACGTGGCGGTAGCCGTCGGCGCGCGCCGCCGCCTCCAGCTTCGAGCCGGGATCGGTGACCGCGACGCAGTGGCGGCCCGCCTGGCCGCCGAGCGCCGCCTGGAGCCACGCGAAGAAGTGGAGGCGGAGGATCTCGGGCTCGAGCGTGCTGCCCGACTTGGAGGCCACCAGCACCAGCGTGCGCGCCGGATCGAGCCCGGCGGCGACCCGCCGCACCTGGGCCGGCACCGTGCTGTCGAGCACGTGCAGCCGCGGCGCGCCGGCGACGGGCGGCAGCGTGGCGGCGACCACTTCGGGGCCGAGGCTGGAGCCGCCCATGCCGAGCAGCAGCACGTCGCGGAAGCCGCGCGCATCCGCCGCCAGCGCCCGCAGCGTCTCCACCGCGACCCCCGGGGCCTGCGGCAGGTCCAGCCAGCCGAGCCAGGCCGCCTCGTCGCCGCCCGTCCACAGCGAGGCGTCGCGGGCCCACAGCCGCGCCGTGCCCCGCTGCGCGTCCCACTCCGCGGCCCCGCGCAGGACGGCCTCGCGCAGTTCCGCGCCCAGCCCGGCGGTGATCGCGCCGCTCATGCTCCCTCCCGCATCGCGCGCTCCAGCGCCAGCACCTTGGCCAGCCGCTTGGCGTGGCGCTCCTCCTGGGTGTAGCGCGCGTCGACGAACGCGCGCAGCACTTCCTGGGCGACGGCGGCCCCGATCACCCGCGCCCCCATCACCAGCACGTTGACGTCGTCGTGTTCGACGCACTGGTGGCCCGAGTAGGTGTCGTGGCACAGCCCGGCGCGGGCGCCGAACACCTTGTTGGCCGCCACGCAGGCGCCGACGCCGCTGCCGCACAGCACGACGCCGCGCTCGGCACGCCCCTCGACCACCGCGCGCGCGACGGCCGCGGCGTAGTCCGGGTAGTCGCAGGGCGCCGTCGAGTGGGTGCCGAGGTCCTCGACGACGTGCCCCCAGCGGGCCAGGTCCGCGGCCAGCACCTGCTTCAGCTCGAAGCCGGCGTGGTCCGCGCCGATCGCGATCTTCACGGCGCCCTCCTAGTAGTAGACGGTGACGCGGAAGCTGCCGCTGTTGTCCTGGAGGAAGTCGTCGTTGACGCCGAGATGGAGCCGGCCGCTGCCCCGCACCTCGATCGGGCCCTTGTCCGAGCCGATGAAGAACGGGTCGTTCCCGATGCGGCCGATCAGCGCCCCGCCGGGACGGCTGGGGATCGGCCGGCCGGCGTTGTAGTGGTTGCCGCCTTCGCCGTCCGGCCCGTCGCGCCGGTCCCGGCCCCAGGTCACGCGGCCCGAGGCGTCGAACCACAGGCGCTGGCCGCGGCGGACCTCGATCCCGGTGTCCGTCCACGCCTCGGCTGCGGCCACGGAGAACGAGCGCTCGCGCAGGCCGCTCGGGCGGTCGCCACCGGAGCCGGAGCCGGAGCCGGCCCATCCGCTCCGCTCGAACTCGATGCGGGCGACCTCCTCGCGGTCGTAACGCTCGACGCGGCCGCGCGAGTCCTCGAACTCGATCCGCCCCGAGCGGTAGCCGACGAACTCGCCTTCGACCCGGCGCCCGTTGCGCAGCACCAGCGTGTCCGCGCACAACGGGCCCGCGACGAAACCCAGGACCAGGAGCGCGCGCGTCGCACGAGTTGCCTTCATCACCAGTCTCCTCGGCCGACAAGACTACTGCATACTGCGCCCGGCGTGCGGCGGTCCGCGACGCCGAAGGAGGGCGACGGTGGTCAAGGACTTCGTGGCGTTCCTGAAGAACTACGGCGTGGTCGGCCTGGCGATCGCCGTGATCATCGGCGGCAAGCTCAACGAGCTGGTCAGCTCGGTCGTCAACGACCTGCTGATGCCGCTCGTGCTCCAGCCCGCGCTGCAGGCGGCGCAGGTGGACGACATCCGGAAGCTCTCGGCGGGCGGCGTGCTCTACGGCAAGGTGCTCGGAGCCGCCCTCGACTTCCTGATCGTCGCCGGGCTCGTCTTCCTGTTCGCGAAGCTGGTGCTGAAGGAGGAGACGGTCACCAAGAAATAGGCCCGGCGACCGCGAGCGCGGTCCACACGCCGCCGACCGCGACCGTCGCGACACCCGCCGCCAGCAGCAGCGCGCGCGCCGCCCGCGGCCGCTCCCCGGCGGCGCGGGCGCTCACCTCTCCCACTGCCGCCGCGAAGGTGGCCATCGCGGCGACGGTGCCGACGGCGAAGGCGGCCAGGTACACCGCTGCCGGCACGAGCCCCGGCAGCGCCACCGCGGGCAGCACGCCGAGCAGGTGGGCCGTGCCCGCGAAGCCGTGCAGCGTGCCGGCGACGAACGCGGTGTGCTCGTGGCGATGGGCCGAGGCCGCCTTCGCGTGCTCGCCCGGCTCGCCGGCCGGGCCCCCGACGTGGGCGTGGAGGTGGACGTGGGGGCCGCCCTCGTGGACGTGCGGGTGGGCGTGCAGCTTCAGCCGCAGCGCCGTGCGCACCGCCTGGCCGCCGATCAGGCAAAGCACCAGGCCGACCACGGCCTCGGCGCGGTGCGAGAGCGCCTCGACGTCGAAGGCGCCCTCGAGGGCGATCGCCGCCGCGCCCACGACGAGCACGCCGCCGCTGTGGCCCAGCCCCCAGCGCACGCCGGCCCGGAACGCGGCCCAGCGCCGCCCGACCGAGAGCGGCAGCAGCGCCGCGAGGTGGTCGATGCCGGTGACGACGTGCGCGGCGCCGGCCGCCAGCCCGGAGAGGGCGACGAGGGCCAGCGCGGCGCTCACGTGTAGAGCGCCTCGATCTCCGCCGCGTACTTCTCGGCGATCGGCTTGCGGCGCAGCTTGAGGGTGGGTGTCAGCTCCCCGCCCTCGACCGTGAACTCCGCCGGCAGCAGCGCGAATCGCCTCACGCTCTCGAAGCGCGCGAGGTCGCCGTTGAGCTTCTCGACGTGGCGCTCCACGAAGGCGCGGAACTGCGGCGAGGCCGCGGCCTGGGCGGCGTCGAGGCCCGGGCAGCCCGCCGCCTGCAGCGCGGACGGCAGCCGCTGCGGATCGAGCGAGAGCAGCGCCGCGAGGTACGGCCGGCGGTCGCCGATGGCCACGGCCTGGCCCACGCCGGGGATCTGCTTGAGCCGCGCCTCGATCGGGGCCGGCGCCACGTTCTTGCCGCCGGAGGTGATCAGCAGCTCCTTCTTGCGGTCGGTCACCGACAGGTAGCCGTCGGCGTCGATCGTGCCGACGTCGCCCGTGTGGTACCAGCCCTCCGCGTCCAGCACCTCGCGGGTGGCCGCCTCGTCCTTGAGGTAGCCGCGGAAGACGTTGGGGCCGCGCACCAGGATCTCGCCGTCGTCCGCGAGCTTGACCTCGGTGCCGGCGATCGGCAGCCCGACCGTGCCCAGCCGGTACTTCGGCGGCATCGACACCGTCGCCGGCCCGCTGACCTCGCTGGCCCCGTAGATCTCCGAGATCAGCACGCCGAGGCTCATGAAGTACTCGAGCGTCTCCTTCGGCATCGGCGCCGCCGACACCGCCATCAGCTTGACCTGGTCGAAGCCGAGCCGCTCCCGCACGCGCGAGAACACCAGCCGGTCCGCGAGGCGGTACACGAACGGCGCCGGCGCCCCGCATGCGATCGCGGGGCCGTGCGCCGCGCCGACCGAGCGGGCCCACGCGGCCAGGCGCCGCCGCAACGCAGGAGCCGTGGCGCCCGCCGCCTGCATCGCGGCCTGCATCTTCTCGTAGACGCGCGGCACGCCGAGGAACATCGTCGGGCGCACCTGGCGCAGCGCCTCGGGCAGCGCCTCCATCGCCTCCACGAAGTGGACCTGGGCGCCGGAGACGAGCGGCGCGTAGAGCGAGTTGGCCTGCTCGGCGATGTGGGACAGCGGCAGGTACGAGAGCAGCCGGTCGTCGGGGCCGAGCCGCGCGTGGCGCGCGACCTCGCGCCCGACCCACAGCGCGTTCGCGTGGGTGATCATCACCGCCTTCGGCTGGCCGGTCGTGCCCGAGGTGTAGATCAGCGCCGCGACGTCGTCCTCGCGCTGCTCCGCGAGGCGCGCCTCGAGCGCCGCCTCCGGCACGGCGTCGCCGCTGTCGAGGAACGCGGCCCACGACATCGCCCCTTCGGCGGCGCCGTCGAGCAGCACGCGGCAGCCGAGCCGCGGCAGGTCGTCGCCCGGCGCGACGGCGTCGAGGTCGCGCGCCGACACCAGCACGGCCGCCCGTGCGTCGCAGTGGGCGGCGACGTAGCGGGTCTGCTCGCGGGTCGAGGTCGCGTAGATGCCCGCGGGCCGCGCGCCGGCCAGCGCGGCGCCGAGCGCCGCCACGTACCACTCGGGGCGGTTGGCGCCGCGGATCACGACGCCCTCGTCCTTCTTCAGCCCGGCGGCCAGGAACGCGCGCGCGGCGCGGCGCACGTCGCGGCCGTACTCGGCCCACGACACCGGTCGCCAGCGCTCGCCGGCGCGCACGTGGTGGGCGGGCCGCGAGCCCCAGCGCTCGGCCGCTTGCAGCAGGGCCTCGCCGACGGTCGCCGGCGGCTTCAACGCGGAGTCTCCATGCGGGCGAAGCCTAGCAGGGCCCGCCGCCGAGTTCAGCGGCCGGCCGGCTCCGACAACACGAGCGCCAGTTCGGCCAGCGTGCGGGTCGCGACGCCGGTGGGTCCGTCGGCGCGCCACGGCCGCGACTCGGGCCACGACGTGCCCGCGATGTCGAGGTGGACGAACGGCCGGCCCGCCGTGAACTCGCGCAGGAACGCGGCACCGATCGAAGCGCCTCCCGCCGCACCGTCGCCTTCGACGAGATCGGCGACCAGGCTCTTGCGCACCCGCCGGGTGAACTCCTCGTCGAGCGGCAGCCGCCAGACGGGCTCGCCCGCCCGGCGCGCGGCACGTTCGACCGCGGCGAAGAGCGCGTCGTCCGTCGCGAACGCGCCGGTGTAGTCCCTGCCCAGCGCGCGCACGACGCTGCCGGTCAGCGTCGCGACGTCGACCAGGTGGGTCGCACCCTGGCTGACCGCGTAGGCCAGCGCGTCCGACAGGATCAGCCGTCCTTCGGCGTCGGTGCTCATCACCTCGACCGTCTTGCCGCCCGGGCCGCGGAACACGTCGCCCGGCTTCTGTGCGGTGCCCGAGGGCATGTTCTCGACGGCCGGCACGATGCCGATCACCTCGATCGCGGGCCGCAGCCGCGCGATCGCCCCCATGGCCTGGATCACGGCCGCACCGCCGGCCATGTCGCCCTTCATGCGGTACATGCCCTCGCCGTCCTTCAGCGAGATGCCGCCGGAGTCGAAGCAGACTCCCTTGCCGGCCAGGGCCAGCTTCACCTTCGACGGCGCGGCGGGCACGTAACGCAGCACGATGAAGCGCGGCGCCTGGGCGCTGCCCTTGCCGACCGCGAGGGTGCCGGCGAGCTGCAGCCGCTCGAGATCGGCGCCCTCGAAGACCTCGACCTGGAGGCCGTTCGCCTCCGCCACCGCGCGCGCCTCGCGGGCGAGCGCCTCGGGCGTGATCACCCTGGCGGGCTCGACGATCAGTCGCCGCGCGCGGCTCTGCGCGCGGCCCAGCACCAGGCCACGCTCCACGAGTGCCTCGGCGCCAGCTCCCGTGGCCCCGGCGAGCCGGACTTCCGCGAGGTCGCGTCGCTCGGGCGCGGTCTTGTGCAGCCCCGGCTCGAAATGCCCCACGAGCGCGCCTTCGACCGCAGCAGAGGTCGCATCCGGTCCCGTCTCGGGCAGCCACAGCGAAAGCGTGCGCGCGCGCGGCGGCGCCTGCCGCACGGCGGTGCCCGCGAAGCGCCGCAGCCGCTCCTGGTCCCAGCCCTCGCGCGGCCCGACGCCGACGACCAGGAGCGAGCGCGCGGCGAGGCCGGCCGGGGCGGGCAGCAACAGCGAGGAACCGGGCTTCCCGGGCCAGCTCCCCTGTTCGCGGGCCGTGCGCAGGGCGGCGGCCAGCGCGGGCGAAGCCGCGGCGAGCGCCGCCGGCTCGGGCTCGTCGGCGAAGGCGGGAACGGCCAGCGCGTCGGCGGCCAGCGCTGGCAGCGCCGCAGGGTCGAGGCGGAACGCCGGCTCGGAAGCGAGCGCCGGCAGGGCAAGCAGGCACATCACGGCCCGGGCAAGAGTCTTCACTCGTGGAAACCTCCGATCGATGTCCCCAGCGTCGAACGGCGACGACGCCACAGAGTCACAGAGACACAGAGACGCACAGAGGGCTGTCACACCAACTCCCTGGACCTCGCCAGCGTCCGTGAATCTCTGTGCCTCTGTGCCTCGGTGGCGCCGTTCCGGCGGCGGTTCCGCCCGCGCGGGCGTCAGCGCTTGGCGGCGGGAGCGAGATAGAGCGTGCGGGCGGTCAGCTCGCGCGACTCGAGGCCTGCGGCCTTGCCGAGCAGCTCCAGGGTCTCCGGCATGGGGGGCCGGAACTTCCACTCGTCGTCGCGTCCGCCGACGGCCTTGAACGCCTTGGACCAAGCGGGCCACCACGGCGAGGCCTTCTTGGCCAGCGGCTCCAGGATCAGCACCCGCGCCCCGGCCTTCGCGCTTTCCAGCAGCCGCGGCAGCAGCGCGTCGCGCACCGGGTCGTCGAGCTCGTTGATCGAGAACGCGAGCACGATGCCGCAGGCGCCCGGCGCGACCTTGGTGTCGAGCACGTCGCCCGGCGTCGCGCGGCCGCGCAGCCCGAGCTGGGCCAGCGTCCAGCGCGTCTCCGAGAGCGCCCAGCGCGACCGATCGACCGAGAGGATCTCCGGGCGCGGCGCCATCTCCAGGGCCCAGGCGACGCCCGCAACGCCGGTGCCGCAGCCGAGATCGGCCACCCGCGGCAGCGTCGGCTTGGTGGCGCCCAGCGCGCGCACGACCTCGCGCACGAGCAGGAAGTGGCGCGCGCCGTAGTAGAGCGCGAAGGCGGCCCGCTTGCCGGCGCCGTCGAGCGCCCCGCCGTCGATCAGCTTCGACCGCCTCTCGACGTAGACGGACGAGAGGGCCTGCAGGGAGCGACGGACCTCCTGGAAACTGAGGCTCGCCCGGTGCCGGGCCTCGAGGGCCGCGAACCAGGCGTTGAACGGATCCTCGGGTGCGGTCGGGGCGGTCACCGGCGCAGGGCGGGACCACCCTTCCACGGTCGATTCTGCTCGTCTCACTCTCGTGATTCTAGCAGAGCGGCGGGCACGAATCCCGCATGCGGGTGTCCGTTGCCCGTGAGCCGCGCAGCCGCTGCGCCGAGCAGGCCTCCGCAGTCCGCGCTCCACTTCACGTGGAGCAGGGCATCGGCCCGCGTGCGTCCCAGGTTGACGGCCGCCACCGGCCGCCCCGCCTCCCACGCCGCCAGGCACAGGCGATAACCCGACCACGTCGTGAGCGACGATCCGACGACCAGCAGGGCGTCGCTGTCGCGGGCCAGCTCGAGCGATCGCGCCGCGCGGGGTGCGGGCACGTTCTCCCCGAAGAAGACGACGTCGGGCTTGAGCAGCCCGCCGCAGTCGGGGCACTCCGGCACGCGCAGTCCGTCGAACCCGCTTTCGACGCGGGCGTCGCCGTCGGGCAACGGCTCCGCGCGCCGCGCGACTTCGACCAGCCACGGGTTCCAGCAAAGCAGCAGGTCCTGCACGTCGGCGCGCGAGAGACGGCGGTCGCACGCGAGGCACGCGACCTGGTCGAGCCGGCCGTGGAGATCGACGACGTCGCGCGAGCCCGCCTTCTGGTGCAGTCCGTCGACGTTCTGCGTCACCACCCGCAGCGGCCAGCCGCCGGCCGCCAGCGCAGCGAGGGCCCGGTGGGCCTCCCCCGGGCCGGCGGCGGCGACCCGCGGCCAGCCGGCGGCCGACCGGGCCCAGTAGCGCGCGCGCACGGCCGGCCGCGTGACGAAGTCGTGGAAGCGCACCGGCGGCCGGCTCTTCCACGCGCCGTCGTGGTCGCGATAGGCCGGGATGCCGCAGGCCTCGCTGCAGCCCGCGCCGGTGACGACCAGCAGCCGCGGATGGCCCTCGATGAAGCGGGCCAGCGCGTCGGAATGGTCCGCGGCGGTCATGGCCGTCCAGTCTAGTGCCGCAGCCCGGTGCCCGGGCGTATCATCGGGGCGCCTGGAAAGGAGAACACCGTGCGCCTCGTCACCCGTGGCGACCTCGACGGCCTCACCTGCGCGGTGCTCATCACGAGCTGCGAGGAGATCGAGGAGATCGACCTCGTCCACCCCCAGGACATCACGCAGAAGCGCATCCACATCGGCGAGGACGACATCCTCGCAAACCTGCCCTACGACCGCGGCTGCGGCAAGTGGTTCGACCACCACCAGCTCACCCAGGTCGGCGATCCCCCGCCCGACCGCTTCGAGGGCCGCTACGGGCTCTCGCCCTCGGCGGCACGCGTGGTGTTCGAGTACTACATGTGCCAGCACCCGGAGATACGGCGCTACGCCCGGCTGCTGGCGGAAACGGACCGCTTCGACTCGGCGCAGCTCGACCTCGACGACGTGCTCGACCCGCGCGAGTACGTGCTGCTCGGGTTCACGCTCGACCCTCGCACCGGCCTGCGCGGCTTCCGCGAGTACTTCTTCCAGTTGCTCGAGGCGTTCAAGGCGGACAAGTCGATCGAGGAGATCCTGGCCCTGCCCGAGGTCAAGGAGCGGGTGCTGGTGATGCGGGCGGCGGACGAGCAGTTCCGGCAGCTCACCCGCGAGCGCTCGCGGATCGACGGGAACGTGGTGATCACCGACTTCCGCGGACTGCCGACGCCGCCCGTGGGCAACCGCTTCATCGTCTACACGCTGTTCCCGCAGGCCAACGTCTCGGTGCGCATCCACGGCGGCCCCACGTCGGAGCAGGTGGCCGTGGCAGTCGGGCGCTCGATCTTCAACCGCACCAGCCGCACGAACGTCGGCCAGTTGATGGCCGGGTTCGGCGGCGGCGGGCACAAGGGGGCGGGGACCTGCCTGCTGCTCGCGACCACCGCGAACGACGAGATCGACTTCATGGTCGAGCAGATGAAGAAGGACGGCTAACCAGTTTTGACATCTTTCTAGTTGAGAATCATTCTCAACTAGTTTAAGTTCACGTCCATGGATCTGAGGCCCCACGCTCACGACGGCGAACGCCTCGCCACGGCCTGCCGCGAGGCCGGCCTGAAGGCCACGCCGCAGCGCCTCGCCGTGCTGAAGGCGCTCCTGACGTCGCGCGAGCACCCGGGCCCCGAGGCGGTGTTCCGCCAGGTTCGCGGCGAGCTGTCGTCGATCTCGCTCGCCACCGTGTACAAGACCCTCGACGCGCTGGAGGCCGCCGGCCTCGTCGAGCGCGTCACGCCGCTGTCGGACGGGCGGCGCTACGACGCCAACCGCACGCCGCACCACCACCTCGTCTGCACCACGTGCGGGCGGATCGAGGATCACGAGGACCCCGCGCTGGCCCCGCCGGTGCCGCCGCAGCTCGGCGGCTTCCAGGCGCGCTCGGTGCGGGTGGAAGTGCTGGGAGTCTGCGCCGCCTGTCGGCGCGAGGCGTAGTTCTCTTTCGGACGTTTTCAGGTAAGGAGTCGATACCGATGTCGAAGCTTGCGGGCACCAGGACCCACCAGAACCTCAAGGACGCCTTCGCCGGCGAGTCGCAGGCGAACCGTCGCTACCTCTACTTCGCCAAGGTGGCGGACATCGAGGGCTACCCGGAGATCGCCGGCAACTTCCGCGAGACCGCGGACGGCGAGACCGGCCACGCGCACGGCCACCTCGACTACCTGAAGCAGGTCGGCGACCCGGCGACGGGCCTGCCGATGGGCGACACCGCGACCAACCTCAAGGCGTCGGTCGCCGGCGAGACCCACGAGTACACGGACATGTACCCGGGCATGGCCAAGAGCGCGCGCGAGGAGGGCTTCCCCGAGATCGCCGACTGGTTCGAGACGCTCGCCAAGGCCGAGAAGTCGCACGCGGGCCGCTTCCAGAAGCTGCTCGACTCGATCTCCTAGCTCGCCCGTACCGCGGGACGGCTCCCTCCGCCCGGAGGAAGCAGGGCCGTCCCGCGTCCCCCCGCACCCCACGGCGCGCCACGCGCGAGGCAGGACTCCATGAGCGAACCCCACAACATCTCCTACAAGCCGACCGACGGCCTGACCTACGATCCCTCGGAGCCGAAGTACTGGGATGCCGGGGCGCTGCAGAAGGAAATCACCCGCGTCTTCGAGGTCTGCCACGGCTGCCGCATGTGCTTCAAGTACTGCGACAGCTTCCCGATCCTGTTCGAGCTGATCGACAAGAAGTACGACGGGGACGTCACGAAGATCCTGCCCGGCGAGACGCAGCGGGTGATGGACCAGTGCTTCCAGTGCAAGCTGTGCGAGGTCCAGTGCCCGTACACGCCGCGCGAGCACCACGAGTTCCAGCTCGACTTCCCCAAGCTCGTCCACCGCTACCAGGCGCAGCGGATCAAGGTCGAAGGCGTGCCGCTGCGGGAGAAGGTGCTCGGCAACCCGGATCTCGCGGCGCAGATGGCCCGGCTGTCGTTCGGCATGGCCAACGTGATGAACCGCAACTCGGTGCACCGCTTCTTCTTCGAGAAGCTGCTCGGCATCCACCGCGACAAGCAGCTCCCCGACTTCGCCTCGGAGACGTTCGAGGACTGGGCGGACAAGACGGGCCGCAACGTCGACAAGCCGACCGGCGAGGTGGTGCTGTTCGAGACCTGCTACGTGAACAACAACGAGCCCGAGGTCGGCCAGGACACCGTGAAGGTGCTGGAGAAGAACGGGGTCAAGGTCGACTGCCGGCGCGGCTTCGCCTGCTGCGGCATGCCGAAGTGGGAGCACGGCGACCTCGAGGGCCTGCGCGCGCAGGCGAAGCAGAACCTCGACATGCTCGAGCCCCACGTCGACGCCGGCCAGAAGGTGCTGGCGATCAACCCCACCTGCTCGATGATGCTGCGCCGGGAGTACCCGGAGCTGGTCGCGCCCGAGGACAAGGAGCGCGCGAAGAAGGTCGCCGCCGCGACGATGGACCCCTCGGAGTTCCTGTGGTCGATCCGCGACCAGGAGCGCTTCAACACCGACTTCAAGTCGACCCCCGGCGGCACCGTGGCGTACCACGCGCCCTGCCACCTGCGGGCCCAGGGCGTCGGCTTCAAGGGCCGCGACCTGATGCGCAAGATCCCCGGCGTCAAGCCGGCGATGGTCATGGAGTGCTGCGGACACGACGGCACCTACGCGATGAAGGTCGAGAGCTTCGAGGCCTCGCAGCGGATCGGCAAGAAGGCGTTCGACGGCATGAAGGACGCGAGCGAGGCCAAGGAGTGGTCGACCGACTGCCCGCTGGCCGCGATCCAGTTCGAGCAGCACGCCGGCAAGAAGCCGCTGCACCCGATGACGATCCTGCGCCGGGCCTACGAAGAGGACGGCTTCGCGCAGAAGGTCGAGCCGAAGAAGAAGGAGGAGTAGACGTGAACGCGAGCACGATGCAGCCCGTCCGCCGCGAGGAGATCCTCGACTACGTCACCTACGGCGAGCAGCGCGAGCAGATCCGCGCCGCCGTGCTGAAGATCAAGGAGCCGCGGCGCATCCACCTGGGCCCGCACATGACCTTCCTGTTCGAGAACCGCGACACCGTGCGCTACCAGATCCAGGAGATGGTGCGCGTCGAGCGGCTCGTCAAGGAGTCCGAGATCCAGCACGAGATCGAGACCTACAACGAGCTGCTGGGCGGCCCCGGCGAGCTCGGCGCCTCGCTGCTGATCGAGATCGACGACCCGGCGCAGCGGGCCGTCAAGCTGGTCGCCTGGCGCAACCTGATGGACCACGTCTACGCCCGGCTCGAGGACGGCTCGAAGGTGATGGTCAGCTACGACCGCCGCCAGGTCGGCGACGAGCGCCTCTCCTCCGTCCAGTACGTGCGCTTCGCCACCGGTGGCCGGGTGCCCGTGGCGCTCGGCTCCGATCACCCCGACTACGCGCACGAGGACAAGCTGACCGACGGGCAGCGGCGGGCACTGGCGGAGGATCTCGGCCAGTAGGAGGCGTCCGCAGCGGCGTCCCGCGCCTCGCGGCCGGGACGCCGTCGCCCGCGGTCAGGCGCCCGGCGTCACCTGACCGTTGAGGCAGCCCTTCACGCCGCGAACAGTGGCGCACAGCCGGAAGGAGCCGGTCGCCAGTCCCTTCACGTCCTTGTTGAAGACGGTCACGCCGGAGTTGGTGACCTCGACGAGGCCGTGCCCCGACTCCAGCGCCCAGTCGCAGTTGGGACCGTGGATCGACTCCGGCACGTCGTGGCCCGCGGAGTCCTTGGGCGTGGCGGTCACGAAGCCACGGCAGCCCACGGGCAACTCGCCGAGCCCGTTGCGCGGCACCGTGACGCCCGCCGGGCAACTGAAGCCGAAGAAGCCTACGCGCACGTGGTGGATGGACGTCCCGACCGGCGGCGTCGGGGTCGGCGTCGGCCGCGGCGTCGAGCCCGGCGTGGGCGTCGGACCGGGGCTCGAGGGCGTCGGCGTCGGCGCGGGAGCCGCGGTCGGCGCCGGGGTCGGCCCGGGCGTCGGCAGCGTCGTCGGCGTGACCACGACCGGGACGGCGACGGGCGTCGGGGTCGAGACGTTGCCCGAGGCCTGCGTCGGGAGCTCCTCGTAGATCGTGGTGCAGCCGCCGACGAGGAGGAGCAGCAGCGCGAGTCCGTAGCGAGCCTGCACGACATCCCCCCTGATCAAAGTGCTACTTGAATTGGCAGCAACGAAAGTCTCGCCGTTCCTCGCTTTCGCTGTCAAGCCCGCGGCTCGCCGAGCCGCCGGGCAGCCACCTGCTGGTCGAGTTCCGCCTGGAGCTGGGACGCGAGCGCGCGCAGCCGCTCGAGGGCCGCTGCATCGACCTCCTTGCGGCGCGCGGCCTGCTCGATGTCGGAACAGGCGGCTGCCAGGTCGTGGCCGCCGAGGTTGCCCGCGGCGCCGCGCAGCGCGTGGGCGGCGTGCCCCACGCCGGCCAGGTCCGCCGCGGCCGCCAGCTCGGCGATCCGCGACAGGCGCGCCGGCAGGTCCTGCAGGAAGCGCTCGGCCAGCTCGGCCGCAAAGCCGTCTCCGCCCAGGTCGTCGAGCTGCGCGAAACGAAGGGCGACGCGGTTGCGGACCGCGGCCGGCGCGGGGGCGGGCGCCTCGGCGGCGCGGGGCGCCGCGGCCGGCCGCGCCGCGCCGAACTGCTCGAGAGCGGCCCGCAGCTCCTCGATCATCAGCGGCTTCCCGATGTGGCCGTCCATGCCCGCCTCGAGACACGCCTCGCGGTCGCCCTCCAGCGCGCTCGCCGTCAGCGCGACGATGCGCGGTCCGGCGTCGCCGAACCGCTCGCGGATGCGTCGCGCCGCGGTCAGGCCGTCCATCTCCGGCATCTGCACGTCCATCAGGACCAGGTCGTAGGGCTGCCGCTCCAGGGCCTGGAGCACCTCCAGGCCGTTGGCGGCCACGTCGGCGCGCTGTCCGAGCCGCTCCAGGAAGCGCACCGCGACCTTCTGGTTCACCGGGTTGTCCTCCGCGACCAGGATGCGCAGCGGCGCGCCGAGCGGTTCGCTCGACGCGTGGGCGGTGACCGCGTCGTCGATCGGCCGCCCGATCGCGGCGCGCAGCGCGCGCAGCAGCGGCGCGGCGCGCAGCGGCCGGCTCAGCACGCCGCGCACGGTCGGCGCGCGTCCCATCAGGCGGGCCGCCGCGCGGGTGTCGAGCGGCGTCAGCAGCACCACCGGCAGGTCCGGGCGCAACGCGGCGAGCTCCGCGACCAGCGGCGGCAACTCGCTGCCCGCGCGCTCGAGGCCGACGAGGCAGGCGTCGAAGGCCCGCCGCTCGCGCAGCCACTGCACGGCGTCCTCCGGGCTGGCGGCGACGGTCCACTCCATGCCGAACGCCTCGGCCAGCCGCGCGGCCAGCCGCGCGGTGAGGCGTCCCGGCTCGGCGATCAGCAGCCGCAACCCCGAGAGGTGGTCGTCGCGGCGCGGACCCTCGGCCTGCGGCACGCCCTCGGCCTGCACGGTGAACGAGAAGATGGTGCCGCGACCCGAGCCGCTCTCGACCCACAGCCGCCCGCCCATCAGCTCGACCAGGCGCTTGCAGATGGCGAGCCCGAGCCCCGTGCCCCCGTACTTGCGCGAGGTGCTGGCGTCGGCCTGGGTGAACGACTCGAACAGCCTGCCGAGCCGGTCCTCGGGGATGCCGATGCCCGTGTCGCGCACCGCGAAGGTGAGCTCGTGGCGGTTGCCGCCCAGCGGGCGCGCGGCGACGCTGACCTGGACCTCGCCGTGGGCCGTGAACTTGACCGCGTTCGACACCAGGTTGACGAGCACCTGGCGCAGCCGCGCGGCGTCGCCGACGATCGCCTCGGGCGCGTCGAGGCCGAGGTCGTAGGCCATCTCCAGGCCCTTCTCGGCGGCGGCCGTTGCCAGCAGCTCGAGGGTGTCCTCGACGCAGGCGCGCAGGTCGAAGGGCTGCTGCTCGAGCTCCAGCCGGCCCGACTCGATCTTCGAGAAGTCGAGGATGTCGTTGATGATCGTCAGCAGCGCGTCGCCGCTCTGGCGGATCGTCTCCACGTAGTCCCGCTGCTCCGCCGTCAGCGGGGTGCCGAGCAGCAGGCCCGTCATCCCGATCACGCCGTTCATCGGCGTGCGGATCTCGTGGCTCATCACCGCCAGGAAGGCGCTGCGGGCGCGGGCCGCCTCCTCGGCCTTCGCCTTGGCGTCGGCCAGCTCGTCCACGAGCTGGGCGAGGTAGGTGGCGTTCGACTCGAAAGCCTCCTTGGTGCGCTCCAGGTCGCGGGCGTAGCGGCGGCGCTCCTCCTCGGTCCGCTTCTGCTCCGATACGTCGCGCACGACCGCCGCCAGCGCCGCCGGCGCGCCGGCGCCGCGCCGCAGCAGGAACATCGACGCCTCGGCGTCGATCGCCGCCCGCGTCCACGGGTGGCGCAACTGCAACTCGCCCTCCCAGCGGCCGCGGGCCAGCACCGTCGGGATCACGGCCGCCGCCAGTTGCCCGCGGCTGTCGGGCGTGAACAGGTCGCCGATGCTGAGCCGCTCGATGTCCTCGGCGTTGCCGAGGCCCAGCCGGCGGCGCCCGGACTCGTTCACGAAGTTGAGCCGGCCGTCGAGGCTGGCCAGCGCCACCAGGTCGGAGCTGCCCTCGACGAGGGCGACGAAGGTGTCGCGTTCCTCGCGCACGCGGCCCAGCGCCTCGGCCAGCCCGGGGCTCGCCGGCGGCAGCTCGGCCGGCTCCTCTTCGGACTCGAGCGCGGCCAGCGGGTCCGGCTCGTCGCCGGCCGCGGGCGGCGCCAGCAGCAGCATCCCGCCGTCGGGCAGCGACACGGCCGTGACCGGCAGCAGCCCCTGGCCGTCGCGCAGGTCGAGCTGGAGGTCGGCGCCCGACTCCCAGCCGGTCAGCTCGACGCGGTCGCCGAGGGCCAGCCCGGGCGAGGCAGCGACGCGGCCGGCGAGACCGGGGCCCGCGTGAACCAGGTTCAGGCCGCGGTCGAGCAGCACGTAGTCGCTGCACGCGGCGTCGAGCGCCTCCAGGGAAACGGCGACTGCCTCGTCGCTCATCGTCGCGCCCAGCGGGACATCGCGAGCGACAGCATACCGCCTCCGGGCAGCCGCGGTCCGCGGTTACACTTGGCGCCCGAAATGGCCACGATCCTCGTCACCGGCGGCGCCGGCTTCATCGGCTCGAACTTCGTGCGGGGCCTGCTGACGCAGCGCCCGCAGCACCGCGTCGTCGTGCTCGACGCCCTGACCTACGCGGGCAACCTGCTGAGCCTGAAGGGCCTGGAGCAGGAACCCCGGTTCGCCTTCGTCGAGGCGGACATCGCGGACCGCGACGCCGTGCGGGCCGCCTTCGCGGCCCACGCGCCCGACGCGGTCGTCAACTTCGCGGCCGAGTCCCACGTCGACCGCTCGATCGACGGCCCCGGCGCATTCGTGCGGACGAACGTGACCGGCACCTTCGAGCTGCTCGAGGCCGCACGCGGCCACTGGGGCGCGCTGGCGGGCGAAGCCCGGGAGCGCTTCCGCTTCCTGCACGTGTCGACCGACGAGGTCTACGGCTCGCTCGGGCCGGAGGGCCGCTTCCGCGAGGACAGCCCCTACGCGCCCAACTCGCCCTACGCCGCGTCGAAGGCGGGCGCCGACCACCTGGTGCGCGCCTGGCACGAGACCTACGGCCTGCCGACGCTGCTCACCAACTGCTCGAACAACTACGGGCCGCGACAGTTCCCCGAGAAGCTGATCCCGCTGATGATCCTCAACGCGGCCGAAGCGCGGCCGCTGCCGATCTACGGCGACGGCGGCAACGTGCGCGACTGGATCCACGTCGAGGACCACTGCGAGGGCGTGCTGCTGGCCCTGGAGCGCGGCGTCCCGGGCGGCCGCTACAACCTCGGAGCCGACAGCGAGCGCACCAACCTGCAGGTCGTCGACGCGCTGTGCGCAGCGCTCGAGGAGTTGCGCCCCGCCCGCGACAACGCAGCCCTGAAGGCGGCCGGCAAGGCCTCCTACCTCGAGCTGAAGACGTTCGTGAAGGACCGCCCAGGGCACGATCGCCGCTACGCGATCGACTCCAGCCACGCGCGCGCGAGCCTCGGTTTCGTGCCGCGATTCGGGTTCGAGGACGGGCTGCGGCAGACGGTGCGCTGGTATCTCGAGAACGCCGACTGGTGCGAGGCCGTGCAGAGCGGCCGCTACCGGCGCGAGCGGCTGGGTCTCGCGGAGGGAGCGCGCGCGTGAAGGGCATCATCCTCGCCGGCGGTTCCGGCACCCGGCTCTATCCGCTGACCCGCGCGGTCAGCAAGCAACTGGTGCCGATCTACGACAAGCCGATGGTCTACTACCCGCTGACGACGCTGATGCTGGCGGGCATCCGCGAGATCCTCGTGATCTCGACGCCGGAGGACCTGCCCGGCTTCCGGCGCCTGCTGCAGGACGGCTCGGACTGGGGCCTGTCGATCTCCTACGCGGAGCAGCCGAGCCCGGACGGGCTGGCCCAGGCGTTCCTGATCGGCCGCGACTTCGTCGGCACCGACTCCGTGGCCCTCGCCCTGGGCGACAACGTGTTCTACGGCGCCGGCTTCGCCGACTCGCTGGCCGCGGCCGGCCAGCGCCGGACGGGCGCGACCGTGTTCGCCTACCGCGTGGCCGACCCCGAGCGCTACGGCGTCGTCTGGTTCGGCGCGGACGGGCGCGCCGAGGGCCTCGAGGAGAAGCCGAAGCAGCCGAAGTCGCACTTCGCGGTGACCGGCCTCTACTTCTACGACAACCGCGTGCTCGACATCGCTGCGAGCCTGAAGCCCTCGCCGCGCGGCGAGCTGGAGATCACGGACGTCAATCTGGCCTACCTGCGCCAGGGCGAGCTCCACGTCGAGGTGCTCGGCCGCGGCACCGCCTGGCTCGACACCGGCACCCACGAGTCGCTGCTGCAGGCCTCCACGTTCATCCAGGCGATCGAGACCCGGCAGGGCCTCAAGGTCGCCTGCCCCGAGGAGGTCGCGCTGCGCATGGGCTACATCGACGCGGGCCAGGTGCTGAAGCTGGCCCAGCCGATGGCCAAGAACGAGTACGGGCGCTACCTGATCCGGCTGGTCGAGGAGCGGGAGGAGCGCGGGTGAAGGTCCACGCGACCCCGCTCGACGGGCTGCTGCTGATCGAGCCGCAGGTCCACCGCGACGCGCGCGGCTACTTCCTCGAGACCCACCACCAGGGCCGCTACGCCGAGGCCGGCGTCGTCGGGCCCTTCGTGCAGGACAACCTCTCCTACTCGGTGAAGGGCACGCTGCGCGGACTCCACGCCCAGCTCGCGCCGCACGCCCAGGGCAAGCTGGTGCGCGCCGTCGACGGCGAGCTGTTCGACGTCGCGGTCGACGTCCGCCGCGGCTCCCCCACCTTCGGGCGCTGGTACGGCACGGTGCTGTCGGGCGCGAACATGCACCAGCTCTGGATCCCGCCCGGCTTCGCCCACGGCTTCTGCGTGCTGTCCGAGCGCGTCCACGTCGAGTACAAGTGCACCGACTACTACGCGCCCGCCCACGAGATCGTGATCCGCTGGGACGACCCCGAGATCGGCGTGGGCTGGCCCGCGGGCGAGCGGCTGCTCTCGCCGCGCGACGCGGCGGCGCCGCGCCTGTCGGAACTGCTCGACCGGCTGCCGGCCTACTGAGCCCCCAGCTCGCTCTCGACCGCGCGCCACACGCGGTCGACGGCGATGCGGTCCATGCAGTCGATCGTCCGGCAGCGCTTGACGTAGCCGAAGATCGAACACGGCCGGCACGGCACCGGCTCGGACACCGCCTGCCCCAGCGCGGGCGGCCCCCACTTGCGCTCGTCCGAGGCGCCGAACAGCACCACGCAGCGCACGCCGAGCGCCTGCGCGACGTGGGTCACCCCCGTGTCGCAACCCACGTAGAGCCGGGCGCCGGCGACCACGGCCGCGGTGTCGCGCAGCGACAGCCGGCCCACGAGGTCGAGCACGGACGAGCGCGACGGCAGCGCCGCCAGCACCTCCGCCGCCCTCTCGCGCGCGTCGGCGCCGCCGACCAGTGCCACCTCGTGGCCCGCGGCCAGCAGCCGCCGGACCAGCTCGGTCCAGCGCGGCGTCGGCCACTCCTTGCCGCGCCCGCCGCCGTACGGGAACACGACCACGCGCCGGGCACTGTCCGGAACCCCGTCGACGCGTGCGGGCAGCCGCGAGCGCTCGAGCACTCCCGCCAGCTCCGGCGGCCCCACGAGCGGTCCGCACAGCGGCTCGAACAGCCGCCCGAAGGCCAGCGACTCGTGCAGGTCCATCGGATAGTCGACGAGGTGGGTGTACAGCTCGTTGCGGGCCGGGTTGATCTTGAACCCGATGCGCGCGGGTGCGCCGGACAGCAGCGCGAACACGGCGGACGAGTAGTGGAACTGCTCGCTGTCGACGGCCACGTCGTGGCCGCGGCGCAGGGCGCGCGCGAAGGCGGCCGGCGGGCCGTCGAAGCAGGCCACGCGGTCGAAGGCGCCGGAGAGCTCGGCCAGCGAGGCGTTGCGGCGCTGGGCGATCAGCGTCAGCTCCAGGCCGGGCAGCGCCGCCCGCAGGCGCCTGACCGCCGGCAGCAGCAGCAGCAGGTCGCCGATGCCGCCTGGCCGCACCAGCAGCACCCGCCGCACGGCCCGCGGATCGATCTCGACGAACGGCGGGCCCGGCCGCAGGTGATGGTGCGCGAGCCCCAGCCCGCGCACCGCCAGGCCGCCGCCGACGCGGTCGGCCCACTTGAAGAGCGTGGTCGCCAGGCTCATGGCTCGAACCTCCGCAGGAGCCGCGCCCAGACGAGCAGGCCGGCGATCGCGAGCAGCGTCAGCGCCCGCCCGGCGTGATCGGCCGCCGTCGACCCGTAGCGCAGCGTCACCTCGCGCCCGCGCGGGTAGACGACCTGGAAGTGGGGCGTGGTCAGGAACGGCCCGTCCGCGCCCTCGGCCCGCCAGTTCGGGAAGTGCGACTGCTTCACGAGGTGCGGCTGCCCCGGGCAGTCGGTGGTGAACCGCACCTCGCGGTCGTCGAAGCGCTGCACCTCGACCCGGCATCCGGTCCGCGCGGGGCGCGACGCTGGCGGTGCCGGCAGCGCCGCACCGTCGAGCGGCGCGCCCGGCGACAGCCCCGCCACCGGCGCGCCGCCCGGCGCCGTGACCCGCGCCGCGAACATCGCGGCGCCGCCCCGCTGCGACACCTTCAGAAGCAGATCGTTGCGGCCGGCCGAGACCGAAACGGGCAGGCGCGCGGCGTCGCGCGCGTCGCGGCGGGCCACCCGTCCCAGGTCGCGTCCGTTCCAGAAGACGCGCGCCTCGTCGTCGACGCCGATCCACAGCTCGGCGGGCGCCGGCGCCGCGGCGTGCAGCGCCACGTGGGCGTAGGCCACCACCTGCAGGGCCGGGTTGAGCAGCGCGTCGAGCAGGATCGCGCGGTCGCGCAACGCGGGCCGCCAGCCGCGGCCGGCGACCGGGTCCGCGCCCGGTCGCAGCGACGCCTCGTCGCGCCCGAGCGGATTCCACGCGAGCGGGTCGGCCAGCGACGCCGCATGCGGGAACGGGCCCAGCAGGCTCCAGGCCAGCGGCTCCGCCGCGTCGCGGCGGGCCGACACCAGCAGCGCCGCGAACTCGCGGAGGCCGATCTCGGGCCCGGCCTCGGCCGGGAGCAGTTGCCCCGCGGCCGCCAGGATCACGGGGCGCTCCAGCAGCGCGGGCTGCGCGAACCACTCGACGGCGCGCTCCTTCCAGGCCCCGTCCCGCAGCACGAGCGGGTGCGCGGGCAGCACCTCGACCAGCGGCGCCGGGCCGCCGTCGCGGGCGAACACCTCGTAGTCGTCCGCCACCGCGGCGCGCGACCAGCCGCCGGCGGCCGCGAGGTCCCGCTTCAGGGTCGCGGAGTGGACGACGACGTGGGACACCGCGAACAGGTCCGCGTGGCGCAGCCCGCTGGCGAGGTCGTAGCCCGGCGGCGACACCAGCTTGGGGAACCCGGCGCACTCCTGGGAGAGCTCGCACTGCACGGTGTACGCGAAGAGGGCGCCAGTGGCGGAGTTGACGATGCCGCCGGCGAGGAACGGCTTGCCGATCGTCGCCGGCAGCGCCTCGAAGACGCGGTCGGACCCGAAGCGGCGGCCGGAGGCTCCCTGCTCGGAGACGAAGCGCCCGGGCGTGCCGCGCATCGCCGCGGCGATCGTGTCGAGGTGGGACGCGGCCGGCATCGCTTCGGCGCCGCGCATGTTCCAGCGGTACCAGCCACCCTCGTCGAGGTCCGGCCGGGCGACTCCCGCGGCGGCGAAGGCTGCGGCGGCGACCGCCAGCCAGGCGCCGCCCCCGAGGCGGCCGAGCACGCGCGCGAGCCCGAGCGCTGCCAACATCACGAGCGCGAAGAACAGGAACGGCCAGAAGCGCACGTTCGGAAAGCTGGCGTTGAGGCGGCCGCCGAGCTGGTAGAGCACGAGCGAGGCGGCCAGCATCAGCGCCATCAACTGCTCGAGCCGGCCCCCGCGCGCGGCGGCGGCGAGCCCGGCCAGCGCACCGAGCGCGAGCCCGGGCGCGTAGCCCGGCAGCGTGCCCAACAGTGGCGTGTCCCAGTCGCCGCCGAACTCCACCGACCAGCCGGTCTTCAGCACCAGCGGCAGCAGCCAGAAGCCGGCCAGCGCGAAGCCCGCGGCCTGCGGCAGCAGCAGCGCCGGCAGCCGCCGCGCCGCGCCGCGGCCCCACGCGGGCAGCAGCAGCCACAGCGAGGCCGCCGCGACCAGCGTGGTGAAGAAGTGGGACAGGCACAGCGCCGCCGTCAGCAGCGCCGTCCGCCGCCGCGGCCGGCCCGCTTCCAGGTCCGCGACCGCGTGGCCGAGCAGGACGCAGAACAGCGCGAACGACCACGAGTTGGCGATCATGCCGGCCAGCGTCGAGCGCACGTTCACGCCCCACATCGAGTGGGTGTCGACGAACAGCAGCGGCACGGCCGCGGCGGCCGCCAGCGCCGGCTGCAGGCCGTGGCCCGCGCGCCGCGCCATCAGCCACAGCGCCAGCGGCAGCGCCCACACGCCGGCCATCGACGCCACCTTGAACACGACGTTCTGCGGCAGCGCCCACGAGAAGAGCGCCATCACGACGTAGGGCAGCGGGAAGTAGAACTGGAACATCGGGAAGCCGGCCCACCAGCCGCCTGCCCAGGAGATCACGGTGCCCTCGCGCAACGACCCGGCGAGGTGGGTCACGAGATAGTTGTGGGCCGGCGTGTCGCCGCCCGTCGGCGTGGTCGGCGAGAGCAGCGCGCCCGGCGGGAAGGCGACGCCGAGCACGACGTAGACGATCGCCAGCGTCGCGACGCCGGCAGCCCGCTCGCCGGGACCGAGCCGCGCGGCGAAGCTCGCGGCCCACGCCTCGGCCCGCTGCGGCCAGCGGCGCCGAGCCAGCGGCCACAGCAGGCCGAGCGCGAGGCAGGCCGCGCCGAGGCCGAGCAGCGGCCGGCGCAGGGCGCCGAGCGGCGCGCTCGCGTGGACCCGTGCCAGCGCGGTCGCCCCGCGCACGTCGACCTGCGGGCTGCCGGGCTGCTCCAGCACCACGAACACGGGGTAGCTGGCGCCCGGCAGCGCGCCCGCGTCGGTCACCTCGAGGATGCGGGTGAGACCGTCGGGGCCCAGCTCGACCTCGAAACGCTCGGGCTCGACCCGCAACTCGCGCGGGGCCAGCACCCGGGCCTGCAGCCGGCGCGGCCGCCCGTCGAGGTTCACCACGTCGATCCGCCAGCGCGCCGACCCGGTCAGGTCGAGCGGCCCGGCGCTCACGTCGTAGCCCGGATCCGGCAGCGACGGCTGGCCGACCACCAGCCCCTTCACGTCCACCCCGGAGAGCGGCCAGCCGTTGCGGTCGCGCCACGACAGCCGCAGCAGCAGCGGGTAGGTGCCGGGCGGCCCGACGTCCGCCGGCACGTCGAGCGCGTGCTCGCGCCGTCCCCCCGGGCCCAGCGACGCCGGCGGGAACGCCTGCCGGCGCCCGGCGAGTTCGACGCTCAGGGCGAGGTCGCGAGCCTCGGCGTCGCCCTTGTTGACCAGCACGACGCTGGCCCGGCCGGCCTCGACCTGCAGCCGGCTCTCGATCGCGATCTGCTCCGCGACCGCGGGAGCCGACAGGAGTCCCGCGAGAAGCAGCCGGGCGGCCACGCGCCGCGGCCCGCTCATGCGGACAGCTTCCCCATCCGCGCCGCGAGTTCCTTGACCAGCTTGGCGCAGACCACGGCGGAGACGCCGGCCACGTCCTGCGCGGGGTTGAGCTCCACCAGGTCCGCGCCGACGACGGGCGCGCGCAACGCGTGAATCACGCGCAGCGCCTGGCGCACGGACAGCCCGCCCGGCTCGCGGTGCGAGACGCCGGGCGCGAACGCCGGGTCGAGCGCGTCGAGGTCGAAGCTGACGTAGCAGGGCCCCTCGAGGTCGGGCACCCAGCGGTCCCAGTCGTCGACGGGCACGATCTCGACGCCGAAGCGCGCGGCCTGCTCCCGCTGGTGGCCGTTGAGCGTGCGGATGCCGAACTGCACCAGCCGGCGGGCCAGGCCCGCCTCCATCACGCGCGCGAACGGGCAGGCGTGCGAGTGCGGGTCGCCGTCGTAGCGGTCGTAGAGGTCGGGGTGGGCGTCGAAGTGCAGGATCGAGACGGGACCGTGTCGGCGCGCCACGGCGCGCATCACCGGGAACGTCACCGAGTGGTCGCCGCCGAGGAACAGCGCCGGTCCGGCGAGAGCGCGCTCCGCGGCGGCGGTGATCGCGTCCAGCGCGGCGTCGCCGGTCCCGGGGTCGACGTCGCCCAGGTCCTCGAGGAAGCCCTCGAGGTCGGTGCCGTCTTCCGCCCACAGGTTCGAGGCTCCCGAGTGCAGGGCCGCGCGAATCGCCGGCGGCGCCGCGGCCGCCCCGCGCAGATGGGACGAGCGCTCGTCGTAGCGGAGCCCCAGCAGCCGCACCCGTGTCGTCACCGTGCGGAGGATAGCCGCCCCGCGGCGTTCTACAATCAGGCTCCTTGCGCCGCGCTTCCAAGTCCGTCTGGCTGCTCGCGGCACTGGCGCCGCTGGTGGTGCTCCTCCAGTGGATGGCCTTCCGCGACCTCCTCCTCGACGACGCCTACATCACCTACCGCTATGCGGAGAACCTCGTCCTCGGCCGCGGCTTCGTCTTCAACCCCGGCGAGTGGCGGCTCGGCTCCACCGCTCCCGGCCACGTCCTGATCGCCGCGGCGCTGCGCGCGCTGGTCGGGCACGACGCGCTGCCCGCGGCGATGGCCGTGGTCGGCTGCCTCGGCTGGACTGCACAGGCCGTGCTGGTGGTGCAACTGCTCGCGCCCCTCGGGCCCTGGCCCTCGCGGGTGGCGGCGGCCGGGGTGCTCCTGGGCGGGGCCGGCAGCGGGATGTTCGTCTCGCTCGAGACCAACCTCGTCGCGGCCCTGGTGCTGGCGAGCGCCCTGGCCGCCGAGCGGTCGCGGCCCGCGCTGGCCGGAGCGCTGGCCGGCCTCGCGGTGCTGACGCGCCCCGACGCCCTGGCCTGGGCGGGACTGCTCGCACTGTGGGGCCTGCGCTCGCTGCTCCGCGGAGCGGGAGGACCGGCGTGGCGGCCGGCGCTGGCGCCCGCGGCGGCATTCCTGGCCCCCGTGCTGCCGTGGGCGCTGTTCGCGATCCACGCCTTCGGCTCGCCGCTGCCGGCGACGGCGGCGGCCAAGTATCACCAGACGGCGCTCGGCGAGTACGCCCTGCACCTGTTGCGCGTGGGGCCCAGCCGGCTCGCCCCGGGGGATGCCTGGCCGGCACTGCTGGCGATCGCCGGCCTCGCGGCCTGCGGCGCCGCGGCCTGGTTCCGCGCGGGGGGCGCCGGGCCCGTGCTTCTCGCCTGGGCGGCGGGTCACGGCCTGTGCTACCTCGCGCTGCGCCCGCTCACGCTGTTCCTCTGGCACGTGTATCCGATCATGCTGCTGGTGGTGACCTGCGCTTTCGCGGGCGTCGTGGGCGTCGCCATGCATCCTTCGCTGCGCCCGCCGGTCCGCCGCCTGGCGCGGCTCGCCGTGGCCCTGCTGCTGGCCGTCGTCGTGCAGCGCGCCCACGCCACCGCCACCCGTTTCGACTCGAACTACTGGGGCGGACAGCGCACCCGCGTCTACCTTCAGGTCGCGGACTGGCTGCGCGCCCACGTGCCGCCGAACGGCCGCGTCGCGCTGATGGAGGTGGGGCTGATCGCGTGGCGCTCCGACGTCCGGGTCCACGATCTCGCCGGCCTCGTCACGCCGCGCACGCAGTGGATGCCGGCCGACGTGACCCACGTGGTGGCACTGACCCACTTCCCGCGCGACTTCAACCCCGGCCGCGCGCCCGTCGCGACCTACCGCGACGGGCGCTTCGCCGCCTGGATCTTCGACCTGCGGACGCCGGCCGGCCGCTGAACGTTCAGCAGCGCGGCGGCTCTGCCGGCTTCTCGTCCTCGCCCGCCGACCGGCGGGGCTGCGGCACGGCTCAGGTGGGCACCCCGAGCCGCGGCAGCACGACGGCCTGCAGCAGGAACCAGACGGCCAGGAAGCCGATGAACAGCAGCCCGTCGGACATCGGGCCTACTTGTTCTCCGGCGCGGGCACGCAGGGCCGCAGGCCGAACATGCGGAAGATGGCCATCGCCGGGCACGAGTTGGTGAAGGCCGACTGGAACAGGTTGGCGCCGACGAAGGCGGTCAGCCACACGAATCGCGGGTCGACCCACACCGTCAGGGCGATGGACAGGAGCACCATGAAGCCCGCCAGGGCCCGCAGCGCGCGTTCGATCGTCATCTTCTCTACTCCTCCGTGTGGACGGCCCCCGCGGCGCGGACTTCTTCCGCGCGCCCGCGGCGGGCGATCTGCGAATAGACGACAGGGACGGCCAGCCGCGACAGGAACGTCGCGGCGATCTCTCCGGACATCAGGGCCACGGCGAGGCCCTGGAAGATCGGATCGGCCAGCATCACGGCCGAGCCGACCACGACCGCCGCAGCGGTCAGCAGCATCGGCCGGAAGCGGACCACGCCGGCCTCGACGACCGCCTCCTCGAGCGGCATGCCCTCGGCCAGCTTCAGCTCGATGAAGTCGACCAGGATGATCGAGTTGCGCACGATGATGCCGGCGCCGGCGATGAAGCCGATCATCGAGGTGGCCGTGAAGAACGCCCCCATCAGCCAGTGCGCGGGCAGGATGCCGATCAGCGACAGCGGGATCGGCAGCAGGATCGCGAGCGGCACGCTGAAGCTCTGGAACCAGCCGACCACGAGGATCGCGATCAGGACCAGCACCACCGCGAAGGCGATGCCGAGGTCGCGGAACACCTCCCAGGTCACCTGCCACTCGCCGTCCCACTTGAGGGCCGGCTTCTCCGACGTGTCCGGCGCCCCGGTCCAGTGCTGCATGACCTTGACGCCGCCCGGCAGTTCGAGCGCCTCGACCTGGGTCTTGAGGTCGGCGAGGGCGTAGAGCGGGCTCTCGCGCTCGCCAGCCAGGTCGCCGAACACGTAGACGACCGGCTTCAGATCCTTGTGCAGGATCGGCTGCGGCTCGGGCCGGCGCTCGACCCGCACCAGTTCCGAGAGCGCCACCGAGGCGCCGCCCGGGGTCTCGACGCGGACCGCGAGGCGGGTGTCGAGGTCGGCGCGGTCGGCGGCGGACAGCCGCAGCCGCACCGGCACCGGCTCGCGGCTCGACTCGGTCTGAAGCAGCGCGGCGTCGCGGCCTTCGCCGGCAGCGGCGATGGCTTCGACGACGGCCATCGCGGGAACGCCCTTCAGTGCCGCCTTCTCGCGGTCCGGCACGAGCACGACCCGCTCGCGGGGCGCGCTCAGCGAGTCGTCGATGTCGACGACACCCTGTGTCTTCTCGTACATCCCGCGCACGATGCCCGCCAGCTCCTCGCGCGCCTGCGGCGACTCGCCGTAGACCTCGGCGACCAGGGTGTCGAGCACCGGCGGCCCGGGCGGCACCTCGACCACCTTGACCTTCGCGCCGCGGGCCGTGCCGATCTCCTGGAGCGCGGGGCGCAGGCGCTTGGCCAGGTCGTGGCTCTGCGCGTCGCGCTCCGACTTGTCGACCAGGTTGACCTGGAGGTCGGCCGCGTGCGGCATGCGGCGCAGGAAGTAGTGGCGCACCAGGCCGTTGAAGTTCACGGGCGCGGGAGCGCCGGCGTAGACCTGGACGTTCTCGACCTCGGGCACCGTCGCCAGGTGGCGCGCCAGCCGCCGCGCGGTCTCCAGCGTCTCCTCCATCGGCGTGCCCTCGTCGTGGTCGACCAGCACCTGCAGCTCGCTCTTGTTGTCGAACGGCAGCATCTTGATCTTGACCATGCCGAAGCCGACCAGCGCCATCGACGCCAGCAGGACCAGGAACACGGCCGACAGGAACATCACGCGCGGCCCGCGCTCGGTGACGAGTCGCGTCATCACCCGGCGATAGAGCCGCTCCGACCAACCCTCGGGGGCCTGGCCCTCGCCGTGCTCGCCGGCGTGGTCGTTCTTGAAGATGCGCAGCGCCGCCCACGGCGAGATCACGAACGCCACCACCAGCGAGAAGATCATCGCGGCCGAGGCGCCGGTCGGGATCGGCTCCATGTAGGGGCCCATCAGCCCGCGCACGAAGGCCATCGGCAGGATCGCGGCGATCACCGTGAAGGTGGCCAGGATCGTGGGGTTGCCGACCTCGTCGACGGCCTTGACCGCGACCTCGAACAGCGAACGCCCGGGTTTCATCCGGTGGTGCCGCTCGATGTTCTCGACGACCACGATCGCGTCGTCGACCAGGATGCCGATCGAGAAGATCAGCGCGAACAGGGTGACGCGGTTGAGCGTGTAGCCGAACACCGCGAACACGAACAGCGTCAGCGCCAGCGTCACCGGCACCGCGATCAGCACCACGAGGCCCGAGCGCCAGCCCATCGTGAAGGCGATCAGGGCCGCCACCGACAGCGTGGCGAGGAGCAGGTGGTGGACCAGCTCGTCCGACTTGTCGCGCGCGGTGCGGCCGTAGTTGCGGGTCACGGTCGTGCGCACGTCGGCCGGCAGCAGCCGGGCCCGCAGGGTCTCGGCCTTGGCCAGGGCGTCGTCGGCGAGCGTCGTCGCGTTGGCGCCGGAGCGCTTGGCCAGCGAGACCGTGACGGCCGGCACTTCGGTCCCCGCGGGCACTTCCGCGCTGCCCTCGTGGCGGCCGACGACGTGGAACACCGCGTCGGTCGCCTCGTCGGGGCCGTCGGTCACCTTCGCCACGTCCTTCACGTAGACCGGGCCGCCGGGACCCGCCGCGACGACGACCGCCGCGACGTCCTCCGCGGAGGCGTAGACCGCCCGCGCCTCGACCCGCGTCTCCGCCCCCGCCCGCACCGTGGTGCCCGCCGTCGCTCGCGCGGACGCCGAGCGCAGCGCGCCGGACAGCCGCTCCCAGCTCACGCCGTGAGCGGCGAGCCGCGCCGGGTCGGGTTCGACGCGCACCACCCGCGGCGCGCCGCCGATCACCTTCGCCTTCGCGACCTCGGGAAGCTCCGACAGCTCCTGCGCGAGCTCCGCGGCGATCGGCCGCAGCTCGCCGCTGCCGCGCTGCGGGCTCCACAGGGTGAGCGCCAGGAACGGCACGTCGTCGATCGAGTGCAGCTCGACCGCGGGCGGATACGCGCCCGGCGGCAGGAACGCGCCCAGCACCGACAGCCGCTCGAAGACCTTGACCAGGCTCGGCTCGTTGTGCTCGCCGACGTGGAAGCGCACGGTGACCAGCGCGTAGCCGGCACCCGCGGTCGAGTACACGTGCTCGACGCCCGGCAGGCCCCACATCGCCCGCTCGATCGGCGCCATCACCCGGTTGGCGACCTCCTCCGGCTCCGCCCCCGGCCACGCCACCGTGACGTCGACCATCGGCACCCGGATCTGCGGCTCCTCCTCGCGCGGCGTGGAGAACAGTGCGAGCAGTCCGACGATCAGCGCCGAGGCCGCGAGCAGCGGCGTCAGGCGGCTGTCGGCGAAGGCGCGGGCGACGCGGCCCGCGAGGCCGAGGTTGCTCACTGTCCGCCGCCCGCGACGACGATGCGGTCGCCGTCGGCGAGGCCCTCCGGTTGGACGATCACGCGCTCGCCGGCCGCGAGGCCCGCGCGCACTTCGACCCGTTCGTCGCTGCGCGCGCCGACGGCGACCCAGCGCAGGCGCGCGACGTCGCCTTCGGCGACGAAGGCGCCGACCAGGCCGCCGCGCTCGAACAGCGCGTTCGCCGGAATCGTGAGCCGCGCCGGCCCGCTGCCGGCGCCAGCCACCGGCAGCTCGAGGCGCGCGAAGGCGCCGGAGCGCACGCCGCTGCCCGGCTCCAGGTCGGCCTTGACCTCGACGCGGTGGGTCACCGGGTCCGCGGCCGGCGCGACCGTGGCGACGCGCACGCCGACCGCGTCGGCGCGGCCGTCCACCCGCAAGTTCAGCCGCTGCCCGACCGCGAGGCCCGCGGCGGCCCGCGCGGGCACGCTGGCCACCACCTCGAGCGCGCCCTGGCCCTCGACCACGATCACCGTCTGGCCGGGGCCGACCACGTCGCCGAGCCGGGCCGGGCGCTGGGCGACGACGCCGGCGAACGGCGCCCGCAGCACGGCGTAGGACAGCGCGTCGCGGGCCGCGGACACGGCGGCCGCGGCGGCGGCGGCGCGCGTCTCCGACATTTCCTTCTCGCGCGGCGTGGCGGCGCCGGTGGCGGCCAGCGCCTCGAAGCGCTGGCGGTCGGCCTCGGCGGCGCGCGCGCCGGCCTCGGCCGCCTGCACGGCGGCGCGCAGGGCCTCGTCGCCGAGCCGGGCCACGACCGCGCCCGCCTCCACGCGCTGCCCCTCGCGCAGCGGCAGCTCGACGACGGACGCCTGAATGCGGGCGGACAGCGCGGCCCGCTGCCGCGCCTGGACCGTACCGGGGACGTCGAGCGCCACGGCATCCGCGGTTCCGACGACGGCCACGCTCACGTTGCGCGCGGGCCGCGCGGCGGCCGCAGCGCCCGGCGCCGGCGCGGGAGCGCCCCCGCAGGCAGCCGCGGTCACGGCCGCGGTGATGAGTGCGATCTCTCGGGTCTTCATCTCTCTACAGCTCCCCCGCGGCGTGACGCAGCGCCGCCCGCGCCACGGCGGCGTCGGCCGCCGCGGCGATCTCGCCCAGCTCGGCGGAAATGGCCGCCGCTTCGGTTTCCAGTTCGTCGGTCAGGGTGGCGAGGCCCGCGCCGCGCCGCTCGCGGACGACGCGCAACGCCTCGCGCATCTCTTCGGCGCCGCCGCGGGCGGCCAGCCAGCGGCGGTGCGCGGCTTCGGCCTGGGCATGCGCCTGGCGCACCTCCAGCTCGACCTGGGCGCGCGCGTCGCGCTCCATCGCCCGCGCCGCCTGCTCGTCCGCACGCGCGGCGGCGATCCGCTTGTCGCGCCCCGCGTCCCACGTCCAGCGCAGCCCGGCCCCGGCCATGAACGACTGGCCGCTGCCGCCGTCGCGCCGGTCGTCGCGCAGGGCGACGGCGACGCCCAGTTCCGGCCGCGCCGCGAACGACTCCGCGCGCGCCGCGCCGGCGGCGGCCTCGCCGCGTTCGCGGGCGGCGACCACCTCGGGCCGCTCCGCCGCGCGCGCGACCAGCGCCTCGGCCGGCTCGGCGACCGGCTCGGGAGCGGGCACCTCGTCGACGGCCTGCAGCACCGCGCCGGGCGTGCCGATCGCGCGGGCCAGCAACGCCGCCGCGACCCGCGCATCGCCCTCGCGGGCGGCGAGGTCGGCCTCGCGCTCGCGGCGGCGCGCCTTCGCCCGCAGCAGGTCGGAGCGCAGCGCGTCGCCCTGGGCCTCGCGCTTCTCCACGTCGGACTCGCGCGCGCGGGCGGCAGCCAGCGCCCGCTGCGCCACGTCGACGGCACGGCGCGCCAGCGCCGCGCGCCAGTAGGCCGCGGTCACCTGCAGCCGCACGCCGCGCAGCGCGGCGTCGCTGCCCGCGCGGGCGGCACGCGCCGCGGCGCGGCCCGCCTCGGCAGCGGTGCCGATCCGGCCCCACAGGTCGACCGGCGCCTCCACCGCGACCGTGGTGCCGAGGTGCCAGGCGACGTCGGGGGCGTTCAGGCGCGCGGGATCGAAGTCCTCCTGGGCCACGATCCCCGCGTCCAGCCGCTGCGCGAAGAGCATCGACGGCCAGTCGCTCCAGGCGAGGCGCGACTCGGCGACGAGCCGCGGCCAGCGCTGTCGGGCACCGGCCTCGGCCCGGGCCTCGGCAGCGTCCGCGCCAGCGCGGGCCGCAGCCAGGGCGGGCGCCTCGGCGCCTGCGCGCTGGAGCGCCACCTGCAGCGTGATCGGCTCGGGTTCGGCAGCCCCGACGGGGATCGCCATCAGCACGAAGAGCCCCAGGACGATTCTGCGCTCAGCCACGGGCCACCTCCGTCACGCGTGCGGGACGCCGCGCAGGCCGCCGGCGCGGCGCCGCCTCGCCGCGGGCCTCGCGGGCCAGGCCGTCGCACACGGCCGAGCAGATGCGGGCGATGTACGGGTCGGCGATGCGGTAGTACACCCGCTGTCCCTCGCGACGTCCCGCGACCAGCCCGGCATGGGCCAGCGAGGCCAGTTGCTGCGAGACGTTGGGCTGGCGCTTGGCGCACAGCAGGGCGAGTTCGCCCACCGTGCGCTCCCGCTCCATGAGCGCCGACAACAGGCGCAACCGCACGGGGTCGGACAGCGCCTTGAAGCGCTCGGCCACCTGCGGGATCAGCTCCGGGTCCAGCATGCCTCCTCCTTCGACAAGTGCGAATATACGCATGTACGCATAGATCTGTCAAGCCCCTACACTCCGCCGGTGGACGAAGGCTTCGACTATCCGGCCCTGGTGCGCGAGGCACTGCGTGGCGTGGTGGCCCGGCTGCTGGCCCAGGTGGAGCGCGAGGGCCTGCCCGGCGCCCATCACTTCTACCTGAGCTTCGACACCCGGGCGCCCGGCGTGGTGCTGCCGCCGGTCCTGCGCCGCCGCTACCCGGAGGAGATGACGATCGTGCTCCAGCACCAGTTCTGGGGCCTGCGCATCGACGCCGAGGCGTTCGAGGTCACGCTGCGCTTCGCGGGCCACCCGGAGAAGCTGCGGGTCCCCCTTCAGGCCCTGACGGCCTTCGCCGACCCGTCGGCGGCGTTCGGCTTCCGGCTGGACGAGGGCGGCGAGGTGGAGCCTGCGGAGACGCCTGAGGTCCCGGAGACGGCGGCGGTCGAAGCTCCGGCGGGAGCGACCGAACCCGCCGCCGGCGAGGCCAAGGTCGTGGACCTGGGAGCGTTCCGCCGCGAGCGGCGGGACTGAGGCCTACGGCTTCAGCCGCATCTCCTCGAAGCGCACCTCGCCGTCGACTCGCGCCTGCCACTCGAGGCGATCGCTCAGCAGGTACATCTCGTCCTGCGAGTACAGCGGCAGGAACACCGCCTCCTCCGACGCGAGCCGCAGCGCGCGCTGCAGCAGTGCCAGCCGGCGGCGGGGATCGAAGACCCCGAGGTTGGTCTCGGCGATGCGGTCGATCTCGGGGTGCGCGAAGCCGTAGTAGTTGCCGGTGCCCAGGCCCCGCGCTTCGTCACGGCTGTGCAGCAGGTAGGACAGCAGTTCCGCGGCGTCCGCCGACGTGCAGCCCCAGCCCTCGATGTAGGTGTCGAAGCGGCCCGCCGCCACCTCTTCCGCCAGTCGGCGCTCCGGCACCTCGCGCCGCGTCAGCTTGACGCCCGCCTGCGCCCACTGCCGGGCCAGTTCGTCCTCGATGCGGGCGCTGCCGCCCTCGACCGTGAGGATCGACAGCTCGACGCCCGCGTGTCCCGCCGCCTCCACCATCTGCCGCGCCGTCGCCGGGTCGACCGGCGTCGCCGGCAACGTGGGGTCGAAGCCGAAGACCTCCGGCACCACGAGTTGCGTCGCCCCGCGCCCGTGACCGCGCAGCGCGTGCTCGACGATCGCCGCCTGGTCGGTGGCGCGGACCAGCGCACGCCGCAGGCGCACGTCGGCGAGCGGGTTGCGCGCGCCGCTGGGCAGCGTCGCCCGCGTGTTGAAGCCCAGGTAGAAGACGTAGAGCCCGGGCGAGGCCAGCAGCCGCTGCCCGGCCAGGTTGCGCTTCTCGAGCGTGTCGAGCACGCTCTGCCGCAGCAGCAGCGTGAGGTCGGGCTTGCCCGCCTCGATCCGCTCCAGCATGCCTTCCTGGGGGAGGAGTTCGACCTCGACGCGGGCGATCGCGGCGGGGTCGCGGGCGAACTCGCTGGCCTCGAGGTCGATCGCCCGACCCCGCTCCCAGCGCGCCACCCGGTAGCGGCCGCTGCCCAGCGGCCGCTCGTCGACCCGACCGCCCGTCTCGCGCAGGCTGCGCTCGCTGACGATCGGCACGAAGGCCATGTCGTTGAGGATCGCGACCGGGGCGTCGGTGCGGATGTCGACGGTGTGGTCGTCGATCGCTTCCACGGCACGGATGTGGCGGACGAACGCCGCCACCGGCGTTCCGGGAAGCGAGAGCAGCCGCTCGACGCTGAACTTGACGTCGGAGGCGCGCAGCGGCGTGCCGTCGTGGAACCGCGCGCGGCGGTCGAGGAAGAAGCGCCAGGTCCGCTCGTCCGGGTTGATCCAGCGCTCGGCCAGCCCCCCCACCAGCCGCAGAGATCGATCGAAGCGGACCAGCGGCTCGAACACGTTGCCGACGATGATGGATGTGATGCTGTCGACCGAGACGTGCGGGTCGAGGGTGGCGACGTCGGAGCCGAGCAGCACGCGCAGCGTGCCCTCCGGCTGCTTCGGCTTCTCGTCCCGCGTGCAGGCCGCCACCAGCAGGCAGGCGAGCGCGGCCCCCACCGCGATCCCTCGCAAGCTCACGATGGGCGGAGAGTACGTGGCGGCGGGGGCGGGGTCAACGGCCGGCGCGCGGCGCCCGGCCGACCCGCCTGAGCGCGCGAAGCAGTTCGCCGACACTGGCCGCCGCCGCGCCCGCGCCGCGCGGCTGGTGCGGTGGCGCGCCGTCGAAGCGCTCGGCGACCTGGCCCAGCACGCCTTCGCCGAGGTGAGGCGCGAAGCCGTCGAGCCAGGCGTGCACGGCGGCCTTGCCGGACTCGCCCAGCAGCCGCACGCGGGCGGCGGCCCAGAGCCCCGCCCGCCACGGCTCCGCCGGCCCGCCCGCCTCGGACCGCAGCCCGCGCGGCGTCAGCAGCGCGGCCTCCACCGCGGCGAGCGCGCGCAGCGCGGCCTCGCGCGGCAGCAGCACGTGGGGCAGGCCGAGGGCGTGGAGCTGCTCCGCGCGCAGCGTGAAGTCGGGCGCGCCTTCCGCGGAGACCGCGTCCGCGAGATGGCCGCGGAGGTCGCACCAGAAGACGCGCTGCACGCTCTCCCGGCAGCGCACGGCGGCGTGGGCGAGACCGCCCGCGCGCCCGCCGTCGCCGCGCGCCCGGGAGAGCTCCGCGGCGATCAGCAGCGCGTTGTGCCACAGCGCCTGCAGCTCGACCGGGCAACCGGGCCGCGCGTCTCCCGCGTCGGTCGCGACCTCGACCAGGCCGTCGCTGCGCACCCGCAGCCCCGCCACCGCGCCGCCCAGCCAGGCGTCGACGACGGCGTCCACCGCCGCCTCCAGCCCGCGATCGCGAGCCGCCGGCACGTCGGCCTCGCGCAGGCGGTGGACCGCGATCACGAACCACAGCGCCGCCTGCGCGTCGCCCGCCACGGCGGCTCCGCCCTCGTCTCCACTCGCCAGTCGCCCCGACCGCAACCGGTTCGCAAGCGAGTGCAGGACCTCACGCGCCTGGTCCACGCGGCCAGTGGCGAGGCACAGGCCCGACACCGCGATCGCCGCGTCTCGCGCGCGCTCCGCGGGACCCGGATACCCGGCCGCGAGCGCCGGGCCGTGCTCCCCGTCGCGCACGAAGAAGGCGTCCGCCGCCCTCCGCAGCTCGCCCTCCAGCCCGCCGACACCCGCGGACAGAGCGCGCTGGCGCGCCTTCTCCGCCAGCAGCAGCGCGCGCGGGTCGGCGGCCGGGTCCGCCCCGGCCGCGGCCAGGAGCGCCACCGCCTGCCCGGGCCGCAGCGCGACGCGGAACTCGCCCGGGCTCCACAGGTCCTCGTGGCCCTCGAGACCCTGCTCGCGGTCGAGCGCGTACTCGCAGTGCCGGTACCACCAGCCTTCGCCCCCCCAGCGCGCGCCCGGCAGCCGCATCACGAGCGCGGGCCAGCCCGTGAGCGGGACGCTCGCGACGGCGTCGCCGTCGCGGGCGACGTCGCGCCGCAGGTCGTCGCGCTCGCGCTGCAGCTCGTCGACGCCGCGGTACGCGAGCAGCGGCCGGACAACCAGCTGCGCCGGCTCGCCGTCCCACTCGTACTGCACGACGACCGCGTCGGTGTCGTGGAGGCGCGCGACCGTGCGGACCAGCCGGCCGCGCGCGGTCTCGTGGACCAGGCACGGCAGCGGGTCGAGCGTGAACGCCTCCGCCCGCTCGAAGCCGCGCGGGTGGATCGCCCCGTCGTAACGCGCGGTCGCGAGCTCGATCATCTCGCCGTCGGAGAGCTCCAGCCGCTCCTCGAGCCGCGCGAGCAGGTTGACGCGGCCGGCGGGCGTCGCGACCACCAGCAGCCCGTGCTGGCGGCGCGCGTTGAGGCCGAGCACGCCGCTCGCAGCCCAGCCGCCGCGACCGTCGGCCTGCCACCACTCCAGCCGCTCGGCGCGTTCGACGTCCCGCAGCAGCTCGCGGCCGAGCGCCCTCATTCCGAGTCCGATGATATCCGGCCGTCGAGCGCGGCCG
>JAANMW010000047.1_pt1 | contig 109677 bp, 93 predicted proteins | sample 7279671 | NCBI WGS metagenome assembly JAANMW01 (sample SAMN14094541, study PRJNA606508) | bioreactor metagenome | isolation source: A lab-scale SPAN reactor treating ammonium-rich wastewater day 247 | place: Ireland: Galway | collected 2017-09-19 | reverse complement strand
GCACCGGGTGCTGGGAGGCATGGCGGGGTTCAGTTTCGAGCGTTTCACAGCTGCGGCGCGGGGCCGGCTGAAAATCGAGCGGTTCCAGGGCGATCTGGCGGCGCTGGAGGCAGCGCTGCCGGGGGCCGGTCCACACGCCATGGGGCTATACGACGCGATGGCCGGGAAGGGTCCGCGGCTGTGGCTGGCGACGACGGTCGAGGCGGATCCGCTTGCGTCGGCATTCCCGCAGGCCAGTGATGCGTGGCGTGGCCTGGATGTGGCGATCGCCCAGCACCTGATCGTCGAGGGCATCTGCGAACCCACGTTCTGTTCGGGCGGGGAATCGGTGGCGTGGCAGTTTCCCCACACGCTGGCGGACCTTGAGGCGGCGGCCGACGGCAAGAAGGGCCAGTTGGGTCTGGTGATGCAGCCGACACCGCTGGAGGCCATCGGCGCGGTCTGTGCCGCCGGTGAACTGATGCCGCAGAAGAGCACGTTCTTCTATCCCAAGCTGGCGACGGGTCTGGTGCTCAACCCGCTGGCGTGAGGTGCCAGCACATGCTATAAGCTCGGCAGGTACAGACGCTTGGAAGACACCACGCCCCTGGCAGAGCTATCCGACGAGCAACTCGTGGAATGTTACCGCGAGGGGCGGCGCGAGGCTTTCGCCCAGCTTGTGCAGCGGTACGAGCGGGATCTGTTTCACTTTCTGGTGCGTTTCGTGCGCCGGGCGGCGGCGGCGGACGATATGTTCCAGGAGACCTTCTTGCAGGTCCATCTGTCCATCGAGCAGTTCGATTCCAGCCGCCGCTTTCGGCCGTGGCTTTTCACGATCGCGGCGAACAAGGCCCGGGACTACCTGCGTAGAAACAAGAACGCCGCGTCCAATGTGCTCACCAACCCCATTGGCGGGGCGTCGGGGGCGGACGATGGCCGGACCATGATCGACCTGCTGGAGGATGAACTGCCGCTTCCTGAGGAGGCGGCGATGGAGGGTGAGACGCAGAAGCTGGTGCAGGAGACGGTCGAACAGTTACCGGACCATCTGAAAGAGATCCTGCTTCTGGCGTATTTTGAGCGGTTCGCCTACAAGGAGATCGCGGAGATGCTGGGCATTCCGGTAGGCACGGTCAAGAGCCGGCTGCACGCGGCCGTGGGGGCCTTCGCGGAGGCCTGGAAATATGGCAAACCCGCGGGCTAGGGCCTGCGTAGTATGGAGCAGCACCCCCAGGCGACGTCGGCCGGGGCGAGCGTCAGTCGACGCGGTTTCGGCCGTCAGCACGCCAGGAGCATGCTGGGGAGCATGGGGGTACAGGAGCATTGGCGCACGGGAGCACCGGCGCACGGGAGAAGGCTTGGTCAGCATGTCGCCCCCGGGCGCGCACGGTCGGTGAGCGGGGTTTTGAAGCTGAGTTATGAATCTGATCGCTTATCCTGACCGTTGACCAGGGCCGTCGGCATCAAAGCCGTCAAGCCCGTGATACGTGACCTGAGAATGAACGCTATGGCGGACGAACCCACGAATTTCCGGATGCCCCGCTCGCTCTCGGCCCAGGATGCCGAGATCGTCGATCGTCTGCTGGCGTCGCTTTCGCAGGCGAATCACGCGGACGGCGGGAGCGTAGAGCCGGTGTGGTCAAGCGATGCGTCGCCGCGCGCTCAGCGGGTGCGGCAGTTGATGAGGCTGATCGACGCATGGCCGGCCGCGGAACCCGCCCACGACCTGGCTCGACGCACCCTGGCGAAGATTGAGGCGGCCCAGCAGCAGGCGCGTTTTGACCGGCAGATTCAGGCGTTGAAACTGGGTGGGCGACCGGTGTCCGGTCCGCGGCGCTTCGGCTGGAACGACCTGGCGGCGGTGGCGGCGATGCTCATTGCGGCGTTTTCGCTGGGGCTGCCCATGCTCTCAACGTCGCGTGGTCAGTCGCGGCAGATCGCCTGTGCGAACAACCTTCGGACAGCGGGCGCGGCGATGACCAGCTACGCCGCTGACAGCCAGGGCCAGATGCCGCGTCTGGGCAACTTTGAGGGCCAGCCCTGGTTCCTGGTCGGCCAGGGTGTCGAGACGCACAACGGTCAGCCCCAGCAGGTTCGATCGAACTCGGCGCACCTGTTCCTGCTGGTGCGCCGCGGCTACATCCACCCCGGCGCCTTGGCGTGTCCGGAAAACGAGCACGCGACCCAGCACCTGGCGGCCGGCGCCTTTGACTGGCCCAACGCCAAGGCCGTCTCATACAGCTATCAGAACCAGTTCACGCGGCGACCGGTGCGGCTGGAGAACGCTCCGGGCATGGCCGTGCTGGCGGACAAGAACCCGCTTTTCATCATCGCCGCCGACGCCCAGGGCAAGCCGGTGCGTCTGAAATTTCGCCATGATCTGGCCCCCACCGCCGTCAGCGAGATGCACCGAGGCGGGCAGAACACCCTGCGGGCCGATGGCGCGGTGTTCTGGACGGTGCGGCCGATGCTGCCCGGAGGCGAAGACAACATGTGGCTGCTGGAAGGCGTGCGCGACTACAGCGGCCGCGAATCGCCCACCCGCTCCGACGATGCCCATCTGATTCCCTGAGTCCGCGTCTCGCGGCTCTATCCGGTTCCTTTTTCCCCAGCCCTGTGACGCTGTTCGTCGTGGCGGCGGGCTTGCAGTATGATCGCGGAGGACCGCATCTCTATTCACGCGAGGAATCCGCGCCATGACCATCGTCAAAATCCTTCTGGCCATTTTCCTGCCGCCGGTCGCCGCGTTCATGCAGGTGGGGCTGAGCCTGCACTTCTGGCTCAACATCCTGCTGACGATCCTGTTCATGTTCCCCGGCTCGGTGCACGCCCTGTGGCTTGTGGCGACCGACAGGAAATCGTGAGGGACGGGCCGCAGCCGCGGCCAGCCGCGGGCACCAGGGCCTGCTTTGGGCACAGAGTTGTGCAAGGCTGCGGTTTGCCACCAGAGCCGCGGAATTTCCTATTTTGCCATTGACCTCGCTTCAGTAGCGGGGATAATCTCTATATGGGTTCCCTCATGCGGTTCTCCCCCGGCCATTGCGGCCGACCCGCGTGAAGGATGGGTGCCCTGCCTTCCGTACGTAGCGTGTCACCGTGCGTCGAGATGACAAACCGGCTTGAAGCCGGCAGTTGTTGCACAGGTCGGCTGACAGGGAGGTGCGCGATGCCGTCGGTGGACCCCATCATGGAGGCGGAAGTTCGAGTTTTGCTGCAGCGAGAGTCGCGGCGTCTGGGTTGGGGTGGGACGGAGCCCCGCGATCCCGTCTGGGCGTCGATTCCCGGGTTGCCGGGACAGTTGGCCGAGTTGGCGGAACGCTGCTGGGACCGTTCGCCCCGCCAACTGGCGCCCATGGTTCGTCGGATGCTGATGGAGCCGCAGTTCTGTGATGCGAGCGGTGACAACGTGGTGGACGACGATCTGTGCCGCCACGTGGAGGAGGAAGTCGCCGCCGCCCTTCGGGTTGTGGAACTGCTGTGGGCCCGGTATGCCGACGAAAGGTCTCGGGGGCATCTGGACGCGGTGGTTCCGATGTGCGGCTGAGGCGTCGCGACTCATTTTAAAGCGTCTGACGGCGGCTTGAACCAGGGGCCGCCGAGGTGGCTGGGCGGACACGATGCGGTTAGGCTCGAGGCATGCGGCACAAGGACCGACGCATGCGGGACGCGAGCCCACGGAAGATGGCCGAAACCACGCAGTTGCAGGACAGACGCAGTCAGACCAGCGCCAGGGGCGTGGGGCCCTTGGCGCTTCTCTTGTGTGCGCCGCTGCTGGGGGTTCTGCTAGGGCCGTTAGTCCTGGGGCGGGTGAATCCACAACTTCATCGACAACTGTGGGTGGGCGGCGTTGTCCAGGAGCGGACGCAGGCGGCTCAGGCGGCGGAGTTTCAGAGCCAACTGTCGCGGCTGGGGAGCACGGGGGTGACCGACGCGGCGGTCGCGGAACTTGTGCAGGCCAACGCCATCCAAGCGGCGGCACTGGCTGACGCGACGCGGGCGCAAGTCGTGCGGCGTGAGGCGCTGCTGGCGCAGATGGCCGGCGGACTGGTGCTGGGGGCGGCCGGCGTGCTGGTGCTGCGAGGACTGCTGGGTGTCTGTGGTGCGTTGGTGCTGGCCGATCGGCTGGACGGGCTGCTGGCTGCGGCGATAGGCGCGTGGATGGTGCTGTGGCTGGGCCGCGGTGCCGCGCCGGGAGCGGCCGGGACGGCGGTGATCGCCGCCACGATGGCGATGAGCCTGACGCTGGTCCTCTGGCCGACGGCCGTATCCAGGGAATCCTGATCCAGTGGCCCTATAGATCGCTGGCGCGGTTGGCCTCGGCCAGCCGGGGGTCCAGCAGGTCGCAGAGGCTGTGATACAGCAGCAGGTGGGCTTCCTGGATGCGCTGGGTGTTGTTCGAAGGCACCGTCAGTTCGATCTCCGCCAGACCCTTGCATGTGCCGCCGTCGCGGCCGAGGAAGGCGATGCGCGTCATCCGCCGGGCCGCGGCGACCTGCAGGGCCAGCCGCACGTTCGCGCTGTTGCCGCTGGTGGAAAAAACGATCAGTACGTCGCCGGCCTGGCCGAGGGCTTGAACCTGGCGGGCGAAAAGCTGTTCAGCCGGGAAGTCATTGATGAGGGCGGTGGTCAGGGCGTTGCAGGCGGTCAGGTCCATCGCGGCGAAGCCGGGGCGATCGAGCTGGTAGCGGCCGGCGATTTCGCAGGTGAGGTGGGCGCTGTCAGCCGCACTGCCGCCGTTGCCGCAGCACAGCACCTTGTGACCGTCGAGCAGGGCGGCGCTGAGGGTGTCGGCCGCCTCCTGCAACGGCTCGGCCAGATGCTCGATGCGCTCATGAAGCCGGCGGGCGGCCGTGAGATTCGCAATCAGGACATCATGGGCGGAAAGGGGGGCGCCTTCGGACATGGGCGGTGGCTCCACGCAGGTCGGCCGGGCGGTCTGGCCGCGGTCGACGGCGGGTCAGAGGTAACGTCTCATCATACGGCGCATGACCATCGCGCTGAGGCTGGGACAGGCGGTGAGCAGGCCGAGCAGGACGCGTGTGACCGGGCTGGGCCAGACCTCGGCCCGCGGACGGCGCAGGGCGGCGACGATCTTTCGCGCGACCTTCTCGACCGGCTGACGCAAGGCGTCGGGCGTGTTGCGTCGCGGCCGATAAACGGTATCCGACACCGTTTCGACGACGGCGCCGAATTCGGTGCGGGTGCCGATGGGGTGGATGCTGGTCAGGTCGACGCCTTCACCGGCCAGTTCGGCACGCATGGCGCAGGCGATGGCGTCCTGAGCCGCCTTGGTCGCCGCATAAAGCCCGTAGTAAGGCGGGGCGATCTCGCTGGCGGCGCTCGAGCAGATCAGGATGTGGCCGCGGCCCTGGCGCCGCATGTGCGGCACGGCCGCTTGGACGACGTGCAGTGTGCCGAAGAAGTTGGTCTCGAAAATGGCCCGCGCCTGGTCGATCGTCGTCTTGTCGACCGGCGCGCCGATGCCGTAGCCCGCATTGGCGAAGACAGCGTCCAGCCGCCCGTGCCGCTGGGCCGCGTCGTCGACGAGGCCGAACATGGCCAGCCGGTCGCACACGTCGGCCACGACGATCTCGCCGCCGCCGCCGCGGGCCCGGCCCGCCTGCGTGCAGGCCGCGGCGACCTGCCGCAATCGCTCCTCGCGCCTGGCGCTGAGCACGACGTGCATGCCCTCGGCGGCGCACGCCACGGCCGCAGCGGCGCCGATGCCGCTGCTGGCGCCGGTGATGACGATCACCTGTTCTCGAAGATCGCGGGATCGAAGCTGCATGGCCGAAAGTCTACCGACCGACATCCGTGTGTGCCCGCGGCCTCATGGGGACGAGGGAGGCCGACCGGCGGCGCGGTCGAAGTGAAGGATTCCACGCAACCGTATACTCTGGCCGTCGGGCGCTTCTTGACGATGGCCGACCTTCACACGGATAACGACATGGATGACAGGACTCTGATCCAGCGCATCTGCGACGCGGCTCTGCTGCGCGGGCAGTTCACGCTTCGCAGCGGTCGCACGAGCAAATATTACCTTGACAAGTATCTTTTCGAGACCCAGCCGGACATCCTGGCCGAACTGGGGCGGCGGTTCGCCGCGCGGGTGGGTGATGAGGTCGATGTCCTGGCCGGCGCGGAGCTGGGCGGCATTCCGCTGGTCGCGGCCGCGTCGATGGCCAGCGGCAAACCGAGCGTGCTGATCCGCAACCAGAAGAAGGACTACGGCACGGCCAAACTGCTCGAGGGGAAGCTGGGCAAGGGGCAGCGCGTGGTGATCGTCGAAGACATCGCCACCACTGGCGGTCAGGTGCTGGAGGCGGCGAAGGTGATCGAGGCAGTCGGGGCGAAGGTGGTGAAGATCATCGCCGTGATCGACCGGCAGGAAGGCGCCCGGGAGAACATCGAGGCGGCCGGCTTCACGTTTGAAAGCCTGCTGACCAAGGGGGATCTGGGCATCGACGAATAGCAGCCGCGGCTTCAGGCTCAGGGCAGGTCGAAGGTCTGCTGCGTTTCGAGCCTGACCCCGGAAGCGGCGTCGGTGAGGGCGAGTACGGCCGTGAGCGTCGACGGCCGCTCGACGGCGGGCAGCGGCACATCGAGGGTGTGGTGCGTGCCCATGAAGCCGCTGCGATAGGCGGCGTCGAACGCGGCGGCGGTGAAGGTCTTTTCGGCCAGGACGCGTGGGGAAGCGTCGGCCTGAAGGGCGACGATCTGCACCGTGACGGTCGCGGCGGTCACCAGGAAGCGGCCTTGGGCGTCGCGGGTCTGGACATAGAGCCGCAGCGCGTCGATGCGCCCGTCATCGTCGGTGTCGACCGGCCCGCTGTAGCGGCCGAGCGTGACCTGACTGAGGACGGGCAGGTCGGCGTCGACGTCGGCCGCGGACGAACTGAGCCGCGATTCGAGAGTCCGCACCTGCTGGTCACGTCGTTCGAGGGCGGTCTCGAGGGCCTGCACTTTGCGATCGAGTTCGAGGTTCTCGCGGCGCAGGCGGTCGTTGTCATTGACAAAGTTTTTCGGACCGCTGGCGCAGCCGCCGGTCAACAGACATACGGCCGTCACGGTCGCCGCGCACGCCACAGGGCCAAGGGCGTGGCGTCGCGGGGCGGATGACGGCGGTGGGGCGGTGAACACGGGCGGCTCCGTTGCGTGCGGTGTCGGCGACGCGATGGCGCTTAGGCGTTGTCGCCGGCGACCGAATCGGGCAGGTGGGTGAGCACGCGGTCGGCGGCGCCGTAAGCGACGGCCTGTTCGGCGTCCAGCCAGTAGTTGCGCTCGCAGTCGCGGGTGATGGTGTCGAGATCCTGGCCGGTGTGGTGCTGCATGATCTGGTACATGCGTTCGCGGATTCGCAGCATTTCCTTGGCCTGAATCTCCAGATCGGTGGCCTGCCCTTCGATGCCGCCGATCAAAGGCTGGTGCAGCATGACCCGGCTGTTGGGCAGCACGAAGCGTTTGCCCGCCTCGCCGGCCATGAGCAGCACGGCGCCCATCGACGCGGCCATGCCCACGCAGTAGGTGCATACCTGGGGGCGGATGAACTGCATGGTGTCATAGATGGCCATGCCCGCGCTGATCGACCCGCCGGGCGAGTTGATGTAGAGGTGGATGTCGGCCTTGGCGTTCTCGTTGGAGAGGAACAGCAACTGGGCGATGATCAGATTGGCCGTGTCGTCGGTCACCTGGTCGCCGAGGAAGACGATGCGGTCCTTGAGCAGCCGCGAGTAGATGTCATAGGCCCGTTCGCCGCGGCCGGACTGCTCGATCACCATGGGAATCAATGGCATGATGGTCCCTCATCTGCTGGCGGGTATCGGCACCGCCGCCTGTGGATCCTTGTGACGCGCGGCCTGGGGCTCGCGGCGGATGGGTTGCGGGACGGATTCTAGCAGCGCCGCCGGCAGGGGCCAACGGGGTCGCGTCGTGCTTCGCCGCGCCGCCGCCGCGCTACGCTGCTAGGATATGGTTCTGGCCTCTGTTGACGCATGCCCGCCTACGCACCCACCCGAGGCTTGATGCCGTGACCCTCGCCAGCCCGCTTGAAGTCCAGACGTCGTCGTCGCGTGGCGCGATGCTCGCAGCCGGTTCGCTGTGGTGGCGCGAAGTGCGGGCGTTTCTGCGCCAGCGGGGGCGGATCATCGGCGTGCTGGCGCCGCCGGTTCTTTTCTGGCTGATGCTCGGCTCGGGGTTCAACCAGGCCATCCGCCTGGATGCGGGCCAGGGCGCGGCGTCCGCGGTTGTCGCCGGCGCGCCCTCGGATCCAGCCGCGCCCGGTCTTGGCTACATGGCCCTGTTCTTCCCGGGGACCGTGGCGATGATCGTGGTCTTCACGACGATCTTCACGGCCTATTCGGTGATCGAGGATCGGCGGGCGGGTTTTCTTCAGGGCGTGCTGGTCTCGCCGGCGCCGCGCCTGGCGATCGCGTTGGGCAAGATAGGCGGCGGGGCGGTGTTGGCGACGCTTCAAGGCATACTGCTGCTGGTGTTCTGGCCGGTGGTTGGGCCTTGGCCCGGATGGCTGGGGCTGGGCGCGGCCACGGGAATGCTGGCGCTGATCGCGGTGATGATGACCAGCATCGGCTTCTGCCTCGCCTGGCCGATGAGCAGCAGCGCAGGCTTTCACGCGGTGCTGAACCTGACGATCTTTCCGATGTGGCTGCTCTCGGGCGCGGTGTTTCCATACGGCAGCGCGGCCGGGTGGCTGAAAGTGCTGATGATTCTCAACCCACTGACGTATGCCCAGGCGGCTTTCGCCGCATCTCTGTATGGGGCCCGCGGCGATTGGCGAGGTCCGCTGCCATCGGCCGGCTGCGCGATCGTGGCGCTGCTGGCGACAGCGGGCCTGTTGTGGCTGGCGGCAGCGATGGTCGGGCGCCGGCGCGTGCAGGCGTAGGGCGCCGCCCGCAGGGTGATGATGAACGAACGACGCTTACAGAACGTGTTGCTGGTGCTGCTGGTGGTGGCGTCGCTGCTGACGACGGCCCTGCTCAGTTTGATGGTGCTGCGCGGGCGACATGGGGCGGCCATCGCGCCGCCGGAGGAGCCGGTCGCGGTCGAGAGCGCGCTCTCTGCATGGCGGCCTCAGTCCAACCCGGCGCAGGCGTTGCCCGTCTTCGCCGCTTTGCCGGACTTCGAGCTCACGGACCAGTCGGGATCGACCGTGCGGCGCGACGACCTGCGGGGCAAGGTCTGGCTGGCTGACTTCATTTTCACCCGATGCAGCGGCCCGTGCCCGATCATGACCCAGCGGATGAGCCTGCTGCAGCACGAACTGTCGCGGTGGCCGACGTGGGACGACATCCGCCTGATCAGCTTCAGCGTGGATCCGACCTACGACACTCCGGAGGTTCTGACGGCTTACGCGCGGCGTTTTGACGCCGATGCGACGCATTGGCGATTCCTGACCGGCTCGCGCGATGCGATCTGGAACCTCTCGCAAAAGGGCTTCCTGCTGGGCGTCGGCGACGATCCGGCCGATCCGGACATGCCGATTTTCCATAGTCAGAAGGTGGCGCTGGTGGACCGGGCAGGCCAGGTGCGCGGCTACTACAACATCATGCAACAGCGTGGGCGCGACGAACTGCTGGGCGACCTGCGGGCCCTGGTGGATGAGCCTGCCGCAGCCGGGTCCGCCACCCGTGAGGAGTGACCGCGCGTGGACCTTTCCTTCCTGCCGGCCGTCAACGCCAGCCTCAACGGCCTCGCGGCTGCGCTGCTGATCGCGGGTTATGGGTTCATCCGCCGTCGACGTGTGGCCGCCCATCGCAACTGCATGTTGGCCGCGTTCGGCGTCTCTTCGCTGTTTCTGGTGACGTATGTCGCCCACCAGGCATGGCGCACGGCCCAGACCGGCGACGTGCACACGGTGTATCACGGCCAGGGGATCGTGCGCGTGGGGTACTACGTGATGCTCATCAGCCACATTCTGCTGGCCATGTGTGTGCCGGTGTTGGCGATCTGGCTGATTCGTCTGGGCTTGACCGGCCGGGTGGAGCGGCATCGCCGGCTGGCATGCGTCGGTTACCCGATCTGGCTATATGTGTCGATCACCGGGGTCTTGATTTACCTGATGCTGTACCATTTCAACCCGCCGCCGTCGGAAGCGGCATCGGTTGTTACGTCGGCATGGGCCGCCATGAATCCCTGAGGGTGCGCATGTCCGCCTTTGATCAGAGCCTGTCCGCGGATGCCGGCCCGACCGGGTTCCGCCCGCCTTCGGCCGACCAGGTCGAACGCCTGTTGCGTCGATGCGAGCCGTCCGCGCCCTCGAAACTGACGGCCTGGCTGCCGGCGGCGGGCCTGATCGTGCTGTTGCTGATTGTGTTTCAGAGTCCGCATGGGGCGGCGCTGGTCGGCGCGTGGCTGCTGTTGCTGGCCTGGTTGGGTTATACGATGCACACGGCCCGGCGCCGGCTGAGCCTCGAGCGACGCGCCGCTGAAATCCACGAGTTGACCTTGCTGCGGCGCTTTCCACAGGCCTTGCGCCGCGCCTGGACGCTGTTGCCGCAGCTATCCACGCGCGGCGATCTGCACGGGCGTGTGGTCGCCGCGATGGGCCACGGGCTGGAGCAGGTGGGCGCGTGCGACGCGGCCCTGCTGGCCTATGACTTTCTGATTCGCCGCGTGCCGGCCGACCATCCGGGCGCCCGGCCGATCCGCATGCAGCGCGTGTTCGCCCTGCTGGCGTCGGATCGCCTGGCCGATGCGGACGACGAATTGCGCCGCCTGCGTGATCTGGCCGACGTTCGTTCGCCCGGCCCGTTGTCGGCGGCCTTCGCCTTCGCCCAGCTCTGGCAGATGGTGGCCACGAACCATTTCGAGGACGCGATGGCGTTGCGCGGCCGGCTGGTGGATCGCCTTCGCCCGCTGGGCGTCGAGGCGGGTTACGCCTACGCCCTGATGGCGCACGCGGTGCACCATGCGCCCTTGGGCGTGACGACCGACGATCAGGACAGATCGATGCAGGCGCAGACGTGGTGGCATCGCGCGACGCTGCTGTTGTCGCCGTCGGCGCTGTTGGGAAGGCTGCCGGTGCTCGAGCCGACGGCGGCGACGCTGGTCCCGACGCCGCTGCCGCCCGAGCTAGCGCCCGCCGACGGCCAGTCCGTGGCGGCGGACCATGTCTGGGAGGGCGGGTCATGAACCGCACGGTTGCGCCATCGCGTTCTTCCTCGCACGACGACACGGCCGGCTCGGATGCGCCACGAACGGACGTGCCGTCCCGGCCGTTCAAGCCCGGACAGCTTCGCCGCATGTTTCTTCTGGACCGCATCGTGTGGTGGGGCCTGATTGGCGTGCTGCTGGTCTTCATCGCGGCGGCCGATCTGCTGCTGCCCGCCGACACGATGGCCGGGCACGTGGGCTTCGTCGTACTGCTGGGGCTGTGGATGTGGATCAACCTGTCGGGGGCGCGGGTGGTGGGGCAACTGCCGGCCATCACCGCGGCGGTGGAGATGGACCCTCGGCGGGCGGAGGCGATGATTCACGGGGCCCTGCGTCGCTGGCCGCTGCAGCGGGCGATCCGGGTGACGCTGTATCACCGTCTGGCGGCGGTGTGGCACCATCGCGGTCGCTTTGCCGACGCGTCACTGGTCTGTCAGGCCCTGCTGGGCCAGCCGCTGGGGCGGGCCAAGGTGCTGCGCGGTCCCTTGCTGCTGCTGCTGGCCGAGTGTCGGCTGCAATGCCACGACGTGTACGGCGCACATGCCGCGCTGGCGGAACTCAGCGGCATCCCTCTGAACGCCATGGAACTGATGCAGAAGGTCGCGCTGCAGATTCGCTATGAGGTGACGGTGCACCACGATGCGGCCGCTCTGGCGGATCTGGCGGGGAAGCTGGCGTTGATCGAACTGATGCCCGGTCCGCAATGCGGGGCGCTACACGCGATGCTGGCGGTGGCGGCGCGGCGCAGTCAGCGGGATGAACTGGCCGGCTGGCTGGGACGGCGTGCGCAGTTGCTGTGCAGCCCGGCCCATCTGGCGGCGATGGGTGTGGCCCCGGCCGCGTGAGGTGGCGGACGTATGCCCGCTTGCCGCCTGGCCCGGTTGCCCCGTTGCTGATGCCCCTTTCGCCAGCGGCGAACACTGCTACACTCACCCGACCTTGGAACACCTGATCCCGCCAGCCTGGTTCGAGTCGCTGCCCACGATCCTGCTGCTGCTGATCGCGACGGCGGCGACCCTCGCGCTGTTCAAGGGGGCCGACGCCCTGGTCGAGGGCGCTTCGGGCATCGCCCAGCGCATGGGCATGTCCAAGGTCATCATCGGCGCGACGATCGTCTCGCTGGGCACGACGAGCCCTGAGGCGGCGGTGAGCGTGATGGCGGCATGGTCGGGTGAGGCGGGGCTGGCGCTGGGCAACGGCGTCGGGTCGATCATCGCGGATACGGGTCTGATCTTCGGGATCGGCTGCCTGATGGCGGTGCTGCCGGCCGACCGGTTCGTGCTGCGTCGCCAGGGCTGGGTGCAGGTCGGCTCGGGACTGCTGCTGGCCGCGCTCTGCTACGGCATGTACCTGGGCCGGCCGTACAACCCTGTGCTCGGGCGGCTGGTCGGTCTGCTGCTCATCACGCTGCTGGTCTGGTACATGCTGATCTCCGTACGCTGGAGTCGGCGGCACCCGCAGGGCGAGCCGTTCCTGAGCGACGAGAAGCTTCGCCCGCAGCCGCCGGCCGCGCGGAGCCTGTCCGCGCTGCTGGTGCGGGGGCTGGTCGGCCTGCTCGTGGTCCTGCTGGCCAGTCATGTGCTGATCGTCTGCGTCTCGATCGTGGCCGAGCGGTGGGGCGTGCCCAAGGTCGTCATCGCCGGCACCATCGTCGCCCTGGGCACGTCGATGCCGGAACTGGTGATCGGCCTGACGTCGGTGCGCAAGGGGCACCCGGAGATTCTGGTGGGCAATGTGATCGGGGCCGACATTCTCAATGTGCTGTTCGTGATCGGTGCGTCGGCGTTGGCCAAGCCTCTGCCGATCCTCGAGCCCGACGCCGCCCGGCCGGCGATTTTCCTCGAGCTTCATCTGCCGGCCATGCTGGCGATCTTGCTGCTTTTCCGCGTCTTCATCGCCCGTTCGGTGGGCCGCGGCCACTTCAAACGCTGGTACGGTCTGCCGCTGCTGGCGATCTATATCGCGTACACCGCGGCGGCCTATCTGCTGGGCTGAGTCGCGGCAGCCGCATCGGCGGCCTGCTTCGCCAGGACGTCCGCGATGCGGATAATGTTTTCGCCACCTGCGCGGTTGTAGGTCACGACTTCCACTCCCGCTTCGCCATCGCGGACGAGGTAGTCGCCCGGCGAGTCGGACTCGCGGATGGGCCGGTTGAAGTATTGATTCGGCCCGATGTCATCAAGGAAGCCGGCTGTTTCGATCTCGCGGCGAACCGTCGCCACGTCCACAGCCCCGGCATCGGTCACGCCGGTGGTCATGGCAAACCGTGACAACGTGAACTCGATCGCCTGTAGGAAAGCACGGTCGTAGATCACTCTCGGACCATCCTGGGGAACCGACACGCCGGGATTCACGATCAGGACGACGCTCGCAGCGACAACCGCGATGACCAGCGCCCACAGGTGCGCCTTGATCACCTTGGCTAGCAGAATATTTTTTGACTGCGGTCGTAGCGTCAGCAGGACGACCACACATAAGCCGACGATGGCAGCGACATCGGCCGCAAACAACCTCTGGTTGGTCGTCGTTCGGACCGTGGTCTCAAGAGGTTCGAACGGCTCCCAAAGGATTTCGATGTCCCGCTGCATCTGTCGCGGGCTCAGCGTGGCTGAGAGCTTGGTCAGGATCGGTGCATTCTCGATCAGCGGCGTCACCTGAGGATGCCCCACGACGCCTGGCCGCTCATGACGGAGGCGATACATCCGAAACGGTGAGCCATCCTGTCGCAGGGCGGGCTCCTTCTCGACCTGATCGCAGTGGACGACACGCATCGGCTCGGCGGCCGCACGCGACGGGCCGAAGACGAACAGATCCAGCTCCAGCGGATGATCGGTGACGCCGGTGAGACGCATCGGATAGACGGGCGTGTCGGTCAGGAAGGTGAAGAGCAGCGGGGCCGGTGCGCTCGGCTCGGTTCCGGCGGCATCGCGCTGCAAACTCACCGTGACAAACACCCACCCGCGAGCGACATAATCGGCGATGATCGGCTGACTGTCGTCCGGCAGCTCAAACCCGTTTGATGCCAGCCACGCGGACAACTCCTCACCACGCTCGGCCGCCAGTACCGTGACGGCCTGCCCGGCGACGTGCTGCCGATCAAGTACACGGATACCGCTGCTTGTGTCTATGCCCAGTCGGGCGCTTCCGAGCGTTGGCATGAGGATCAGGAGGTGGACCGCGAGAACGCAGAACGCGAAGAACACAAGAAACATTCGAGGCTTGGAGTTGCGCCCGAGGTAGCACCACCAGATGGTCAGGAGCAGAAATGCCGTGACGCACCATCCCCCGGCAGTCTCGGTGAACCGCGGGGCCGTCGACAATTGGAGCGTCGCAAAGGCTCCCGGGGTTGTCGACGAAATCTCCGGCCTGGACGGCAACGGCACCACCCAGGCGAAGTCCGTGCCCTCGCCGACGAACGACGTATGGATGGCCAACTTCTCGACGCCGTCGTGCCACGACAGGATCGCCTGCTGATCCGGCATCGTCGGCGGCGCGAGGCCGCGCGAAAACATCTTGCCATCCGCCAGTGCCTCACCGCCAGAAAGAACGAGAAGGCACAGCACACTCACAAGCGCGCACCACACGAGCCATTGACGTTCAGTGGTCTGACCCTGTCGCATGAATACCCCTTTCGCTTGTGGTCGCATGACGCTCAGGCGTCGGGCTGATAATCAAAGTAGTCGAAATCCGCGTGCAGGTGCTGGCCGCTCAAATCGCAGGCGGTCATGCCGATGAAGGCGCCGGTGAAGCGGCCGCGGCGGCCGGCTTCGTCGGACAGGCGCGTGGCGTCGAGATCACCGGCCGCGTCGGTGAAGGCCTTGCCGTCGAGGCTGTAGCTTAAGTGCAGCACCTGATGATCGAACGCGGCCCGCAGATGCACTTTCAAGACGCCGCCGATGTCGATGGGCACATGGCCCGGCTGCATCAACTGGCCGTCGATGACCTTGATGATGCCCAGGGCCGGTCCGAGTTTCTCGTCGGCGTGCAGGTAGATGAAGTAGTAGTCGCAGTCGTCGTAGAACGCCGTGAGACCGGCCATTTGCAGGTGCGTGGTGGGCTTGAACTCGACGCACGTCGTGGCGACAGCCTTGAAATGCTGAAGGCGGCGGGCGACGAGGCTGGTGTGATGGCGGCTGAACAGCGACTCGCGGCCGACGAGGCGCAAGTGTCCTGGCCGGGCGGTCAGCGAGCACCAGCTTTCGTCAGGCGGGGTGCGCAGCGTCGAGAAGTGAACGTTCAGTTCGCGGCCGTCGAAGTCGTCGCGGCCCGGATGCGTGACGTCCTCCTCGAACGGATGCGGCGATAAGTCGGAGCCGGGACACTGAAGCTGGGCGAGGTTCGAGCCGGTCGGTTTGCCCCGGCCGTCGGCCATGCGCAGCCAGCCGTCGGCCGTCCACGCCATCCGCTGAATCGCCGTCTCGCGCCCGAGAATGCAGCGCCGCGGGTCATCGGGCAGTTTGTCCGCCCGGTCCGCCAGCGCCTGCAGCGGCCGGCCGCACAGATGCGCCAGGTACCATTGGCCCGTGGGCGTATCGACGATCGATGCGTGCCCCGAGCGCTGCAGCGGCAGTTCCGGGTGATCGCGGCTGGTGACGATCGGGTTGGTCGGATCGACCTCGTAAGGCCCTTCGATTGTCCGCGAGCGAGCCATGGTCACCGCGTGGCCGTAGCTCGTGCCGCCTTCGGCACACATCAGGTAGTACCAGCCGTCACGCTTGTAGAGGTGCGGCCCTTCGCTCCACATCAGCTCGGTGCCCTGGAAGATGTTGCGGATGGGCCCGACGAGGCGGCGCCGCTTCGGGTCGTACTCCTGAAGGATGATGCCCGCGAAGACGCTGCGCCCCTGGCGATAGTCAAAGAGCATGTTCACGACCCACTTGCGCCCGGTGTCGGGGTCGTGGAACATCGACGGATCGAAGCCGGAGGCGTTGAGATACACGGGGCCTTTGCCCTCGCCTTCCCAGGGCCCGCGGATGTCGGACGCCGTCAGCAGGTAGTTGTGCACGTCCCACGTCCGGTTGCCGCACATCCGCACGTTGGAGTAGACCAGGTGGAAACGATCGCCGTCATGCGTCAGGCACGGCGCCCACACGCCGTCGGAGCTGCGGTCGCCGACCAGGTCCAGATGGGCCGGGTCTTTCACGCCGTGGGTCAGCAGCCGCCAGTGCGCCAGGTCGCGGCTGTGATGAATCTGCACGCCCGGCCACCATTCGAAGGTGGACGTGGCGATGTAGTAATCGTCGCCGACGCGGCAGATGGATGGATCAGGATTGAAGCCCGGCAGGATGGGGTTGGTGATTGTATTCATGGGGATAGTTTAGGATCGTCAGGTATGAACACGCAAAGTTTCTCATGGGGCCAAAAGCATTGTCGGCGTTCGTCCCGATCGCCAGCCTACAATGGCGTCAAGGAAAGGAGCTGCAAAATGTTAACACTTATCGGTAGGATGATGGTGGCCGTGGGCGTGGTGACGATGTGTGCCGTATGGGGCGATGACGCCTGGGCGGCAGACCAGGAGCACGCGCCTGGTGCGCACGATGAGTCGATGCACGCGGAAGCGGACATGCCCGCGCCCGCGCCGTTATCGGCGCTGCTGGAGCCGCTTCGCAACCTGGAGGGTACGTGGGAAGGAGCACTCACCGTGCCCCAGGAGGGCATGCCCGACACATACACCGTCAACTATCGCACGACCAGCGGCGGCAGCGCCGTGGTGGAGACGATATTCCCGGGCACGGACCACGAGATGGTCAGCGTCTACTACGCCGACGGCGACCAGATCGTCATGACGCACTATTGCATGCTGGGCAACCAGCCGACGATGACCGCCGCGCCCGTCGCGGGTTCCGCCACGCTCGAGTTCGTCTGCCAGGGCGGCGGCAACCTCGCCGACGAGAACGTCCCGCACATGCACGGCGCGACATACCGATTCATCGACGGCGATCATATGCAGGTGGACGGCACGTTGAGCAGCGGCGGGAAAGTCACATCGTGCGGCACGGTGGATTACCATCGCGTGAAGCCAGCCGAGGCCGCGGCGGGCGGGTCATAAAAGTGCGGAGTGATGGGGGAGTCGGGGCGGGGTCGAATCGCGGCAGAATCGGCGGGGTGATGGTGGGCATGGTCTGCCGCGAACCGTTCTGACGAGCCGCGAGCGTGAGCGAGCGGTTTTCCGGTGTATTCTCAAGGCAACCGCTCCCTGACGGTCGCGGCTCGTGGCGGCGCGTTGGCGGGGCGCGTTGTCACTCGGCGAGAAAAAGGCTCGCGTTGTTGTCGTCAAAGTTGATCTTCAGGCCCATATGCTCGGCCGCGGCGTGGGTGAGCTGTCGGCCGCGGCGGGTGCGGGCCAGGAAGCCGATCTGAAGCAGGTATGGCTCGACGACGTCTTCGAGCGTGCCCGCGTCCTCGTTGAGCGTCGCCGCCACCGCCTCGACACCCACCGGCCCGCCGCGGTACGTCTCGCCCAGCACACGCAGATACTTGCGGTCCAGCTCGTCGAGTCCCAGGGCGTCGATGCCTTCGAGCTTCAGCGCCACGTCCACCACGTCGCCGTCGAGCACGCCATTACCGCGCACCTGCGCGAAGTCGCGCACGCGGCGCAGCAGGCGGTTGGCGATGCGCGGCGTGCCGCGGCTGCGGGCGGCGATCATCGTCAGGGCGGCCTCCAGATGCCGGCCGTCGCCCGGCACGTTCATGATCGCGGCGCTGCGCCGCAGGATCGCCAGCAACTCGTCGCGGCCATAGAAATCGAGATTGTGCGCGATGCCGAAGCGCGACCGCAGCGGCCCGGACACCATGCCCGCCCGCGTCGTCGCGCCGATCAGCGTGAACGGCTGCAGCGGCAGCGTAATCGTCTTGGCGTGCATGCCCGAGTCGATGGTCACGTCGATCCTGAAATCCTCGATCGCCGGGTACATGTACTCCTCGACGGCCGGCGAGAGGCGATGAATCTCGTCGATCAGCAGCACGTCGTGTGGCTGCAGCTTCGTGAGCGTGCCGACCAGGTCGCTGGCCTTGGTCAGGGCCGGGCCGCTGGTCACGGTCAGGTGTGTGCCCATCTCGACGGCGATGATGTGCGCCAGCGTGGTCTTGCCCAGCCCCGGCGGGCCGTGCAGCAGCACATGCTCCATCGGCTCGCCGCGCTGCCGCACCGCTTCGAGCGTGATGCGCAGCTTCTCGACGAGGTTGGGCTGCCCGACGTATTCGTCGAGCTTTCGCGGGCGCAGCGACAGATGAAGCTGCTCCTCGGCCGGCCCCTGCGCTTCGCTGGAGATGATCCGCTCTTTGGCCATGCGGCGAGTTTAACCGCGCACCGCGGGGTTGGCGATCGCCCGTGGGTGGTGAGCGGTCACAGCGGCTGAGGCTGGATCTCCGGCCCGACAAGATCGTCGTAGGTTTCGCGGCGGCGGATGAGCGTGGCGTCGGCGCCGTCGATGAGCACCTCGGCCGGACGGACCATCGCGTTGTAGTTGCTGGCCATGACCATGCCGTAGGCCCCTGCGGTGAAGACCGCCAGCAGGTCGCCGCGGGCCACGGGCGGGAGCATGCGGTCGGCCGCCAAGCGGTCGGCCGTTTCGCAGATCGGCCCGACCACGTCCGTCTTCTCCAGGCCGGGCATGTCGAGATTCGCTTCGCGGCGTCGGGGTTCGTGGGACGGCGCGAGATTGGTCGGCCAGATGAAGTGAAAGGAGTCGTACATCGCCGGCCTAATCAGGTGGTGCATGCCGGTGTCGACGATGACGAATTTCCTGGCCCCGCCGGTCTTGACGTACTGCACGCGCGTCAGCAGCAGGCCGGCGTTGGCGCTGATGGTGCGGCCGGGCTCGAGGATGATCTGTCCGCCGGCGTCGTGAAACGGCTGAAGCAACGGCACAATCTGCTGGGCGTATTGCTCGTAGGCCGGCGTCTGATCGGTCAGGTAATTGGCCCCGAAGCCGCCGCCGATGTCGAGGGTGTCGACGTTGTGGCCCTGGGCTTTGAGCTCGTCGACGAGCGCCAAGGCCTTGGTGATCGCCTGGACATAGGGCTCGACGGTATAGACCGGCGAGCCGATGTGCAGGTGGATCGCGCACAGGTCCAGGTGCATGTCTTCGCCGTAGCGTTCAAAGAAGCGGCGGGCCCGATCGATATCCACGCCGAACTTGGTTTCCTTCTTGCCGGTGGTGGTCTTGGCGTGAGTCTTGGGATCGACGTCGGGGTTGACGCGCAGGGCCGCCCGTGCGGTGCGGCCCATGGCTGCGGCGATGAGTGAGATGTTCTCGAACTCGGCTTCGGACTCGATGTTGAAGTAACCGATGCTCGCCTCGATGGCCTGACGGATCTCCTCGTCGGTCTTGCCCACGCCGGCGTAGACGACTTTGGCCATGTCGGCTCCGGCGAGCCTGGCGCGATGCAGCTCGCCGCCGCTGACCACATCCATGCCCGCGCCGCGCTCGGCCAGCAACCGGCAGATGTGCAGGTTGCCGCAGCTCTTGATCGAGTAACAGATCACCGGATGCAGCGACGCGAAGGCCGCGGCGAGCCGATCATAGTGCTCGCGCAGGGTGTGGGCGGAGTAAACGTACAGCGGCGTGCCGGTGCGGGCCGCCAGCTCATCGAGGTTGACCTGCTCGCAGTAAAGCTGGCCGTTGCGATAGACAAAGTCATCCATGTCGTGCTCCCATGCCCCCGGCATGCCCGCCCGGCGGACCAAGGCGCGGCCGGCGGGACGAATCGGCCATGATAAGCGTTCGGTCGACGGGGTTCACACGGCCGGGCGGACGATTCAGGCCCGCCCTCCCAGGCGGCCGGGATCGAGGCGAAGCAGTTCGCGCGTCGGCGCGTCGAGGGGCAGGATGTCGCGCTGGATCTGCGCGATGGCGGCCCGGTGACCGGGCCAGAGAAACAGCGCGTCAACCTGCTGGGGCGCGACCCAGCGGTGCACGTCGTGGGATGGGTCGAGCAGGGGTTGCACGGCGGTGTCGACCTCGGCGGCGAAGCCGGGGCTGAGCATCACACAATCGTGTGCAGCCAGAAAGTAGGCGTTGACCGACTCGAGTTGCCAGAAGCCCGCCAGACCGTGGTCAGATGTGTAGCCCGTCTCCTCCGCCAGCTCGCGCAGGGCGGCGGTCGAGGCTGATTCGCCTGGTTCGACGTGGCCCATCACCGGCTGCCAGGTGCCCGCCAGCGGCGAGGTTGCGCGGCGAAGCTGAAGAAACATCGGGCCAGCCGGCGTGCGCCGAAAGACCAGCACGTCCACGATGTCGGTGCGCAGGCGGGGGCCGGGCATGGGCACAGCGTACCGCGGGGTGCCGCTGGCCGCGACGCGAAAACCGTGAGGACGGGCCGTGGCGGTTCCTACAATGGCGGCGTGGACGTGATTTATCTGGACAACAATGCGACCACCCGTCCCGCCGCCGCCGTCGTCGAGGCGATGAACGTCATGTTGCGCGAGCAGTGGGCCAACCCATCGAGCGTGCATCGATTCGGTCAGGCGGCCAGACGACGCGTCGAGCTGGCGCGGGCGGCGGTGGCCCGGCTCATCGGGGCGCGGGACCGCGAGATCGTCTTCACCTCCGGCGCCACGGAGTCGGACCACCTGGCGATGCACGGCGTACTGGGGCTGGCCCGGGGCCAGCAGTCGCCGCTGCTGATCACCACCCGTGTGGAGCACTCGGCAGTGCGCGAGCCGGCCGCCATGCTGGCGCGGGATTCTCGGTGGCCGGTCGAAGTGGTCTACCTGCCCGTGGACCACGCGGGGCGTGTGTCCCCCGCCGACCTGGCGACGGCGCTGGCCGAGCACGACGCGATCCGGCGCACGGTGCTGGTGAGCATTCAGTGGGTGAACAACGAAACGGGTGTGATTCAGCCGGTGGAGGCTTTGGGCCGGGCGTGCCGGGCGGCGGGGCGATCGGTGCGGTTTCACGTCGATGCCACGCAGGCGGTGGGCAAGGTGCCTGTGGACGTGGGGGCCCTGTCGTCGGACGAAGGTCCGGGGATTGACTTGATGAGTCTGGCCGCGCACAAGTTTCACGGTCCGAAGGGTGTCGGGGCCTTGTGGGTCCGTCGCGGCGTCCGCCTGCGTCCGCTTCAGGTGGGCGGGCAGCAGGAAGGCGAGCGGCGCGGCGGTACGGAGAACACGCCGGGCATCGTGGGCATGGGCGTGGCGGCTGATCTGGCGTGTGAATTCCTGGCCGCACCTGAGCGGCTGGGGGCGGTCGCGGCTCTTCGCGATCACTTTGAGGCCGCGGTTCAGGCAGCCTGCCCACAGGCGGTGGTCAATGGGGCGGGCGCGGCCCGGGTCTGGAACACCAGCAACATCGGGTTCCCACGGCTCGAAGCCGAAGCGATCCTGATCGCACTCAGTGAACGAGGCGTGTGCGCGTCGGCGGGGGCGGCGTGTTCGAGCGGTTCGCTGGAGCCGTCACCCGTGTTGCTGGCGATGGGCGTGCCCGAGCCGGTGGCTCACGGCTCGGTGCGATTCTCGCTGAGCCGGGAGACGACAGCCGCCGAAATCGACCGGGCGGTGCGGGCGGTGACGGAGGTGGTCGCAAAGCTGGAGGCGACGTTGCCGCGGGGCTGAGGGTGCCGGCGCATGGGCGCACGTCGGACGACTTGGCCAAGTGTGGAGGAATCGCTCACTTTACAAAACGGCGGAAAGCGCCAGAATAGGTTCTTCGCTCCCGGGGTTCGTTGCGAGGTGCCCGGTATGCAGTTGATGACCTGGACGCTGGCGCGGCTGGGAAGTCGTTTCAACCTGTTGTTCGAGCCGCACCAGCGGCGGTTGATGCACTCCGCGCTGGGGCGGTTCCTGGATCGACCGCTGGACCTGATGGTCGGGCTCGTCGAGCCGGACGGCACCAGGCGGGTGCTGCCCTTTTCGCAGGACGGGGAGCTTCTTTTCAACTGCGAGCAGAACGAGCGGTTCAACTCGATCACCTTTCGCGGCTTCAGTGAAAAGTACCGCTTACGCTATGAACTGAACTTCCACAGCGTCTTCTACCCTCAGGACGAAGCCCTGTGCACGATGCCGGCCTTTTACGTGGAAGTGCGGCTGAACCCCGTCAGCCGTGTGCGGTGGGAGGCCGAGGCCGGTCCCCGGCCCGACAAGCTGCGGTTGTTCATCCGGCTCGGTCGCGAGGACACGCAGATTACCGCCCGCGGAGGCAGCGGCGGCGACAGCGAACAACTGCCGCGCATTGACCTGCGGTATCGCAACGCCATGCGTCCGCACGTGGCCGGGATCGACCCGCACGATCCGACCAACGAGGACTTCTGGCACGTCGACGTGTCCGAGCGCATTGTGTCGCTGAACCCCGAAGCCCAGGTGGATGAAAGCGGCCGGGGCTTGGTGCTTGAGCTGCCGGTCACCGAAGTTGGCAGCGGGGTCAAGTGGCGCATGGTCTGGGGCGCGTGCTGCACCGACAAGGTGTTGGATGTCCAGTCCGGGGACACGATGCTCGAGGGGCGATTCCGCTACGTGCGTCGCTGGCCGGACATCGAGGCGGTGGTCCGTGATGCGATCGACCACCGCGACGAGCGTCTGGCCTATTCGCGGCGGCTGGAGAAGCTGATTGACCAGGCGCCGCTGCCGGCCTCGCAACGGCACTTGATCAACCAGGGGTTCCAGTCGTATCTGAGCAATACGTTCTGGTGCGACCTGAGCGACGGCGAGCCATGGTTCAGCGTCTGGGAGGGGAGCTGTTTCTTCCATTCGACGGTCGATGTGGAGTACAACGCCAGCCTGCTGCACCTGAACTTCTGGCCGCAACTGCTGGCGCTGCAACTGCGGCGCTGGGCGGGGTTTCTGCGGCCGCATGGCGAGTCGGGCGGGGCGATCCTCGAGCATGACATCGGCTGGGGGCCGCGCGGCGGCAAGTGCGCGTACCCGCATCCGATGCCTGTCGAAGAGAACGCCAACTACCTTCTGCTGCTGTCGGCCTACAGCCGATGGACGGGCGACATGGGCGTGGCCCGCGACCATGTGGCGCAGATCGAGCGGCTGGTGCGTTATCTGCTGTGGACCGACCGCGACGACAGCGGCTTCTCGTCGGAAGGCACCGCGAACACGATCGACGACGCCAACGCCGCGACGCAATTCTCGCGCAAGCAGACCTATCTGGCGATCAAGCGGGTGGCGGCTCTGCGCGCGGCCGACGACCTGCTGGCGCGCTGCGATCGCGAGGCGTTGGCGGCCGAGTGCCGTCGCGTTGCGGGTGCGGCGGTGCCCAAGATTGAGGCGGCGGCCTGGCTGGCCGACCACTACGCGGTCTGCGTGGACGCCAGCGCCGTGGGGGTGCGGGACGCCTGGACGGGACAATATCTCACCGAGTCGCAGTTCGAAGGCGCGGATGCGTATTCGATCTACACCGCCAATGGGCTGCTGCTGCCCTTGATGACCGGTCAGGAGCCGCTGTTCGATGTGAAGCGGTTGCGGCAGGATCTTCTCAGTGCCGAGCGTGAGACGCTCTCGTTCTATGGCTGCGGGCACTCGTCGTCGGAGCCGGAGAACGTCTGGATCAGCCAGAATGTGTGGCGTGACCTGGTGGCGGCATATCTGGATGAAGCCTGGGCGTTCACGCTGTCGGGGCATTACTGGGACATGCAGGTGATGAGCAACACCGGCGCCCAGAGCAAGGGCTTCATCGACACGTACATCAACAACAACCTGTGCTTCTATCCGCGGGGCGCGACGGCGCTGGGCTACCTTCTTGCTTATCCGCGGCTGGTGGTCAACCGACTGGCGCCGGGCGGGCCGCACGTCAGCGTCAATCCGACGCGGCACATGCCGCAGCGTTGGCCGTTGTTCGCCCTGGCCGACTGGAAGGCGCGCAAGATTCCCGTATGCGTCGTCGATTCCGCCGGCCGTGTGACGATCGAGGGCGAGACCGATCCGGTGGTGGTCCGCTCGGAGAGCGCGGCCAGGCCAAGCCCTTCGTCATCGCGGCCGATGGGGGCTCGCGGGGGTTGACTGACTCTTGCGGTTGCGGCGCAACTTGAGCAAGGCCCGCAGTTCGGAGCCGCCGGTGAGCAGCGCCCCGGAGCCGTAGACCGTCGCGCCCCCGACGACGAGCGCCAGCAGCAGGCCGGCCGAGCCCAGGCGGGAAAGTTGCGTCGGCGGCCATCCCCACAGCAAGGCGCCTGCGGCCAGTCCCATCACGCCGGTGAGCGCGACGCTGCGCAGGGCGCTGTGTCGTACCTGGGCGTCGACCATGTGCGGCACCCGACGACGAAGCCCGCGCATCAGCAGGCCGACTTGAAGCACGGCACTGATGGAAGTCGACCACGCCAGCGCCGCCACACCCAGCACCCAGATGCCCGACAGGTTCAACAGGAAATTGACGCCCATGGTCACCAGGGCCACGCGCAGCGGCGTGCGGGTGTCCTCGATGGCGTAGTAGGCGCGGGTGAGCACGTGCATCAGCGAGTAGGCCCATACGCCGGCGCTGTAGCCCAGGAGGACGCTGGTCACCCGTCGGGCGTCGTCCAGGGTGAACTGGCGGTATTCGAAGATGAGTCGCGCCAGAGGCAGGCCGACGAGCATCATCCCGAGGCTGGCGGGCAGGCCGATGAAGAGTGTCAGGCGCAGACCGCGGCGGAGCGTGTCGCGGTATGGGCCATCGAGGGCGGAGTCGGCGGCGGCGGCCCGCGAGAGGGCGGGGAAGATGGCGGTGGCGATCGCGATGCCGAAGACGCCCAGCGGGAACTGGTAGAGCCGTTGAGCCAGGTTCAGGGCCACGACATCGCCGGACTGTGTGGGCCAGGCGATCGATCGCCCCATGATCGTGAAATGGGTCGGGCCGTCCGGCGGCGCGGCGAAAGCGTAGGCGATCACGCTGTCGAGAAAGGCGTTGATCTGAAAGACCGCCAGGCCGATGAGCATCGGCAGCATCATCCAGAGCAGCTTGCGCATGGCGGGGCCCGCGCCGCGGAAGCCGACGGCGAAAACCTCGAAGCGATCGAGCGCGGCGATCTGCCAGAGCAGTTGCAGGATGCCGGCGACGAGCACGCCGATGGCGACGATCTGCGCGGCCTGGCCGAGGGCGGCGTCGGTCAGCAGGCCGGCGGTGGCCAGGGACGCGAAAATCACCAGCGTGACATTTAGGACGATCGGCGCGGCCGCGGGCGGCCCGAAGCTGCGGTGCACCTGGAGCATGCCGCCCAGCAGCGCCACCAGGCAGATCAGCGGCATGTACGGCAGCATGAGCATGGTCAAGCGCAGGAGCAGGGCGGTGTCGGCGGAGATCGGCGTCCAGGCGCTGATGGCCCAGAGCGAGGCTTCGCCGAGAAGGGTGATGACCGCCAGCACGCAGGCCAGCAGGGCGGTGCATAGCGAGGCGAGTCGGCGGGCGACTTTGGGGTCTTCGTGCAGGAGGCGTGAGTATTGGGGGATGAAGGCGGCGCTGAGCGCGCCTTCGCCGAACAGGCGGCGGAAGAGGTTGGGGATCTGGAACGCCATGTAGAAGGCGTCGGCGACCCGTCCCATGCCGAAGCCGGAGGCGATCACGGCATCGCGAACCAGTCCGGTCAGGCGCGACAGGATGGTCAGAGCGCTGACGATGGCCGCATGACCGACAAACCCTTCCGACGCCTCGCGGTCGCCGTCTGTTACGGCGGCGGGCTTGCCTCGGGCGGCGTGTGCGGCCGTCCGGGCGAGGGTCCACGCCCGTCGCGACAGGGCGCGCAGGGCCAGCCACAGTCCATAGACGCCGGCCCCGGCGGCGACGCCGATCAGGTGGGCCCGCACGTCGTCCCATTCGAAGCCGCGGTCGAAACCGCTGTGGGCCTGAGCCCATTCGATGGCTGGGCCGCTGGCGGTCAGCAGCAGCAGCGCGATGAGGCCGCTGACGACCGGCCGGCGCCGGCTGAACGGCCGGCCGACGAGCATCATCAACGTCAGCAGGAAGAGAACCACGGCGTGGCCGACTTTGTCGATGCCGTAACCCAGCACCCAGCGGCGGTTGTCCAGCCATATCTCATGCACGCCGGGCAGACGCAGAAAGCCGAAGACATAGGGCCAGACTTCGCGGTTCGGCCGAAGCAGGGCGAGCAGCAGCGGCGGCATGACGGCCAGCAGCGCCCAGCGGCACAGCCACATCGCCAGCCAGGGCCCGAATCGTCGTCGCAGCATCCCGGCGTGGGCCGCGACGACGGCGGCGACGCCCGCGAGTCCGGCGGCGACGTCGCTGAAACCAAACTCGCGGCCGGGGATCAGGGCCTGCGTCAATTCATCGACGACGGCGTAGGTGGCGGCGATCAGGGTCGCGGCGAGCAGTTGCCAGCCCTCGCCGGCCCTGCGTCCCAGCGGACGCACGTAGAAAAGCAGGAGGCTGAGGAACACGAAGCAGGAAAAGTGCAGCAGCTTGTCGGTGCCGACATCGGCGATGGTGGTCGGCGGCCCGAGGTCCATGCGCGGCCAGTGCGTGGCCAGAGCCAGCAAGGGCCAATAGATCGCCAGCAGCCAGGGCGCGCGACGGCGCAGCCCGATCAACAGATCGTGACGCGGGGGTTCGTAAGTGGCCTGGCTGGCGGGTCGATTCATGGGCGGCTGGCGGCCGGACACCGTGCGGCGGCAGTATAGCACTGCGGGCTGGACGGCCTGTGGATCACGATGACGGACGATGACGGCGGCTCAGCGCGCGAAAAGACTTCCGTCGGCGGGGCGGCGTCTGCTAAGATACGCATGTGCGGGCGCACCCCCGCGGCCGTGTCGAAAAGACGCGACCGCGGCCGCTGACCGACAATCCCCCATGCCCGACAGGGCCGCGGCGGCCGCAACCGTACGACCCGCCCGTGCCCCACCCACTCGATCGGAGAGCCCCAGATGAACTGTGCCTCACGCCGGGCGTTCACGCTCATCGAAATGCTGGTGGTCGTGGTGCTCATCGGCCTGCTGATCGCGATCCTGCTGCCGGTGCTGGGTTTGTCCAAACGCACCGCCAAGGCGTCGCTGTGCCAGTGGAACGTGAACCAGCTCATGACGGCCGTCAACCTGTATCTCAAGGACAACAACGACATTTACCCTGGCGGCGAGATCGTGGTTCGAGACGCCGACGGCAAGACGCAGACGGTTGAGATCAATTCGTGGAACGTGATGGGCTCGATGGGCACCCCGGGCGGCGACACAACGCCGGCGGAGCTGCGGCCGCTGAACTCGTACCTGAGCGAGCCCGCCGTCGCCCGTTGCCCGATGGACGAGGGCAGTTCGCTGTCGGCCGAGATTGGCGAGGCAGCCAGTCACTACGGCACGTTCGGGTCGTCGTACTACTATCTGGCCCGCGCGCCGAAGCAGATCAACGATCGCAAGATGGAGATCCGCGACGGGGCGCAGATGATCGGCGGGCACCGCAAGAGCGAGTTTGCCCGTCCAGACCGCAAGGCTGTCCTGGCGGACGCGATTCTACCTGTGTCCTTCAGCCACAAAGGCACCAAACACTTCGCCGGAGATCATCGGCTCAACGCATGGCACAGCATGGAGGCTGAGCAGGTGACCAGCACCTCCACGACGCGGCGACTGGGGGTGGTGATGGGGTTTGTCGACGGCCACGTGGAGCAGGTGCGTCGGCGGGCGGGCGACTGGATCGCGGACCCAAACCCGAACCTCAACGCCGCCGCGGCCGACGTGGAGGCGCTGCTGAACGCGCCGGCGGTGGCCGACTCTTCGGAAGTGGATGAGCTCTATTACTGAACGCACCATGGGCCAGGCGCGGCCCGCGATCGGGTCGGCTTGTGACGGCTGTGACGATGACGCGGCGATGATGGGCTGGGAAGCCGGGGCGGGCGTGTCCCCTTCACTGGTGCGAGGGTGCGGCATATCGTCTGTTTGGCGGAGGCCCGGCCCGCGCGCTCGTCCAGAGAATGTGGAAACGGGCCGCTCGGGCCCTTCCGGGCTGCCTGCGCCGGATTGCGAGGACTTCAGACATGCAAGCGAGTCGATCCAGTAAGACAGCCGTCCGCCGGCAGGCTTCACCGCGCGTTCGCGGCTTGCTGTGGGCGGCCGTGATCTTCGCGTCGCTGCCCGCAGGCGTGGTGATGGCTGTCCAAGGATCCGAAGCGCCGTCCAGCCAGCAGGCCGCGGCGACCGAGGTGACGCCGGCTGCTTCGGACGCCAGGACCGCCTGGGAGAAGGTGTTTGTCACCCTTTGGCGGGCATTCATCATGGCCTGGGATGGGCCCGATGCGCAGATGACAGCCCTGGCCGCCGCCGGCACGGACCAGTCATTCGACGCGGGCGCCGACGCGGCCGACGCCGGTGAACCCGGCGCCACCGATTCGAGTTCCGCCGAACCGCCCGCGACCGATGCGGGCACGCCAGGGGTGCAGGATGCCACCTTGTCCGAAGGCGGCTCGCGCTCTTCAACGGCCTTGCCGGTCGGCGGCGGTGCGGCGTCATCCGGCAGCGGCGGGGGCGGCATCACGTCCGCGGCTCGCAGCGGCGGGGGCGGCGGCTCGTCGTCAGGCAGCGGCTTGAGCCTGCCCGCGGGCGGTGGTGGGGGTGGCGGCAGCAGCAGCGGCGGTGGCGCGGCGGCGGTGCGCGGCGGCGACAGCAGCTCGGGCGGGGCGTACGTCGTGCGCGGCGGGCAACCGCAGGCGCTCAGCGATGCCTCGTCGGGCAGTGGGACGGATGTCGCGGCCGGCGGCGCCACGCGCGGGACCGGCGGCACGTCCAATATGCCGTCCGTTGCGACCAATCTTTTCCTGGCCCGCTATGGCGGGTCATTTCCCGTCTTCGACGGCACGCTCTACAAGAACAAGCCGGATCTGACGGCGTTCGGCCTTGAGAATCTGCTGATCTACTACGAGGGCAAGGTGCTCGAAGTGAATCGGCCGGACCTGGACCTGAGCAACAATGGGTTCGGGCCGACGCGGGAAATCATGGACGCGCTGGTCATTCAGCGAGACAACGGCATCTGGGGGCCGCCGTCCGAGCCCTATACGCGCCGCCGGGCCCGCGAGGCGGCGGAGGTGTCGCCCATCGTGGTGCTCGATGAGGAATGGTGGCCGTGGAGCCGGGCGCCGTGGCGGATGGACGCGACCGAGGCCCAGGTGAATGCGGCCCTGGCCGAGTATGAGCGCATCGCCAGGATCTACAAGAGCGAGCGGCCGAACCTGATCCTCGGCTACTTTCTGATCATGCCGATCAATCCGGGCTTGGACGCCGAAAGCTACCGTCTGGCCAAGGAAAGCTCCGATCGGTTCAAGTACTCGCTGAAGCCTGATGGAACCATCGATCCCAACGGCGGGCTGGCCGATCTGGTGGATGTGATCTTCCCCTCGTTCTACACCCGTTTCGAGCGGGACTACGCGAGTTGGGAACGGCGGATCATGCGGCGTCTGACCCTGGCCAAAGGCTATGGCAAACCGGTGGTGCCATTTCTGTTCCCTCGCTATCACCCTGACGCTCCGGCAGCCTTCGCGATGAAGCCGATCCCCGCCGACATGTGGCGTCAGCAGCTTCAGTTCTGCTACGAACACTGCGACGGTGTGGTGATCTGGTCCATGGACGAGCCGTGGGATTCATCCGCGGACTGGTGGCGGCAGACCCTCGCGTTCATGACGCAGATCCGTGCCAAGGATCAGCCCTGACGCTTCACCGCTGCGTTCAACAAGATGAAGTGGCGAACGTGGACTCGCCGGCATCGACTAAGCCGCGACGGCCGGGGTCGGCGTCCGCTCCTGGGTGCTGCGCAACGGGGCCGAACGAAGCTCGCCGGCCCAGGACAAAAACACCATGCTTAGGACCACGTAATAAAAGGACCACGAATAGGTCGGGTAGTAGATCGCCCCGTTGACAAAGCCGTGCAGCAGCATGATCAGCATCTGCGCGCAGAGCTGCTTGGCGAGCAGGGGGTCGAAAAACATGGAACGATAGGAGAAGACGCGCAGCGTGGAGACGATGGTGAGGGCGACCAGCGCCAGCGAAGGCAGGGCGAAGACCAAGCCCCCCATGTAGAGCATTTCGAGATAGGCGTTGTGCGGGTGGGCGCCGATGGCGGATTCGGCGTGGATCGACAGGCCGGGTTGCTGAAGCAGGCCGAACAGCGGTCGGTCGGCGATGACGCCGATGTACTGGGCCCAGATCTGGGGGCGGCTGGTCTCCAGCGAACCCAGCCGTGTGAACTCGGCATCTCCGCCCAGCGACATGATGTAGGGGATGATGATCAAGGCCACGGTCAGGCCGCCCAGGACCGCGATGGGGCGGCGGAAGTAGGCGAAGGCCAGCGGCAGGCATGGGACGGCGATGGCAAGCAGCGAAGACCGGCTGGCGGTGAGCACGGCCAGCACGCAGGCCATGATCCCTCCCGCCAGCCAGAACGGGCGCCAGCGGCGTTTGTCGGCCAGGGCGAAGTAGAGCGCGAGCGGGGCGGTGAAGGCGAAGAGCACGCCGATCTGATTGGAGTTGGCTCCAAAGGGGCTCAAACGTCCCCAACCGCCTTTGAACATCGCGGCCGGGTCCAGGATGAGGCCGGCCATGGGGATGGCGCAGGCGAGCAAGCCCCCGAGCGCCAGGCCGCGCAGGACGCGCAGCAGGCTTTCGGTGTCCACGATCGTGCGCACCAGCATCAGGGCGCTGAGCGTCAGGACCAGCCACTGCAGCCGAAGCACCATCGCGATGGTCAGATCCTGTACCCGCAGAATGAAAAAGAAGGCGAAGATCGCCAGAATTGGAAACATCCACACCGGGAAGGACAATCGGCGCTTGGGGCCGCTGCTGATGACGGCTGCGATGCCCACCAGCGCGTAGGCCGCCAGAGAGGTGGTCTTGCTGATCGCCTGAATCATGCCCAGGTCTGGAAAGCGGTTGAGCGTCAGCCAGACAACCATGAAAATCAGCGATGCCGAAAGGCGGTATTGTCGCGGGATCGCCAGGGCCGCGATGACCCCGCCAATGGCCAGGGCCAGGATCAGCCAGATCGGCACGACTTGGAGATAGTTGGCGATGCGGTCCATGTAGTCGTTCCGGAAGCGGCGCTTTGGTCGTCGGCTAAGCTGGCGTGATCGAAGCGGCCGAAAAAACCTGAAAGGGATGCTTCTGATGACCGATGGCCTAGTTTAGCACAGCGGGGCGGCGCCGAGCCGCAGGTGGAATGGATCGGCCAAAACCTGATGCAAGTGGCGATAAAGCCAGGCCAGGGGCCGATAAGCAAGGAGCCGGCCGACATGCGATATGCGGAAGAACTCTTAACCCGGCCGATCATCATCATCGGCGCGCCGCGCTCGGGCACGAGCATGCTGGGTCGCATCCTCAGTCATCACCGGGATTTGGCCTATCTTGGCGAGCCGCGTTTGACCTGGAAGTACGGCAACGACGGCAAATCCGACATGTTGCGGCGCGAAGACGCCCGGCCGCGGGTGATCGCCCACATTCGCGCCCGCTTCGCCCAGGCTGTCCACGAGGCGGGGGCCTCGCGTCTGCTGGAGAAGACGCCGAGCAACAGTCTGCGTCCCGCTTTTGTCGATGCCGTGTTTCCCGACTGTCAGTTCGTGCACATTCTGCGTGACGGAGTGAGTTCAGCGGTTTCGATCGCCACGTTCTGGGGTCGACACGCCCACGGCGTGCGCAATGTGGCGCCCGGGCGTTCGCGCCAGCGCCTGTCCGAACTGAGCCCCCTGCGCATGCCGTTTTACGCCATGGAGTTCGTGAGGCGGGCGGTCCCCGAGTTTCTGCGTCCGATCGTCGGCCGCAATGTCTGGGGCCCGCGGTTGCCGGGCATGCGCCAGATGGCCCGGGAGATGACCCCGCTGCAGATCGCGTGTCTGCAATGGCGCACGTGCGTCGAGGTCATGTGTCAGTTCGGCCGCCAGTTGCCCGCGGAGCGGTACATGGAGTGCCGGCTCGAAGAGATGGGCGAGGGTCTGATCCAGCGGGTGATGGCGTTCACCGGCCTGCCGGAGGATCCGGCGGTTTTCGACTACTTCCGGGAGCACTTCGACCCTGGCCAGCCGGGCGCTCGCAAGCGTGAGCGCGACCCGGCCACTCTCGAAGCGGTGCGGCAGACGTTGGCTCCGACGCTGCAATACCTGGGATTCGAGTAGACCTGGCCCGACGGTGTCGGATCGCGGTGGCGCCGACAACCCACGGGCGGGGATCGGCCGATCGGTGGGCCTCGCTTTCAGATCAGGGCCGACGGATCGCCGATGAGCGATGGGTGCGCTCGTCGTGCGAACGGATAAGATTCTGCCCGTGTCGATCCGGGGATCGTCTTTGTCGGAGGCCTACCGTTGTCCGAAGCTCGCCGCGGCTTTGTCCGGATGATCGCCAACTACGTGCGGCTCGGCGCCAATCTGTTGATCGGCCTGGTCATCGTGCCGGTTCTCTTCGCCACCGTGGGCGAAGAAGGCTTTGGCCTCATTGGCCTGATGATGGCGGCGATCGGCATCAGCAATCTGTTCCAGCAGATTGTCGAGCGCAGCATGATTCGCCAGCTCGCTGCCGCCTGGCACAGCGAGGAGCCCAACTGGTTTGAGAGCGTGTACAACGCCGCCGCGGCGATCTCGGCGGGCGTCGCCGTCCTGACGATCGTGCCATTCATCGCGCTGGTCCTGGTGCTGCCGGTGCTGGCTGAACATCACATCCTGCTGATTCCGGCCAGGCTGGTGCCGGCCGCGCAGCTTTACGCGGCCGCACGCGGCGTGGAGGCGTTCTTCCTGATCCTGCTGGCGCCGCAGGCCAGCATGTATCTGGCCACGGAGCGCATGCTGGGGCACAACGCGCTGATCCTGACGCGCCGCGTGGCCTACCTTGTGGCGGCGCTGAGCCTGTTGTTGCTGCCCGGATGGTCGGTCTCCTCGCTGGTGGTGCTCTACGTCGTTCAAATCGTGGTCTACGGCACGCTGGGGTTGTTCGCCTTCAGCGCCTACATCATGGTTCGTGAGCGGGCTCGCCTGGCTTTGCGGCCGAGTCTTATCACGCGTCGGGCGCTGAAGGAAGTCGTCGGGATCGGCGGCTGGAACGTGCTGGTCATCACCGCCACGAACCTGCACGAGCGGCTGGACGCGATCGTGATGAACGTGGTCTACGGCCTGTTCGGCAATGCGATTTTCGAGCTTTCGGGACGGCTGGCGGCGTACATCCGCATGGCGGTCAGCGGGATGACCACGGGCCTCGACGCCGTGGCCGCGCGCATCAGTTCGACCGGCGACACGCACGCGATGAGCCGGCTGGTGTTTCACGGTACACGTCTGCACGGCCTGGTGGCGTTTCCGTCCCTGGTCGGGCTGGCCATCCTCACCGAACCGATCCTGCGTTTCTGGATTCGCGGGGGCGGCTCCGACCGGCAGATGCTTCTGAGCCTGACGGTGCCGTTTCTGCAGATTCTCGCCGTGGGATGGGCCGCCCGGTCGATCTCCGACGGGTGGATGTACATTCTCTACGGGGCGGGGCACATCAGACGTTACGCATGGTGGGTGCTGGCGGGGGGCATCTGCAATCCGCTGATGGCGATCCTGCTGTTGTGGCTGATGCCGCTGCATCTGCGGTACACCGCTGCGGCATGGGCTTTCGCCACATCGCTGACCGTGGTTCACTTCCTGCTGCTGCCGGTGCTCGGCGCGCCCATGCTGGGGTTGAGGGTGCGTGACCTGCTTGAGCCGCTCATCAGACCCGCCGCCGCCGCAAGCATAAGCGGTTGGGTGCTGCTGGCGGCGATCCAGTTCGTCAATCGGTGGACGCTGGGGTTGCTGGCGGCTGCGATGATCGGTTACGCGGTCCTGTACGGCCTGTTGACGTGGATGATGGTGTTCGTCCCGGGCGAAAGAAAGCGGATTCTGGATCAACTGCGACGTCGGTTGAACCGACGCCATGAACGGGGGAGCGGTTCGGACAATCCCCGGATTGGCTAAGATGGGGTCCAGCCCCCATGTCGTTACGTCGCTTTGGCAGGGAACTTTCGCCCATGCGTGTGTTGCACGTGATTTCCGGCATTGACCCTCGGTTGGGTGGGCCCCCGCGCGCCCTGGCTGGTCTGGTGGGCGGCCAGCTTCAAGCCGGGCTGCAGGTGGGTGTGCTGGCGACCTGGACCGAAGATGGGCAGGACCGTTCGCTGGTCGACGTCATGGCCCAGCAGGGGGCGCAGCTGCATCTGGTGGGCCCGGCGGTGGGGCGTCTTAAGAAGCATCCGCAACTCGGGATGGTCACCGACCGGGCTGTGGCGGCGGCCGACGTCGTCCACATCCACACGCTGTGGGAGGAGATTCAGCATCGGGCGGCGGCGGCGGCCCGCAGGCATCGCAAGCCGTACATCATCCGGCCATGCGGCATGCTTGACCCCTGGAGTCTGCGGCAGAGCTGGCTGGTCAAGAAGCTCTACATGCTCTGGCGACTGCGCCGGGATCTCAACGCCGCGGCTGCACTACACTTCACGACCACCACCGAGTGCGACCTGACCCGGCCTCTGCATCTGCGGGCGCCCGCGATGGTTGAGCCCAACGGCGTGAGCCTCGACGAGTTTCAGAATCTGCCCGAACCGGGCGGATTTCGCCGGCGCCATCCCGAGATCGGGGATCGGCCGCTGATCGTCTTTCTCAGTCGGCTGCACCATAAGAAGGGTCTGGACCTGCTGATTCCCGCCTTCGCCCGCTGCGGCGTGGCGGACGCGGTGCTGGCGCTGGTGGGGCCGGCCGTGGAGGGTTACCTGCCTCAGGTCCAGGCGATGGCGCGCGAACATGGCGTGCGGGAACGGGTTGTCTTTACCGGCATGCTCAACGGGATGGACCGGGTTGAAGCACTCGTCGATGCCGATCTCTACTGCCTGCCCAGTTACCAGGAAAACTTCGGCATCGCGGTGGTCGAGGCCCTGGCGGCGGGCACGCCCGTGGTGATTTCGGATCAGGTGAACATCCACCACGAGGTGGCCGCGGCGGGGGTCGGCGGGGTGACGCCCACGCGCGTCGAGCCTCTGGCCGAGCAGTTGCGGCAGTGGCTGACCGACAAACCCCGACGCGACGCCGCAGCCGCCAGGTGTCGATCTTTCGTCTGGGATCACTACGACTGGAACGCCATCGCGCAGCGCTGGACGGGTCACTACGACGGCATCTGCAGCCGTTATCGCGCGTGAGACCTTCGCCACAGTTGTTCATGGGGTTTTAAGCAATCCATGAGCGAATCGATCCCACACGGCCAGTCGCCCCCAGGCACATCGAAGCCGATCGGGCCTGTCTTCGTCTGCGGTCGGCAACACAGCGGCAACACTCTCCTGACCACCATGCTCGGGCGGCTTGCGGGCTGCTTCGCCATGGAGAAAGAAGGCGAGTTCTTTGAACGCCGCTCCGCGCTCGCCGCTGAGCCAGACCCGCGTATACGGGTCCGTCTGGTGGTCCGGAGCCTCAAACTGGAAGATCAGGACCTGGCCAGGTGTCTTGAAGCTCACTTGCTTGCCTGGGTCGAACAGCAGCCCCAACGGGCGGACCCGCTGGCGATCTATCGCGAGGCAATGGCTTTCGCCACCCGTGCCGCTCGAGCCGGTTACTGGGTGCAGAAAGCCACGAGCTACATCTTTTACATTGACGAAATCCTGCGCGACCTTCCCGACGCTCGCGTGATTTATTTGCTGCGCAATCCCTATGACGTTTGCGCTTCGAAGAAGCAGCGCAACGTCCGCGAGGAGCGACTGGTGGGCTGGGCGATGAGCTGGAACAAGGGCCTGCGGCTTGCCCAGCGGGCCGCGCTCATGGCCCCGGATCGCGTCCACCTGATGCTCTATGAGGATCTCGTTGCGCAGCCGCAAACCCAAGCCCAGGCGCTCTGCGCATTTCTGGGCCTGCCTTTTGAGCCGGCCATGCTTGACGTCCCCCACATCAACGCCGCCGAGCACAAGTACCAGGTGGTTCCAGGGTCGCGCGGCCTCAATGCGTCGCGTGTCTGCCGTTACGTCAGCCTGCTGAGCCCGGCGGAAATAGCTGCCCTGGATGTTCTGCTCGATGACGGGTTGCTCAAGCGTTTCTACCCCGGCCTGCCTCACGACCGGGCCAGCAAGGGCTGGCGCGTGCGTTTGGCCGCGTGGACGTTGATCGCCGTGGGGCCGCTGCGCTATGCGGCTGACAAGATCCGCGCCGCCCGCAAGGACGACATGCCGCTGATTCGACGCACCATTCATCGTCTGGGCTTGCGTTGAGATCAGCGGGTTTCGTCGGTCGACATCGTCGGGCCATCGAGTCGCGGCCGCGTCGGGCGGGCGGGGTTGCCGACGGCGATGACGTTGGGCGGCAGATCGCGAAAGACATTCGACCTGGCGCCGACGATGGCCCGATCGGCGATTTTCACCCCCGGACCGACGAAGGCGTCGGAGGCGATCCAGACATCGTCGCCGATCTCGATGGGCGCGGTGGTCACCTGCATGTCGCGGCGGCGGTAGTTGTGCGAGCCGGAGCACAGGTAAGCGAACTGGCTGACATGGGTGCGGCTGCCGAGCACGACCGGCCCCATGCTCTCAATCACCACGCCGTGATGCAGCGTGGTGTGGTCGCCGACGCGCAGGTTCCACGGGCGGTCCACACGGACGCGCGGATGGATGTAGGCGGTGCGGTGGACCTTGGCGCCAAAGAGGTTCAGCAGGCCGACGCGCCAGAGATTGCATGGTGGGGGCGACCAGCGGAAAAGTGTCCGCTGCAGGAACCGCCAGACCACGACCCGCGCGCGCACCGTCCAGTGCTCGGGGATGAAAGTGCGATGGTGCGGCGGCGGAATGACCGTGGTCAACTGCCCATCCGCGGCGGTCGGCGTCGGCGATGATGGGGTGGGCGCGTTCATCGCAGTTCCCGATCCTTGATCGGCTTGGCGGGGTTGCCCACGCATACCTTGCCCGCCGGCAGGCTCTTGTACACGCTCGATCGCGCGCCCACGACGCTCAGGCGGCCGACTTCGACGCTCGGGCCCACGAATACGTCTGCGCCGATCCATACGTCGTCACCGATGACGATGGGCGCGCGAATCAGCCTGAAGCGGTGGTCCGTGTAGTCGTGGGTGCCGGCGCACAGGTGAGCGTACTGGCTGACGATCGCCCGCTTGCCGATGCGGATCCTCCCCAGGCAGTAAAGGATGGCGAAATCGCCGACGGTCGCGTCATCGTCGATCTCGAGCATCCAGGGCACTTCGACGTTCACGCTCGGGCGAATCGCCACGCCCTTGCCGATGCGTGCCCCGAACAGGCGCAGCAGATTGGCCCGGAACCGGTACCAGTTGTGGAAGCTCAGGCGGAAGACCGGCCGACCGAGAATCATCCAGATGGCCCGGAAAAGCTTCTCCCTGAACGTCCAGGGGCTCGGTTCGGGCTGCATCTGAACCTGCGCGATCGTCTCCGCGGAGGCGGGGCGCGGCGTCGGCGGCTTGTCGAGCACCACCGGATCATCGCCTTCAGCCCGCGCCAGGCCACGCACCGCGGCATCTGCCGGCTCAGATTGCCGACGGGCCACGCGGCGCAGCTCACGAAGCTTCAACGAAACCAGCGCGTCGTACCAGCTGATGAACTTGCAGAACTGATAGCCCACGCGGCCGTCCAGCACGCCCAGGCGGCATACATACATGTAGACGAATCGCCACAGGCCGGGCATGGGGATGTACGGGCTGACGTTGCGCTTCAGCCAGCGGCGCCGCCGCGTGTCGCGTGGAATGTTCGCCGACTCGCTGACCCGTTCCTTCCGCTGCATCTGGTGGAACAGCGTCCGGGCTTCAAGCGTCGAGTAGCGGTTGTGTTTGGCCACGTAATGCTCAAGCCCGCGGCGATCGTGATGGATCATGGGCTCACGGATGTAGCCCACCGGATCGTCGACGATCACGTGCTCATGCACCTCGCGGTCTTCGTACCGGCCGGCGCCGCGTTTGAAGAGACGCAGGTTCCAGCTTGGGAAATAACCGCAATGACGGATGGGCCGGCCCATGAAGTAGGTCAGGCGGTTGATGAAGATTCCGTTCTCGGGCACTTCAGCGGCCGGTCTGTCGCTGACAGCGCGGATATGGTCGCGCAGACGCTCGGTGATGACTTCATCAGCGTCGATGATGAGCAGCCAGTCGGCCTCGAAAGGCAGATTGTTCAAGCCCCAGTTCTTCTGCCGCGCGTAACCTTCCCACGCGTGCTCGACGACTTCGGCCCCGAATGAACGGGCGATGTCCTGTGTGCCGTCGGTCGAGCCGCTGTCGATGACGAAGATACGGTGGGTCCAGCCCCGCAGCGCCTCGAGGCAGAAGGGCAGGTTCATGGCCTCGTTGTAGGTGATGATCATCACATCGAGCATGGGAATGCCCCGAAAGCCGAAAGGTTGCCGCAGCCGGCCATCATCGCGGTCTGCGTGCCATTGTATGACAAAGCCGGCGGCGTCCGCCTGCGGGGCTTATCGGTCACGTGAGGCGGCGACTGCAGCATGCACGCCACGGGGCACGTCCGCGGCGCGAGGCAGCGTCAGGGGGCTGGGGTGGGCGGCATCACCAGAGGTTCGCCGTCGAGCGTGCTGTCGATCACATCCACGCTCGCGGCCTCGTCCACCTGAAAATCAACATTCGTGAACGCGCAGCCTTCGATGGTGACCGCCACACCCGGGCCGATCACCACAGCGCTGGGCGTCGCGCTCGTGCCCGTGATCTCGCAGCGGCGCAGGAGATAGCGTGGCTGCACCTTCTCGAAAGGATCGCGCCCGGCCAGGCGGATTTCATTGACCAGGTACGCCGTGCTCGGGTTGACCTGGAACAGCACCAGGCGCATCAACTCCGGGTATGCGCCGCGGACCACCGCGTCCTCCAGTACGTGTTCGCCCCCGCCGGCCATGTACTCCTGGCGAAGACTTTCGCCGATCACGCAGTCGGCCATCCTGGTCCGCGTCAGATGGCCGTGACCCACAGCAAGGCCGTTGCGAAGGAATTCGCCGCCCTCCAGATCGAAAGAGCAGGCGCCGTGCGGGCTGATGCCGTTGTCCAGGCACTCATTGCCGCTGACGTTCACCAGGCGCATATTCAGCGCCGCCCCGTGCAGGTTGAACCCGTCATTGAGCACGTGCCGCACATGCAGGTTGCGAATGGTCACGTTCTCGACGCGGCCGAAGGTGTACACGCCCTGAGTTCGCGTGGTCCACTCCAGGTTGTCCAGCGATCCCTTCACGTACAGATATCCCGTCTTTGCATCGATGGGCTCCCAGGCGAATTCGCCATCATTCAGATCCTGCGGCGCCGGGTACTGCGCGATCAGTCTGGCCTTCGCCGCCTCCCAGCCTTCAGTCTGCTCGATCTGGCCGATGCGGCCGATGGTGAACTTCGTGCGACTCATGAACTGACCGCAGCCGTCGACCACCAGGAGGTGCCGGTCTTCGCGCGTGCGGTCCAGTTGGATGCGGTGCAGGTTCTCGCCCACGTTCTCCCACGCCGCCGGATCCGATGGCAGCGGGTCGGCGCCGGAGACGGTGCAGCCGTGCCCTTCGATGGTGAAGCCGCCGATGTCGACGAGCGAAATCTGCTCGCGATAGACGGCCCCCTCGGGCAGCAGGTGAATGACGTCGCCGGCATCAACAAGCTGGAGAGCTCGCGCGATGGTTTTCAGCGGTGCGTCGGCGGTGGCGGCCGCCGCGTCATCGCCGCTTTGGCCGTTGACGTACAGGTCGCGTGCGTCGGCGTGACCCGTCAGGGCGGGACTGGCCAGGAGAACAGACGCGACCGCCAGGATGCGCAGGAGTTGAAAAGTGCTCATGGGTTGCAGGTTAGCGGCTGCCTGGGCCGGTGGCCACACCGCCGCCATCCAACGGCAAGGACGAGCATGGCCCATGTCGCGGGCTCGGGCACATCGACCCGCTGTCCCGGCGAGGCCGCGCCGCCGGTCAGCACGGCGACGAACGGATTGATGTCCGCCGTATCGATGTGCCCGTCCCCATTCAGATCAACTTTGCTCACCAGCGTGTCGGGATAAGTCCCCGCCCACGCCGCCGGCTGGGTGAGGGCAAGGACAAAGGCGTTGATGTCCTGCGTGTCGACCACGCCGTCATCGTTGAAATCGCCGGGCAGCGCGGGCTTGATGATTTCGAGAATCTGTTCGCGATAGGCGGCCAGCTCGGCGAAGACAGTGGTGCTGTAATCGAAGATGGCGGTGCGGTTGGTGCGGGGCTGGCCGGAAAGTGTCGGCACATCGACCGCCACACCCGCCAGCTCCCAGCGGTCGCCGACCTTTCGCCAGGCTGGCCCCCCCGAGTCCCCGCCCACCGCCTGGGCGTGGCGCGGATCGGGCGCGTCGCCGCTGAAAAGCGTGTCGAAGGCGGGCATCTGGCCGAACTCGCCGCTGACGAGCATGCCCGCAGTCCGCACGGTGTTGACGCCCCACAGCGCCAGACGCTGGTTCTCGATCGCCCAGTAGCCGGTGAAGGTTGGAAGCTGCGGGTAGGCGGCCGGGTCGAGCCAGGACCACGGATCGGTGGACGTGTCGACGGCCCAGGTGGTGGTGTTCTGCTCGCGGGGTCGGCCGAAGCCGGCCATGAGCAACGGCGTATCGGCCGCCGTCGCCTGGGAGGCGAGCTTCATGGGCGCAAGGTCCGGCGGGTTGAAGATGCGAAACAGCTCCAGGTCGGTCGGCGTCTGGTCTTCGTTGAGCAGGGGGATGAACCCGATGCCATAGTTGATCTGCCGGTCGACGCCGAGCAGCGTCAGCGGCGTTCCCCAGACGTGCGCGGGCTGAATCAGCCACCCCCAGCCCAGATAGACGGCGGAACCCACGCCGCTGCGCGCCAGGTGCGACCAGTAGGGGAAGTCCGAGAACTCGGCGGTGGTGGCGGGATCGTCGTTGGCGGCCGGGTGGTCGCCGAGGGCGATCATGGCGGCGACCGGAGCGGCCGACGTCGCGGCAAGCAACGCCGCTGCAACACAGATCCTGAGCGTGTGGATACGCGTCCGCAAACGGATTTGACCGGTTGGAAACCTCAGCCGAAGACGAAAGGCTGACGCCTGATGATAGGTCGAACCGGTCGCGATGGGAAGGATTTTCGCCGCCTGCGATCGCGGGTTGGGGTATGATGCCCAGTCCTGTGGGCGTCACCGACTGGCGCAAGGGCGACCGGTGCCCGCACGGTTCGGACCTCTCGGCGGTAAACGATGTAACTGCTTTGGCCGATACTGGTTCCTGACGTCGGAGCCGGTCGGCGTGAACCATCGGATCGGCGGCGGCGTAAAGGGCGTGGAGGGTGTTCCGCGGCCCGGGCGACCGGCGTCGCGGGACCAGGGCAGGCCTCGCGCTATGGAGCCGCAAGGTCAACATCAATTCACGCTCGCGGACACGCGTGCCAAGAAGCCTGGAGAAAAGTGATGACGGATCGGGACAGAAACAAACTCATTGTCGTGGCCGGCGGCGGCGGTTTCATCGGCGGCCACCTCGTCGCCGACTTCCGTCGTCAGGGTTACACCAACATCCGCTCCGTCGACGTCAAGCCTCTGGACGAGTGGTACCAGGTGTTCGATGACGTCGAGAACCTCGTGCTCGACCTGAATCTGCGCGAGAACTGCGTCAAGACGTGCAAGGGTGCGGCCGAGGTCTACTGCCTGGCCGCCGACATGGGCGGCATGGGTTTCATCGAAACCCACAAGGCCGCCTGCATGCTCACCGTCCTCATCAGCACGCACATGCTGCTGGCCGCCCGCGATGCGGGCGTCCAACGGTTTTTCTATTCGAGCTCCGCTTGTGTTTATGCGGCCGACAAACAGACCTCCGAGGACGTCATCCCCCTCAAGGAGGCCGACGCCTACCCCGCCATGCCCGAAGATGGCTACGGCTGGGAGAAGCTTTTCACCGAGCGCATGTGCCGGCACTTCCGCGAGGACTTCGGCTTCACCGCCCGCATCGCCCGCTTCCACAACGTTTATGGCCCGTTCGGCACGTGGGAGGGCGGCCGTGAAAAGGCTCCCGCCGCGGTCTGCCGCAAGGTCATCACGGCCAAGCTCACCGGGGATCACAACATCGAGATCTGGGGCGACGGCAAGCAGACGCGCAGCTTCATGTACATCGATGACTGCATCGAAGGCATCCAGAAGATCACGCAAAGCGACGTCATCGAGCCGTTGAACCTCGGTTCCGACGAGCTGGTGACGATCAACGGCCTGGTCGACATCGTCGAGGATATCGCCGGCATCAAGCTCAAACGCCATTACAAGCTCGATGCTCCCAAGGGCGTCAATGGCCGCAACAGCGACAACACGCTCATCAAGAAGCACCTGGGCTGGGCCCCGGGCATTCGCCTGCGCGACGGCATGGAGCGCACGTACAAATGGATATACGACGAGTACGTGGCCAAGTATGGCAAGAAGGTGGCCGTCTGAAGCCTGGCAACGGGGTTAGGAGCGGTGGATGAGCGTCAGCCATTGGGCCAAGTCGCGGATGCCGGGCTTTCTGCGTCTTGCCTTGCGGACCGGCCAGCGTTTTGGCGTCAACATCACGCCCAACCATTTCTACTCGGACATTCCCGATTTCCGGCATCTGCGGAAGACCGATTACTGGCGCCAGCCTTCCTCGATGTTCGCCGTCCCGGGCGCCGATGTGGACGCCCAACTGGCCTTTGTGCGCGACTGCTGCGCAGGCCAGGCAGGTAATTTCCAGACCGATCAGCTCTACCGGGAGGCCTGTCGCGCCAACGGCGAGGCGGGTTACGGTCCGATTGAAGCGTTGTTCCTGCACGCGTTCATTCAACGTCACCGGCCCGCTCGCGTCCTGCAGATCGGCTGCGGCGTCTCCACCGCCATCATCGACGGCGCCGCCCGGTCCGTGCCCGACTACGTTCCGGCCATCCGTTGTGTGGAGCCGTATCCCACGCCCCTGCTTCGCCGGCTGGATCAGGAGAGGCGCATCGAGCTGATCCCCCGCATGGCCCAACTGGTCGAGCAGTCGCTGCTGACCGACCTCGATGCCGGCGACCTGCTTTTTATCGACTCCACCCACACGGTGAAGGTCGGCAGCGAGGTCGTCCGCCTGATCACCGAGATCCTTCCGCGGCTGCGTCCCGGGGTCTGGGTGCATTTTCACGATATCTATTTCCCCTACGACTTCTTCCCCGGTTTTCTCAAGCGTGCGATATTCTTCTGGCGTGAAACAACGCTCCTCTATGCTTATCTTCTGCATAATTCCACCATCACCATCCGGGCTTCACTGTCGATGATGCACCACCACCGCCAGGACGAATTGCGCCAGATGATCCCCGCCTACCAGCCCTCCAAAGTTGAAGGAGGGCTCGAAATCGCTCCGGGACATTTCCCCTCCTCGATCTATTTGCAGACTGTTCGCCATGCCGCAGGTTGACCCCGCCAGACGGACCATCCTCGTCATCAGTCAGGTCTATGTGCCCGACCCGGCCAGTGTCGGCCAGCACATGCACGACGCGGCCACGGACCTGGTGAAGCGCGGTTACCGCGTGAAGGTCTACGCCGCGCGGGCCGGCTATGACGACCCGACGACGAAGTACCGCTGGCGCGAAACGCTCGGCGGCGTACGGATCCGCCGCCTGCCGCTGTCGAGCTTCGGCAAGGGTTCGGTGGCCGTGCGCATGGTCGCGGGGTTGATCTTCGTGGCTCAGTGCTTCGTGCTCGGGCTGTTCACGCGGCGTCTGGCCGGAATTCTCGTTTCGACCTCGCCGCCGATCGCCCCCCTGGCCGCCATCCCCCTGAGCATCCTGCGCCGCAGGCCCGTCAGTTTCTGGGCGATGGATCTCAACCCCGACCAGATGATCGCCCTGGGCAAGACCACCGCCGACTCGCTGCCCTCGCGCATCTTCGACTGGCTCAATCGCCTGACGCTGCGCCGCGGCAAGGCCATCGTCGCGCTCGACCGCTTCATGGCGGATCGGCTTTACGCCAAGCTGCCTCGCGAGCGCGCCGCCATCGAAGCGAAGATGCACGTCATACCCCCCTGGCCGCACGATGACCACCTGGAAGTCGTCGCCCACGCCGACAACCCCTTCCGCAAAGAGCATGGCCTGGCCGACCGCTTCGTCATCATGCACAGCGGCAATCACTCGCTGGCCCATCCGCTGACGACGCTGCTCGACGCGGCCGCCCGCTTCAAGGACCACGAGCGACTCGCTTTCATGTTCGTCGGAGGCGGCGTGGGCAAGAAGGACGTCGATCGGTTCATCGCCGAGCACCAGCCCGCCAACGTCAGGAGCCTGCCTTACCAGCCACTGGACGCCATCAAATACTCGCTCTCAGCCGCAGATGTCCATGTCGTGGCTGTCGGCGACGGCGTGGTCGGCATCAACCATCCGTGCAAGGTCTATGGCGCCCTGGCGTTAAACCGGCCCATTCTGCTCGTGGGCCCCGTCGAGTGTCATGTGTCGGACATCATCGCGAAGTACGACTGCGGCTGGCACATCCGCCACGGCGATGTCGAGGGCGCCGTGAAGACCCTCGAGCAGATTCTGGCCCTGAGTCACGAGCAGATGGTCGAGAAGGGGGCCCGTGCCGGCCGCGCCGCCCGCGAGCAGTTCAATAAAGCCGTCCTCTGCAAACGCTTCAACGACGCGATCGAAGCGACGCTGTGATCCAGGTGCAGACCCGTGGCGCGGCCTGTTTCGCGTATTTTCACACAAAAAGCTTGTCGCGGCGGACGACGCTCGTTACACTGCCAGGTGCGTGATTCGTCGCATTCGCGGCGGACGGGTGGACAATCTGACCAGTATCCATAGGGGACCACATGAATTCAGGTTTCTGTGCGGCTGTAATCTTGTGTTTCAGCGTCACCGCCCATGCCGTGGTGATCGAACCGTTCGCAACCGACAACGCGGGCTGGACCCTTTCAACCATCACCAACGGAGGTTCGGTTGTCGATCTTTCAGCCGATTGGGCCGCCGCCGGTGGCAATCCGGACGGGCACCTGACCGTCGACGTGGATACCAGCGTCGCGCGTCCCTATGCATTCGGCATCGGCCTGACCGAAGCGAACCCGTTCGGTGACATGACAGGGATGCTCTTGAACGTTGACTTCAAGACTTCCGGGTCTATCACCGGTCCGACCTTGAACAGTCTGGTCCGTTTCTACGTCGGCACCTATGTGGAAGGCGGCAGCAACTTCTTCGTGACCAGTGATGCGTTCAGTTGGGATCCCAACGCCGACACCCAATGGACCACGCACCAGGTCGCGTTGATGGCATCCAACTTCGTCGTGTGGCCGAACCAGAACGCTGGTACACGCAGTTTCGAACAGGTCATCGCCGCTCCCGACGCGGTCGGCCTGGTCTTCGCCGCCGACATCGCCAGCTTCACCTCCAATTTCAGCCTCGGGTTCAGCAGCACCACGGGGGCCTCGATCGCGATGGACAATTTCGGCGTGGTCGTTCCCGAACCGACGACCGCTGCCGTGATGCTCCTGGTGCTGCCTGCGCTTGCTGGTCGTTGGTGGTGGCGCGGGCAAGAAGGGCATGGGCGCGGGCACGGCTGAGAAAGCCCGCAGTCCGCCAGCCGGGGGGCGCGCCCGGGCGAGAATGGCCGCGCTTGGCAACTCCGTGCTCATCGACGATCATCTGCAATCGATGAGCGACGACGTTTCGAGTCACGCGGCCCTCGATGCAGACCCGGCGCCTGCTGCGGCCGTCACAACGCCCGCCGGCACGGACGCGTCCCAGGCGCACATCTTTCAGCGGCTGGATCAGACCGCCCGTTACCCCTACACGCCCACCGAGTACGTCGTTCGTTTCGCCTGGCGGTTGGTCGAGGCCACGTTGATTCGCTTGAGTCTGCCGCGGTGTTACGGCTGGCGGCGGTTCTGGTTGCGACGTTTTGGTGCGAAGCTGGCCGACACCGCTCGCATTCGACCGACCACGCGCGTCTTTCATCCCTGGCTGCTGACGATGGGTGAGCACGCGGCTCTGGCCGATCGCGTCAACGTCTACAACCTTGGGCCCGTGACCGTCGGCGATCACAGCGTGGTGTCACAGGGCGCGGAACTGTGCGCGGGCACGCATGACTACACTCGGCCGGACCTGCCGCTCAAGCGCAGTCCGGTGACGGTCGGCCGCGGCGTGTGGATCTGTGCCGAAGCGTTCATCGGTCCTGGTGTCGTCGTCGGCGACAATGCGGTGGTGGGGGCGAGGGCGGTGGCGATCAGCGATGTCCCCGCGGGGATGGTGGTGGCCGGCAACCCGGCCGTGGTTATCAAGCCCAGGCCGATGAATCTCACGTCGCGCCCATGATCCCGGCCGCTGCCGGTCGTCCGGGACCAGCGTGTGGGGGGGCAGAATCCCGCACGCGGGGGCCGGCGGAAAGGCGCCCTGTACGGGAAAAACCGGTCTACCTGCAATTGGCGCTGGTCGGGGGGCGGTGGTAAGGTATTCTCTATGGCGAGGTTCGATCATTATCGCGGCATGGTCGGCGCAATCCGCGGCTGGAGGGTGACGCTCGTGGCCGGACTGGCCTGCTTGACGCTCTTGGCCGGCTGTCATGATCCGCTGTTCCCGAAGAACGAGCCGCGCAGCCAATACTCGCGGTATGAGGCGCTGCGCGGCCGGGCGACGCCGCAGAAGAAGACCAACGCCTTGGGGCGTGAAGAGCCGGCCGTCCGCGAGCGCCTGCAGCCGTTGGGCGAGGAATACTGACCTGTCGGTGCGCCGCCGCGCCTATGATCCAGGGCGGCTGATTCCGACTGCCTGTGTTTGATAGGATAATGTTTGGTCGAAGTCCGAAATAACGGCTTTGCCAGCATTATTGCGGGGAAAAGCCAAAGGTATCGGCCGATTCGGCCGATGAGTTTAGAGTCCGTCGCGGTCGGCTGGGGCCGGCCTGCTGGACAGTCTGTTGTACCGGGTAGAGCCCATGCATTCGGCGGGCCCGCCCTCAGCGTCGGCCGCGGAGCGGCCGGGATGGTGCTTCATCTTGCAGTGGCCCGCGCCTCCACGTCGAACTTTGGTCGTGCTTGGCAGCCTGGTGGCCGCCATGACGCTGGCCAGCGGCGTGCTCCTGATGCTCCAGCCCGCGCCGATCAGCCCCGCCAGCCATGTTCGCCTGCTTTCCACTGAGCGAACCTACGATCCAGCCGACGCCCTGTTCCAGACCCTTGTGCCGGTGATGTCCAGCCGCTGGGAGGCGATCGCCATCAGCTTCAGCGGTCATCCGTTTGGCTCGTCCCAGACGGTGGGCCTGCAGCACGAAGGTATGGGTCTTGGCGGTTTGGGCCATCACTTCGTCGTCGGCAACGGCACGGGTTCGGGTGATGGGTTGATCGACGTGGGCTTCCGCTGGCAGCACCAGCAGGCGGCCCGTACGCCGTGGCGCGTCCAACCGCAACCCGGCAGCGCGGCGGCACGCACGATCCAGATCTGCCTGATCGGCAACGGCCGTGAATCGGGGCCGACCCGGGACCAGGTGCGCGAGCTGATCTGGCTGGTCCGCGAACTGCAGAATCGCCTGCGCATCCCCGGCGAGAACGTCGAACTGCTGGATCTTGGCCCCTATACGGTCGGGGCGCGGTTCCCGGTCCTCGAGTTCCGCCAGCAACTGCTCCCGTAGCCGATGCGGCTCACCGCTGCGACCCATGCCTGGCGGTGCCGGGGTGGTGTTGTGGCATGTTTCAGCTGGTCAAGTCTGCTGAGGGATGGACCGATCCTATGCCCTGCGGGATCGTATCCAAATCGATTGAGGCGTTGCATTTCGATGCAAGATCGGGGAACATGGTTGAAGCCCGCCGAAGCGGCGCGGCGGCACCAGCGGTCGTGGCGTGCCGAGCGCTCCCGCCTGACGTATTTCTAACCCTTACGGAACGTTGTCAGCTAGGTGAAACAGCATCTAGATGACATTATGGGCTACGAAGTCCTTGGCACCCTGGGATATGGGGCCAAGAGCACGATCTACGCCGTCAAGGACAAGGACAACCACGTCTACGCCCTCAAGCGGGTGGTCAAGGAAGAGGCCAAGGACCAGCGTTTTCTCGACCAGGCCATCCTCGAACACGAGGTGGCCAGCAAGTTCTCCAGTCCGTATATCCGCCAGAGCCTCAAGCTGATCCGCAACCGCAAGATGATGCGGGTCAGTGAAGTCATCGTTCTGATGGAGCTGGTCGACGGGGCAACCCTGGAGCAGCATCGGCCGGAGTCGCTGGAGGAACTGTGCCGGCTGATGCAACTGGTCGCCAAGGGCCTGCACACCATGCACGAGGCAGGTTACGTGCATGCCGACATCAAACCCAAGAACATTCTGGTCACCGACAAGCACGCGGTGAAGATCATCGATTTCGGCCAAAGCTGTCCGATCGGGACGGTCAAACAGCGGATCCAGGGCACCCCGGATTACATCGCGCCCGAACAGGTGCAGCGCAAGCAGATCACGCCGCAGACGGACGTATTCAACCTGGGCGCGACGATGTACTGGCTGCTGACGCGCAAGCACGTGCCCACGATGATCCCGCGCGGCAACGGGGAAAGCGTCGCCAAGCCCAAGAAAGCACGGCCGCCGCACGAGTTGAACCCCGAGGTGCCGACGGCGTTGTCAAGCCTGGTCATGCAGTGCGTCGAGGCGGACCCGGCCAGGCGGCCGGTGAACATGCTTTCGATTTACGAGCGCCTCGAACTGGCGGTCGCGCAGTTTCAGCGTGCCCGCAGTTCCGCGGACGTCGAACCGGCGGAAGTGGCGTCGGGTGAAGCGACCGGCGCCGAGGATGGCCCGCCGATCGGGGAGACCGACGCGGGCATCTAGCCGCGATCCCCCAGCCGCTGCCGACATCGCCGGGGACCACGCATGTGCAAGCCCGTCTCCTGTCCCAACCTCGATGCGACCCCGCGTGGGCCAGGGGATCAGCGCAGCGGGCGTCGGCGTCAGGTCGCCATGGTTTCCACGTGGCGCCTGCGGCTGTGGCCGCTCGTGGCGGCGCTGCTCATGGCCTTGACGCCTGGACGCACGTGGGCCGACCCGCGGCCGGTGACCGACGCCCGTGTTCAAGAGGCGATGAAGGCCATGAAGGTCTTCCTCTACGCCAACCAGGATTCCAGCGGCGGCTGGGATTCGACCTACTCGCACACGCACGCCTACCCCGGCGCGATGACCTCGCTGGTCACGCTCGCCTTGCTCGTGGCTGGAGAGAGCCCGCAGCAGCCGCAACTGGCGCGGGCCATCGAACTGCTGCGGGCCGCCGAACCCCTGGGAACGTATCAGGTCGCCTTGCGGGCCCACGTATGGGCCCAATTGCCCGATGAATATCTGGGCCTGCTGAGCAAGGATGTGCGCTGGCTGGCCGCCGCCGCCTACGCTGACGGCAGTTTCGGCTACGTGCCCCCGGCCAACTCCGCTGAACGCAACAGCGATGGGCACTGGTATGACAATTCCAACACCCAGTATGGCGACCTGGGTCTGTGGGAAGGCGCCAAGCGCGGCGTGCATGCGGGCAAGCGCTTCTGGCAGCAGAGCATCGACTACTGGCTCGGCGCTCAGTACGAGGACGGCGGCTGGGCTTACCGCGCCCGCCGAAGCGCGGGAGGCTTCGCCAACCAGCGGACGTCGTATGCCTCGATGACCTGTGCCGGTCTCACCGCGTTGTACATCGGACAGGAGCAGATGTACGGCCGCCGGATGAGTCCCGCTCCCCAGGTCGCCGACGCCATCGAGCGCGGCCTGGCGTGGCTCGATCAGTGGTTCGACGGCTGGAACAATGTCAATGGCAACAACGACGACCACCGCTATTACTACCTCTACAGCGTCGAGCGCGTCGCCCTGGCCAGCGGGCGGCGATTCTTCAACGATCAGCCATGGTTCGACGTCATCGCCGCCCAGATCGTCAACAACCTCTTTGACAGCGGGTCCGTGCGGCGGTCAGGCGGTCAGGCGGTCAAGGACACCGCCTTCGCCCTCATGTTCCTGGCCCGCGGGTACGTGCCGGTCTGGATCACCAAACTTGAACTGGACGATGTGCCCGAAGCCGCCACGCGGCAGCGTCCAGGAGCCAGGCTCGGCGATCGCCAGGCCAGCCCCGGACCTTTTGTGGCCGTGACGGGACCGCATCCGGGGGCCAGCCCCGGTCCCCAGCCGACCAACAACCGCCCCAACGATCTGACATCGCTGACCCGCTTCCTCAGCGACTTCGGCCAGGCCGAGATCAACTGGCAGCGCCTGCCGCTGCACACGCCCGTTGAACGCTGGGGTGCGTGCCCCGTGGCTTACCTGGCCAGCGACGAGGCGCTGACGCTGTCCGACAGCGAGGCGGCCAACCTTCGGGAGTTTCTCGATCGCGGCGGGTTGCTGGTGTGCAATCCTGACGCCGAGTCGTCTCGATTCGTTCAAAGCATGCGACAACTGGGACAGCGGTTGTACCCGGGTCGCTCGTGGGAGCGTCTTCCGCTCGACCATCCGCTCTACAACGGGCACATGGTTCTCGCCCAACCTGGTCAACTGGTTATCGAGGCGCTGGGCAACGGGGCACGCGATCTGATCTACCTTTCGCAGGCCGATCTCGGCTACGAGTGGCAGGCCTCCAGCCCCGACGTCCAGAGCACAGCCTGGCGACTCGGGGCCAACCTTTTCACCCATGCGACCGAGCGCGGCGATCTGCTCAACCGCCTGGTGCCGCCGATGCCGCCGCTTCCGACGGGCGACCAGCCCGTGTCGCGGACGCTGCCGGTCACGCGGCCCCGCTATGACGGCCTGTGGTGTGCCGAGCCTCTGGCGTGGGAAGCGGTCCGTCGGCGGCTGGCGCGGGATGACGGCCTGGGGCTGACGCTTTCACCGGCCAGCGGCGATCAAGCCGTGGACCTGGCGGATCTGGCGGCGGTTTCGCCGGGGCTGGCACACCTGACGGGCATCGAGGCGGTGCGGTTGACTGTCGAACAGCTCGACGCCATCGAGGCGTACGTCCGCAAGGGCGGCACAGTTCTGGTTGAGACCGTCGGTGGACGCGGCCAGTTCGCACTCAGCCTGGAGCACCAACTGGCCCCGCGCTTCGGCGGCGCGGCCATGCCGCTCGATACCACCCATCCGCTGCTCACCGGCGACGGCATCGACGGCGCCGCCGACGCCAGCCGGGCTGTCTACCGTCCCTATGCCGTCCTGCGCCTGAGTCCGGGCGGCGAACCCCGGCTGCTGGCCTTTCTCGACGGCGAGCGACCGGCGATCATCTTCAGCAGTGAGGATCTGAGCCTGGGCATGCTCGGCGTGCGAAGATGGGGGATTCTCGGTTACAGCACCGAGTACGCGCGGCAGTTCATGGCCAACCTGGCTTTGTGGTGCGCGCACCACCCGACCGCCACGCCGGCCAAACCGTGAGGCATCAATCCCGCTGGGGGCCACCTCCGGCGCTGTTCACTGAAGACCGCCGAGATTTTGCGGCAAACCATGAACAATGTCTTGACATTACTTCGAAAGCCCTTAGTTTTATGAGTGGAGGGTGAGGGAGCCTTCGGCGAGGGGAGCGCAAGCGCGCTGCCCCGGCCTACCGCCGTTTGATTTCTCACAACAATCTGTCCGCCGGCGACGCCCCTGACCGGGCATTGCTGCGGTCACGCCCCTTGCGGGCGAGGGCTTGCGGTGCCGTCCTTTCGACGGCGTGCGGCCAGCGAAAGGACGCCGGCGACAGCCTGCGAGAAACTCTCTCTCCCATAGGGCTGCCTCAGTCTGAGGCAGCCTTTTTCGTCGGCACATCGTGTCGCCGCATGGGCTGTGGCCTTGGCGCCGCGCGAGCGTCAGCTCGGTTACGCGTAAACGATATGGTCCCGCCGGCCCTGCACCCCGCGCGTAGCGCCGCGCGTGTCGATGATCAGCTTCGCGGTCCGGACGATATGGTTCCAGTCATACGCGCTGTGATTCGTGGCGATCAGCACCGCGTCGTAGCCGGCCAGCGCGGCATCGGTCAGTTCGATGCTGCTCATCTCCAGTCCGGGGTAGTGCCGCATGGCGTGCATGGCAGGCACATGCGGGTCGTGGTAGTCGACCTTCGCCCCCAGGGCCTGTAGCCGTGTGATGAGCTCAAAGCTCGGGCTTTCGCGCACGTCGTCCACATCCGGTTTGTAGGCCAGGCCCAGCACCAGGACGCGCGCGCCCTTCACCGCCTGGCCGGCATCATTGAGCGCCTCGGCCGTGCGCTGCACCACGTAGGCCGGCATGCCGTGGTTCACCTCGCCAGCCAGTTCGATGAACCGCGTCGGCAGGCCCAGTTCACGCGCTTTCCAGGTCAGGTAGAACGGGTCGATCGGAATGCAGTGCCCGCCCAGACCCGGCCCCGGGTAGAAGGGCTGGAAGCCGAAAGGCTTGGTCGCCGCCGCGTCGATCACCTCCCACACGTCGATGCCCATCGCCGTGAGCACGATCTTCATCTCGTTGACCATCGCGATGTTCACCGCGCGGTAGATGTTCTCCAGCAGCTTGGCGGCCTCGGCCACCTCGCAACTGCTGACGCGCACCACCTGCCGGATCGCGCACTGGTAAAGCTGCTGGGCCAGATCGCCACCGGCCGCGTCCATGCCGCCCACCAGCTTGGGGATCGTCTGCGTGTTGAAGTCCTTGCGCCCCGGATCCTCGCGCTCCGGCGAAAAGGCGACGAAAAAGTCCATCCCGCACCGCAGTCCTGACCTTTCCAGCGGCGGCAGCACCACCTCGCGCGTCGTGCCGGGATACGTCGACGATTCAAGCACGATGAGATGCCCGCTGCGCAGCGTTCGGCCCGCGGCCTCGGCCGCCTTCTGCACGTAGGTCAGGTCGGCCTCGCGGTGGCTGCCCAGCGGCGTGGGCACGCAGATCAGAATGGCGTCGGCCTCGCCCAGACGCGAAAAGTCATCGGTCGCTTCGAATCGTTTCGACGCGGCCATCTCCTTGACGAACCCGTCGCCCAGATGTTTCAGATAACTGCGGCCGGCCGCGAGCATCCGCACCTTGCGCGGGTCCACGTCGAAGCCCCGAGTCGGGAATCCCGCCTCGTGAAACGCCCTCACCAGCGGCAGCCCGACGTACCCCAGGCCCACCACGCCCACCACGGCCGTGCGCCGCTCAATCTTCGCGGACAGGGCCGCCTGGTGGGAACCCGCCGTCGTTGCGTGCGTCATGGATGCCATCCCGATGCGTCCTCGTGTCGCCTGTGCGTCCGTGCGCGTGCCGGCGCATAGGATACCCGCTGCGCGGCGCTCACGTTCGCCGCGGGCGCGCAAAAGCCGGTCGACTGCCCCCCCCCAATCCCGTCGGGACAGTCGACCGGCGCGGACGCGTTCGCGTCGTTCTGCGAAATCGCGGCTGCTTACAGCGCTTCGTTGTCGGTTTCGCCCGTGCGAATCCGAACCACCCTGGTCAGGTCGTAGACGAAGATCTTGCCGTCGCCGACGTTGCCGGTGCGGGCGGCGCCGGTGATGGCCTTGACGGCCTTGTCCAGGTCTTCACTCTTGACCGCCACCTTGAGCATGACCTTGGGTACGAAGCCCACGTCCATGCGTCCGCCGCGGTAGCGTTCGGTGTGGCCTTTCTGCTTGCCGAATCCTTTGCATTCCAGGGCGGTGCAGCCCAGGATGTTGAGCCCGCTGAGCGCCGCCTTGACGGCGTCCAGTGCCGAGGGCTTGATGATGGTCTCGATCATATGCATGACAGATCTCCTGTATTGCTCGCTTGCGTGTGTCGGGCCTGAGCGGAATCAGAGTTCCCGCGCGTGGTAGCTCTTGATGTACGTGCGCTGGAAGTCCGGGTAGGCCGACATATCGTGCTCGCCCAGATCCAGACCCTCGATCTCCTCCTGTTCGCTCACACGCAGGCCGAACACGCCCTTGAGGACCAGGAAAACAATCAGTGTGAACACGAGCGTGAAGGCCACGATGGAGAAGGCGCCGGTCGCCTGTGTGACAAGCTGCGCGCCTCGGGCCGTCTCGCCGCTGCCGTACAGCCCGTTGACGCCCCACAGGCCGGCGCACAGCGTGCCGTAGATGCCGCACACGCCGTGCACGCTGATGGCGCCCACGGGGTCGTCAATCTTCAGCTTGTCGAAGAACAGCACGGCGAAGTAGCACAGCGCGCCGGAGACCGCGCCGACGAGCACAAGCGCTTCGATCCAGTTCATCAGGTGACAGCACGCGGTGATGCCCACCAGACCCGCGAGGATGCCGTTGAGGGCCATCGACAGATCGGGTTTGCCGCCGAAAATCCAGCTCACAATCGCGGCGCTCAGCCCGCCCCCGCAGGCCGCGAGCGTGGTGGTCACGAGCACCCAGCTCACCCCCTCAGGGTTGGCGCTGAGTTCTGAACCGCCGTTGAAGCCGAACCAGCCGAACCACAGCATGAACACGCCGATGGTCGCCATCGGCATCGAATGGCCGGGAATGGGATTGACCCCGCCGTCCTTGCTGTATTTACCCAGCCGCGGCCCGAGGATCATCGCTCCGACCAGCGCGCCCGTGCCGCCCACGGCATGCACCAGCGTCGAGCCGGCGAAGTCAATGAAGCCCAGCTCGCTCAGCCAGCCGCCGCCCCATTGCCACGAACCGGTGATCGGATAGCTCAGCCCTACGAACAGAATGGTGAACACCAGGAACGGCAGCAGCTTGACGCGTTCGGCCACCGCGCCGGAGACGATGGTCGCGGCCGTGGCTGCGAACATGCCCTGGAACAGGAAGTCGGTCCACACTGTGTAGCCGGCGTTGTAGATGGGGCTGTTCATGTCGATCGCGCCCTTCTCGCCGCCGCCGATGCCGAAGCCGAAGGCGAAAATGCCTGGGATCCGCCAGTTGTCGCCGGGATACATGATCATCCATCCGCAGATCGCGTACAGCACCAGGCCGATCATGGGGATCGCTGTGTTCTTGAACAGGATGTTGACGGTGTTCTTGCCGCGGGTCAGGCCGCTTTCCACCATCGCGAAGCCCAGGTGCATGATGAACACCAGCATGGCGGCGATCATGATCCAGAGGTTGTTGACGGTGAACAGTTCAAGGGAAACATCCGCCCAGGGGTCGACCGCCTCCTCGACGGCCTGAATCGCATCGGCCACGTCCTGGGCGTGGGCGGGTAGGGCCACGCCGGCGCAAAACAAGGCGCCGACCGCGACCAGCAGGGTCATCCACTTCAGTGATTTCATGTTGGGTTTTCCTTCGAAGGAGTCAGAATCGCAGACGTTGTGCAACGGGTTTAAGGGCATGGTCGGGGCGGCTGCGGGGCCGTCGCGGGTGCGCATGGCGCGGTCGGCAGGAAGAGACGGAGGGTGCATCGCTGACAGGCTCCACATGAGAGGCCGGGGAATCGGTTTGCATCGCCACGACGCAGCGGGTGATTAGATCACCCGCCGAGTCGCTTCTTCGCAGCCGGCAAGGCAAGGACAATGCCAGTGACTGAGGCACGGTTGGCCAGATCAAGCCAAGGCCATGTGTTGCAAGTGGTTAGATATGCGCGTTGTATCGACGATGGACCGCATTGATGCCTTGGAATTAAACATGTGAAGTTTATAATGCCCAAGAAATAGTCATCACATCTTCGGTGGTGACCCGGCGATGAGGAAGTCGAGCAGGTGCAGCCGCCATGAGCGCCGACGCCGGCGCGGCTCCAACCTGGTCAGGTTCCACCCCGATCCACGCCATGCCCACCGACCGGACTGAAGGTTTGCGTTGTCTGGTGACCGACTAAAATGCGGTCGCAGGCAAGTTGGCCAGTGCCGCACCGCCGGGCGGGCCTTGTCGCGATCAGGAGAGTTTCATGGCCACAATACGATCGGCTCGGTGTCGACGGGGGACGTGGGCCCTGCGGGCGTCTGTGTGGGGAGGCTGGAGCCTGGTCCTGGTGCTGGGGTTCACAGCCGGCAAGCTGGCCGCCCAGCCCAGCGAGGTCGACCGGCCGCCGCTGACCCTGGACACCGTCGCCATGCTCTCCGCCGACGCGGTGCTGCCGTCGCGCATCGAGGGCCGTGTCTGGCGATTCGAGCAGGGCGAAGGTCGCCGCCTTGTGGCCCTGCCGGTCCGCCTGCCGGTGGCGGACGTTGTCACCCGGTACGACACTTCAGCCCTTCACCTGCGAGGCGGGCGTCTGCTGGCTTGGCGCATCCCCGCGCAGCCGGTGCCGGCTGCGCCGACCTTGCTCGGTCCATCAGTGGCCAGCGGCGAGACCCGTACGCAGGATCCGCCGCTCCTGACCCGCGAACTCGATGTGCATCCGGACGGCACGCTGCACTGGAAACTGGATCGTGTGCTCCCGGGTGCCAGCGTGGCGCCCACGAACAATCTCTACGGCCTGCTGCTGGATCGCCAGCGCCTGCTGGACCTGGCCCCTGCGGATCCGGAGCGGCTGACCCGTAACAGCGGCGAATCCACAGCCGATTACCAGCAACGTCGTCTGGCTGCGATGAATGCGTATCGTGACGCGGCGGGGGCCTACCGGGATCTGAAAGCACAGATCCGCGACCTGCCCGACCAGTTTTCCCAGCCGCTGCCACCCCGCGTGGAGGCGGTTTTCGAAATCCGCGACTCGGTCCAGACCCTTGAGATCTCCGGCTACGAACCGCTGCCGTGGCAACTTGGCATCGCCGACCTGCGATCGCTGGCGCAAGCCGTTGGGAGCGGCGCGGGCCGCGGCGGCGCGGAGCCCTCCGACGCGGCTTCGACCATGCTCGAACTGCTGGATCGCTGGCCGGCGGCGTACACCGATCGTCTGGTCGCTGACGCCCTGGCGGCTGTACTGGATGCGGGAAACGCGCCTCTTGGACCGGCATTGCACAAGGTGGCCCAGGCTCTCCTGGGCAGCGAAGATCCAGCGGCGCGCCGCACGGTGCTGCGCGCGGTCGTCGAGGCGGGCTTGTCGCCTGAGGCCCAGAGTCTGATCGCGGCCGCGGCGACCGACGACGATGACGTGGTCGGCCTGTATGTGTTGCGTGGTCTGGTGCGGATGCGCGCGGGTGTGCGTGAGGAACTCGCCGAGCTACTGCCCCGTGTCAATGCTCTGGTGGCCGACGAGCGGGGCGCCGGCGCCGCGGCGGTCGTGCAAGTCCTGGCCGGCGTCGTGGATGGCGGGGGGCTTGATGCGGACCAGATCGCGTCCATCCTTGACGTATTCGGCCCCGGAGTGAACCTCGGCGCGGCGCCTGCGGATCAGCGCGGCGCGATGATCGACGCTGTGCTCAACGCGGCGGGGAGCAACCGCCTGGCGGCGAACTGGCTTGACCGGGCGCTGTTGGGCCATGACGACCCGCAGGTGGTCGGGGCGACGCTGTCGGCGATCGAGGCGATGCGCTCGTCGACCGACACGCAGAGGCCGTCGGGCGACGCCCAGGCCGCGCCCGCGCGACTGCGGCTGGACAGTCTCGATCATCAGTTGCTCGTTCAGATGGCCAGTGTGGATGAGGCGAGGCGTGATCTCGCGTGGCGCGCGGCACTGCAGTTCGAGATCGCTCGACTGGGCGCGGCTGGCGGCGCAGCGCGCGATGATGGGCTGACCGCCATTTACCTCGCCGCGGCGAGGACCGCCATCGCCCATACGCCCACGCCTCCGCAAGCCTTGCCGTTTTTCATGAGTCAGCCCCAGGCCGTGGGGCGCGCGGCGGCGTTGATGGTGTTGATCGGCGAGGGTGATCCGGCTCTTGTCCGTCAGGCGGTTCCTGCATTCATGGGTGTGATCCGTGGTGATCGATCGGCGGCGACCGACGCCATGGCGCAACTGACGCCTGTTGAGTGTGACGCCTTCGCCGCAGGCCTTCATCTGGCTCAGACCGGCAAGGTCAGTGCCGTCACCTCGTTGCTGCGCCTGGCGCCCAGATCCCGCGGCGTGAGTCTGCACCAGTGGCTCGGTGAGCGCCTGGCCGATGGGGAAATCCCGCCGGACTCGGCCTGGCTGCAGGCGGTTGGCGGCGAGAGCACGCTTCTGGACGCGGCGGCGTCGCAGGAGCCGGCGATCTTGCGCGCTGCCGCCGCGGCTCTGGTGGCGTCCCAGGGCGGTGACGAGAAGTCGGCCGCGGCCTTGGCGCAGGATTTTCTGGCTCTTTCCGAACCGACCGCTTATGCCCTGCGGCAGGCCTGGGCGAAGCAGGGCAGCCTCATGCTGTTGCGGCAGTTCGAGGACGTGGCCGGCCGCTATCGGCTGGTGGTTCAGATGGGAGGCGGCGACGGACCTCCGGCGCCGGCCGAAAGTCCTGCAGCCCTCATGGCCCAGTTGAAGGGCAACGTGCTGGATCTGGGCGAAGTCAGGCTGCAGACCGGCGCGGAGGGACTTGCCGCGGTCGGCCTGGACCTGACTTTTGGCGTGAGGATCACCGACGACAGACGCGCGTTGATCCTTGCCAGACCCATGCAGCTCAACGCCACGGGTGCTGAAGGACTGGCGCAACTCATGCTCGAGCACCAGGCCGCGATGACGCTGACGGAAATACGCGCGGGTTTCTGGTGGGCAAGCTTCACCACGCTGGCGATGCAGAACGGTCAAATCATGCTGGTGCGAGCCGGTGACTGAATTCGCTGCGACGACCGGCTCAGCGTTCGGCTCGCGTGCCCGGCGGTACGCCGCCCAGGTCGGCCCATGGTTGCTCCTTTTCGCCGTGGCGTGGTACGGATGGCGTGGTCCGGCCGCAGCCTGGTCGGCTTCTTCAGACTTCGCCCTGGTGTATGCCCAGGCGCGGGTCTGGCTGAGCGGGGGCAATCCTTACGACCATCCGAGCCTGCTGGCCGCGATGCGTGACGGCGACGTCGACGCGCCCGCGACCTTCGATCGCCAGCGCTGGCCGGCCATCTATCCGCCGAGCATGCACCCCCTGATCGCTCCGCTGGCGGCCATGTCCTGGCCGGCCGCGAAAACCCTCTGGCTGGTGATCAACGTCGCGGCCACGTTGGGGCTCATCATGGTCGTCACCCGGCTTGCGGAGCTGCGCGGGCCGCCCGCTTTGCTCCTGGCTGTCTTCGTTCTCGTTTTCGCCCCGCTTCACAGCGGCATCGCCAAGGGCCAGCTCGCACTGCTGTCGCTGCTTTTCGCCTTGACGGCCTGGTGGTGCATTCTTCCCCACGATCGGGTGTGTGCAGCCGGCGGCGATCGGCGAAGTTCGCGCCACCGCGCCGTGCTGGCCGGCATGCTGCTGGGGGTCGGTGTGGCCCTGAAACCGCAGATCGCGGGCGTGGTCTGGTTGCTGCTGGTCTGGCGGCGACAGCATGCGGTCGCGGCGCTGGCCGTCGGCGTGACCCTGATCGTCACCGCGATCGGCGCGGCATGGCTGTGGGCCCACGACGTGGCGTGGATCGACGCTTTGCGCCGGAACCTGGCTGACAACGCCGCGGCCGGCGCCAGTGGCGATCCCACCGCCGCCAACCCGCTTCGTTTCCAGCTCATCAACCTCCACTATCTGGCGGGCCTGTTCGTGGGTGATCGCCCGGTGCTGATCGCCTGGACGGTCCGCGTGGCCGCAGCCTTAATCGTGCTGCCGGCCCTGTGGTTTGCGCAGCGCCGAAGACACGTTGAACGCGGCGGCGCGGGTGACGCGGAGTTCACGTTCTTCGGCGTGCTGGGTGCGGTGAGTCTGCTGGCGGTCTACCATCGGGCGTACGACGTGGTCCTGCTGCTGCCGCTGGCGGCGTGGGCGATCAAGGTCCTATGGGGCGCGGGCCTATCCGAGGGCAACGGTGGGCGGCGTCCTCGCGCGATCGCCTGGGTGAGCCTGTGGCTGATGCTGGTTTTTCTGGGGCCGGGAGGGGCGCTGCCGCAATATTTGACCGATAAGGGGCTTGTGCCGTGCGGTGTCGCGGAGACCTGGGCGTGGCGGGTCGTTGTGATGCCTCACCAGGTATGGGCGCTTCTGGCGTTGGCGTTGGCGTTGGTGTGGCTTCTGGGGCTTGCCGCCGCCGGACGCGAATCACAGGTTCACCGTGAACCACCGCGGCCGCCGCATGCGTAGGAACTGAAGGCAAACCACAGGACGCAACGGATATCCCCGGATTGACGCAGCGACGAAAGATCACGGCCGCCGGACTGCTTGGCGTACTGGCGTTGCTGGCCCTCGTCACGACGCTGTGGGTGATGCAGCGGCCGGCCGCGAGCTTCGGCCAGGGCGTGAGTGCCAGCGAGCAGCGCGCCCAGCAGCAGGCCCGCGCCGCCGCCGCGGCCGCTCGACGTCTGCAGGAGCGGGCCCGCATCGGTCTGGGTGTGCTGGCGCGTCGGCTGGGCCCGGACATGCCTATCGGTCGCGGCGTGAAGTTCGCCCACGTCGAAGGCCTGCCGGGCAAGTACCTGCCCGATCTGGGCAGCAGACGATACGACCGGATCGACGCGCGGGCGATGAGCGGCCCCAGTGAAGCCTTCGGCCACACGATTGGCACAGCGGCGATCATCTACGGTCCGCAAGGCATGGCGCCGGGGGTGAGCGAAATCGACTTTTACGCGATGCCCGACTGGCTTGGTCGCGGTTTTCTGCGGGCCGGTACCCCTTTCCCGCCGCAAACCACCGATGCCCGCGTGATGACGCACAGTTGGATCGGCAACGGCAGTCCGCTGGCCGATGAGATTCTGGCGCGTGTCGACTACGTCGTGGACGTCAACGATGTCATCATGGTGGTCGGGGTGAACAACGGCCGCGACACGCCGATTCCGCCGATGCTGGCCAGCGCGTACAACGTGATCGCGGTCGGGGCATGGAATGGCGACAGCAGCACCGGGCCGGCGTTTTTCGGCACACCGGGCCGCAGCAAACCCGATATCGTTGCGCCGGGCGGGCGCACCAGTTTCGCCACGCCGATGGCCGCCGCCGCCGCCGCGATGCTGCTCGAAGCAGCCGATCGCCAGGCGCAGACAAATCCCCAGGCGTGCCGGGCCCAGACCATCAAGGCCTTGCTGCTGACCGGCGCCCAGAAGCCGGAGGATTGGTCTTGCACGCCGGATCGGCCGCTGGACCCGCGCTTCGGAGCGGGTCGATTGCGGGTCGATCAGAGCCACGCGATTTTCGAGGCCGGCCGGGCCCAGCCCCGCAAACCGGGGGATGAAAACGCGCAAGGGCCGCAGTATGCCGCGGGGCCGCCTTCCGGCTGGGACGTGCAGGCGGTTGATCTGGGTCGGACGCTCGTCTACGACCTGCAGGTTATCGAGGACGGCACACCTTTGACGGCGACCGTCGTGTGGAACCGTCGCGTGGCCGGCAATCTGAGCCGTGAGGCCGGCACCGGCAAGCCGCGATGGAACGACTTTGCGCGCGTCGCGGATTTCGACCTGCGGCTTGAGCGCCTGGATGCCGAGGGGCGCTGGACGCTGGTGGCCCAGTCCATCAGCCGCGTGGACAACGTGGAGCATGTCTATGCGCCCGCCGCTGCGTCCGGGCGGTATCGGCTGCTTGTGCCACGGCTGGACCGCCATGCGGGCCCGTGGGAGGTCGCGGTGGCGTGGCAGTCGGGGGCCATCCCGCCGACGACCGCGCGCATCGAGGCAGAGCAGCGCGAGTCTGCCGACGACGCCGACACGGACCCCGTCGATGCCGTAGGAGATGAGCTGGGCGACAGCGAGGACGCGGAGCCTTGACCGGCCAGGACCGCTCTTGTCGCGGTCTCACAGGGGAAAACAGGAAAATCCAGGCCGCAGTCAAGAGCCGCGCCGGCATGATCCAGAGGTGCCGCGGGTCGCGTGTATCCGAGTCGGGTCAGGGGGTGCCGTGAGGGCTTACCTTCGAACGTATGCCGATTCGCTGTCGGGCGGCCTGCTGGCGCAGTCGGCCGCTGCCGCCGATGGGCGCCGCATGGGGCCCTCCCCGCGGCGCCGCTCGCTACAATGCCCACGTCGGAATCAGGAACAGGCGACAACGAAAGCGGGCTGATATGCAGCGGACACCCCTGACGCGTCGATCGGCCATGGCCTTGCTCATGCTGTGGAGCGCGTGCGCCTTGCCAGGCGGCTGCGCGCTGTACGTGAACATTCCGCGCCAGCCTGACTCGCCGGCGCGATACGATCCCAATCTGCCCACGGTCGCCGAAGTCATGGGCCGGTCGCTGGAAGCGGTCGCCCAACGCTGGCCGTCTGACGGCCCGTGGTTGCTCGAGCTTCCCGAGGCCGCCAGCGCCCAGACCTACGCGATTGTGACGGCATGGGCGCCCGACCGCATCGCGACGACGGCGGACGGGCAGGCCGTGGATGGCGCAACCCTGTCCGTGATCGGCGTGCGCGTGCGGGGCACGGAGGCGGAAGTTGACCTGTTGCGGCCGGCTGACGCCGGCCCGAGGCAGCTTGTCACCGTGTATCTCAAGCAACGGCCTTTTGAACCCTGGAGGGTCATACGTCTGCGTCCCTGGCGGCTCGGACCCGACAGCCAGACGCCCTGACAGGTCTACCACAGCCACATAACCGAAGCTTGCGGAGCGTAACATCATGCCTTGGATTCTCAGCGCATTCGCCGACGAAGGCGGTGATCCGATTCAGACGCAGGTCGAGAACCTGCTGAAGGCGGGCTATACCCACGTCGATCTGCGCAGTGTCGATGGCCACAACATCAGTGAGCTGCCGTTGAACGTCGCGGAGGCCGCCGCCCGCACGCTCATCGCCGCGGGCGTCAAGGTGTGCATGTTCGGTTCACCGATCGGCAAGATCGACATCACCGATGACTTCGCCATCGACCAGAAGAAGCTGGCGCACCTGGGCAGGATGAAGGACATCTTTGGCTGCGAGCAGGTGCGGATCTTCAGCTATTACAACAAGTCGAACAAACCGCGGGACCAGTGGCAGGCCGAATCCCTGCGCCGCCTCGGGGCCCTCAAGGAGCAGGCTGTCAGCCTCGGGTTGAAGCTGTTCCATGAGAACGAACGGCATATCTTCGGCGACCCGTGCGAGCGGGTGCGGGTGATAGCCGACGCCCTGCGCGACGGTGACGTTTTCAACATGATCTTCGACTTCGACAACTACAACCAGGGTGGTGAAGACGTCTGGGCGAACTGGAAAGCGCTGGCCATGGACACCGATGCGTTTCATCTCAAAGACAGCGATGCGCAGCACCACCATGTTCCGGTCGGCGAGGGCGCCGGGCGCGTGCGTGAGATCCTGGCCGACGCGCTGGCCAACGGATGGGAAGGGCCGGTCATTCTCGAACCGCACCTGTCGCACTCCTCGGCCGTGATGAAAACCGGTCCCAGCGGGCAGGCGAATCAGAGGCTCAAGGACATGTCGCCAGCGCAGACGTTCCAGATCGGCGCCGCGGCGGCCAGGAAACTGCTCGCCGAGATCGACGCCCAGGTGGTGTGATCAACCAGAAGCCGAACGCTGAAGCTGGGGGCGCCGGATCAGGAGGACGACGATGCACGGCTTGGCGCATTGGACCGCGGTTCTGACACTGGGTCCGCTTATCGCTTTCGCGGGCCGATCCTTGGCCGATGTGACGGAGGTGGACCCCGAGCAGCAGGCCTCGCAGGCCGCCGAGGTGGAGGGCGTCGGGACTCAACCGGCCGGTCTGGTCACGACCTTCGGCGACCAGGCGCCCGTGGCGACGCAACCGGGCGAACATGTCGCCTCGCCGCCGGCCGATGGCGCGGCCGAGGCTGAAGCGGTCATGCAGCGCCTGCTGCGGCAGCGTCAGGAGATGCCCATCATCGAGCCCGGCGTCGTCGGTCCGGGCATGGTCCCGGATGCGGGCGGACGTCTGCCGGACCCGGCTGTGATCGGCGTCGCCCCCGATCAACCGGCGCCGCCGCTTCGCCGCGAGGGCGAATTCATCGTCAGTCGCCGCGGTCGGGTGTTCATGCTTTCCGACGGCCGCACGCAGTTCCGCTTCGAAGCCGATTCCGAACGCTCGCCCGAAGCGCCGGTATTTCTCCTGCCCTGTCAGATGCTCGAACACATCGAGCAACTGGTCCGCCAGCGCGGCGATGAACTGGTGTTTGTGCTCTCCGGCCAGGTGTTCACCTATCACGGCGGCAACTGGCTGCTGCCGACCATGATGAAAATAGAGATCAATCGCACCAACCTGGGCCAGTGACAACAGTAACCAGGTGAACACGGGCCTCCGGATGATCTATTGACGCCGGGCGTCCTCCGCCGCGCGGGGCGGCGCCGTGGACGGGCCGATCGCCGCGGCGGTGCGCGCGATCATGTGTTTTGTGACCTTTTTGTGCGCGACGCTCCAGGAATCGCATCCGCCTTGGGGGCATGCCCTTATGTCCCGCGCCCTGTCCAAAAAGACATCCTGGGTGCGCACATCGCGGGACGGCGACGGATCGCGCCGCGGCCGCGAATCCGACGACCCGGCGGCGAAGACGTGCGCGCCGGGCGCCTGTGGCGGATCGCTCGCCGCCGCCGCAAACGTCGATCGTGGGGGCGACTCCTATTCCGCCGCTTCCAACTGGGCGTCATGCTGGGCCAGGCGATGCAGATCATCGCGCGCGGCAAGGACGCGTATGGTCAACTGGTAGCGACGCGTCTGTCCGGGTTCCAGCCACTGCGCCGCCAGCGGGTGTGTGTCGTGCTCCTTGCCATCGAGTGAGCCGACGAACGGCTCGACACCGGTCACATAGGAACCTCCGGGCCCAAGGTGCTGCCAGTTGGCCAGTCGCGGCAGGGCGGCCTGCGGATACGCAAGCTCAACACCGAGCTGCAGTCGCTTGTTGATGATGCCCACATGGGTGATGCCTTCGCTGTCGGCCGGCGGGTCGATGAGGATGACCTGCTCACCGCCGCCCATATGCTCCGGCAGGTTGTCGCGCAGCGTCTTGAGGCGGTTCAGCGCGGCTTTGGCCTTCGCGGCCGTGGCGGGGCCGTCGCCCTCGCGGCGGAAGCGCGCCCGTCCGGCAAGGATCAGTCGCGAGCCGGCGTCGGCCAGGGGGTAGCCGAAGTTGCAGTGATACATCCAGTTGTGGGCGACGGTGGTGTTGCCGCGGTTGGTCACCTGGTCGTAGATGCGGATCAGCGGCTCGCCAAGGCTCGCCTGGATCTGGCGGCGCACCTGGACGATCGGGCCGAACATGCGGGACTCGCGAATGAGAAGAGACAGCAGCATTTCACGTCGGCCGTGATGCGGGTCGGGATTGAGGGCCATTTCGACGATCGCCGGCGTGTTGGCGAATGTGCCATGCACGCCGACCTGTTGGCCGTCCTCGACGCGCGGCGGGCCGATGTAACGCGGACCGCAGGTCGTGACCAGGCCGGCCGACCAGCTGTTCAGCCAGTGCACCCCCTGCTGGTAAGCGAAATGTCCCGCGACGTAATCGTTGGGCGACAGGTAGGCGAGGCTGAGGCTGTCGTAAGAGGCTTCGACGATGTCGCCGCCGCGGTCAAGGGCGACGGTGAATCGCAAGCCGCTGCCGGTGTTGACCAGGGCGACGCGGCTTTCCCGGCCGCCCGGAGAGGGCTGCTCAAGGCGAGCCAGACGGATTCCGCCGACCTGATGGTGGTTCTCGAACTTCTCGCAGTCAAGGTCGCGGCCGGCGAGCTGGATCGGTGGGCCGGCCACGGGCGGCGCCGGCCGGCGCTGCTTTGGCGGCGAGGGCTTGCGGCTGGTCTGGCGGGTGGGCATGACGAACTCCGTGAATGGGATCGCTAGAATCTAACGCAATCGCCGGCCCGCTTCATTGGGGTGAGCGGTGCCGGCCAGCCGGTTGGCGCCCAGGAGATCGACGGATGCCCATCTACGAGTACCGATGCGAAAAGTGCGGCCAGGTGACCGAGGCCCTTCGGTCGATGGCGGCTGCGGACCAGCCGCAGGCCTGCGACGGCTGCGGCAGTTCGAAGACGACGCGGATCCACAGCATTTTTTCGGCCGGGGCATCGAGTTGCGGCGACGTGCCGCTGTCGATCGCCAGCGGCGGGTGCGGGGGTTGTTGCGGCCAGCCCGACGCATGCCCCTACAACTGACAAAAAGGTGGTCTTCGGCATGTGTCGCGGGTATGATTGAAGCGGCAGGAGGCCCTTGAGTTTCACAGCGAGAGTCGGGAAGGAGGTTGACATGGTCGCACCCGCATCGATCGAGCGCGTGCAGCGGCACCTGGAGACCGGACTTCGGTTGGTGAGCTATGGCCGGTCGGCCAAACCGGGGCCGACGCGCACAGCGGTGACGCCCGTGATCGACCCGCATGTCCACCAGTTGCTGCGATCGATCCGCGGCATCCGCAGACGGTACAGGATCCACACGCAGGCGTTGCCGTCGCTGCGCGACTGATGGGCCGTGTGCGGACCACGACGCCGTTGCCGGCGGTCGATCGTCACGGCAAGCTTGCGGCGTCCGCCACACGCGTGGCGGAGGGTGCCCTTCAAACGCGATGCCTCGAGCAGGCCAGGGAGCCACACGTTGCAGAGACTACCGGAGATGGAACTGGCGCAGAGGGCGATCCGCACACGGGTATGCACGCAGTGCTTCAAGAGGCCTGTGGGCAGTGAGAGGCTCAGCGCCGATCGCCCGCGCGTCTGCGAGGGCGAATGCACCATTTTCCTGAATCTTCCGAAACTGCAGCAAATCGCCGAAAGCATCCATGATGCGACCATGGGGCCTTACGAGTCGGCCATGCGCGACATGGTTTGTCAGGAATGCGCGGCGTCGCCCACCAGCGGCGACTACTGCGAAGAGCGGCGGACCGTCCAGTGTCCGCTGGCCCGGTATGCGCCTGTGGTGATTGAAACGCTCGAGCGGCTGGTGGCCGCCAGGTAAGGATCGGCCGCAGGCCCTGCCGGTATCACCCGGGTGCGCGAAGGCGCGGCCCGGGCTACTGCGACTGGCGACGCCGCAGCGCGTACAGCAGGCGGCGACCGGCCAGACGATCACCGGTTTCCTCGATATGTCGGATCAGGCGGTCGCGCAGGTCGCGGCAGGTCGCCGCGTGGGCCGGTGAGTCGATCAGATTGCGCATCTCGTAGGGATCATCCTGCAGGTCATAGAGTTCATCGCCGTCGAACACGGCCGCGACGTACTTGTAGCGGTCGGTGACGATCATGCGCAGGAGGATGTCTTCGTCGTAGTGGCCGGAGTGTTCGCAGACGAGCTGGTCGGGCCAGGCGGCGCGGGGGTCGCGGCACAGGGGCAGCAGGCTGCGGCTGTGCATGTCGTCGGGAATGGGCGCGCCGGCTGCATCGAGCAAGGTGGCGGTGGCGTCCATGTTGGACACGAGCCTGCGGGTGCGCTGCCCGGCGGGCAGGTGTCCGGGCCAGCGGACGGCCAGAGGCACGCGGGCGACTTCCTCGATGAAGCTCGGGCCCTTGTCGAACAGACCGCCGTGCGTCGCCAGGGCGTCGCCGTGGTCTGCCAGCCAGACGACCAGCGTGTTGTCGGCCGCGCCGGTCTGATCGAGCGTGTCGAGGATCTGGCCGACGGCGGCGTCGGTCTGGAGGGTCTGACCGTAGCAGCGGGCGAGCACCTGCTGCCAGATGTCCCATGTGGGCCAACTGTCGCGGCGGACGTTGCCCATCATCACTTCGCGGTGGATGACGTGTCGGAACGGCCGGCCCGCCAAGTCGTCATCGAAGCTCGGATAGGGTGGGATGGACCGGGGGTCGATCATGCTGGCGTAGGGTTCGGAGGGGTAATAGGGCTGATGCGGGCCCCAGAAGCTGGCGACGAGGCTCCAGGGCTGACCGGCGGCCTGCAATTCGCGGATTTTCTCGCTGCACAGATGGGCGGTGAACATCTCCTCGTGGGCTTCGGCAGGCCCCTCGAGGACGCCGGAGCCGAACATGAACTTCCACCAAGGGGAGGGATTTTTCAGTTCGAAGGTCTGGCCGCGCCATTCGGGCCGACCGATGTAGTGCTCAATGTTGACGCGAGGGACGCCAAGGCCGCGCTGCTGAGCATATTGGAGATAGGCATCGGAGGAGTAGACGTCGCCGTAGTCGAGCAGGGACCAGCCTTCGATGCCATAGTCCATGGGCAGACGTTCGTGGCCGACGTGCCACTTGCCGATGTAGGCGTTGCGATAGCCGGCGCGGGCCAGGTGATGGCTGTAGAGCTGCGTGCCGGTGGCGAAGTCGAGCCGGTTGGATGTCGTGACCTTGGACTCGGAGTTCCAGCACAGGCGGTGCGTACTGGGATAGACGCCGCTCATCATGCTGGCGCGAGCGGGGGTGCAGACCGGCGAGACGGAATAGGCGCGGTCGAAGCACGTGCCTTGCTGACAAAACCGATCGAACACCGGCAGGCGGAGCTGGAACTCGCCGGGTGGGCAACTGTGGCCGTAATACGCCTGGTGGTCCACGATGATGAACAGGATGTTGGGACGGTCGGTTGGCATGGCGTTGGGAACATCAGATGGGGGATGCGGGTTGGGTGGGCGCGAAGGGTTCGCCAGCCCCGGGCGAGGCGCAGCCGAGAATCACGCCCCATTGCCGGGGCCCTTCGGGACCGAAGATGGCGCGTTCGGCCTCGACGAGAATCGGCTGATCGCTTTCGAACTTCGCGTAGCAGGCACGCATGGTGCCCTCGACGAGGTCGGGATCGTCGATGAAGAGCACGCGCTGGGCGTCCAGGTTGTACCGTCGGGTGCGGTCCCGGTCGCGCTTGTCGTCGCCGATGGTGAGGGTGATGGTCGCCGGTCGCGGGTTGGGGTTGAGGATGTGGTACCACTCGTACTGGCTGAAGGGGAACGGCGGATTCTCGGCGGGGACGAACCACTTGAAGCAGTCGCCGAAGTACCAGGTTTTCGAAAGATGGGGTTTGCCAAGCTGCATGCCACAACCGCCAGCATAGGTCGGGTCGTTGCTGAGGCCGTTGCGTTTGGCCAGCGAGATATGGAAGTAGGCCAAGGGCGTGTCGGAGACGATCTGCGCGCCCCACGGGCCGGCATCCTTGTGGGACTCGGGCAGGTCTTTGGGGAACTCCTGGTAGGGTCCGCCCATCGGGCCGGCGGTGATCGGCGGCATATCCAGCGGCGGGCGATCGGCGAAGAAAATCCGCTGGCGGATCGTGGTGTCGCGTTCGGCGAGGTTTCGCAGTCGAAACTCACTCATGCCGTGGTAATCGCCGACGGCCTTGCTTCGGGATGTGTAACCATTGGCGATGTAGTACGTGTATGGCATGGTGTTGCTCACGTTCGCTATCCGATCGTCAGCGGCCGAGCGGATCGGCCGCGATGCGCCCGGCTAAAGGCGGGCAGTATAGCGGTGGGTTTCATGCGGGTGGCGGCATATTCGCTTGCGCGTCGAGGCAATTAAGACGGGCGTATGAAGGGAAGTATCCACGTCACTTTGTTGCGTGGGGTGTGAGGCTGTCGGGACGGCTTGCGGCGCGGCGGTCTTTTCGCCATGATCTGCCGCCGGTCGATCCCCGACACCCCTCATCAGGACCTCACGCCATGACCACGAAGATGAAGGTCATTCTCGACACCGACATCGGCAGCGACATCGATGACGCGTTCTGCCTGGCCTACCTGTTGTCGCAGCCGCGCTGCGAACTGCTGGGTGTGACGACGGTCACCGGTGAGCCGGACAAACGGGCCCGCATGGCCAGCGCGATGTGCAGAATCGTCGGCAAGGAGGTGCCGATCTACCCGGGCTGCGCGAAACCGATGATCGTGCCGGCCATGCAGTACATGGCGATGCAGGGCGACGGGGTGGCCCGCTGGCCGCACCAGAAGGAGTTTCCCAGCGGGCAGGCGATGAACTTCCTGCGCGATACGATCCGGGCTCATCCTGGCGAGATCACCCTGCTGACCATTGGGCCGCTGACCAACGTCGGGGTGTTGTTCACGCTGGACCCCGAGCTGCCGTCGCTGCTCAAGGGGCTGGTGATGATGTGCGGGGTATTCACCAACCGCATGCCGAAGGCTGGCCCGCGTGAATGGAACGCCCTGGTCGACCCGCACGCGACGGCGATCGCGTACAAACACGCGGTGAAGGTGCATCGTTCCATCGGGCTGGATGTGACCTGCCAGGTGCAGATGGCGGCGGAGGAAGTGAAGGCCCGCTGCAAGGCCCCCGTGCTTGAGCCGGTGCGCGATTTTCTGGAAATCTGGATGCGCGAGTGGGACATCCCCGTGATTTTCCATGATCCGCTGGCGGCGACGGTGCTGTTTGACGAACAGATCTGCGGCTTCGAGCGCGGCACGGTGAAGGTGGAGCTCAACGGCAGCGAGCGGGCGATCGGCATGACGCACTGGAACAAGCAGCCGGCCGACGGTCCCGAGGGTCCGCATGAGGTGGCCCTGAAGGTGGATCCGGACCGGTTCTTTGAGCACTACTTCGGCGTGTTCAAGTAAAGCAGCCTCCGCGGCAGAACAGGCGTGTCGGCCGCGGTGACGACGGGCTCTTGCGCCGGGCGCCGGGCTGCCGGCGTCGGCTCGCCGCTGTCGGCTACTCCAGGCGCAGCTGGCGGCTGGACACGAGCTGGTGGGTGTGCATGCCCAGCTTCTCGTAGGTCATGTTGGCCGCGACGTTCTCGATCTGGGTGCCGACGGAGGCGAATCGGGCCCCGCGTTCATACGCCTGAGCGAAGGCCCGCGACACCAGGGCCGCGCCCACGCCCTTGCGCCGCTGCGAATCGGCGACGTGCAGCATGTAGATGCTCACGCAAGGCGCGCCCAGCTTGTGGGCGTGGTGAGGCATCACGACCCAGCCGAGCGTGCCGACCTCTTTGCCGTCGACGTTGGCCTTAATGACCATTGGCTCGAAGCCCAGCCAGGACTCGCGGATCGTCTGGTGCTTCATGTCGAGGGGTGAGTCTTCGTATTCCACGGCCGCCGCCGCCGCCAGGGGTCTGGGCCTCTGGCCAAAAGCGGTGGTCTTCAGCGATCCCTCGCCCTGGACCACGAAGCCCTCGCACGCCAGCGCCAGATGCAGTTGCGGCAACGAGACGGTGTTGATCCGTTCGCCGCCGATCCACAAGCCGCGATAGAACGGATAACCGTGAACCGCGCCGATGCCTTCGATGGTCTTGTGCCCGTGGGGTCTGAGCCACTCGACGGCCCGTGCGACCAGGGCCCGACCGACGGGCAGATCCTCGCGAGGAAAGATCAGCAGGTCGATGTGCGCGTGCGTCGGGGCCGGGTCATGCCAGATCTCCGTGCCGTGAGCGATCGACGCATGCACCCAGCCCACCACGTCGTCGTCGCGGCGGGCGATGAATAGTCCAGCCGGGTTGAAATAGCTCTTGGCTTCGATCACATCCACAAAAAGCTGCGGCGTCAGTTTGGCGATGTGCGGCTCATGGGCGGTCAGCCGGTTGTACAGATCGATCATCGCCTCGAGGTGGCGGCGGTCATAGGGATCGATGGTCAGACTCACGATCGTGACTCCATGGCCAATACCAGGTTCGACGCGGTGGCGGCGACCATCCCATCCGATGGGCCAACAACTGACGGTTCAGATGACGCGGGTCATGCGAATCGTGGACACTACCGCGCCGCGCACCGGGCGGCAAGACACCGCGCGTGATGCTTGCACACGCCGCCGTGGGGCCCGTAGCATGGCCCGCCCAGGAGCATGGCGCATGACAAAACATCCCCACGTTCTGGTTCTGCTCTGCGACCAGATGCAGCACAGCCGCATGGGCGTGGTCGACGGCGTGGCCCACACACCAAACCTCGATGCTCTCGCGGCTGAAGGCCTCCGCTTCACCCATGCCTTCACCTGCCACGCCCAGTGCATGCCCTCGCGGGCCAGCTTCCAGACGGGACTGTATCCGCATGAGTGCGGCGTGATGACCATCCGCGGCTTCGGCGGCCACCAGAACCGCCTTTCGCCGCATCACCAGACGCTAGGGCACGTCTTCTCCCAAGCCGGCTACCGCAGCGTCTACTTCGGAAAGATGCATCAGTCCCGCTCGCTGGCGGAGCTGGGCTATGCCGAGGGGGCAGCCTGGGATGTCGACGGGCATGCCGTGGATGAGGAGGCGATCCGCAGGCACCGGTTGGACGCCGTGCCCGCCGAGATGCATGAGAATTACGTGCTGCCTGAGCAGGCGACCGCGTTTTTGCGCCGCTGGCGGCCCGATGGGCGGCCGCTGTTCTTCACTTTCTCGACCAACCTGCCGCACCCGCCTTTCTACTTTGATCCGCGGTACGGCCAGCGGTTCGACCCGGCCGCGATGAAGCTGCCCGAAAGCTTCCATGCCGAAACGTTCGACGGCAAGCCGTCGTTTCAGCGTGCGCATGCGGAAGACGGCAAGCACGGCCTGTCCGACGCGGACAGCGGCCGGCAGATGCTCGCAAAGTATTACTCCATGATCGCCGCGATGGACGAACACCTGGGCCAGGTGATCGAGCAGTTCAAGCGCCTGGGCATGTGGGACGACACGCTGGTGCTGTTCACCTCGGATCACGGCGACATGATGGGGGCGCACCGGATGCGGCTCAAGGGCACGCTGCCGTATGACGAGCTGTACCGCGTGCCGCTGCTGATGAAGCTGCCGGGCGGCGGGGGGGCGGGCCGCGTGCTGGAGGCGCTGACCAGTTCAATCCAGTGCGGCCCGACGCTGCTCAAGGCCGCGGGCGTCGCCGTGCCGACGCAGTTTCGCCACGGCGATTTTCACCACCTTCTGGCCGACGACGCGGGGGGCGCGGCATCTGACGAACAGCCCGTGTACTTCGAACACTATGCGGCGTACTGGGGACTGCATCCTTTCTATGGCATCCGCACGCGGCAGTGGAAGTATGTCCGGTACTACGGCGAGGATGTCGGCGAGGTGGTCGAGGAGTTGTATCACCTCGCGGCCGACCCGCACGAGCTGCACAACGTCGCGGGTCGGCCTGAGCACGCCGACGTACGCCAGCGTCTGGCCCGCCGGGCCGACGACTGGTGGCATCGCACCGATGGCCGTGACATCGCCTACTACGAATCCGATCACTTCCGTCACAACCATCACAACGCCTGAGCCCGAATCAGTCCATCCTCGGGCGTCCACTTCGGTTTGCTGGTCTTGGCGGCCGTGGGTTCAGACGATGGCGCGGGTATAAGGCATGCGGCGCAGCAGGGCCGCGAGGGCGAAGGAAAGGACGACGGTGGCGGGCAGCATGACCCAGTATGGCTGATTGGCGCCGAGGAATTTCCACAGGGCGAACATGGCCAGAGGGTGAACGAGGTAGACGCCGAGCGTGAGGGATGCCAGCCGTGTCACCATCCGGTGGCGTGGCACCCGGACCACGCACAGGAGCATCAGCAGGGCGCCGACGGCATAGGTGAAGGCGACGTCGGCGCGGCCGATGGCGAGGATGGGCAGACACGTCAACCAGACCACGACGGTCACCGCGGCAAAACCAAACTGCCGCTGGCGGCGTCCCAGTCGCAAAGCGTAGCCATACGCCACGCCGATGCCGATGGTGGGCATCGCGACCCACCACTGACCGGCCAGTTGTGGCAGGTTGTGTGCGAGCGGCAACAGCAGGAGCAGCAGCATGCCGACCATCAGCGACATGGCCACCTTGAGGCGTGTGTTGAGCGGGGTCATGGCATGGCGGGCTGCCTGAACCAGCATGCCGTTGAAGTAGACGAAGGGTAGATACCACAGGTGCGCCGAGGGCCAGATCAGCAGCGTCCAGATGGAGGCTGGGTCGGTGAGCTCGGTGGGCACGCCGCGCGCGATGCGGAATCGGGCGGCGGCGTAGATCAGCCACCACGCAGCCCACGGCAGCATGAGGCGGCGTGTGCGTCGGCGCAGAGTCGGCCAGAAGGCCTGCCGCTGGCCGGCCTGCATGAAGGAGAGACAGAGGAACACCATGAGGCCGGGCCCGACAAGCTGGCGGCCGGGCGTACCGGGGGTGTGGAACCAGACGATGAGGATCGCGGCGAGAACGCGCAGGTAGAGACTCGAGCTGATGATCAGCGGCAAGGCTGGCCCGCGGTCAAGGATGGGTTGGGAGGCCGAGGGATCGGTCCACGGCGCGATCGCGGCGGTCGCGAGCGCGGAGCTGTCCTTCACGGCTGGATCGCGGTCGCTCACAGGGTCTTCCAAGGAAAGTGCCGCCTCAGTGGGTCATGGTACCGCCTGTTATCTGCGGGCGATCCGACCATCCCAATGTCGCATGGATTATCGGAGCAAAGCGCCGGGCCGGTTAACAACAAGGGGGAGTCGGGCCTTCAATGGGCCGGCCTGGCATGGGAGGCAGGCCGCGATCGCGGTTCGACGGTCGTGCGGTCGGCGGGCGCAGAAAGTGCGCGAGGCTTGACGAAGCTGCGCCAGCGGTTTTCGGACCATGCTTCAGGCCGCCGGCCCACGACGCCCTGAGGCAGCACGGCGCCGATTCTAAGGCGCTATTTAAAAACGACTTAGGAGATTTTATTGAGGCGGACGATGCGGTCTGATGGCTTGTGGCATCGGCCTTGCGATCCCGCTCGGTGCTGCGCGGCGCGCGGCAAGCGGGCCGAACTGGCCCGAATCGGGATCAGTGCCCACGCAAGGGAGTGCGATCGATGCCAGGCAGGACGGCGGCAGACAAAGCGACGGCGGGGGTCGGCCGCCCCGGTGAGCAGACGCCGGGCGGATGGCGGCGTCTGAGCCACGCGGCGGGCGACGCGAATATCGGGCTGACGATCCTGCGTCTGGCGGGGTTGGCCGAGGCGGTCCATCGCATGGAGCATGTCCGCCGCCAACTGGAGAGCGCGGGCATGAGCGTCGCGGCCCTGGACGAGACGAAGGATTCGGGTTTGAGGCAGGTCGTGATCGCGCCGACGGGGGTCGGGTTCGTCCGCAAGGACGCGGACGCCGGCCGCTCGTCGCAACCCCGCACGGAGGTGGGGCGATGAACTACGGCCTGTACCTCTCTTCATCGGGCGTTCTGACGAGCATGTACCGTCAGGACGTCTTTGCCAACAACCTGGCGAACGTGAAGACGGTCGGCTTCAAGCCGGACGTGCCGAGCGTGCGCCAGCGCGATCCGGAGTCGATCGAAGACGACTTCGGATTCGAGTTGCGTCAGGATCTGCTTGACCGGCTGGGCGGCGGCGTGTTTGCTGGCAGGCAGTGGATCAACTTCGCCCAGGGCGACCTGACACGCACGGGCAACGATCTGGACATCGCGTTGGGCAGCCCGCAGACGTTCTTCGCGATCGCGCGACAGGACGCCGCCGGCGCAGAGCAGGGCATCGCGCTGAGCCGTGATGGTCGGCTGGATGTGGCGTCGGACGGCACGCTGGTGCAGATCGCGACGGGTCGGCCCATTCTGGACGTGAACGACCAGCCGATCCGCGTGGCCTTGGGCAGCCAGGTGCGGCTGGACGGCCGCGGACAGGTGCTTCAGGACGGCGAGCCCATTGCGCAGATTCAGGTGACCGGCGTCGATGACCCGCAACGGATGGTGAAGCTCGGCGACGGGCTGCTAGGCCTGGGCGGTGAAGGGCCAACTGAGCCGGCGGCGCACCGGGTGGCAGCCGAGGGGGTGGTGCTGCGGCCGGGACACATCGAGGGGTCGGGCGTGGACCCGATCAAGGCGTTGATGGATCTGGTCAACGCGACCAAGGCCGTGAGCGCCAACGGCAACATGATTCGTTACCAGGACACGCTGATGGACCGGGCGGTGAACGTGCTCGGCCGGGTCAGCGCGTGAGACGGTGATGTCGCAGAGGTTTTGACGGGAGTGATGTGAACCATGGCCATTACCGCACTGCATGCCGGGGCGACGGGACTGTCGGCGCTGTCGACGGAGATCGACATCATCGCCAACAACCTGGCGAACGTGAACACCACGGGCTTCAAGAGCTCGCGGGCGAACTTCGAGGATCTGCTCTACCAGGAGAAGAGTCAGCCAGGCGTGGAGAACGCCAACGGCGACCAGCGGCCGGCGGGGCTGTACGTGGGCTTGGGCACGCGGGTGAGCAACACACAGTTGAACTTCAGCACGGGTTCACCGGTGGAGACCGGCAGCGACTTCGACATGATGGTGGCTGGCCCGGGCTTCTTCCGCGTGGCGGTGCGGCCGGACCAGGGCGAGGGCATCGGCTACACGCGGGCGGGCAATTTCTTCAAGAACCGCGACGGCGACCTGGTGCTGGGCAACGTGGACGGCCCGCGCATGGAGCCGCCGATCAACGTGCCCGACGGGGTCACGGAAATTTCGATCAGCGCCGACGGCATCGTATCGGGCCTGGAGCCGGGCGCGATCGACCGCACGGAGTTCGGCCAGATCGAGCTGTCGACCTTCACCAACACGGCGGGCTTGCGTCCGGTGGGCGGCAACATGTTCGTGCCGACGGCCGCATCGGGTCCGCCGATCGATGGCGTCCCGGCTGAAGGCGTGTTCGGCGAAATCATTCACAAGTTTCTCGAATCGTCCAACGTCGATCCGGTGCGCGAGCTGGTGAGTCTGATCAAGACGCAACGGGCCTTCGAGATGAACAGCAAGAGCGTGCAGGCGGCCGACGAGGCGCTGCAGGTGATCGGCAACCTTCGGCGGTTCTGAGCAAGCCGTGACCAGGGCTAGGCACTGAGCACTCCACCATGAACACGAGGCTTCGACACATTCTGATGCTCGCGACGACCGCGATGGTGATGGCGGTTCTGCCTTCACTGGCCGCGCGGGCTGACAGCGTGCGATTGCGCGGCGAGGCGACAGTGTCGAGCGACGTCGTGCGGCTCGGTGATGTGGCGGAGCTGAACGGCGCGGATATCGAGGCGCATGCGATGCTGCCGGTGCTGACATGGCCGCAGGGGCAGAAGCGCACGGCCATCGCCCTTGATGCGGTGCGCGGAGCATTGGCCGACGCCAAGGTCAACCTGGCGCGGGTGACGTTCAGCGGCCGGCTGAACTGCGAGGTGTCGCGTCAGGCCGCCCAGGGCGAGCCGTCCGCCGAAGCGCCGGGCGACGATCTGTCCGATGCGAGGCCGATCTCGACAGTTCCCGTGGTGCGCGATCTGCTGGTTGATCTGCTGAGCAGCATGGCCGGGGTGACGGATCGGGATGAATTGCGCTTTTCGTTCACCGATCCGGGTGGGATGCTCGACCGCCCGACGGGCGAAGGGCGCTACGAGTTTGAGCCGTTGGCGACGGTGATTCCAGGGCGCGTGCCGGTGGTGGTTCGGCGCTACGCGGGGGAAGCGCTGGCTGAACGGGCGCGCGTGCATGTCGATGTGGAGCGTCGTTTTCAGGCGGTGGTGGCGCAGCGCCGGATTCCACGGGGCCAGTTGGTGCGCGGCGAGGACGTGGCGATCCAGGGGGTGTTCGTGCGCGGCGGCGCGGAGCCGGTCGGAACGCTTGACGCGGTGCTCGGCCAGGTGGCGACGGGCACGCTGCAGGCGGGCGACGCCCTGGCGGCGGGCGATGTGCAAGCGCCGCGGCTGGTGAGGCGGGGCGACGATATGACGGTGCGCTGCATCGTCGGCAACCTGGTGATTCGTCTGACGGCGACGGCGATGGAGGACGGCGGGCGTGACCAGGTGATCCGGGTGCGCAACACCAGCTCGCGTGAGACATTTCTGGCCCGGGCGATCGGCGCCCATGAGGCGGTGCTGGTGCGTGAGGCCCAGGACGCCGATTCGCGGGAAGCATGGGCCGACGCGCCGATGCCTGTGGAGGCGACACGATGAATAACACGACGCGCCTGATCGTGGTGGTCCTGACTCTGGCGGCGATGACCGGCGCTGCGATCGGGCAGAGTTCATCGCTGTTTCTGGCGGCGCCTCCGCCGATGGCTGGAGCGACGGGCGAGCCTGAGAGCCTGCTGTCGCCGCACATCGCCGCAATGAGCATCGGCGCGATCACCCTGCCTCCGCCGCGGCTTTTCGCCCTGCACGACCTGGTGACGATCATCGTCCGCGAGGAGACGCAGGCGGAAGCGGACGCGACGCTGGAGACGGACAAGAAGTTCGACATGAACGGGGAAATTCCGCAGTTTCCGAATCTGGCGCTGGCGAAGCTGATGAAGTTCATCATTGAGCCGGCCGTCACCGATCCGGACAAGGCCCCGGCGGTGCAGATCGGTTTCGACACGAGCTTCGAGGGCGAAGGCAGCTACGAGCGCAAGGACAGCTTCACGGCGCGGATTACCGCCGAGGTGGTGGACATCAAGCCCAACGGGAACATCGTGCTTGAGGCCCGCAAGTTCATCCGGTCGGACAAGGAGACGCTGGAGATGGTGCTGACCGGCGTCTGCCGTGCCGAGGATGTGGCGGCTGACAACACGGTGCTGTCGACGCTGCTGTTCGACCTGCGGCTGGAGAAGGACCACACCGGTGAACTGAAGAAGGCCACGAAGAAGGGCTGGCTGACCAGGACGTTCGAGACGATCTTCAACTTCTGAGTTTCAAGACGCCATGACACACCACGGGATGACATCACGTTTCGGGCGCCTGGCGTTGGCGGGTCTGATGCTGGCGGCGTTCGGCGGTTTGGCAAGCGAAGCGGCGGCGCTGCAGGTGCGCGACCTGGCGCGGATCAAGGGATCTGAAAAGAGCACCCTGGTAGGCATGGGGCTGGTGGTGGGGCTCAAGGGCACAGGTGACGGCAAGTTCCTGCCTGCGATGCGGCCGCTGGCGGCGGTGATGCAGCGTATGATCGATCCGAACACGGTCGCCGCGGAGCTTAAGGACGCCAAGAATGTGGCCCTGGTGGCGTTGGAGGCGACGGTCCCCGCGGCGGGGGTGCGCGAGGGTGATCGGATCGACGTGCAGGTGAGCGCGGTGGGCACGGCCAAGAGCCTTGCCGGCGGTCGGCTGTTTCTGTTTCCGATGACGGGTCCGCTGCCCAACTCGCCGGTGTATGCGTTCGCGTCCGGCGCGGTCGTGGTCGACGATCCCGAGGTGCCGACGGTCGGCGTGGTGCGTCAGGGGGCGCAGATGGTGGCCGACATCCGGGCCCGGTTCATGAACGAGGCTGGGCAGATCACGCTGGTGCTCGATGACCAGAATGCGGGCTGGACCAACGCCTTCACGATCGCGGACCTGGTGAATCAGGAGATGGCCCCCGAGGGGCCGGCCATCGCGATGGCGGTGGATCCGAAAAACGTGGTCATCACGCTGCCGGCCCAGGAGCGGGCGAACCCGGCGGCGTTCATCAGCCGCGTGATGCAGAGCTACCTCGATCTGTCGATCATTTCCAGCGGCGCGCGGGTGCTGATCAATCAGCGGACCAGCACCATCATCGTCGGGGCCGACGTCGAGGTGAAGCCGACCTTCATCTCGCACCCGGGGCTGACGATCACGACCATCACGCCGCAGTCGGAGCCCACGTTGGCCAATCCGCGGGTCACGACGGGCAACTTCGTGGGCATGGACCCACAGAACCTGGGCGGCACGCGGATGCGCGACCTGCTGGCGGCGCTGGAGCAATTGAAGGTGCCGGCCGCGGATCGCGTGACGATCATCCGCGAGCTCAAGGCCAGCGGGGCGATCAAGGCGGAACTGATCCTGCAATGAGCGAAGTGGTGGGAATTTCATCAGCCGCCACGGGCGGACGAATGAGCGAATCATGGACCTGAGCATTCTCGACAACACGGCGGCGATGGAGCATGCGGTGCGGACGACCGCGGGCGCTGGCGCGTCGCGGGTTGAGGAAGGCGTATTTGCGTCGCACCTGGACAAGGCGCGCCGACAGGCGCGCGAAGCGTCGGAGCAGCTCGTGGCATCGACGTTGCTGCTGCCGCTGCTGCAGCAGATGCGCAACGATCCGTTCAAGACGGACATGTTCCACGGCGGATCGGCGGAGGACATCTTCGGGGCCCAGCTCGATACGCAGCTTGCCGATCGGATGGCGGCGAGCATGCGGCTGCCGGTGGTCGAGCAGGTGTACGGGCGGATCACGCGGCAGATGGAGGCCCGCCAGGCTGTCGGCGCGGGCGGAAGGATCGATCGTCATGGATGACCTGATCCGGCAGATTGAGCAGGTGCTTGACGACCAGTCGGCCGCCCATCGCGTGCTGCTGGGCTTGATCGATCGCAAGCAGGCGGCCCTGCGTGAGGCGCGGGCCGGCGACCTGCGTGACTGCTGCCGGCTGGAGAACGAGCAGGTGCAGCGGATCGCGACGCTGGAGAAGCGGCGGCAGGGCCTGGTGGCGGAGTTGACGCTGGCGATTGAACCGCAGGCCAAGGCGCCGATGCGGCTGACGGAGGTGGCTTCACGGCTGCCGCGGTCGCAGGTGATGGGACTGTTGCATCGGCGTGAGGAACTTCAGCGGCTGATCGAGCAGGTGCAGCGTTCGACGGGCGTGGCCAGGCGCGCGACCGAATCGCTGCTGCGGCACATGCAGGGCGTGATACAGACGATCGGTTCGGCGATGACGGGCGTGGGCACCTACAGCCGCAAGGGCTCGGCTCCGAAGGCGGCTCTGACGGTGCGGACGCTGAGCATGACTGCGTAGCGACGCGAGGGCGCCGGCCGCCGACGGGCGACCGACAAAGGCAGGGATGCCACAATGGGACTGACTTCCTCACTGCAGATCGGGCGCTCGGGGCTGCTGAGCTCACAGGCGGCGCTGGAGGTGGCGGGCAATAACCTGGCCAATGTCGGCACGCCGGGCTACCACCGCCAGACGGTGGCGTTGTCGCCGATCGCGGCGCAGGAGGTCGAGCCTGGCAAGTGGATCGGCCGGGGCGTGCAGATCCAGGAGATCGCCCGGCAGATCGACATGGCCCTGGAAGGCCGGCTGCGTAATGGCATCTCCGACCAGAGCGGCTCGCAACTGACGGCAGACATTCTTTCCCAGATCGAGGCGCTGGAGGACGCGCTGCAGATTGACGAGAGTGGTTCGCGCAGCAGTCTGGCGGGGCGGCTGGAGGCATTCTTCGGCGCGTGGGAGCAGTTGCAGGGTCACGTGACCGATCCGGCGTTCCGCACGCCGGTGATCGCCGAAGGCGCGAATCTGGCGGCCGCCCTGCATGAACTGCGATCGGGCCTTGGAGCGCTGCGTGATCAGATGGACGCGGGGCTCGAGAGCGATGTGGCCACGGTCAACGATCTGCTGTCGCGGATTGAGACGCTGAACAATCAGATCGGCAAGGCGGCGGGCAACAACGCGAACTCCGTTCCGACGCTGCGTGACCAGCGGGACCAGTTGCTCAGCGAGCTATCGCAGTACCTTCAGATCTCGACGCGCGAGACCAACGGCCGCGTGGACATCTACGTCGGCTCCGTGCCGATCATGCTTGACGGCAAGAGCCGCGGCGTGAGCATCGAGCAGCAGAGCAGCGGCAGCCTGAGCGAAGTGACGCTGCGGGTGACCGCCGACCAGACGATCATCGGGCGCAGTTCGGGCACGCTGGGGGCGAAGATCGCCAGCCGCAACAACGACGTGGGGGGCGCGCTGGGGACGATCGACACCCTCGCGGGCGAGATCGTCTGGCAGGTGAACCGGTTGCACAGCCAGGGCCAGGGACTGAAAGGTTACACGTCGATCACCGGCCAGAGCGTGGTCGAAGATGCGGCGGCCGGGCTGAGCAGCGCGGCGGCGAACCTCGACTTTGGCTCGCGTCTGCAGACCGGTCGCTTCGAGATCATCGTACGGCAGACTTCCGTGCAGCCTCCGATGGATCGCACCAGCACAATCGACATCAAGGTCGGCGTGGGGGCGACGGCGGATACGACGCTCAATGACGTGGTCGCCCAGCTCAACACGGTGGCGAACATCACCGCCTCGATCGACGCCGCCGGTCGCCTTCAGATCCGCACGACCGACAGCAATTTCGAGATCTATTTCGGTGAGGACACCAGCGGGGCGCTGGCGGCCCTGGGGTTGAACACGTTTTTCGCCGGCAGCGATGCGGCTGACATCGAGGTGTCGTCCGCGCTCGCGGCGGATCATCAGTATCTGGCCGCGGGCGGCGCGGAGGGACCGAACGCCAACGCGCTGGCGATGGTCTCCTTGCGCGGGACGGGTCTGAGCGGACTCAACGGCCGCAGCCTGGGGCAGTACTGGTCGGACCATGTGTTCAATGTCGGCGCCGCGCGGGCCCGCGCCGAGGACCAGGCCATGGCCGACACCGTGGTGGTGCAGAACCTGCAGGCGCAGCAGGCGGCGGTGAGCGGCGTCAACGCTGACGAGGAAGCGATCAACCTGTTGACGTTCCAGCGCGCTTATCAGGGCAGCGCGAGGTTCATCTCCGTGGTGGACGAGTTGATGCAGACCCTGCTGGCGATCATCTGAAAGGTTCTGAAGGTGGGACGGGTGGCGCCCGTCCCTGTCGGGGACAATCGACCTCCTGATTGGATCGGGAAATGGGCGAGTCATGACACGCATCGGCACCAACATCGGCCGCATCTCGACGCTGCAGAGCACCAACACGATGCTCGCGAACATCCAGCGTACGCAGTTGGCCCTGTTCGACACGCAGGATCACCTGTACAAGCGGGTGCTGCGTCCATCGGACGATCCGGGCGCGGCGTCGTCGATCCTGAACCTGCAGAATATTCTGCAGCGCCGTGATGTGCAGGGGCGCAATCTGGCGCATGCGACGGGTGTGCTGGACAACACCGACCAGGCGCTCAACGATCTGCAGGCGATTCTTCTGGAGGCGCGGGATACGGCGTCAAGCCAGATCGGGCTCAACAGCGACGACCAGACGCGGGCGACGATGGTGTCGGTGATCGACGACGCGCTGCGAGCGGCTACGGAGATCGCCAACCGCAGTTATCAATCGGTGCAGCTTTTTGGCGGCACTGGCGCGTTCAACGGCACAGGGGGGGTGATCGCCCAGGCGGGTGTCGGCGGGCTGCGCTATACCGGCGGCACATCGAACCTGCTGCTGGACGTGGGCGCCGATCAGCCGGTGCAGATCAACAGCAACGGCATCGAGGCATTCGGTCAGATGACCGTGCGCGTGCAGAGCGTGATCGACCTGGACCCGCAGGCGTCGGCGGCGACGCGGCTGGACAGCCTGACCGGAGCGCTGGGCAAGGGCATCCGTCTGGGTTCGGTGCAACTGACGGTCAACGCCACCACCACGACGGTCGATCTGACCGCGGCCGACACTTTGGGGGATGTGGCGGATATTCTCGACGACGCGATCGCGGCTCTTGGCGGCGTGAGCACGGTGTCGGTGACGGGCAACGGCCTGAGTGTGAACATCGCCGGCGGCGAGACCCTTGCGTTGACGGATGTGGGGGCGGGCAAGACAGCGGCTGATCTGGGACTGGTGGTGCCGGCAACGGTCGGCCCGGCGACGACGGCGGCGACCGATCTGGGACCGAAACTGGGCAAGTTGACGCCGCTTGCTTCGCTGGGTGTGGTGATTGACTGGGCCAGCGGCCTGCGCATCACCCAGGGCGGCACGACCAAGGTCGCCGACTTCTCGACAGCGTCAACCGTTGAGGATCTGCAGAACGTCATCGCCCAGCTCGATATGGGTCTGCGGCTGGAGATCAATGCCGACCGCACGAGTCTGAATCTGGTCAGCGACGTGAGCGGGGTGGCGTTGTCGATCGGCGAGAACGGCGGGACGACGGCGACGGACATGGGCCTGCGCAGCTACGACCTGTCGACGAAGCTCAGTGACTTCAACCGCGGCCAGGGGGTGTCGACGGTCAGCGGTCAGCCGGACTTCCGCGTTGAACTGCACGATGGGAGGAGTTTCGACGTCGACCTGAGCGGCCTGGCGACGGTGGGGGATGTGATCGCGGCGATCGAGGCCGCGGCGACCGGCGCGGGTCTGACGCTGGGCGTGGACTTTTCGGTCGGCCTGGCGAGCGTGGGCAACGGGTTGACGTTCACGGACGGCACGGTCGGCGGCGGGGATTTTCGGATTTACGCCCAGGCGGACAGCGGGCAGGTCGTGAGCCGTGCAGCCGAAGACCTGGGCATCCTGGTCAACGCCGGGGCGGGCGGCACGATCACCAGCAGCGACAACGCGACGGTGCGTGTGGAGAGCCTGTTCACACATTTGCAGGAAATTCGCGATGCCCTGCTGGTTCCGGGCGGTATTGGCATCGAGGTTGCTCTGGAGAAACTCGAAGCCGATATCGACCGGCTGGTGCAGGCCCGCGGCAGCGTGGGCATCCGGGCTCGGCAGGTCGAAGACGCGACGACGAGGGCCAATGCCCTGAAGCTTGCTGAGGAATCAACGCTCAGCGCACTGCAGGATCAGGACTTTACCGAGATGGCGACGCGATACACCACCTTGATGACCCAGCTTCAGGCGAACCTTCAGGTGGGCGCCGCCAGTCAGCAGCTTTCGCTCTTGGACTTTTTGCGCTAGTCGCGCAGGGTTTGCGCCCCGCCCGGTCATCGGCCGGCCGGATGGGGCAAGAGGCAGGACGCCGCGGGAATGGATTCCCGGCCACGACCAGGACGGACGGCCGACGCCGCAAGGCAAGGATCGAGCCATGCTCATCAACACCACACGCTTCGGACAGGTGGATGTCGATCAGGAACGGGTGCTCACGTTCGCCAAAGGTCTGCTGGGCTTTCCCAGCTACAAGCGTTACGTGCTGCTGGACACCGCTGACGACAGCTACTTCTGGTGGCTTCAATCGATCGACGCCCCGGAACTGGCTTTCGTGGTGACCGACCCGAGCCTGTTTGTAGCCAGCTACCGCGTGCCGATTCGGCCGGAACAGATGGGCGACCTGGGCATCGATTCGCTGGACCAGGCGCAGGTGTTCGTGATTGTGAACAAACGCAACAACACGCTGACCGGCAACCTTCAGGGGCCGCTGGTCATCAACTGCGGCAACCACTGCGGCGAGCAACTGGTCCTTTCGGATCGGCGGTTCACTACGCGGGTTCCGCTGGTTGAACTGGGAAGCCCGGTCGAAGCGGCGATGAGCGCTTAGGCATCGCGGACGACCGGCGGGCGGCGCAAGGATGGGCCGCTCCGATAGCACCACTCCGGCCGCTCGTGGCGGCTGGAAGGCCCGAGGAAGGAGCCGTGTGACATGCTGGTGCTTTCCCGTCAGCGTGACGAGACGATCATGATCGGCGATGAGATCGAGATCACGATCGTCGACATCCGGGGCGACAAGGTCCGACTGGGGATCAACGCTCCGCGGGAAGTGCAGGTGCATCGCAAAGAGGTGTACGAGGCCATCCGGGCCGAGAACGCCGAGTCCACCGAGGTTCAGGTGGATGACCTGCGCAACGCAGACCGGACTTTACGGCGCAAGCACGGGCGTGGCCCGTCGCCGCGGCCGACGCAACGGCACCGTTTGACTGGAGAACCCAGGCCCAACGGCCACGCCTAAACGCCCGGTGGCGGGCAGGCAAACGGCGTTCAGGGATGGAAGCAGGGCATGATGCCCCGCGGCCCGAGAAGGACGCTGAGCACGACAATCAAGGAGGATTGTCATGTCACGAATCAACACCAATGTTCCCTCGATCGTCGCACAGAACCAATTGGCCCGGTCCCAGGCGGACCTTCAGGTTCGCCTTGAACGGCTGAGCACCGGTCTGGCGATCAACCGCGGGGCGGACGACCCGGCCGGCCTGATCGTCTCCGAGCGGCTGCGCTCCGAGATCGAGGGCGTCGGACAGGCGATCGAGAACGCCGAACGGGCGTCCAATGTCATCGCCACCACCGAGGCCGCTCTCGACGAGGTCAACACCCTGTTGATCTCCATCAAGAGCCTGATCATCGAGGGCGCCAACGACGGCGGGTTCTCCAAGGAAGAGCACCAGGCCAACCAGCTTCAGATCGACGCGGCCATCGACTCGATCAACCGCATCGCGAACACGACGAGCTTTGCCGGCCTGAAGCTGCTCAATGGCTCGCTGGACTATCACCTTTCCGGCGTCAACGCCTCGAACATCAAGGATGTTGAGGTTTACAACGCCAACTTCGGGTCGCGGCCGAACATTCCCGTGACCGTCGAGGTGATCAACAGCGCCGAAACGGGCACGCTGTATGTCTCGGGCTTCGGCACGGGCATCTTCTCCGGCGGCACGGGCAGTTCGCAGGTGACCATTGAAGGCAACGAAGGGGTGGTCACCCTTGACCTGATCAGCGGTATGACGGTCGACGCCTTCATCAGCTCGATCAACTCGCACGCGGACGTGACGGGCGTTTCGGCTTCGCGTTACAACGCGGCCGATCCGGCGTCCGGTCTGGTGCTGCACAGCAAGGCGTATGGCTCCAGCGCCTTTGTCAGCCTCGATTCGACCGATGCGAACTTCATGCAGGCGTACGGCACCAAGGGCACGGCCGCGTCAGCCAGAACGCGCGACGAGGGCGTCGATGTGCTGGCCCTGGTGAACGGCAACGTCGCGCTGGGAGACGGCCTGGACGTGACGCTGCGGTCGCCGTCGATCAACGTGAAGATGTCGCTGGACGCCACGTACGCCCAGACGCTTAACAGTACGGAAACGTATTACATCACCGGCGGCGGCTCGAAGTTCCAGATCGGTCCATCGGTCAACGTGCAGCAGCAGGTGCATATCGGCATTCCCTCGATGCACGCCAGCCGACTGGGCAACAGCATCGTCGGCTACCTGGACTCGCTGAAGACCGGCGGTGACAACAGCCTGTTCGTCGACGGCCGCGAAGACGAGGCCCAGCTCATCCTCGAGGAGGCGATCGACCAGGTGACCAAGCTGCGTGGTCGGCTGGGCGCCTTCGAGCGCAACACGCTGGATGCGTCGATTCGTTCGAGCTCGGTGGCCCTGGAGAATCTGACGGCCGCCCAGAGCCGCGTCCGCGATGCCGACTTCGCCAAGGAGACGGCCGCCCTGACCCGGGCGCAGATTCTGGTCAACGCCGGCACCAATGCCCTGGCGCTGGCCAACAGCTCGTCGCAATCCGTGCTGGCGCTGCTGCAGTAAATCATGTGACGCGTGCGGCGAACAACCGTCGCACGGACCATCAAGGGGCGACACAAGGCCCGTTCACAACCCCCCACGCGACCCGCCGCCCCGCGGCGGGTTTTTCTGCGCGATGGCATGGATGGCGTGCGGCCGTGGCGGCGGTAGACTGCGGTCAACAGCAGGGGTGCCGCATGCCCGAACGCCAGATTTCCGTTATCGAGCCGCTCAACCGCGCATGGGAGCGCACGCGGGGGCTGCTGTTTCGGCCTTTCAACCTGGGAACGTGGCTGATTCTGGGCTTCGCGGCGTTTCTGGCGAAGCTGGGAGGGGCCGGCGCCGGCTTCAACTTCCGTTACGTGGCGCCGAATCTGCCGGGTGGCGGTCGTAGCACAGGTCTGGGCGGGTTCAGGCCGATCGACCCGCAGTCCATTCTCGACTGGCTCAGCGCCCACGCGATGCTGGTGCTGGCTGTCGGCGCCGGTGGAGCGATGCTGTTCACGATCATCTATGCGTTGATCGTGTTTCTCAGCAGCCGGGGTGTGTTCATGCTGCTTGACGGCGTGGCCAGCGGACAGGCGACGGTCAAGCGGTCGTGGCGCGAGCAGGCGGGGGCGGCCAACAGCCTGTTCGGCTTTCGTATGATCGCCTGGGCCGTGACCGTGGGTTTGACGCTGTTGACCCTTGGCGGCGCGGGCTTGATGGGTTGGGAGGACTTTCGCCGAGGGTCATTCGGCTTGCGCGGCGTCTGGGCTGTGACGATGGGCTTACCGACGCTGGCGATGTGGTGGATGGGGTACGCGACGGCCATCGCGCTGCTCAAGGACTTTATCGCTGCGACGATGTATCACCGCGGCGTCGGCGTGCAGGCGGCATGGGGTGTGTTCTGGCGTGAGGTGGCGCGGGGACGGATGTGGCCGCTGACGCTGTTCTATCTGATGAGGCTGCTGCTGGGCATTGGTGTGGCGATGCTGGCGGCGATGGTGATGTGCGCCACCTGCTGTATGGGCGCGCTGCCGTATATCCGCGACGTCATGCTTCTGCCGGTCTGGGTGTTGCTCCGGGCGTATTCGCTGTATTTTCTGGCTCAGATCGGTCCGGAGTGGCAGATGCTCACGCCGCTGGCCGGTGAGCCGCCGCGCTGCCCGGCCTGCGGGTACGACATGCGCGGCAACCCGAAAGCGCCGACGTGTCCGGAGTGCGGCGTGATGCTCGCGCCGGATGGTGTGGTGACGGCAGCGCCGCGACTGGCGTCGGCGCGCGGCAAAGCCGATGTCATGGCGATGGACGATCCGACGCTGCGGCTGGGGCGCGGGGTGAACATCTCCCACTGGTTGAGCCAGAGCGATCATCGCGGCGCGGAGCGGCGGGCGTGGTTCACCGCGGCCGACGTTCACCGCATCGCTGATTGGGGCTTCTCGCACATCCGTCTGCCGATCGATGAACAACAGCTTTGGGATGACCGCGGCGACGTGGAGGGTGAGGCATGGGATCTTCTGGGCGCGGGTCTGGACTGGGCGCGGGCGGCGGGGCTGCGGGCGGTGGTGGACCTGCACATCCTGCGATCGCATCATTTCAACCAGGCTGACGAGCCGGCGCTGTACCGCGATGAAGACGAGGCGAAACGTTTTGCCCACCTGTGGCGCGACCTGAGCGCCTTTCTTCGGGCCTGGCCTGAAGACGTGGTGGCGTATGAGCTGCTCAACGAGCCGGTCGCGCGTGACCCGGCGGACTGGAACCGCGTCGCGGCGCTCGCCCTCGCGGCCGTGCGCGAAGGTGAGCCGACGCGTAAGGTGATTCTTGGCAGCAATCGTTTCCAGAGTTGCGACACGTTCGCCGACCTGGCCGTGCCGGAGGATCCGCATGTGATCCTCAGTTGCCATTTCTATGATCCGGTGCTGATCACGCACCATCGGGCGCCGTGGTCGCCGGCCGGCGTGTACCGCGGGCCCGTGCAATACCCCGGGTTGATCGTGAGCGAAGAGGCGATGGCGCAGATCGAGGACGAGTCGGTGCGCCAGGTCGTCGGGCCGCGCAACGGCATATGGAACCGCGAGCGCATCCGCCAGCAGATCGCCAAGCCGGTGGAGGTGGCTCGACGTCACGGTAAGGCTTTGTACTGCGGCGAATTCGGGTGCTATCACGCGTTACCTCGCGTGTCGCGCGTGGCGTGGTATCGTGATGTGGCGGCGGTGCTGGGCGACTTCGGCATCCCCTGGGCCAACTGGGATTACAGGGGCGGTTTCGGCCTGCTGACGCAGGCGGGCGAGGACCAGCCGGTGCTGGACATCCTGCGGGGGATGGGCGGGGAAAGCCGGGTTTCGGTGTGAAGCCGCGATGGGGCGCGAGGTAGAGTGATGACCGCGGACGGAGGTTCGACCATTTCGATCGTGGGTGCGGGGCGCGTGGGCGTGACGCTGGCGTTCGCCTTGCTGTCGCAGGGGCTGGGCCAGCGGATCGTGCTGGTCGGGCGGGAGCGCAAGCGTGTGCTGGGGGACGTGTATGACCTGGTGCATGCATCGGGTCTGGTCGGCGGAGCCGAGGTGGCGGCGGGTGAACTGGCCGACACGGCCGACTCGGACGTGGTGGTCGTGACCGCCAGCGCACCCACGAAGGAAATCGGCCGCATGAAGCTCGCGGCCGCGAACGCGACGCTCTATGACCAGTTGATTCCATTGCTGGCGAAACTGAGCCCGAAGGCGGTGTTTCTGATCGTCAGCAATCCGGTGGATGTGATGACCTGGCGGGCGATTGAACTGAGCGGTCTGCCGGCTCATCAGGTGATCGGTACGGGGACGCTGATTGATACAGCCCGGTTCCGCAGCCTGCTGGCGGCGGCGGCGGAGATCGATCCCAACGATTTGCGGGCCTATATTCTTGGTGAGCACGGGCCGAGCCAGTTCCCCGCATTGGCGGCGGCCAGTGCCGGCGGCGCGCGTTTCGAGCAGGGCGAGGAAGCCTTGCGATGGATGTTCGAGCAGGCCCGCGACGGCGGCGATCTGGTCATGCGACACAAGGGCTACACCAACTACGCCATCGCCCTGGCCTGCACCATGATCCTGCGGGCAGTGCTGGGCGATACGCACTCGGTGATGCCGGTAAGCACCCGCCTGGAGGGTTTCTACGGCCTGAGTGACGTGTGCCTGTCGGTACCCTGCGTGTTGGGTCGCGGTGGTGTGGTGCGTCAGCTTCATGTGGAACTGAGCGCGACCGAGCGCGAGGCGCTGCGTCGTTCGGCGGCAGTGGTGCGTGAAGCGATCGCGGGTTTGCCGGCGGTGTCGCGTCCATCCCAGCCGGCCGGGGCCCGATCCGAGTGAATGGAGCAGCAGCCATGAACAGGTCCGCCACAATGACGACGGCGTTCGATGAGCGGGTCTATGCGTTGTGTCGACAGGTGCCGCGCGGCAAGGTGACGACGTATGCGGCCATCGCGCGGGCCCTGGACTCGCGGGCCTACCGCGCGGTTGGGGGCGCACTGCGTCGCAACCCGTATGCGCCCCATGTGCCGTGCCATCGAGTCGTCGGCAGCGACGGCCGCCTGACGGGATTCGCCGGTGGTTTACCGGAGAAAAAGCGGATGCTCGAGTCCGAGGGCGTTGCCGTGGAGAACGGCCGGGTCGACCTGTCGCGGTTCGGTGTGAGCGTGTGAGGGTTGAACGGGTGGGCGTTGTTGAATCGCCTGTGTGGGTTTGCGGCGACGTTTCACTTGGCCGCGGGCACACGCATTTGATGTTGACCCTGAGCGCTCAGTTGCCTGTGCTCTGGCCGCGGTCTTCGCGCGGCAGGTCGCCGGGACGGGGGATGAAGTTGTAGTCGTCAGTCCACGCCTCGCCGCGCGTGATTTGGGTGAAGCGTACGTGCCCATCGAGGAACAGCAGGTTCATCCGGTCGTCCCCATTGTGGAAGTTGGCGTCCCAGCGGCGGTCGTTGACCGAGTAGTACCACTGGCAGTCGCCGGCCAGCACAAGGCTGCTGTGGTCGATCTGCACGAAGTGGACCGCCATGCGGTAAAACTGGGGTCCAGGCTGGTCGGGGTCGTCCTTGTACAGCAGCAACGGGTTGAGCATGTAGGTATTGCCGAAGTACTGGAACGCGGTGCGGCCGCGGGTGACGCCTTCGCCCAGCGACTCATCCCAATGGTGGATGGGCCGGTCCGACGGACAACGAAACACCTCGGTGACATTGGCCGAGGCGTCTTCGAGCGAGGCGCCGACGTAGGGATTGAGCGGCCGAATCGGCGGACCGGGACCGATGGCGTTGAACTCGGCCGGCTCCACGCCGCCATACTGCCACCACATCTGCAGCACGTAAGGCGGGAAGTAGCCACGGTAGTCGTCCAGATACATCTGCCAGGCCTGGCCGATCGCCCTGAGGTTGGTGGCGCAGCGGGCGACGCGGCTGATCTGCCGGGCGGAATTGATGACCGGGAAAATGATGCCCATCAGCACGCCGATGATGACGATCACCACCAGCATCTCGATGAGCGTGAACCCCTGTGGGGGTCGAGAAGGGCGGGTGGGTCGGGTTGCGGAGTTGGACGGCATGTTGATGCGGTGCGCGTCGTGGTGCCAGCCGTGCGACAGGGCCGGCACGGTATGGGGTTGCAGGCATGAACCGGGCAGAGCGCCCGTCACGACTCCGGACCGATCGGCCCGGGTGTTCCACATGCCATTGTACCCCTGAAGGGCGAAAGGTCGCCGTATCGGCTGAAAAAACGCCTTTCCCCGGCTTGCCGCGGGATTCTGGCGGGGCTCAAACGCCTCGGTGCAGAGACGGTCCGATAAGAACATTCTTCGGTTTTTTCCCGTTGCTGTCTGAAGATCGTTCATCGATCCTGATAGGTCGGTCGATAAAAAAGTGACAGATTTTCAGATCAGCCGGCCGCTGGGCAAATCGAATCATGGACGTCGCAGCTCGCATGGTGCGGGCCGACGAAAAGCCAACCGTGACCCGGCCGCCGCGAGGAGATCGATCCGATGCCTACGACACGCAAGACCACCGCCAGGGCGAAGGCCGCTCCGAAAGCCAAGGCCCGCAAGACCAGTCGCAAGACGGCCCGCAAGGCCGCCGTCAAGGCCAAGGCCGCTCCCAAGGCGAAAGCTCGTAAGGGCAGCCGCAAGACGACCGTGAAGGCCAAGGCTGTCGCGAAGCCCAAGGCTCGCAAGACCAGCCGCAAGCGCACACGCAAGGCCACAGTCAAGGCCAAGGCCGCCCCCAAGGCGACCGGCCGCAAGACCACGCGCAAGCGCGTGACCCGCGCGACCACCAAATCGCGCACGCTCAGCTTCCCCCGTGCCACCCGGCGCACGCGCAAGGCCGCCTGAGCCCCGCACAATCCGTGACATTCCGACAACGCCGGCCTTCGGGTCGGCGCTGTTGTTTTATGCGCCAGCGCCGCGGTCTATCATGTCCGGATGCTCAAACACATCGATCACGTCAACATCGTCGTGCACGAAATCGAGCCGATGATCGCCTTTTACCGCGACGTGCTGGGCATGACGGTGAGCAAGCGTGTGACCATCTCCGGCGACTGGATCGCGTCGGTCATCGGCCTCGATGACCCATCGGCGATCGTTGAGGCTGACGTGGTGTACCTGGACCTGCCCGACGGCCCGCGCGTGGAGCTGATCGACTACCGTCAGCCGCCGGGCGTGCGGCCCGCCGGGCTGAACGCGCCCAACACGCACGGCCTGCGACACATGGCCTTTGCGGTGGACGATGTCGACGCCGCCTCGACCCGACTCAAAGCGGCCGGCGTGCGGCTCATCGGTCAGGCTCAGCGTGTGCCCGAAAGCCAGGTCACCTACGCCGGCGGCGTGCGCAAGCGATTGGTGTACTTCCGCGATCCCGAAGGCAATCTCCTGGAACTGTGCGAGTATCGCTGAAGCGGCCGCTCAGCCGGCGATCAAAGATCGCCGGTCCCTCGTCGCTCATTTCCCTTACCCGCCACATCTTTCCGTCGCTGTCTGTTCGTAGCCATGTTCGTGCGGGCTCACCTGCAATCGCGGCATGACGCAAGGACAGCGGGCGGCAGTGCGGGTCAGGGTTTTCATAGATCACGCGGTGCGCGTGGCGAAGATGTTGGGCCGTCTGGAAAAACGAAAAACGGGCGACCCCGGAGGGCCGCCCGTTATGGAGGAGGAAGTTGGACGGACAGCGAGAAACTTCCTGAATCGCAAATCAACGCCGGCGCAGGAGCGCGATGCTACCGAGTGTGAGCAGAGCCAGCGTCGCCGGTTCGGGCACCACTTCCACCAGGCCGTCGGTATAGACGCCGGTGCTGCGTTGCAGCGTCTGGAGGCCGCGGTCGCCCAGCTCGGGCACGATGCCGTAGCCTTCCAGCAGTGAGACATTCACGAACACCTCCCATGTAGCCAGCACATCGTTGCCGTCAAGGGTGTAGATCAGTTTGCCGGCTGTGGACGCCAGCGTCGTGACCACCCCTGCGTCGTACCGCTGCAGCAGCGGGATTTCATGCACGAGATTCGGTCCGAGAATGCTGGGCAACAGGCCGTAATCGGGGCTTGGATGCAGGTGCAGGCCGTTGTTGGATGCCGGCGAGTATGTGGCCAGCAGCAGTGATCCATCGCCGCCCGCGCCGCCGCTGAAGCTGCCGGACCCATTGCCCGCGCTGGGCGCGTTGGAGCTGGCGCCCCAGGCCGTCGGGCTGGTGCCGAACTTCGTGACGATGCGGACCGACTGCGTGAGGTTGTCGTTGACCGTCGGCCCGGTGATGGACGGCCAGCCAAGCTGGGCGGGATTGCTGATGGCGTTGATGACGCCGCCGATGCCCAGCACGGTGTCGCCCACCTGCCAGTTGGCGTCCAGCAGGTTCGAGCCGGCCCCGAGGGTGAGGCTGGTGGAGTAGATGTCAAAACCGAAGTTGCCGTCGCCACGGACATACGTGCCGTTCTCCAGCGTGTTGCTGCCGTAAGCCCATCCGTCGGCCACAGGGTCGCCCGTGGACGCGAACGCCGGACAGGCCAGCAGCAGCGCCGCCGCGGCGGTGATGATGGCTGTGTTTCTGAGCTTCATGTGCTTTCTCCCATGTCTGTTCAATCCATGTTCAGTGGATGGCCATTTCGTATCCGGCCATCACCGCCGGCGGCGCAGGAGAGCCAGGCCCCCGAGCGCCAGCAGGCCGAGCGTCGCCGGCTCGGGGATGGCGGCCAGCGAAGTGTTGTCGATGGCCAATCCCTCGATGTTGTTGTACGTGAACCAGCCGTAGCGGTTGCCGCCGACAATGGTGGCGATGTCATCCGCCACACTGCCGCGGGTGATCGTGTGCAGGAGCGAACCACCGCTGTCGCGCAGATTGAAGTCAACGGATAGGCTGCCGGCATCGTCATAGAAGACGCTTTCCAGGGTGTACCAGCCAGCCGAGCCGACGGTGTAGTAGTTGCCGCTGTTCTCGTTGAGCAGCTTGAAGCTGTTGTAGCTGTAGTCGCTGTTGTTGGAGGCGTTGACCAGCAGGTCCGTGCCCACGATGCCCACGTGCCAGATGAAGTCGCGCAGATGGCTGCCATCCTGCTTGCTGGCGGCAACGGACAGGTCGAAGCCGTCGCCGTCGGACCATGCCGGATCGAGATAGACGTCGAGCGAAGCCGTGAAGCCGGGGCCGAAGCTGCTGCTATAGCCACCGAAGCGTGTGTAGGGACTTAGAGCGCCCAGCGAAGGCACATTGAAAACGTTGTTCTGCAGGCTCAGGCCGTAGATCTCCGCATGAGCGACGCCGCTGGCGGAGGTGATGCCGTTGGTGCCGGAGAGCACGCGCTGAATCGCCCCGCCGGCATAGTTCTGCCAGTTGTCGGTCATGTTGGCGACCCAGCCGGGATCCTCAAAGCCCTCGAAGTGCGGCGGGGCGGCGATGGCGGAAGTGCTGAGCGCCACCACGGCACCCAGCGTTACGAGTGCGGACTTGATTGAAGCTTTCATTCTCCACTCCTCTCGGCTGCCTCGAACATCGAGACAGATTTACACCCTGCGCCCCCGCACACGGCAACCAAGCCGCACTTGACGTGGACGCTGATCGTCGCGAACACAAGTCGACCGCCGCGGACCATGACCGCGAACGACCGATGTCAAAATGTCCCAGGGAGAAGGGCGGAGGAAGCCTTGAGACGCCTTGGCCTGACCGGCGGGCGAGGCCCGCCGACCGCTGTGAAAGTCGCGTCCGGATGTCGCAGAGGCCGGAGGAACGGCATGCACATCACAGATGCGAGGCTTTCCACAGCACAGCCAGGAAAGCACAGGCGCGTTTGATTATCGCGAAGTGGCCCACGGTGTCAATACGAATCAGCGTGTGGAAAACAAAATAGTTGCGATGCGTGCGGCGTCGGTGGGGTCGGCAGGGACGAATGATGGCGATTTTTGGCGCGTGGACGACGTCGCTATAGTGGTTAACTGCGGGTGTGGCGAGAAGACTCGGCCGCCCGCGACCACTCCACCCGATACGAAAGGCCATCGGATGCTTCGCAAGAAGAAGTACATCGTCGAGCGTTACCCTGAGAATCCGATTCTGACGGCTGACGATTTTCCTTACGACATCGTGACGGCGTTCAACGCCGGCGTGGTGAAGCAGGCGGCCGATAAGTACACGATGGTGGCCCGCGTCGAGAACTCGGCGCTGGAACGGTACATGTGGGTGTGCGACTCGACGGATGGTATCAACTTCACGCCGCGGCCCGAGCCGGCGCCGTATCCGCAGAACGATCCGGTGTATCACGAGTATGTCGACGGTGGGCGCCAGCGCAGCTATCACGACCCGCGCATCTGCGAGGTCGAGGGTCAGTATTACGTGACGCACAACTGCCACACGGACTACGGCTGCCAGGTCGGGTTGTACAAGGTCGACGCGGAGTTCGTGAAGTGGGAGTGGATGGGGTTGATGACCTGGCCGGACAACCGCAACGTGGTGCTGTTCCCGGAGAAAATCCAGGGCAAATACTGGCGGCTGGATCGGCCGAACGTGCCGGGGGCGATGCACATTTTCACGGGCCAGAGTCCGGACTTGATTCATTGGGGCGTGCCGCGGTGCATCGTCAAGACACGCAACCCGACGCGCTGGGCCCAGGAGAAGATCGGCGCGGGTGGTCCGCCGATGAAGACCGACGAAGGCTGGCTGTGCATCATCCACGGTGTGCGGCCGCAGTGCCACGATTCGGTGTACCAGCTGGGCGTGATGCTGCTGGACCTCGAAGACCCGAACAAGGTGATCGGCGTGTCCAAACGAGCGATCCTGGCGCCGGAAGTGGACTACGAACTGGTCGGCCAGACGCCGAGTTGCGTATTCACCTGTGCGTCGATCATCGAGGACGACGGCACGGTGCGGATTTATTACGGTGGGGCGGACACGGTGCAGTGTCTGGCGACGGCGTCGCTGGATGACCTGATCCACGCGTGCAAGCACGAGTAGGGTCTGGGGTTTGGGCCCTGGGGTGGGGTCGGCTGCGGGGGGGTGCTGGAAGTGAAGCTTTGAGCATGGTGCCCACGGGTCATCCGTGGGTCTTTTCTGTTTTTGGCGTGGAATGACGGGACGGGTCTTGATTTTGTGCGGCAGATGGTGATGGTTTGCCGGTTCGAGAGTGGACGCGCGTGACACGTGGCGGCTGAGTGTGGCATGCGGCGGACGGCAAGGGTGGCGGACCGGTCAGCCGGACGAGTGGGTTCTGATGGGAAGTCCGAGTGAATTCGTGGCTTTGTCGGCGAATGGACACGGTTTCATGGTCGGCGGCCGACGGTTCCTGCCGATCGGCGCCAACTACTTCGACCCGGCGAGCGGTTGGGCGCCGAAAATCTGGAGCCGGTTTGACCCGCAGCGCGTGCAGCGACAGTTACGACAGATTGCCGATGCCGGCTTCACGACCGTGCGCATCTTCCTCGACACGGCATTGCTCAATCCCGAGCCGGACATTTACAGCGACGAGGGCTTTGCGCAAGTTCGGCGAATGACCGACCTCGCGGCGGCTGCGGACCTGCGCATCATCTACAGCGGGCCCAACGGCTGGGAAGGACGTGCGCGGCACGCATGGGGCGACGTCTTCGGCGACGAATCGGTGTTGGACGCGCGCTGTGAGCTGTGGCGACAGATCATGAAACGCCTGGGCGACGAGCCGACGGTCATGGCGTGGGATCTTTTCAACGAACCGAGCGTCGGCTGGCCGCGGCCGGAACACGCGGACCATCACTGGTTGGGGGTGCGGCGGCGGGCGTGGCGGGCGTTCGCATCCGAGCACCTGGGCGCCGACCCGGGCGAAGCGTTCCCGCAGGTCGAGTCGGACGGTCAGGACCCTCAGGTTTACGCCTGCTATGTGCAGTTCCTTGAATACCTGAGCGAGCGCTGGGTACGGCGACAGTGCGAGGCGATCCGCGAGGGCGGGGCGCGGCAGCTGGTCACATTCGGCATGCACCAGAGTTCCATTCCCGTCTACTTGCCCGGCCGTTATGCCTACGGGGGCTTCAACCCGACGCGGGTGGGGCGTTATCTGGATTACATGTCCGTGCACTTCTATCCCATGCTGCCGGATGTCGACGTGGGCATGGTCGAGCCTTACTACACGCAGCGCCGCGGCTATGTGGAGATCGTGGCGCGGGGGGCCCATGTGGCGGGCAAGCCGCTGGTGATCGAAGAGTTCGGGTGGAAGGGCGGCAGCCGCGTGCCCAACGAGCAGAAGACCTGGCCGCAGGAGCACCAGACGATGTGGTCGCAGACGCTGGTCGAGGTGACCCGCTGCGTGGCCAGCGGCTGGCTGAACTGGGCCTATGCCGACAGCGCCGATCCCAACACCGACATCTCCGGCGCCTCGGGCTTGTGGACCAGCGACACCACTGAATTGAAGCATTGGGGCCGGCGCTTCGCGGAGATGGCGGGAGAACTGGCGGCCGATCCGCCGACGTACACACCGGCCGGGACGCGATTTGAGTTGGATCTGGTGGACTACCTGCGGGCCCACAACGGGCGACCGGACAACGGCTGGCTGGCCGAACACTGTGGCCGCAGGTTCGATCAAGGCGTCGAGGTTGTGTTCAAGCGGCCATGGGAAGATGGGCGCCAAGGTTAAGAGTTCGAGGCTGAATTCAAAGGTCTGAAGGGCGAAACATCCGCACCCGCGATTGTGAAGGTGCGGACCAAGAGGGAGTGCTGTCGATGGCGGGTTTTATTCGCGTGGATGATGCCGGCGTTGGCTTTGTGGACGAGGCAGGGTCGCCGTGGACGCCTTACGGGTGCAACTACTTCGATCCGATCGGCGCGGGCTGGCCGTTCAAGAACTGGGAGCACTTCCATGCGCAGCGCTTCGACCAGCAGTTCACCCAGATCGCGGGCGCGGGACTCAACTGCCTGCGCGTGTTCCTGGATACGGGGAAGCTGAACCCGCAGCCGCAGCAGTACAGTCAGCGCGGTTTTGAAATGGTCGAGCAGATGGTCGAGATGGCTGGCCGGCACGGGCTGCGGATCATCTTCAGCGGGCCCAACTGGATCGAGGGGATGCCCGAACATCGCAAGGGCGACGTATACGCCGACGATCAGCAGCTCGACTGGCTGTGCGAATTATGGGCGAAGATCGCCGAGCGCTTCGGGAAGAACCCGACGGTGTTCGCCTGGGATCTGTACAACGAACCGCACATCGGCTGGTACAAAGATCCGAAGCGCACCAGCGAGGCGCGGGTCGCCAAGTGGCGGCAGCGGGCGGAAAAGGAACTGGGGCTGGGCGACGTCGACGGCGTGGTGACCAGCACGGGTGAGGGCGTGGACCGGGCGGTGTATCGTGCCTATGTGCGGTTTCTCGACGACCTGGGCGAGAACTGGGCGGCGCGACAGTGCGAGGCGCTGCGGCAGTCGGGCGCGAGGCAGCCGATCACCGTCGGCCTGGTGCAATGGTCCACGCCGATTCTGGGCTCGACGACGTATACCGGCATCAATCCGCGGCGGATCGCCAAGCACCTGGATTACATGAGCCAGCACTTCTACCCGATCGTGCAGAGCCTGAAGCGCGGCATCGACCCGGAGATCCCGCAACAGAAGGGGTATCTGGAGATCGTGACGCGTGCGGCCCGGGCGCAAGGCAAGCCGCTGGTGATGGAAGAGTTCGGGTGGAAGGGCGGGCCGAAGCTGGCTGGCGATCCGCAGGCATTCCCTGAAGAGCATCAGACGATATGGTGCGAGCATCTGGTGTGGACGACGGCCCGGTGCGGAGCACGCGGCTGGCTGAACTGGGCGTACGCCGACTGTCCCGAGCCGAATACGGATATCAGCGGCGCGTCGGGTTTGTGGACCAGCGACACTACGCGGCTCAAGCACTGGGGCAAACGATTCCTCGAATTGCGCCAGCCCATGAGCGCCAGCCCGCCGGCCTATGAACCGCCCAGGCAGGTCTTTGAGATCGATCTGGCGGAGTATCTGTACAACCATCAGGGCCAGCCGTCGCATGCGTGGCTCAACGAGCACTTCGGCGACGGTTACGCCTTTGGGGTTGCGGTTGACTTTATCGATGCCTGAACAGGGCAGATCGCGTCGCATCAGCGCGCGTGTTCCCCAGGAGAGGCGACATGATGAGACATTTTCCACGTCGGTTGCTGGTGACGATGGTTGTGGGGGGGCTGCTGGCGGTGTCCATGAATGCTGCACGCGGTCAGGCGCCCGCCGATGAGCAGACGGTGGCCGCGCCGGTGCATGCACTGTCGCCTGAAGGATTCGTGCGCCAGTGGCTGGTGCTCGGTCCGTTTCCCAATCCCGAACTCATCGAGCCGCTGCCCGACGGGGTGACCCGCGAGGGCTTTGACATCGACTATCTCCAGGCGCTGGGCGGGGAGGCGGCGGCGACAATTGATTCGCGGACACGGGTCGCGTTCACGCGACCTGACGGCCAGATGGGCGAGGCCGCCGTGGCGGTCGCGGCCGCCGACGCGAGCGGTTACGTGAACCTCACGCAGGTGCTGGCCGACAACCTGACGATGGCCCAGCAGGGCGGATCGGGCGGCCTGGCTCCGTGGGGCGTGTCGGTGGCGTACGCCTTCGCCTATATCGATTCGCCCGTCGACCAGACGGCGTTCTTTCACTTCGGGTCGGATGACGCGGCGAAGGTATGGGTCAACGGCAAACTGGCGCATCGGCTGTGGACGTTGCAGCGCGGGGCCAATGCGTGGGATGACAACTTTGCCGTCGAGCTTCGCAAAGGTTTGAACCCTGTATTGGTCAAAATCGACGACCGAGGCGGGGGCTGGGGATTCCTGATGGAGATTTACGACCAGGCGGCCAACACCGCCCAGCTTCGTCAGCGGTACCTGGCCGATGCGGGCGACTGGGACGTCGAACCGGTCGGCGAGACGGGCTACTTCATTGAGCCCGGCGGGTTCCCCCAGCTTCGATGGAAAGACGCCGCCACGATGAATCGCCTGGTCGGTGAGATTCCTTTCGAAACGCGCTGGTTCGGTCCGGACGCTCAGCCGGTGCAGACGCCGACGCAGTCCGGGCGCTATGCGGCCGTCGTCGATGCGCTGACGCCCGATGGCGCGCCGCTGCGCCGGTCGGTGAGCTTCTACTGCGTCGGCGATCTGGCGCAGCTTCGCATGGGCGGACTGGCGCGGGTGAGTCTGAGGCCCGGGCGCGCCGTCGGCGAGGCGGCGGCCTGGGAGCGGCGGCAGTGGCTGGTGGACCATTACCTGTCGAGTGTTTTTCCGCGAATGCTGGCGCATGATCCGGCGGGTGCGGCGCTGGCCGCGGCGCTGGGTGAAATGCAGGCTGAAAATCAGACGGCGGACGGGCCTGCGACGCTTGCGGATCATCCGGCTGTGCTTGACGCGGACTATCAGCTGGCGATCAAGCGGCGGTTGCTGCACGTGAACGACACGACGTATTCCACGCTCACCATGCCGCGCCTCAGGGAAGGCGAGCCCGCGCCGGTGCTGCGTGAGGGAACGACGGGCGAGGCGGGTGTGGCCGACGACCTGCCCGCCCGCCTGCACGAGATCAGTGCCGCCTGGTACGAGGCGAGCGCCAAGCCGTTCGTCGCGCTTGTCGCCCGACACGGGGTCATCGTCTACCACGAGGGTTTTGGCGACATCGGCGGCGAGCCGGTCACCCTGGCGACGCGGTTCAACATGGCGTCGATCACCAAGACCATCACGGCCCAGATGTTCGCGCAGTTCATGGACCAGGGCTTGATCGCCCTGGACGATCCCTTGGGGCGTTTTCTTCCCGCGCTGCCGGTCGCGGGCGAACATGCGATCACCTTCCGCATGTGCTACACCTTCAGCAGCGGCTTCGCGAGTCACGGCTCCTGGGGCGGTATGAGCAACCCGTGGCTGGAGTATGCGGCCGCGACGCGCTTGCCGCACATTCGACCCGGCCGCGAGGTGCATTACAACGGCGAAGGCCACAATCTCGCCGCCCAGGCGATGGCGATCGTCAGCGGCAAGAGCTTCTTCCGGCTTATGCAGGAGAATTACCTTGGCCCGCTGGGCGTGACCGACGCGACCATGAGCGACTGCGCCTACAGCGCCGAGATGTCCACGTTGAGCCTGGCCAGAATCAGCCAGGTGATTCTCAACGAGGGTTCGTACGGCGATCGCACGTTCTACTCATCCGAGGTGGCCAGGGCGATGCTCCCACGCGACATCGCGGAGTTTTATCCGGGCCTGCATCATCAACTGGGCATCGGCCTGTACCCGCAGGGCCCGAACGTCGTCGGCGGGGCGGCAGCTTCGTCGACGGTGCAGCGGATCGATCGCGGTCACGATCTGATCATCTGTATCGGCCGCATGATCCAGGGCAAGGACTACGACAAGCACCTGAAGATGTTCATCGAAGCGGTGGAGGCGGCGGTCATCGACGACGCCGAAGACGTGGACGACGACGCATGAGCAGGGCGGGTGCGGCCAGCAGGAGCGTCAGCGTGGATGGCTCAGGTATGGCTGCGGCCGAGGCGGCGTTGAGCATGGCGGCGATGAACGGGTTGATGTCCTCGGTGTTGGTGACGCCGTCGCCGTTGGGATCGATGGCGGCCAGGTCGACCCACGGGTAAAGGGCCGCGAAGGCGTCCGGGTGCGTCATCGCGAGAATGAACGGATTGATGTCCTGCGTGTCCAGCACATCATTGCCGTCGTAGTCGCCGATGACCCAGGGGCGGTACGCCACGTTGTTCATCGCCGCGAACATGTCCAGACGCATCACACCCTGCTGCGGGTCGGTGAAGTCCAGGATGATGTCGGTGAAGGCGGGGTCGCCACCGAGGCCCAGCAGCGCGTCGATATAGCCCTGATCCAGAAGATTCATGCCGAAGACGCCCGCGATGCCGGGAATGTCGAGCACGCCGACGATCAGGTCGGTGTAGACCAGATCCACGCCTTCCTCGGTGGGCAGCGTGAGGTGATCGAGCACCACCAGGGGCATGACGGTGCTGCCGCCGACGCCGCCGACTTCCAGTTCGTCGATTTTGTCGGCCCCGTTGTAGTCGATGCCGAGTGCGATGGCGGTGTTCGAGGAAATGATGACTGTCTGGGCACCGGTGTCGAGCAGCATTTCGCCGTTGGCCAGAGCCGTACCTTTGCCGGTGCGGACGTTGGGAATCATGGGCAGGGCCGAGAAAGTGGGTAGCGGATCGGCGGGGTCGAGCTGGCCGGTGTATTCGACCGCAAGCATGTCGAGGTTGACGTGGTAGCTGTGGGTTGTGGGGGCGGGTCGTGTGTCCGAGAAACCGACGCCGATGAAGTCCCAGTTGAGCTGAGGTTCGAGGTCAAGGGTGGTGACGCGGCCGGCCATGGCGGGCATGCCGACGATCGCGCCGAACCCGCCGAGAAACAGAAACGGCGCGCCCAGGGCGGCGACATCGGGAACCAGAAACTCAGCCTGGGTGTCGGAGCCCTCAAAAACCAGGTCGTAGACAGGCAGAATTTCGAGCAGTTCCTGCCCGGCGACGCCTTGCTCGAGGTAGTAGGCCCACTGGCCGTCGCCGCCGATCGCATGGCCGTAGTTTTCCCCGTCGATATAGGCAAACTGACCGAGCAGGATGCCGTTGGCGCCCGTGTCGAGCAGGGCGGAGTTGTAGAGGTTGGGTCCGACGATGTTGAAGGTGCCGGGTTCAACGAGTCCGAAGGTCACGCGCGGCTGATCGAGGGTGAGCAAGTCGCCGACGCCCAGGTCGATGGACGCACGCTGGGCATGGGCGAGGCCGGGCGTGATGACCGCCATGAGCAGCGTGGCGACCGCGAGGGTGGCGGCTCGGGATGGACGTGATCGCCTTGCCATGCGGCGCTCCCTGGAGGCATGGGGTGTCAACGCGCCGTCCCGCGCGGGCGGCGGTGGGGGTCTGCGTAAAAGGATACGGGCATCGCGGCGGCCCGCCCAGGGAAATCATTGGCGAACGGCAATGGACAGATGGGAGGCTGGGACAAGCGTTGCAGTTTGCCTGTCTTAACAGCGGACGCTGTGACGCCTAGGCGGCAACGGGCGTGATGCCGGTGTCGATCCTGGCCTCAAGAGGCGGACGGGGCCGGGCGGCGTGGCGTTCTGGCCGAACACTTTGTCGACCCACTCGTACTCCGCGATCCAGATCGCGGAGTCCCCCGATGCTTTACCGGGCGTGTCGGCTGCGCCACGTCCGCCTCGCGCTGACCACGACGACCATACCCATGATGGCCGCGCCCATCCACGCGGCTCGCGGTACCGGCGCCACAGTCTGCCTCTGTGCGATGCCGGAAAACACCGGCTTTGGCTCGCTGTCAGAGGTCGTGGCCGCGGCGGTCGTCGCCGTCAGCGTCAGCCCCGCCGCCAGAATCACCGCGATGCGCGCGCACCTGCACAGCGCCGACCCCGGCGGACGCACTGTCCGCATGAACCCGCTCACTGGACCCACCCTCATCTCACCGCGGCCCTCGCCGCGTCCCCTACGCCATGACATGCACGCACCATCCTGGCGACCTGAGTGCGCCCCCGTTCGAACAGCCGCCATGGTGCAATCCCCATTAAGCCGCGACGCAGCCCGCGATGCAAGGGCCAGCGCGACCGGCGGAGGAATTTTCAGCGGATAGCATTAATTGTAAAACTGATTAGCATCATCTCGGCGGAAAAGTCTCCTTCCGCCGCTCCATATCGACGTGTCGGCAAACCAGGCGGGCTGCGCTGCGCGGCGTCCGGTCTTGACAAGGCGGGTCGGGGCGTTGGGATGGACGGCCCGGTTGGCCGAACGGGGCCCGCAGCGTGCGCGAATGAGGAGTGAGGACACATGACCATGCCATTGCACATCACCTACGAAAGCCGGCATATTGATGGCGGCCCGGTCAACATCCTCGGCCCTTGTCCGTCGCGCGTCCGCCGGCCGCGTCGCGGTTACCCCGCTCTGTTGCTCAACCACTGGCTCTCGGGGGACAACAACCAGATCATCGGCAACGCGGCCACCTTCGCCGACGCCGGCTTCGTGGTCGCCTGTTGTGACGCGGGCATGCACGGCCATCGGCGCGACGCGGAGCTGGTCAGGAAATTGAACGCCGACCCGATCGGCACGCAGATCGCCGTCCTCGACCAGACGCTGGCGACGTTGCGCAAGGTCGCCAGCGTGATCGCACGCCGGCCGGATGTCGACGCCCAGCGCCTGGCGGTCGGCGGCTACTCGATGGGTGGTCTGCACGCGGGGGCCGCGCTGGTGAGCGATCGACGCTTCAAGGCGGCTTTCGTCTCCATTTCCTATCCGGACGTCTTTGGCCCGCCCAGCCGCCTGGCGACGCTGCCCCGAACGATGACGCCCGATGAACAGCGATACCTGACGGCCCATTCGCTGCTGCGCCAACCGGCGAAGCTCGCGGCCCGTCCTCTGCTGTTTGTCTGCGGCAAGCAGGATCCCGTTTTCCCCTGGGGCGAGGTCCGCACGGCCGCCGCCCAGTTGCGCCGTGAGGCTTACGCGGATCACCCCCGGCGACTGAAGCTCGTGGGCGTGCCGCGATGTGAACATCACCTGACGCCGGGCATGGAGCGACAGGCCATCGCGTGGCTCAAGCAATGGTTGAACTAGCCGTCGCGGGGTGGCGTCATGTTCAGCGGCGGCTACGCTCACCGGGGAAAGGAACCATGTATGCATGCATGCGGCCAGGCGGCGGACCAGTGGGTGATCGCATCATGGGCGGCGCAGGCGGCCAGGGGGCCGGCGGATGCATCGTCGGCCGGTGCGTCACCGGGGGTTTGCACACTGGCCGAGGCGTCGGACGATTTCGCATCGAGGGCGTTCACGTTTGAGGCCTGGTTCACCTGGCCCGATCAGCCGCCACGGCAGCGGCAGACGATCGCCGAAGCCCGGGGCGGCGACTGGTGGTGGCGGCTGTTCTTCAACACGGTCGGGGGTGTCGAGTTCATCTGGCGTTGCGGCGAGTATGAGAAGGCCTACATCAGCGACCCGTTGCTGGACGCGCTGCGGCCGGGCGACTGGTACCACCTGGCGGTCGTCTTCAGCGACAAGGTGTACACGAAGGAGGCTTACGTCGACGAGGGCTCGTCGGCTCTGTTCCTCACGCCTGCGGGATCGGTCTGGCCTCGCTGCGTGGGGGCGATGCGTGGCTTCCAGACGCCGGGTCCGGGGCCGACCGCGCCGGCGGCGCTGGCGGTTGGCCGCGGCGTGAACGATCCGACGCCGTCCTCGATCCGCATCGGCTCGGCCGCGTTTCACCGGACGACGCGCGGACCGGCAGGCTTCACCGCTTTGGGCGGCGGACCGCTGCCCGATGGGCTGAGTATTCACGACGATTTCGAATTCGCCTCGCTGAGTCGCGCTTTCACTGAAGGGACAAACGCCGTCGACGCCCGCATCTGTTTCGAGAGCGAAGCCCGGTTCGAAGGCGGCAACTACTGGTGGGCCTTCCGTCTGCGCGGAGCGGCGGGGAGGACGCTGCGCTTCTTCCACCCCGCGCGTTCGAGCATGGCGGTGACCGCCTTCATCAGCGAGGACGGGGGCGCGACCTGGCGGCGGCCGAACGTCGACACCTGGCGCGACAGGAACGGCCTTCACTATGAAACGCTGGAGTTCACCCACCGCTTCGAGACGGACGACGCCCTTCTCGCCGCGTCGCCGATCGTGGATACCGCGATGGTGCACAACTGGATCGCCGACATGCGGCGGTGCTTCGACGCGCGGGTGCATACGCTGGCGACGACCCCCGGCGGCAAGGCCGTCCAGGCCGTCGAGATCGGCAACCCTGACGCCCCGATGGTGTACATGCAGTCGGGCCAGCACTCCATGATGGAGCGCATCGGCCTGCACATGGCGGGCGCAGCCTTCGAGCAGGCGGGCGCGGATCAGGAATTGATGCGCCGCAGCCGGTGGGTGCTTGTGCCGGTGGTGAACATGGACTCGTACTCCGTGCATCCGCGGCCCGACGACCGCAACATGAACCGCCTGTGGGGCAAGGCGACGGGCCACCACACCGTCGATCCCGTAAGTACGTGGATCGCCGCCCAGGCGGCCCGCACCGGCGCGCCGCTGCTGCTGGACTTTCATAGCGGCGTCGCCTGGCGCGGCCACTACGCCCTGGCGTCGGAGCATCCCGACAACGACCGCATGCGTCGCTGTCTCGAGCAGGCCGGCTTGGAATACACCTTCGGGCTTGAACGCCTGCCCAAGGGCGGCGTGTCCGGCGTGTTCAGCGACTGGGCTGCCTCACTGCACGGGGCCGGGCCGTCGCTGACCGTCGAACTGGCGATGATCGCCGCCACGAGCCGCGATGGGGCCGCTCTGGTCAGCATCGACAACCTGCGTCACGACGGCTGCCGCTGGAAGACCGCGATCGCGCAGTTCCTGCGCGGGTGAAGCGGTCGGCCGGACAGGACTGTGGATCGGCGTATTGAATGTTGCGGCGATCAACGGCCGTTGTTAACTTCTGTGACACGTTCGTCGCGGAACGGCGCGGGACGGGACGGAACCGGTCTCGAGCGGCGGGCGAGGCTGTCAGCCGAAATGCTCGCGAAACAGCATCCCTTCACTTCAAACTTCAAGGGGTACCGCCATGACCCATCGCTTGATCACTTCACCCTTCGCCCGTGATGGTCTGGGCTCGTCGATTCGCTTTTGGGCCGTTGTATGTTTGACGATGCTCCTGGGCTCGGGGGTCGCGTTCGCGGCCGACGTCACATGGGATGACGGCGGCGGCGATCAGAACTGGACGACCGACGACAACTGGGACACGGTCGCTCCGACCAACGACATCACCACGGACGTGGCGGTGTTCGGCGCCAAGGGCGGTATGGGCGACCCGACGCTGGACGCGGACCGCTCGGTGACGGGTCTGAATTTCACGGACGTGGGCTGGACGCTGGGCGGGGCGCAGACGCTCACCGTCGGGGCCGGCGGCGTTGATTCGGCCGGTGCGGGCACGAACACGGTCGATGCCGACGTCACGATGGGCGCGGCCTCGACGTGGACCGCCGGGGCGGGCAGCACGCTGGATGTGAACGGCGCGCTCGCCAACGGCGGATTCACGCTGACGGTGGACGGCGACGGTACGGTGACCCTCGACGGTGTGGTCAGCGGGACCGGCGGCGTGACCCAGAGCGGCGCGGGCACGCTGGACCTCAACGCGGTGAACACCTACAGCGGCGCGACGACGATCAGCTCCGGCACGGTCAACATCGGCGCGGCCGGGTCGATCGCCAGTGACGTGTCGATCAGCGGCGGCACGCTCGATGTCGCGGGAGCTGTCAATGGCGGGCTGAACTTCAACGGCGTGGGCGGCACGGTGCAGGGCGCCGGCGTGCTGAATGTCGACGCCGACGGCATCGACTCCAGCGGCGCGGGAACCAACACGGTCGCGGGCACGCTGGGTGTGACGATGACTGCGGCCTCCTCCTGGACGGCCGGTGCCGGCAACACATTGGACGTCGATGCGGACATTGCCAACGGCGGGTTCGGCTTGACGGTGAACGGCGACGGTACGGTAACCCTCGACGGCGCGGTCAGCGGCACGGGCGGTGTGAGCAAGAGCGGCACGGGGACGCTGAACCTCAACGGCGTCAACACGTACAGCGGCTCGACCGGTCTGACGGCCGGAACGCTGAATATCGGTGCGGCCGGCTCGGTGACCAGCGACGTGGTCTACAGCGGAGGCACGCTCAACATCGAAGGCACGCTCCATGGCGGCGTGAGCATGCTGGCGGCCGGTCTGACGGTTGGCGGCTCGGGGACGGCCAACATCGACGCCGACGGCATTGACTCGGCCGGGGCCGGCACCAACACGGTGGCCAGCACGCTGAACATCAGCCTCAGCGACAACTCCTCGTGGCAGAGCACGGGCGCGACCAACATCCTCGACGTGAACGCGGCGATCGACAATGCCGGCTTCGACCTGACGTCCACGGGCACGGGCACGACCACCTTCGACGGTGTGATCAGCGGCGCGGGTGGCTTCGTGAAGAGCGGAACCGGCACCACGAGCCTGACGGCGGTCAACACCTATGCCGGCGCGACCACCATCAGTGCGGGCACGCTGAACCTCTCCGGCTCGATCGCCAGCGATGTGACGCTGAGCGGAGGTACCTTCAAGGGCACCGGTACGGTCAACGGCAACGTGACGACGACCGGCGGCATCGTCGCGCCCGGCGCGAGCGTCGGCACGATGACCATCAGCGGAAACTTTGATGTCGGTGCGGCAGGCACGGTCAACTTCGAACTCGATAAAACAGCGAACACCAATGACCTGATCAATGTCGCGGGCACGGCCACGATCGCCGATGCGGCGACGGTCAATGTGTCGCAGACTGACGCGGGGCAGGTGCAAGCGGGCGATTCGTTCACCTTCCTGAGTGCGACCGGCGGCTTAACGGCCACGGTGGCGAACATTACTTTTGCCGACACCCTCGTCGGTCTGGTAGACCTGAACTGGACCAACGACGGCAACGACCTGATCGCCACGGCGTTCGTGCCCGGAGGCGCTTACACGGGCGCGACCGCCGGCAGTGCGAATCCGGGCATCGGCGTATCGCTGGATTCTCTGAACACGGCGAACCCGGCTGACCCGCTCATCGCGGCCACGTCGGTGCTGACCACGGCCCAGTTGAACCAGTTCGTAGCCGACACCGACGCCGGCGGGCGCGCGTCCGGGCAGGTGCCTGCGGCGGCGGCGATCGCCGGCGTGCAGTCGTTTGTCGGACAACAGAATTCGTATCTGGCCGCCCGGCGTGGGGGATCGCCGCTTCTGTCGCTTTACCTGGATCCCATGCAGGACTTCAGCAGTCCGATTCTGGCGGCGGCGGGCACCGACCCGGCCGTCCTGGCCGCAGCGCTCGCCGAAGCCGAGAAGCGAGGCAGCGATCAGGCCCAGACGCCGCCGACCGCCGCCCCCAATGGCGAGCCTGCCGGCGCGCCCGTGGATGCATTCCCCGACCCGTTCACCCGTCGCGGCCAGTTGGCCCCGAGCGAAGAGCGGCCATACAGCGGCTACATCAAGGGTGTGGGTCTCTACGTGAAACAGGACGCCGACACCGGCCGCGCCGGTTATGAGCTGACGGGCGGCGGCTTCCAAGGCGGCGTGGACAGGCGCCTCAACGAGCAGTGGATCGCGGGCCTGTCTCTGGGCTACACGCATTCGGACGTGGACCTGTCGGGAGGCCTGGGCGACATCGACATCGACAGCGTTCGCTTCGGGCCCTACGCCTCCTACCAGCGTGACAAGTGGTTCTTCGATGGCTCGGCCACCTTCGGCTATCACTTCCACGACTCGACGCGCATCACCATCCTGGGCGATGCCACGGCCGACTACAACGCGTGGGACACGACGGTGTATGGCGGGATCGGCTACGGCTTCCAGTTCGGCCGCATCACGCTGGCGCCGATGGCATCGGTGCAGTACACGTATTTCAACCGCGAGGACTATACCGAGAGTGGGCCGGGCGCAATGACACTGAACGAACACGACGTGCATACACTGCACTCGCGTCTGGGCGGCACCTGGACGTATGTCTGGGAGCAGGTGGACGGCCCAACGTTCGTGCCGGAGTTGTCGGCCGGCTGGGAGCACGAGTTTCTCGGGGACGACGATCCGGTCGCGGCGGCCTTCACCGGCGGCGGCGCGGGTTTCTCGATCCTGACCGACAGTGTGCAGGAAGACGCCTTCTACGTCGGCGGCGGCCTGTCCGTGCTGCTCGACCGCAACCGGTCGCTGTTCATCCGCTACGACGGGACCTTCTCCGACAGCCACGAAGCCCACGC